>JAAUXY010078664.1_pt1 | contig 10463 bp, 8 predicted proteins | sample 7278121 | NCBI WGS metagenome assembly JAAUXY01 (sample SAMN14350117, study PRJNA611818) | marine sediment metagenome | isolation source: surface marine sediment (1.8m) | place: French Polynesia: Moorea | collected 2018-08
CGCCGGTTGACATAAGTAGCTGGCCAGAATCTTGGCCGGATCACTAATGCCCGGCACTCGGTGGAATACCAGCAAACGCAAAAGCCGCTGCGGACATCACGCTGCAATGTATTGCTTATGACGACTCGGGTAGAATTGGCGGCGCTCCAGTAGTGGCGTCTGACGCGAAGAGTCCAAAATAATGCCCGAACCGTTGGTTTCTGTCGTCATTCCGGTTTTCAACTCGGAAGAATTCTTGCGGCAAGCAGTCGATAGCGTGCTTGCACAACGGTATCGGCCACTGCAGGTTATCGCCGTGGATGACGGATCGACTGACAAGTCTCTTGCGATCCTCCAGAGTTACGGCGAGCAAATCGAGGTTTTCCGGCAACCGAATGCCGGTTCGGCTGTCGCAAGAAACAAGGGCATCGAGGAATCCAACGGCGAGTTCATCGCGTTTCTGGACGCCGATGACGTCTGGCATCCCGATAAGACGAGCATACAGATCGCGCACTTGACTGAGCACCCGGATGCCGGTGTGGTCTATGCAAATCTCCTCAAAACGGCAGACGCCGGAGGTCAGGAAATCGATCGGTTTCTTCTACAGCCGATAGACGAGGCGATCGAAATTGATCCAACGGGTTCGGGTTGGCTCTACACCGATTTGATCAGGGAATCCGGGCCACATACCAGTTCCGTGATCATACGACGATCGCTCATTGAAAAAATCGGAATGTTTGACCGGCAGTTTCGGAAGGGCCAGGACTATGACTACTGGATTCGAGCATCGCGCGAGACCGAGTTTCACCAACTCACACCCAGGTTATCGGTATACCGCATTCATAAGGAAGGGATCACGGGGAAACCATCACCGCAAAACTACGGGGCAATCGTAATCGAATCGGCATTGGACAGGTTCGGGCGAACAGGCCCTGACGGTTCAAAGTTGTCCAGACTCGAAGTACGCAAGCGCCTTAGTGAGCTCTGGTTTCAGTTTGCGTACCTTCACGAAAAAAAGGGTGATAGCGCGATTGCCAGGGACGCCTTTCTGAGGTCCTTGCATTACCAACCGTGGCGTGCCCGGGCGCTTGCGAAGTATTTCTACTGCGCAATCAAGACCTGATCCGGAACTCAGATATGGACATCAAAACCGAAAGCGATCTCTCCGCTTTTCACGGCTCGACGAGCGGATTACCAACGGCAAATCGGACCGACGATCGCCACTCTCATGTCAGCCTGCTGCCCTTGTCGTCGTACGTGTCCCCCGACTATGAGATTCTCATCGCCGGCAAACCACGGTTTGGGGCGGCCGGCAGTGGTGAAGAATCTTTCGGCCAGGATTTTGCCAACGCGTTTTCGCAGAACGCCGAGTCATGCCTGAAGCAAGTAACCGGTCGATTTGCCATCGCACTGCGAAGCCGTAAAGAACAAATGCTGTTGGTCGCCGTCGACCGGTTTGCCAGTGTGCCTGTATTCGTCGCTCGACATGGCTCAGGGCATGTGTTTGCCGAATCCGCGAGCCTGTTGCCCGCGGAACTCCGCGCGGGAGAAAGAATCTCGAAGCAGGCGCTGTTCAACTACGTCTTCTTTCATATGATTCCGTCGCCCGGGTCGGTATACAGCGGCGTATCGAAGATCCCGCCAGCAAGCTTCGTGCGACTGGAGCCGGGCCGCGAGCACTCAGCGCTTTATTGGAAACCACACTTCAGTGAAAAAAGCGACATCCCCTTCGCGATCCAGGCCGACGAGCTGCGCGATGCGCTTGAACGCGCTGTAGCAGACACTGCAGCCCGCAAAAGCACAGGCTGCTTCCTCAGTGGTGGACTCGACAGTTCGACCGTCGTTGGCTGTCTTGGCAACGTCACGGAGTCGCCAGTCCGGGCTTTCTCGATCGGGTTTGATGCGCCCGAGTACGATGAAACCTCGTATGCGCAAGCTGCAGCTCAGCACTTTGCGGCAGACCTCAGTACCTACCGTATGAGACCATCTGACTTGCGAGATGCGATTGTCGATATTGCGAATGCCTATGACGAGCCCTTCGGCAATTCGTCCGCGCTGCCCACGCTGTTCTGCGCCAGGTTTGCTCGTTCACACGGGATCGATACGCTTCTGGCAGGCGATGGCGGCGATGAGCTCTTTGCAGGCAATGCGCGCTATGCGAAGCAGAAGATCTTCGAGACGTACTTTCGGATTCCCGCGGTACTGCGTCGAGCGTTCTTCGACCGTCTCGGCGCGGAGGACAGTCGTCTCGGACGGCTGCCGGGAATCAGCAAATTGGGCAGCTTCGTCCGACAGGCGTTGATACCGTTGCCGGATAGACTGGAGACATACAACCACTTGTTCCGATTCACGGCTGACAGGGTTTTCACAGAGTCTTTCCTGTCAGAGATTGACGTCACGGAACCGATTACGCTTCTCAGGGAGCGATTCGACGAACCGGAAGATGCGTCGGCATTGAACCGCATGCTCTACCTGGACTGGAAGTTCACCCTGGCCGATAACGACCTGCGCAAGGTTACGACGATGTGCCGGTCTGCAGGCGTGAACGTCGAATATCCGATGCTGCATGACTCACTCGTGGATTTCTCGACGACCGTGCCGTCGAAACGAAAGTTGCGCCGTACGTATCTGCGTTACTTTTTCCGCAAAGCCTTGCAAGACTTTCTCCCCCCCGCTGTACTGAGCAAACGCAAGCATGGTTTCGGCTTGCCCTTCGGAGTATGGCTCGTCGAAGACCCGGAATTGCGAACTTTCGCCTACGAGGCGCTATCGCGTCTGGACCAACGAGACATTTTCAGATCAAGCTTCATTTCCGAGCTGAAGACGGCCACGGAATCGCAGCACGCCGCATATTACGGAACCATGATCTGGGTAATGATGATGCTCGAGGAATGGATGCACGCGCATCACTAGATTGGCAGGTCTTCCAGGGTGCCGGCGGTCAATACCTCTGCAACACTGATTTCATCCACAGTCGCAACCCTCGCTGCTGGCCAATGGAAACGCGCGGCAATTCGAAGCGCGGGCTGGATTCGGACACCATGTCCCATTCGGTGGATAGCGCATAGTCAAAGCCACACTGCTCGGCGATAGCAACGTCGCGGTCCAGGTAGTCGGTGCCTCGACGTCCGTTCGGATAGGCGAAAGCCCGAATGTCACGCTGAACGATTTCCTCCAGCATGGCCTTGCCACCCTCGATTTCCGCTCGCGAACTTTCTTCGGTGACCTTGCTCAGTATCGGGTGAGATACCGTGTGACCGCCGATATCCATACCGGCGTCCGCCAGTTCCCGAATCTGCGCGGGCTTCATCATGCGGCATCCAGCCAGGTCGGCGCCGTACTCGTTCGCCAGGTACTGTGCTCTTTCCTGCCGGAGATCAAACTCCAAGTATTTGATTTCCTTGAGAATTTGGCCGATTGCCGCGGCGCGGGACGCGGCCGTATCGCCGATCAAAACCGGTTTGTCGCGCCATGGAACCACCAACTCCGTCTTGCGACAACCGCGCACCGCTTCGATGACGAGATCATTGAACATGCAACCGCCATCCGTGTAACCGGTCGCGACGAAAAACGTAGCAACAGCGCCGTGCTTCAACAGCAACGGCAGGGCGATCTCGGCATTGTCCGCATAACCATCATCGAACGTTATGCAAATCGAACGAGGCGGCAACGATCCGTCGCGGGATCTCTGTAGTGCTTCTGATAGCGGCAGTATGTTGCAAAACCGGGAAATGACTGCAAGCTGCCGGGCAAACGTAGACCGGTCGACCTCGAACGGCCGCAACGGGTCCGGTTCGTCGAGCACCCGATGATAAATTAGTATTGCGAAGGCCCTGTTCACGCAGGCTGGACGTCGGGCTTGCCGTGCTTGACGCCCATAACCTGACTGTACGGCGTAATCACGTGCACGAGAAAACGCAGCGGCGGCAGAACCGATATCAGGCGGGATATGCTGGTCTTCACTCCCCCGGAGTTTTCTCGTGCATAGATGTCGAAGCGATCCAGTGAGCGCATGTTCCGGCGTTCGAATTCACGGCGGAGAATATAATTGTCAAACCAGTGAATCGCCGGATACTCCGCATGCTGAACCCAGTGCGGCTTGGTCGTCACGGCGAGTCGTTCACAGTGTCGCTTCAGGGGGCCGGGATACCAACTGTAGAAGGGCAACTCGAACTCCTGTTGTTTCGGGCAAAGGCGATTCGTCGTGCTCAGAAACAATACGCCGCCAGGGCGCAATATCCTGCCGAACTCATCCAGACACTGCTCCCAATGCTGCACGTGCTCGAGAAGTTCCGGCACCAGGCACACATCGACCGATTCCGATTCCCAGGGCAACTGTTCCGCAGAACCGATGCAATACTTGATGTCGATTCCCCTCTCGGTCGCCCTTTTTTGCGCTTCCTCGACGAGTCCCTTGCTGATGTCGAGCCCGAACACCTCGTGCCCGTCTTCCGCCCATAGCATAGACTGGACACCAGCTCCGCAGCCGATATCTGCGACCCGCAGCGTCTCGTCGGAATACCTCTGTGGTCCAAGACACGAACGCACGAGACCCTGTATACGCTGGAAGCGCTCGAGCGTTTCGCGTTGCAGGCTTGCTTTCTTGTAATACTCTACGAATTTATCTTCTGACGTATTCACGGGCGATGCTCTGTCTTCGGCACTCCGATCCGATGGCTGCCGGAAATGTAATTAGTCTGCTCGTGCACACTCACGTCGTTCCCTCATCGACGTCTTGCCGGGCTGGTCGTCTCCAAGACCCGTACGTCGCCTCGACAGCGCCAGGCGATTGCATTTTTTCCTTCTTCGCCAGGACATCCAGCACGATTATGACCGCCACGACATGGTAATAGAGATCGAAGTACGCGAGCCCGAGAAAAGCGCCTGTCGTCGCATAGCTGACGAGACTCACCTGCAGTAGCGCCGCCAAACGCGGAATCCACTTGAGGCTTTCATCCGATGGCTTGAGCCGGGCAAGTCGACCGGCCTTCAGCAAAGCCAGCACACCGATGCACAGAAACAGCCCCAGGCCGACGAACCCGTGCTCTGCAAGCACCTCGAAATAGATACTGTGCGCATCATGTACGTCAAGCGGATCCGGCGCATACCTGAGGAACAGATGGTCCTGGAAGGCCCGGAAGCCGCCGCCGAGCAGCGGCCTGTCCGAAGCCAGATTGAACGCGAACCACCATGCATTGATGCGCCCCATTGCGGACCCGTCTTCCTCATACTCCGAGATCGTCGACATCCGTTCAAACCAGTGCTCCGGCAAGAACGCAATAACGAACGGCAGCATGGCAATGCCGAAAAGAACACCGTAAATCTTGTGGCGGCTCTTCCACCAGACGAACAAAAGCGTCGCTACGACCCCAACAAACGCACCTCGCGAGTGCGATATCAGGACGCTCAAGCTAGACAACGCGATCGCAACAGCCCACGCACCCTTGATCCACTTGTTTGGTGCGTCATACAGACAGAAAACCATCAACGGCACGGTCATCAGTATCGCCAGGGCCAGCGCATTATTGTCGCCGATAAAGCTCTTGGGCGGCCCCCATATCAGGTACTCCCCTCCTGTGAGTATCGCGAAAATGCCTCCCTTGACGCCGTAGAAACCCAATGACAAGGCGATAGTCCAGATCAGGTACTTCACCCAACGTTCGTCCTGCATCAGAAGGATTGTCAGAAATGTAACGAGCTGGATCTTGATGGCGCGATCCCACTCGGGCCACGCCAGTTCCGGGTTCAGCGCGAAAAGCGTTGTCAGTGTCATCCAGAACACGAAGAATAGAAGCGTCACGGACAGCCCGCTGATCGGAAACCGTCCCTTGTCTTTGTAGAAGATGAATCCCAGAATCGTCGTCAAACCAACGACCTGCGCGAACGGAAAGCTGAACGCAAAACTCCATGTCAATCGATGTGGGTTCATGTAACCGAGCCACGACCAGACCAGAATGCCGATCGGCGGGCGCCACAGGATAAAAGGAAGCGAGCTCATGACGACGGTAAAAAGTGCTAAGTCTCGCATTACCTTGCGTTTTCCCTTTCTACGCCGGGTCGGTCATCGTCCCGCTGCACCAGCTCGGAAATAAGCTCGTCGACGCGCTCCGCGTTTCGGCGCCAGGTCAAACCACGTTGCGGGATCGTACTGCGTGCGGCTGATTCCAGTCTCTCGCGAAGCTCGGTATCCGTCATCAGTGTTTCCAGAAGCACCCGCAAGCTCTGCGTGTCGCTGTTGTCGAACAGCAGTGCGTTCTCCCCGTCATTCAGAATCTCGCGGATGTTCGGCAGGTCCGGCGCAATGATCGCGCGGCCCATTGCCAGATACTCGATCATCTTCAGCGGCGAAGCGTAGGAGACGACATTCGGTTGAATCGCAACGTCGAATGACGACAGGTACGCCGGCACTTGCTGCCTTTCGACCACGCCTGTCATTATGAAACGATCCGCGACGCCGAGTTCCCTTGCACGACGCTCCAGGTTGACTCTTGCCGGGCCGTCGCCCACGACGAGGAGTGTCGCCTCGGCAAACGCCGCATCCGACAAGATCTCGACGATCCGATCCAGACCGTGCCAATCGCGTACGAAGCCCGTGAATCCGATCACGAAGCTATTTGAGATCTGCAGCTTATCCCGGATCGACTGGCGTTCGGTCTCCGACACGCGGAAGTGTTTCGTATCTACACCATTCGACATCACGTGTATCCGATTGCCGGGGACGCCGTACTGCTCGACCATCTCCTTCAACACATGCGTCACGACAATCACGGCATCAGCGCCATTCCACGTATAGCGTTGCGTCCACTTTGACAGCCGTCGCAGAGCCAGGCCGCCGAATTCTGCCCGCTCCTCGAACAGCGGAGCATTGACCTCGAGAATCAAGGGAAGCCGGAATAGCCGCTTTGCCCAGATGCCCGACGGTGTCAAAAGATTGAAGCGCTCGTATATGACATCGGGCCGAAAACGACGTATCGCCAGCGCCAGTTTCATCAAATCAAATACGCTGTACCCAAACTCCAGCAGCTCGTAGACAAAGCGCGGAAGGACCTTCCTGATGACTCCGAGCGATTTCGACTCACTTCCGAATCCGTCCGACGACTCCGAGACGGGTCCCACCATGCAGACCTCGTGGCCGAGGGCCTTGAGCTGCGCGACTATTTCCTCTATGTGAACGAACTGGCCGTCCTTGGACTTGATCCGATGGTGATACAAGATTCTCACCCGCCGTCTCCTCCGCAAATGCGGGAGAAAATCTCAAGCTGACCATCGGTTGTCGCTTGCCAACCGAACTGCTCGGCGTGCCGACGCGTATCTCCTCGGCTCGGATACGCTTCGCGCAGGGCCTGTACGCCTTCCGCGATGGCATCCGACGATCGATCACGAGTCAGCTGCCCCGCAGCTCCGTTCGATATCACCTCCGGATTTCCCCAGTAGGGCGTGGCGACCGCCGGTGTCCCGCAGGCGATACTCTCGAGCAGCACGTTTGCCATGCCCTCTCGACTCGATGCCAGCACCAATGCATCGGCGGCGTTGTAATAGGCTCGCAGCTCGTCCTGGCTGATTGCGCCGACGAACCTTACCCGATCCTCCACGCCCATCGCTCGCGACAGCTCCTGCAATTCGTTGAGCATGTGCCCTGAACCGACGACCAGCAGATCAACCTCCGGTAGCAGGCGCAGGGCCTCGATCACCAGGTGATGGCCCTTTCGTTCGATCAAGTGGCCAACGGACAACAAGGTAAAGCCGTTCAGGTCCAGATCGCTACGTAGTTGCGAACGATCCGGCATTGGACAGAAAAGCCCGAGGTCGACACCATTCCGCAACGTCGTCACCTTGTCCGCATTTACGCCAATTTCGACCATCCGATCGCGCAACGCATCGCTGACGGCGATCATTCCGGCGCTGCGTTCGGCCGCCCAGAGAATCCACCGGCGCGGAAGCTTGAAATTCGGTATCAGATTGATGTCGGTGCCGCGGGCCGTAATCACTACCGGTTTACCGAGCCATTTCCCAAGCAAAGCTGCTGCAACGCCGTCCGGGTAAAAATAATGCGCATCGATCAGATCGAAAGGCAGCTCGTCGTTCCGCCGTTCGAGTTCCCTGCGGAGAGCAATCGCCATGAGCAACGGCGCCACGCTCATACCGACTTTCGGAATACGGAGAAAACGAGGATGACGAATGTCTGTATCGTGACGTTCTTCGCGCGCAGGAATCGACGCAAACTGCGCGTACTCGCCCATGCTGCGATGCTTGATCGGAAACCAGGGTACGGGCGCGACTACGGTGGTTTCGACCTCGCCGCTTGCGAGCAAATGGCGTAACCGCTGCTCCACGAAGATCCCGTGATGCGGGACGGTCACGCTCGGGTACAGGCTCGTGAATGTGAGGGTGCGAATTGCCACGGTTACGCCATCTAGGCCCGATCTGCCGGGGCCGGATCTGCGAACAGGGATCCCGGCTCCGTGTCTGCAACGACATCGATTATGCGCTGCGCCTTGTCCGGTGCGAGCTCATCACGCCACTTTTCCGCCGCTTTCTTCGGGTCTTTGAAGACGCTGTAGTACGCACTATCGTCCTGACTGGTACTCAGACCGATGAACGTCTCGCTCTGCTCCGACCACTCCAGCCCCGTGAACTCGAAGTTCGCCTGGGTTTGACCCATCGGGTCGGCGCACAGGTCCTCGTATCGCAGCACCCGACAACGCCCCGAAGCGCGAATATCGCGTAGCGCCTTGTCATTGAACAGCACCCAGCGCCACGCGAGCCTTTCCTCCGGACTGAGCGAGCGGAAGTACTGGATGTCGAGGCCACGCTCCTTTGCCAACTCCGTCTCAAGAAGCAGCTCGAGAATGCCGTAGTCTTCGCTGGCGCCGCGATTGTCGACGAAACGATGTTGCGCCTCGCCGCGAAACACCGATGCCACGTATCCGCAAGGATGTCGTATCAGCAGGATTCCGCGTGCATCTGGCAGTGCATCCAGCATCAGCCCGAAACGACCGATCGACTCAATGGACTTCCAGACAAGCCTGCTTCCTTCGGCCAGCTGCTGTGGTGCGCCCGCTACCGGCAGATCGATGCCGAGCCGTGAGGCCAGCTGCGAGGTCCTGACGCCGGCCTGGTAGGTCCTGTAACGCAACGGCGACAGATACGATTTTGGGAAAATCGGCGTCTTGCCGCATACCTTCAGCGCTGAAATTCCGGCCATCGACTCGCAGAATTGTCTGATGTCACTACCCAGTGCCGCGGCATCGCCAGCCGACGCGAGCATCGGTACGTGCGTCAGCCTGCGCCAGCTGTCCGGCTCGTGCCGGTACAGCGTTGAGGGGTGGCTGTCGAACAGCTTGCCGAGCCAGGTCGTGCCGGAACGCGGCATTCCGAAGAGCAGGATCGTATCGTTTTCCATCAGATCCTGTACTCCTCTCCGGCCAGGTGCTCCCCCGTTTCGCGAATATGATTGATGCTGCCCTCGAACATCAGCAGCGCCCAGAGAATGGCGCTGTGTTCGCGTCTGCCCGACTGATGCTCTTCGACGAGACGGTGCAACGACTTCGAATCGAACATGCCCGTATCCAGCAGCCCACCCTCGAGCAGGTGTTCGCGGACGACGTCCTTCAGCGGCCCGCGAAACCAGCTACTGATCGGAACGCCAAACCCCATCTTGTCCCGATACAGAATGTCGTGCGGCAACAATGGTTCCAGCGCTTTCTTGAAACAGTGCTTTCCTTCACGTCCTGCGAGCTTCAGCTGCGGCGGGATTCCTGCAACCCACTCGACGAACGTGTGGTCCAGAATCGGTACACGTACCTCGAGGCTATGAGCCATGCTCGCGCGATCGACTTTGGTCAGGATGTCGGCCGGCAGGTAGGTCTTGAAATCCAGGTACTGGACGAGCGGAAGACCGTCCTTGATTGGTGCATTCGCGGCATGTTCACGAAATACCTCGATAGCCGAGTATCCATCCAGCTCCTGACGAAACCCGTCGCTGTAGAGTCCGTGCCTGAGGTCTGTCGGGAATATCCCGACACTGTGCAGGTAGCCCTCCAGTGAATCCCGTGCGACAGCCTGTAGCGTCGACTTGGCACGGAAGATCTTAGGCGCCCAGTCTATCTTCGGGTACAGACGCCCGAGTAGCCCGAATACCGATCGGCGCACAGACCCTGGAATGCGACGTCTCAAGATCTCCTCATAGGCATGCCAGCGGTAGCGCCGATAGCCGATGAAATTCTCGTCACCGCCGTCGCCCGAAAGCGCGACCGTTACGCTCTGGCGAGCGAGTTCGCAGACGCGGTAGGTCGGCAACGCGGAACTGTCAGCGAACGGCTCATCGTACAGACCGGGCAGCTGCCCGACCAGGCTGAAATCGGCCGGATCTACCTGCCTGACGTGATGATTGGTCGCGTACTGCCGAGCGACCTCTTCGGCATATTTCGACTCGTTGTAAGCAGGGTCGCCGAAGGAAATGGACGTGGTATTGACCGGCTTGC
>JAAUXY010089392.1_pt1 | contig 10463 bp, 8 predicted proteins | sample 7278121 | NCBI WGS metagenome assembly JAAUXY01 (sample SAMN14350117, study PRJNA611818) | marine sediment metagenome | isolation source: surface marine sediment (1.8m) | place: French Polynesia: Moorea | collected 2018-08
CCTTGCCCTTTGCCTTTTCACGGGCATTGTCTAACAATACATGATAGGGCAAAATCAGTGGACAGGATTCAGAAATGCCCAGCCGTTCTTGCACAGGCACACCCCGCTGTTCAAGCATTTTTATTTCATCTACCAGCGCCGAGGGTGACAGCACTACACCATTACCGATGAGACATTCGACAGACTCCCGCAGAATCCCGGAAGGAATAAGATGCAGCACGGTCTTAACACTATCGATCACTAAGGTATGGCCAGCATTATGTCCACCCTGAAAGCGCACAACGGCGTGTGCGTGTTCCGTCAACAGATCGACAACTTTTCCTTTACCTTCGTCTCCCCATTGCGTACCTAATACAACGACATTCTTTCCCATTATTCTGTGTCCCTTACTATCCATTGGTCATACGATCTTATCAATTCCCGATTACAGCCCATGGACTTCTCGATCCGCATCATGAAAGAGTGACCTCGCCTCAGTTAACACTTCCTCACCACCATTTAATCTGGCAAGACTAGCCTAAGGAATGCTACCGAAATAACTTTCCCCTCTGGCTTGCCTTATCGCACGTCTTCGGCGTTACCACAACGGTTACATAGCCCGGCTATGCGCCCGTTGTCGCGCCTTGAATACGAACGATCATTCGACGCCAGTTGGGTAAATTATTTCCTTCGCGTTCCTAACACAGCCTGCGGTCTTCATTTAAAGTCATGGATAAGATACTTACGAGGGATCAACCATTGTGACGGATGAGATAGAGTAGAATCACGCCAGTGATCATGCTGGCCAAACCAACGGTACGCAGCACCCGGTCTGGAAGTTGGGTGATTTGTTGCAGCGTGCGACGCATCGTAGCTGGACTCAGAAAGGGCATTATCCCCTCAATCACTAGAATCAACGCGATTGCGGCGAGAATATCATCCCACATGTGCACTTACCAGGACGAGGCGACTACTTTGCCTACTCCATGGCTTCGACCTGATTTCCTTTTGATTGATTAAAGTACCTAAAAAAGTCTGTGCCCGGTTCCAAGAGCAAAACATCGCTTTTGTTCCTAAAGGTATTTCTGTACGCATTGAGACTGCGAGTAAAAGAATAAAACTCTTTGTCCTGATCGAAAGCCTTGGCATAAATCTCCGCCGATTTCGCATCGCCTTCCCCTCTGATGAGTTCGGCGTCTCTGTAGGCATTTGCCAAGATGACCGTTCGGTCACGATCAGCCGTTGCCCGGATACGTTCTGCGGCTTCCATTCCACGCGCTCGAAAATCCTTGGCCACGCGTTCGCGTTCGGAGCGCATGCGATCGTACACTGATCCACTAACCTCGTCGGGCAAATCGATACGACTTATGCGCACATCAACCACTTCAATGCCTAAATCTTTGGCCAGCTCATTGGCGCTAATTTGTAAAATATTCATAATTTCCGTGCGCTCCCCAGAGACAGCCTCTTGAATCGTACGTTTACCGAACTCATTGCGTAGACGATCTTTTATTATTTGCGCCAGACGCGTCAGTGCAATACGCTCTTGACCACGCGTCGAGCGATAATACTGTCCCACGTTCGATATGCGCCACTTCACGAAGAAATCCACGATCACGTTTTTCTTCTCGACCGTTAGAAATCGTTCTGGCTGTGCATCGAGGGTCAAGATCCGACCGTCAAACTTTCGCACATTGTTGATTATTGGAAACTTCAAATGCAGACCAGGATCGATGTCAATGTTTTTAATTTCCCCGAGACTGAACAGAATGGCCCGTTCGCGTTCGTCAACAGCATATGTCGACAATATGATCACGACTATGAGCACGACAACAATTACCGCGATGCCTTTAATATTCATAATTATCTACTCTCCCGCAGGCGATTTGTGCGCCGTGGACGGTTATCTGTCCCGCTTGATGTACCTCGGGCAAGGCCGGTTCGATCCATATCCTGAGTCATGGCGCCGACGTCAGCAGTTCCCCTAATAAGCCTATCTAACGGTAGCATTACCAAATTATTGCTTCCTTGAGCGGCCATCATAACTTTACTCGTGTTAGCGAGAACGGATTCCACAGCCTCCAGGTAAAGTCGCTCCCGGGTTACTTCTGGCGCTTTGGTGTATTCATTCATCAACTTTAAAAACCGTGCCGCCTCGCCTTCGGCTCTCGCGATTACACGTTCCTTGTAGGCATTAGCTTCTTGTTCTACGCGGGCCGCTTCACCACGTGCCTGTGGAATGATGCCGTTGGCATAAGCCTCGGCCTCATTTAGAAATCGAACCTCATCCTCCCTGGCTTTGATCGCATCAGCGAAAGCGCCCTGCACCTGTTCAGGTGGCTGAGCCTGTTGCATATTGACGGTGGTTACAATTAACCCCGTTTGGTATACGTCTAGTATTCCCTGTATCAATTGTTTTGTATCTTGGGCAATCTCTGCCCGTCCCTCACCGAGAATGTAATCCATCGTGCTCTTACCGACAACTTCTCGAACCGCGCTCTCCATCGCCTGTCTTAAAGAGGCATCAGGCAAACGCACCCTAAACAAATAACTCTCAGCAGATTTGATCCGGTATTGCACCGCCAATTCAACGTCCACAATATTTTCGTCCTGCGTCAGCATGGTTGCTTTGTGCTGTGCGTCACGAACTTCATCAACGTTAATAATTTCCACGGTCTCAAACGGATAGGGTATGTGCCAGTGAGGTCCTGGGCCGGTAGTTTCTTGATAGGCCCCGAAGCGAAGTTCGACACCCGATTCACCGGCACTGACGATATAAAAACCGGAAGCAAGCCATCCGATAAGAATGATCGCGGCTATCAAACCAATTCCAATCGATGAGCTTTTCCCTACGCCACCTCCGCCTCCCGGTTTGCCACCGAAGACACCACCAAACTTAGACGTCAACTTCTTTAAGAGCGCATCTAAATCAGGAGGACCCTGATTAGTAGGCCTTTTACTCCAGGGGTCTTTATCGCTACCCGGTTCATTCCAGGGCATAATCCTCTCCTGTCAAAACGAATCTAATTAAAAAATATTGATGCCCAAACATCTGTTAATTCCTGCCATTCTAGCTCGGATTTTCCCTAAACTCACGCGCTGCTCACCAAGAGCAACATATCCGTCTAATACGTTTGCTGACATCCCATATAGATAGTAAAAAATGCTGTCACCGTCAGTAAACTCTTAAGTCGCGCGGTTTAGATATCTGAAAGGACATATCGCAGTAAGAATATTATATCCTTAATTCTATATCGCAAATGCCTTTATTGAGTATTTAACCTAGCGATCATAATTTTTCCGATTACCTAACAGCAATCAGTCCTTTGCGAAAATCATCCCTTGACATGTATCGAGAAAGGTTTTCTTGTCGAGTAATTTCCTCAAACAACTGGCGTGACATGCTGAACTCCACTCGACATATTCCAAAATCGTCAATCTTTTCTTGCAAGACAGCGCCAACTTCAAACAATTTAGCGCGAACTCGTCCAGCCTGAGGTGGTAAATCAAGCAAACCGTGCACTGTTTCCCGAGCAAATACTTCGGTAATAGCGTGTACTAATAGCTCCAGACCTTGTCCCGTTTTCGCCGACACCCATACCCGTACGATCGCCCCTTCGCCATTGCGTTCAATCTTGGGCTCCAAACCAGATAAATCAATCTTATTGTAGATATGTAGCTGTGCAACATCTCCAGCACCGATATCTGTAAGCACTTGATTAACCTGCTCTATGTAGTCTTCGCGTCTTGGATCGTTGGCATCGACCACATGCAATAACAAGTCCGCTTCCTTCGTTTCCTGCAAGGTGGCTCGAAATGCGGCGATTAATTCGTGAGGAAGATGACGGATGAAACCCACCGTGTCTGCCAAAACGACACGTTCATTATTGGGCAATTCATATTGCCTCAGGGTAGGATCCAGGGTCGCAAAAAGCTGATTAGCCGAAAATACGTCAGCCTGCGTCAATGCATTAAAAATAGAAGATTTTCCCGCATTGGTATAACCCACGAGTGATAGTGTAGGCACCGCAACCTTTTGACGCGTCTGGCGACTTTGCTGACGCTGCCGACTGACCTTCTCTAAGCGCTTGTTAATTTGTCTTATACGCACTCCCAATAGCCTTCGGTCTGTTTCCAACTGAGTTTCACCTGGCCCTCTAAGACCAATACCGCCCTTTTGTCGTTCTAAGTGTGTCCACCCTCTTACTAGGCGCGTAGATATATAGCGAAGTTGAGCGAGTTCAACTTGCAGTTTCCCTTCATGTGATCTGGCACGTTGGGCAAAAATATCAAGTATTAAACTGGTGCGCCCCATTACTCGACAAGCGAACAGTTGCTCCAGATTTCGTTCCTGGCTGGGACTCAAATCGTGGTTAAAAATAACCAGCCGAATGTTGTTATCGGCTAAGGCTCGTTTTATTTCTTGGGCCTTCCCGCTGCCCACGAAGTATTTTGGATCAGGAGCATTTCGAGCGCCGGTGATTAGCGCACCTTGAGTAGCGCCTGCGGATTTTACCAAATCGAGGAATTCATCTATGTCCTCATTATGTTCGGTACCTCGGAACTTAATATGTACGAGCGCGGCACCTTCTCCGCTCTGATGGCGGTCAGACAAAGTCGACATCCGCTCCCAGGGCTAAATCATTGTTGTTCAGACTGATCGTCGTTGTAAGGAATCTTGATAGCACGTGATGGAACAATTGTCGAAATTGCATGCTTGTAAACCATTTGGCTCACGCTATTTTTTAACAAAACTACAAATTGATCAAAAGAGTCTATTTGTCCTTGTAATTTAATACCGTTTACTAAATATATTGACACAGGCACCCGTTCCTTGCGGAGGGTATTAAGGAAGGGTTCTTGTAACGTTTGCCCTTTTGCCATCAGTTTACTCCCGTTCTTTTTATAGAGCTGTTCAGTAATCATCGGTTCATTTCCTAGATTCTTGTAACCAGAAAAAGTTCAGGCTATGGTTACCAAGAACCTATTTAGCTACATGTTTCACTGTGATCGTTCAAAGTGAAGGTCCCTCGATCGCATCAAATAATCGTTAATCGCTGGTCTTCCCCAGTAGAATGTAAGTCTTAACTCTTCTCGCAGGGGTCCTATCTTACCTATAGCACTCAAAACCACTAGGAAAACCAGTTATTTGATGTGTCTGCTTTAGTAGTTTAGCAGGTACTGGCACTTGCGTACGAGTAGATTTTCTCTACAATCTCGTTCGACGAGGTAGACTCTGCCTCGAAGCGATAGATGTTGGGCTCTGCACGCAACCATGTGAGCTGACGCTTAGCGAGTTGTCTTGTGGCGATAATCACCTTGCTATTCATAGTCTCATAATCATTACGTCCTTCCAGGTAATCCCAGACTTGACGGTAACCAACCGTGCGCATGGAAGGCATCGTGACCTTTAGATCTTCTCTTTGATATAGGGACTCCACTTCGCCAATCAACCCTTGAGATAACATTTGCTTGAACCTCAAAGCGATACGCTCCTTCAATCGATCTCGATTCGATGGTACCAGGGCCAACTTTAGCAGTCGATAGGGGAACGCCACAGGTTGCGTGCGTTTAATAAATTCCGACATCGGAATACCAGTAATTTCATAGACTTCCAAGGCTCTCTGCAACCGCTGCGGATCGTTTGGATGAATCCGTCGCGCCGCTTGGGGATCTATATGCCGAAGGTATTCGTGCAAAGCAGCCCGACCTCGAATTCTGGCTTGCTCATCGAGTCGAGCACGCACTTCGGGGTTAGCCGGTGGCAAATCCGCCAAACCGTATTCTAAAGCGCGGTAATAAAGCATCGTTCCACCTACCAGAAGTGGAATCTTGCCAAGGCTCGTAATGTTCGACATTTCTCGTAACGCATCGGCTCGAAACTGTGCCGCCGAATAAGACTCTGCAGGATCAAGAAAATCGATCAACCGATGCGGCGCAATGCGCAAAATGTCCTTCTCAGGCTTCGCGGTACCAATATCCATACCGCGATATACCATGGCAGAGTCAACGCTTATGATTTCGCAAGGCAACTGGCGCTGAAGTTCTACAGCAAGCTGCGTCTTGCCTACTGCGGTCGGGCCCATTAGAAAGATCGCCGGTAAAACCGGTTTTTTTGTATCAGGATGCTCCAGTTGAGTCAGTCGAAGGCTCACGGCAGGCTATTGTCCGCGTTTAAACAGCTTGTCTAATTGGTCTATACTGAGCTGTACCCAGGTTGGCCGACCGTGATTGCACTGACCACTGCGTTCTGTACGTTCCATATCACGGAGCAGGCTGTTCATTTCTGCTAGCGTTAATTTGCGATGTGCGCGCACAGCACCATGACAAGCCATCGTCGCTAGCACTTCATTGATGGCTTCGCGAATTCTGTTACTCGTGCCATATGTGATCAATTCGGAGAGCACGTCTTGGACCAAAATCTCGACCCTAGCATCTTGCAAGACTGCCGGCACATGTCGTATCACCAGCTTTTCAGTCGACAGTCGGTCGATCTCAAATCCAAGTTCCCTAAAGGTATCCCCATGCTGCTCGGCAATCTCTGCTTCCTGAGGTGTCACCGCGAGGCTAACCGGTACTAATAGCGCTTGAGACACAATGCCTGTCCCCTCGAATGCGGCTTTAAGACGTTCATACACAATACGCTCATGTGCAGCATGCATATCCACTAACACCATACCGCGCACATTTTGGGCCATGATATAAATGCCATGCAGTTGCGCGAGCGCATAACCTAGTGGTGGGACATCCTCCTCGGTAGTCAGATCGAAATCTCTATCATTGATGAATTCTCGGGCTGTGGCACCCATCGCGTAATAGCTTTCCAACTGCCTAGAAATCGCGCTGGGACCCAGCGACAATCCTGGCTGCTCAGGTAAACTAGCTACCCTGGGAACCTTCAAATTAGGCTGGATAGGAACATAAGTTGATGCGGCTTCATTTACTAGTGGTGTGTGATGTTCGACCATATTTGACGCATTTTCTGGGCTCAGCTCAGCAATCGCTTTCTTGAGCGTGTGAAAAAGAAAGTCATGAACTAACCGAGCATCTCGAAATCGCACCTCGTGTTTGGTGGGGTGAGCATTGACGTCCACCAGCACTGGATCCAATTCCAAATACAATATGTAGGCGGGATGACGTCCATGAAATAAGACATCCGTATAGGCCTGACGCACCGCATGTGTCACAACCTTATCCTTAACCATGCGCCCGTTGACATAAAAGTACTGTAAGTCTGCTTGACTGCGGGAAAAGGTGGGTTGAGCCAACCAACCCCTCAGATGAAGGCCAGCACCCGAATGGTCGATAAATGCCGACTGCTCCACGAATCGACTGCCACACACCTTGCCTAAACGTCGTTCCATACCTTCATGGTCGGATATAGCACGATAGTGGCAGAGCGCTTTTTTGTTATGTCGCAAACTGAACTCCACCTCAAAGCGACTCAGGGCAATCCTGTTTACAAGCCACATGATGTGTCCAAATTCAGTCCGTTCGGTTCGCAAGAATTTGCGCCTTGCGGGTATGTTGAAAAAAAGATCGCGCACTTCCACGGTGGTCCCCTGCGGATGGACGGCAGGTTGAGGAGAGGCAAAGCACTCGCCTCCATTACCCTCTATCCCCCAACCCGTGGCTTCCTCCTTTGTGCGTGATACCAACCTAAGTCGCGATACCGAAGCGATGCTGGGTAAAGCTTCACCCCTAAAACCGAGACTAGCAATACAGTTGAGGTCCTCCAAGTGGCTTATCTTGCTGGTAGCATGACGACTTAATGCGAGTACAAGCTCCTCTTTGGGAATACCACAACCATTGTCGCTGATCCGTAAATACCGAATGCCCCCTTGCTCTACATCAATATCAATTTGGGTGGCACCCGCATCTAAGCTGTTTTCCAACAGCTCTTTGACTACCGCGGCGGGACGTTCTACAACTTCACCTGCGGCGATTTGGTTAATTAATTGAGCAGGAAGTAATCGAATGGTCATGGGCTTAGCAGAAATAAGTTACACTCTTCTGTTATGATCGACTACATTGTATGACAATTACAACTTTTTGAAATAAGCGGCAATCAATAATGGGCGTACCGTCAACTACATTTCTGAGTATCATTTTATCTGCCTTAGCAGTCTGGTCAGTAGACAATCACACGCTCGAAGCTAAGCGTATCGTCTATCAACAAGCACAACAAGCATTGAATCGAGGAGAAATACAAACCTTTGAGAAACATATACAGACGCTATCGACATACCCACTATACCCCTATCTGCTGTTCGCAGATCTAAAACGCCGACTAGATACGGCGAAGACCTCGGAAATTCAGGATTTTTTAGATACTTATAACGATTCGCCGCTGTCGGTTCGACTTCGAAAGGCTTGGCTTCATGAATTGGCGCAAGCGCAGCGTTGGCAGGAATTCATCGAATTCTACACCGGCTCTGCCGATGCTGAATTTGTTTGCTATCACTTAAGAGCACGGCTCAATGAAGGAGAGGTTAAAGGGATTAAACAGGAAATTAAGCGTCTTTGGCTCGTAGGTCATTCGCAACCCAAGGCTTGTGATCCGTTGTTTTCTTGGTTGGAAAAACGTGGGGAATTGAGCCCGGCATTAATCTGGAAGCGTATAGAACATGCAATGCAGAAGAATAATCCTAAGCTAGCTCGTTATCTCAGCAAAAAGCTTGCTCCTAAAGACCGCCGGTGGGCACGCTTATGGATTACCGCGAACGCTGAGCCTCTCAGAATCATTAGAGAAAAAAGCATGCGCGACGACAGAATCATCGTGCGTAAAATTCTCAGCTTTGCGGTAAAGCGCAGCATTGATAAGGATATCGTTCAAGGAAAAGCCATATGGGACACGATAAAGCCAAGATATTCTTTTAGCAAACATGTAGTCAACGAAATCGATCGCTACCTTGCCTTGAAGGCGGCGTATCGTCATCACCCCAATGCAATGTATTGGTTGGAAAATCTCCCAAAACCTGCTGTTGATCGCCAAGTCAAAGTATGGCGGGTGAGAACAGCAATGCTCAATTCCGACTGGGATGCCGTCTTAAATGCCATCGAAGATTTGAACCTGAAAGAGCGTCGCCGAGATATTTGGCAATATTGGCAAGCCCGCGCCTTGTCAGAGTTAGCACACGACAATCAATCAAATGCCATTTTCACCAACTTGGCCAAGAAACGCAGCTATTACGGTTTTCTTGCTGCGGATCGCTTGGGCATGAATTACAGCATCACCCCGGATCCCATCATAGAAGACGCAGCGGCAATAAAATCACTATTAGCAATAGCCGCTATCCAACGAGCGCGTGAGCTATACAAGCTAAACCAATTTGCAGATGCGCGACTAGAATGGGAATGGGCGCTTCGTGGCTTAAACCCTCATCGACTCAAGCTCGCGGCTAAATTGGCGGATCGATGGGGAGAACATTCAGACGCTATCCGCACTGTTGCAAAAGCAAGACACTTCGACGATCTGGAGCTTCGATTTCCGACCCCTTTCATAACGGAGATTCGGCATGCTGCAAGGCGTTTTGACTTGGAAATTTCTTTTATATATGGCGTCATCAGACGTGAAAGTGCATTCCAAACCGACGCTCAATCCTCCGCAGGAGCTCTGGGTTTAATGCAACTGATACCTTCGACGGCCACTAGCACTTCGCGGCAACTAGGGCTCACCAAATTTAACAGAAACGATTTATTTGACCGCGGCATCAACATACAACTAGGTAGCGCCTATATGCGTCATTTACTGGATGAATTCAACAATAGCGTGGTTCTCGCAACAGCCGCTTACAATGCTGGTCCGCATCGAGTAAACCGTTGGCTACCACAATGTGGTCAAATTGAAGCCGATCTCTGGATCGACACATTTCCCTTTTATGAGACTCGTCGGTATGTAAGAGCGGTGCTCGCCTACACCGCGATTTTCGAATGGAAGCTCAAGACACAGACCACTCGACTCTCGGAACGCATGAACCCTATATCCAGACCCAGTATCGGATAGGAGATGTTATCAACCCGACTCACTCCTCTGGTGCGCCTCAGCGCTACTCTTCGGTGTTGCGACATCAGTATTTTATTTAGCTAAACATATGATTTAAAAATATTTTACATTATTTTTTTGATCTCTTCATCTTCCAAATTAAGCACCTTGACCACAATATCCAGAGCTTCGGTAGCAAACATCTCCAGATCCTCCCAGCGTGCGGATGTACCGATTAATTGAGCACCGTCACGCATCACCAGACGCATGTCATAGTCAGCTTGTTGCCCTTGATCTGGAAGATTTCGCTCTGCCGTAATATAGAGGCCGGGTTCAGATTGTCCCTCGACTACGGTTGCCAGTATGAACTGATAATTAACTGGATCAGAGGTCTCGATATCCCCCAGAATTACCATTGAGAATTCTCCGATTTTATAACGGCGCTTGGGAATGGCAGTCTTGATATTAGGTATTGTCATGTTGACGAAAGTGGACATTA
>JAAUXY010007629.1_pt1 | contig 10462 bp, 10 predicted proteins | sample 7278121 | NCBI WGS metagenome assembly JAAUXY01 (sample SAMN14350117, study PRJNA611818) | marine sediment metagenome | isolation source: surface marine sediment (1.8m) | place: French Polynesia: Moorea | collected 2018-08
CCTGGTAGTCCCGGAGATCCTCTTTCGGCAAGACCTCGATACGCGCGCGCCCATCGGACGCAACCATCCGTCCGCGGATTTCCTCCGGCAGGTCCCGAACGGAGATCGGATTCGCCGAGAGGGCCAGTCGCAGCTTGTCCAGTCGGCCGGCAAGGCCGGAAAGCAGCCGCGACTCGATCGCGTCGAGTCGCTCGTCCGTTGCACCGCCAGATGCGTCGAAGGCCGTGAACGCATCGCGCAGCCGCCGGGCTGCATTTCTCAGATCCGCGCCTGCCGCAGACGGTGGGAGCGAGTCCAGCGCACGCCGGAAGGCGGCGATCGCCGCGCGGTTGTCTTCGGCTGAGGCTGCGCCGGCCGGCTCGGCGCCCTCCAGAACCGGCCACAGCATCAGGGCCGCTTGGTCGATCAGCTCGAGCTTCGCGTCCTGGTCATCCGGGACGTAGCTCGCCAGCGTGACTGCGGCATCGACCACCTCCAGCGCCTCCAGCCGCGACGCGAGCGCGGTGGCGGACGAGAGGTCCGTGACCAGAATCCCGATCGTGTAGAAGGGCTGATCGGTCTCCGCATGGAGCTCCCGCAGGGTCCGCATGGATTCGGTCTCCGGATCTTTCAGATTGAGCGGATCGAGATCGAAGCGCGCCTGCGGGAGCAGCGCCAGGCCGCCAACGCCCAGCGCCAGGGCAGAGAGAACGATCGTTTTCCGCCGTCTCTCGACGATGTGCTGCAGGCCCAACATGGCGCGGGTCCAGTATCGCGGCTCGCGCGGCCGGGGCCGCGCCAGGGCAAGTAGCGCCGGCAGCAAGGTGAGATTCGCAAACAGCGTCACGAACATGCCGTTGCCGGCGATGACGCCGAGCTCGGCGAGGCCGACGAAATGGGTGGGCGCGAAGGCGTAGAACCCGATCGCCGTCGAAACCGCGCACAGCACCAAGGCCCCGCCGACGCCCGCCGCGGTGCCGCGAAATGCCGGCGCGCCGGTTCTTCCGAGCCGCAGCTCTTCGCCGTAGCGCAGGCTGAAATGGATGCCGAAATCCACCCCGAGCCCAATGAACAGGACGGCGAACGCGACCGAGATCAGATTGAAATGTCCGACGACCAGCAGGCCCAGGGCGGTCGACCAGACGAGCCCGCAGAGCAGCGTAAACAACACGCATGCGATCAGACGCACCGAGCCGAAGCCCAGGGCGACCAGGACGGAGACAAGGACGAACGAGATGACCGCGGCAAGCCCGGCGCCGCTCGTCGCGCTCACAAACTCCTCGTCGTCGATGACCTGGCCGCCGGTCAGGCTGACCCGGACGCCGTGCGCCGCGTCGAGGGAAAGCGCGCGGCTGAGCGCGCGTACCCGTTCGATTGCGAACTGCGCCGGCCGGATGTCTGCGTCTTCGAGGTGTAGCTGAGCCAGGATGACCCGCGTATTCGCGTCGCCGTCGATCGTGTCGCCCGTCAGCAGGCGATGCCATGAGAACTGGCGAAAGCGGCCGGCGGTCTCGGCCTCGATGGTTGCGGCAGTGACGTCGAGAACCTCGGCCAGGTTCTCTTCCGGCAGGGAATCCTCGTCGGCGGCATCGATCGCGAGCCTGAGGATGTCAAAGAAGCCCCGAAGACTCGGGTCTATCGCGAGCTCGCCCAAGAACGGCTGCACCGTGGCCAGTCGATCGATCAGCTCGGCGAGTTCCTCTTTGTCCAGATACAGCAGGCCGTGGCGATCGAAGAATGCGCCGGAACCCGGCTGGTCGACGAACCTAAACAGCTCGGTCTCGGACCGCATGCGCGTCACCAGTCGGGCCGCCGCGTCCTCGGCCAGATCGGGCGTCTCGCCCCTGACCACCACGACCATCGTATTCGTCAGGCGGGGCATGACCCGGCGGAACTCGAGATAGGTTCGCTGGAACGGCAGCTCGGCGGAGATCAGATCCAGATCGGAAGCCTGGATACGGAAGGATGTCGCGGCGTAGTAGCCAAGACCCGCGGTCAGCGCGAGCCACACGGAGACCACCAGAACGGCCTGCCGCTGAGCGCCGTCGACGCAGGCCACGAGGACCTCTCGGAATGCGATCGCAACGCGCGTCATGGCTCCGGTCGCGCCTCAGGCCTGCGACGGACGGGCCAAGGCAGGGAAGGCGGCCAGACGGCATCGCGCATGCAAACGTGCTTGCTCTTTGGTGGAGGTTGGAATTTTTTCAGTTTCGTTGAGAAGTCTCGTTTACCGTCAGGCGGGGTAGGCGCGACCGTGGTCGGAGACCGGTCCGCAGCGGGAATTCTAATACCAGACAGGCCTGATCGAGCAAGCTTTGCCCGCGCGGCCCACGGCAGCCGACCCGTGTGCGCACCGTAATTCCAACACCTGAACGAGAACCCGTTTGGCCACCAGAGCCTGAACTGCCATGGCAAGGCGGTCGCGCGCCCGGGTCCAGCCAGCGCACCAATAGGTGACCGCAGCCGTATCGCCGGCGGCCCAGGCCAGGTTTGCATGCCGCCGACAGCGAGCGGCCTGGCGCCCATAGTTGCGCACCATCAGGGCCGACCAAGCGTCCCGATCCCTGCGGGCGCGCGCCAGTTCCTCGAAGAGGGGCTCCCGCGAGGACATCGCGGATCGCCACCGGAGCGCCTGGTCCCGAGCACAGGCCCGGTCACAACGGCCTTGATCCGGCTCTCTTCGGTCGGCCTCGAGCGTGGAGACCGCCTCTGTGGATCTGTGCGTCATGGTTTGCTCTGATCCTCATCTCAAGAGCGGCGATGGTCGCCATAGAGGGCAACATCGGCAAGATCATTATTGCGTATTTCACAATCTTAGTCCAGCGTATAATTGCGATAAAAACAATTTATTCGCAATTCTTGCTATCGAGGCTGGATGGCAGCAATCGGCTCGGCCCACTCGAGCTCCGCATCCCTGATCGGCGGTGCATTGACGGATTCCAGGTCATAGAGCCCCGGCTGGCGCCCCGGCCGGAGCCGTTTGACCATGACTGAGCCATCCTCGGTAAGCTTGACTACGCTGATCCGGTTCAGGCTGTCGGGATTAACGCCGTCCGTCTGCCGGCGATACCAGACGAGCCACCCGTCTTCCATTTGCGGATACATCGAGTCGCCGCGGACTTGCAAAGCGATCCAGTCCGTCTCGGGTTCCAGGTTCGGGGGCAACTCGACTTCATACATGCCAGTGCCGGGTTCATAGTCGTCAATCGGGTAAACCTTACCTCCGGCCCCAACGTAATTTAATACCGAAAAAGTTCTACCATGTAAAGGTGCAATGTTTCCATGGAATACACCAAGAATTTTACTCAAACTTATGTTTAAATACTGCGCCATCTTCTGCGCTTCTTCCGCCGTAAGTCTTCTTTCTCCGGAGATTAATCTTGAGATCGCGGATGGATTCACGCCGAGATGGTCCGCCAAGTCTTTCTGGGACCTGCCGGCAGACCTGAGGAGATCGCGGAAGGTGCTCTTGTCGATGGTCTGCATGAGTTGAGTAAATCGCATTTTCGGGATCAGGTCATTCGCGAAAATCGCAATTCTTGTTGACATTGAGTTGCGATTTTCTCAATAATTGGCGGCATGTTGAATTCCCGAAAGCGAGCCACGCGCTCGTCGCGCCGGCTTCAGCGCTTCGCCATCAGAGGAGAATGACCCATGGCGTTCGACCCCAGAGACCTTTCCATCCTGGCCTACGCAAACGGTTTCACACTCTGGCACTACCGCACGCAAGACGCCGCCGCACAGATCTCGGGCAAGGGCTATTTCGATGCGGCATCCGAACTGGTCGAGGCCGGCGACATCATTCTCGCGCATCTGGGCGCGGGCGGCCAGCGGGCCAAGGCCGCAATGCTCCTGGTCGAGCGCAACGGAGACGGTCGGGTCGCGCTGGCGGACATCACCGGCGCAAGCAACGGCAAGGCGCGGAGGGCGGCATGACGCGCTTCGCCCGCAGTTTTCTGATCGCGGTCGTCTTTTCCGGGCTGGTCTGGGCGGTGGTCCTGGCCGTGCTGGCGGCCGCGGTCGCCTGACGGCGAGGAGACCGCGAACGTGACCCAGCGACTGCCTCGACGGACCGCGAGAGCAAGGCCACGCCGTTCCATTACCAGCGGCGTGATCTTGTCGGCCGAACGGGTGGACTGCCGTCTATGGGCCGCTTCCCTGGCTGCGGCCCGGACCGCGGCGCGCGATGTCTGCCGCGCGCGCCGCAGGATGCGGATGTGTCCCCGCCGCCGGGACGCCTGTCCTCAGCGTTTTCTCTCGGTCCGTTTGGCCGGGGGCGTCACCCCCGAGGCGCCCCCGGCCACCCTTCGGAAATGACACTCGAGCGCGTACAGATCGTTCTGCCCGGTCCGCCGCGGGCATGGACCGGCCACCGGGCCGAGCGCGCGCGAGAGACGGCTAGGACGGCGATGGCGGGACGGGCGCCTCTGGCGGGACCGCTGCATGTCGCGGTCCAGCTCTGGCTGCCGATCCCCGGAACTTGGAGCGCGGGGCGGGCGCAGGCAGCGCGGCGTGGCCGGATCTTGCCCGGTCGCTGGCCCGAGCTCGATACGGTGGTCAAGGCGGCCTGTCGCCTGCTCACCGGCATCGCCTTCGCCGACGATGCCCAGATTGCGCGACTCTCGGTGGTCAAGGGCTATGCCGACCGCCCCGACCTGGTGATCACCGTGTGGCCCCTGGCGGAGGCGGTGTGATGCTGACCGCGAACCAAGAGCGGGTCCTGGGCCTGTTTCGGGAAGCCGCGCGCCAGGGCCGGGCCGCACCAAGCAACGCCGAGATCATGGACCGGCTGGGTCTGACGCGGGGGCAGGCCAGCGGCGTGGTCTTCAAGCTGCGCAGGCGCGGGCTGATCCCGGACCGCGCGTGCCGCCGCCCTGCGCCCCGTGAAACGCGGGCACGCGCCGTCGTGACCGAGAGCGAGCGGGCGGCCGACCTTCTGCAGCGCCTGGCCGGCGACCGGCGGCGCCTACGCCGTCTGCTGCGAAAGATCCAGGCCTCCTGGCTCGGCGCGCGCGAGGAACATCGCATCACCATTACCCGCCGCTTCGAGACGGGGGTTCGCCACAGGACCTGCCAGTGGATCGCCGGTCCCGTCCCGAGCCGGGCGAGCCTTGGCCGGCGGCCAGACCCAGCCGAGATCGAGGCCGGGAAATGCGGCCAGCCGGTCCAGACTGGCCGGCCCTATTGCCCCGCCCACCAGTCCCGCGCGGCCCGGCCGGTGCCGGTCCAGGTGGCGCTGCGCGCGGCCGACCGACTGGTCGAGCAAATCAGCCGCAGCTGGTGAAGGGCGGATCGTCGAGCAGGTCTTCAGGACGGGACATCCATGCGTGAAGGGAAGACAAGACGCCGGCGCCCCACGGAGATATCCGACGACCGGGACGCGCCGCGCATCCCCGGCAGTCTGGCGCGGTTGGTTCCCCGTGCACCCGCCAACGAAGAGGAGCTCGCGGCTATGGCCCGCGCCGCCTGGCGCAGCCAGGGCATCGTCCTCCTGCATCCCGACCGCATCCCCGACCCATGGGAGAGGCAGACCGTGATCAACCTGGCCGAACGGTTCTATGGCAAGCGCAGCGCGGGAGACGACGCATGAGCCGGGCTCGCAAGTCCCCTGGCAAGGCGCCGCCGGCGCGCATCCTGCGGCGCGACATCGTGTATCAGCAACGCGACGCCGTGATCGTCGACGAGGCGGATCCCGACGGCCGGCCGGTCGAGCACATCCGGGTCTACAACACGGTGCTCGACCGGCTGTGGCGCGACGGCGAGGGCTCGATTACCCGCGAGCAGTTCGACGCCGGCGTGCGCTTCCACCGGCACTACACGCTCGCCGGGCTGGGCCCGCGCTACGGCCGCATCGATCCGGATCGGGTGCGCGGCGGCGTCTCGGACATCACCGAGCAACAGGCCTGGGCCTGGAACAAGGTCACGGAAGCACTCGCCGGCCTCACCGAGACCGGGCAAAGCGCGGCGGAATTCGTGATCGGCATGGGCCATGCCATCGGCGAATGGGCCCGGCGCATGCGGCAGAACGGCAAGTCCATGAGCGACGAGAAGGCGCGCGGCGTGGTGCACATCGTGCTCGAGCAGCTCGCCCGGCATTACGGCTTCTTGCGGTAGTGGACCGGCGCGGATTCCGTGAAGACAAACACCGTCCTAAGAGAGAGGCTGGCCCGCCATCTTCTCGGAAAACATCGCCTTGAGTGTGTTCTTGAGGATCTTGCCCATCGGGTTGCGCGGCATCTCGGCCACGAACTCGACCCAGGCCGGACCCTTGTAGGGGGCGATGTGTTGGCGACAGAACCGCCCGAGCTCGACCGGCGTGACCCGCGCAGTGGTGACGACATACGCAACAGCGACCTGGCCATGGCGCGCGTGCGGCCACGCGAACACCGCGGCGTCCGTCACGGTCGGATGCAGCCTGAGCACGTTTTCCACCTCGATCGGATAGAACTTAGCGCCTTCGTTGTTGATGATGTCGTCGGCCCGACCCTTGAAGAACAGGTACCGCTCGGCGTTCAGTTCGGCGAGGTCGCCGGGATAGAACCAGCCGTCGCGGAAGGCGCGGGCCGACGCGTCCGGATCTCCAAGATAGCTGGAGGAAAAGCCGGGGCCGCGAAAGCGGATCGGCCCAACCTCGCCCGGCGGCAGGGGAGTCCCGTCGCCGTCGAGCACCTGTGCTTCGATGTCATCGGCCAGGCGGCCCACGGATTCGGGATAGGCGTCCTGATCCGCCGGATGGGCAATCGCCAACAGACCGGCCTCGTTAATGCCGAACCACTCCAGCACATTCGGTGTCAGGCGTTCACGCGCGCGCCGACGCTGCTCTTGCGTGGTCGGCGCGGTGCCGACAGCCATGACTCGCAGGCCCGGAAACAACAAGGGCTTGCCCTCTGCGTAATCGAGAAACAGCTGCAGATGGGCGGGCGTCAGAACGGCCACCGTGATCCGCTTGTCGCGCATGTCCATGACCAGCGCCTCGACCGAAGGCGCGCGATGAACGACCGCCGTCGCGCCGAGATAGAGCATGCCGAGACAAGTGTTGCGTCCGACCAGGAACGACATGTGCATGATCGCGACGTACCGGTCATCGGCCGTCCAGCCCTCATACTGAGCGAAGCGCCGGATCGATACCGTCATATTGGCGTGGCTGCGAAGGAAGGATTTCGGCGTGCCCGTCGTGCCGGACGACTGAATAATCATCGCCGGATGGTCGTCGTCCAGGTCAGGTGCGGCGAACGCCGCCGCCCCATCGGTGCGCTGACGGCAGATCTCTCCGACGGACAGCAGCGGCAAGCCCGCGACCGGGGCCGCGCCCGCGGCTGTGATCACCGCCTTGACGCCGAGCCCCGAGACCGTCCGGTCCTTCTCCTCCTGCGGCAAATCGAGGCCGATCGACACCATGACCGCGCCCGCCTTGAGGAGCGCATACAGCGTGATCAGGTGCTCGGCGGAATCGTCCAGCATGATGCCGATCCTGTCGCCCGCCCGGATGCCGGCGGCCTGGAGATTGGCAGCCGCGTCCGCGACACGCCCCGCTAGGTCGCCATAGGTGACGACCCGATCGCCGTCCTCGATCGCCGGGTGGTCGGGACGGCTGCGCGCGTGCTCCGCGAGGATGTCGGCGATGTTCATGGCGATCCTTGGTGGCGTTCGGGCGCGGGGGGAGGGCGTCTCGTTTGACGGGGCTCGTGCGATTGCGTCTGCGTGCGGGCCGCCGATGTTAGCGATAGCGCGATCGTGCGCAAGACGCGCCGCAGCTCTAAGCGCCCTCCTTCACGAGCTGTTCCCGAAAGTCCTCCCGGAGCTGTGTCTTTAGGATCTTGCCCACCGGCGAGCGCGGCAGGTCCGGCACGAAGACGATCCAGTGGGGCACCTTGTAGTCGGCGATGCGCCGGCCGCAGAACGCCGCGAGTTCCTGCGGGGTCGTGTCTCCGTTGGCCACCACGAAGGCCACGGCGACCTCGCCGTGGCCTGGACGCGGCCAGCCAAAGACGGCCGCCTCGCTCACGGCCGGGTGGGCGAGCAGGGCGTTTTCGACCTCGACCGGATAGAATTTCCGTGCGCCCTCGTTGTTGATCACGTTGTCGGCCCGGCCCTTGAAGAAGATGTACCCCTCGGCGTTCAGGGCTGCGAGGTCCCCCGGATAGAACCAGCCGTCTCGGAAATGGCGCGCGGTGGCCTCCGGGTTTCCGATGTAGGCGGTCGAGAACTGCGGCGCGCGAAACCCGATCAGGCCAATCTCGCCGGTCGGCAACGGCCGGCCGTCTTCGTCGACCACCTGCCCCGCGACGCCCTCGATCAGGCGGCCGACCGCGTCCGGGTGGGCGTCCTGGTCCGCGGGCGTGGCGGTGGCGACAAGCCCGATTTCGTTGATGCCGTACCGCTCGAGGAGATTGGGTGTCAGCCTGTCCCGCGCCAGGCGGCGCTGCGCGCTGGGCAGCCGGGCCGTCCCCACGATCATGGCGCGGAGAGACGGAAACACGGGACCCCCGTCCGGCGCGTGCTCGAGCAGATTGTGCAGGTCCCGGGGTGCCAGGACCAGGACCGTGATCCCCCGGTCGCGGACCGCGGCGATCAGCTTGTCCGGCGCGCAGTCGTGACAGACGACCACCGTCCCGCCCAGATAGAGCGTCTGCAGACAGGGACTGCGGCCCAGGTTGAACGGCATGCGCATGACGGCGAGGTATCGGTCCGTCCCGGCCCAGCCTTCATTGCGAATGTTGCGGCGGATCCAGTCATCCATCTGGGCATGACTGCGGAGGACCGACTTGCGCGCGCCGGTGGTGCCGGACGACTGGATGATCAGCGCCGGATCGTCGGCCTCGAGGGCGGGTTCCGAGAAGGCCGCACCGTCCGCCTGCGGCGCCGGGTCGCAGATCGTCTCGACCGCAAGCATCCGCGCCCCGGCAAGGGGTGCCGAGCCGGTCTCAGCAATGATGGCCTTGACGTCGAGGCCCGAGAGCGCCCGCTCCTGTTCCGCCGGCAGCAGCAGAGGGTCGACCGAGACGACGACCCCGCCGGCGCGGGCGAGCGCGCAGAGCAGGATGATGTGCTCGGCGGAGTCGGGCAGCATGACCCCGGTGACGTCCCCCGGCCTGACCCCCAGGGACTGAATCCGGGTGGCCGCGCCGGTGATCCGGACATCGAGCTCCCGGTAGGTGATGACCCGTCCGCCATCCTCGATGGCGGGATGGTCGGGCCGGTCGCGGACGTGCTCTTTGAGCGGATCGAGGAAGTTCATCGGCGCACCTTACTACAGCGTCCCGGCTTGTGGACTCGCGCCTCGCGGCCCTTGAAGGGCGCCGCAGGCCGGCATGGGCACCGCCGATGCCGGCTCGGCTCCAGGACCCGAAGGGGGCGTGTCGGCGGCCGCGCGGGCAGGATCTAGACAGGTCTGTCCTCGCCTGAAGCTTAAGGATAGAAATATTTTGTTTTACAAACTCTTACAGAGCGATTCCTTAGAAGATTCTTAACCAAGAGTCGGCATCCTCCGCGGCACCAGGCTTCCTTCTCGAGCCAGACGCCGATGATGCCAACCGCCCGCTCCACGGACACCCGCCGGCCAAACGGTCTCTCGCACCGTCACCGCCGGGGAGTCCTGGGAGCGATGGCCGGTTTGGCGGCGATGCTGACCGTGTCCGGGACCGCGCAGGCCGGCGCCAGCCCCTCGGGGCCGCCCGTCCGGCTGTTCGGCGCCAGCGAGCTGCACCGAGGCACGAGCCGGGCCCTGCCCAAGTGGAGCGAGGCGCTGAGCCGGCACCAGAGCGATCTCGAGGCCGGCGGTGCGGACTGCGCATCGGGCCGCCCGGGCGATTGCGGGCCGGCCCACTGGCAGGCGCTGCTTGCGCAGCTTCAGGGCAAGACACGCCGCCGGCAGCTCGACCTCCTCAACCAGTATGTGAACAGGGCCCCCTACGTGTCCGACAGCGCCAACTACGGCCAGGGCGACTATTGGGCCTCGCCCCGCGAGCTGTTCACCCGGGGCGGCGATTGCGAGGACTACGCCATCGCCAAGTTCCTGGCGCTGAGAACCCTGGGGGTCAGCCAGAACGACATGCGGGTCGTGGTGCTGGAGGACGGCCGGCGCCGGGAGATCCACGCCGCCCTGGTGGTCTTCCTCGACGGCGAGCGCTGGCTCCTGGACAACCAGCTGAGCCAGGTCGTGCCGGTCGATGCGATCACCCATTACCGCCCGATCTACGCCATCGACGGCGAGAACTGGATCCTCTACCGGACCAGCGCTGCGCCCGGCCGGGAACGGGACCGGCAGCCCGCCGCACCGACGCCCGCCCGTTAGCCGCAGACCCCCTGAGCCGCAGGCCATCGGACCTCAATCGGCGCTTTCTCTGTGAGAGGCTTTACACCACGCCGCGGTGCCGGCGGCGGGGGCTATCGGGCGCGTTCGCCTATAGCAAGCCCGGCGAGGCGAGGCCGGGGAACATCGCCGCGATGCCGCGGGCCAGGGTGTCCATGGCGATGGCGGCGA
>JAAUXY010097260.1_pt1 | contig 10461 bp, 12 predicted proteins | sample 7278121 | NCBI WGS metagenome assembly JAAUXY01 (sample SAMN14350117, study PRJNA611818) | marine sediment metagenome | isolation source: surface marine sediment (1.8m) | place: French Polynesia: Moorea | collected 2018-08
AGGCCGCGTCCTTCGTGCCGCGTCGGGGAAGCGAAGTGTCGGCGGCGCCGGGAACGACGGCAGCGCATCAGGCCGCGTCCTTCGTGCCGCGTCGGGGAAGCGAAGTGTCGCCAGGACCGGGAAGCGGGCTGTGCAGCACCCGCCCGTCCGGTCCGGTGAAGATCAGGTGATTCGGGTCGCCCGACAGCACCCACCCTCCCTCGTGGAGGGCGTGATGGTGGTGATGGCAGATCAGCACCATCTCGTCGATGTCGGTGAGCCCGCCCCGGGCTGCGAATTCTCGGAGGTGGTGCGCCTCGCACCACTGCGGCGGCCGCTCGCACCCGGGATGTCGGCACCCTCGGTCGCGGGCGACCATCGCCAGGAACTGGTTCGGTGACGCCGTCCGCTTCCCTCGCCCGAAGTTCATCACCGCCCCCGTCTGATCGGTCAGGTATCGGTGGACCACGGCATCGCAGCACAGCCGGTCGATCTCGGCCGAGGTGATCACGTCACCGCTGAACGAATCACGGGAAATGCCGTTGCGATCGAGGAACTCGTCGAGTGTCGAGGTGACGATGACCCGCGGCAAGTTCCGGCCGCCCTTCACCTCGCCCCGGTTGTACGCCGCAGCGAGGTCGTCCAAGGCGTCGACTCGCCGCTGTTCACGGGTGCGGCCCGACCCGTCGAGCCGCTGCTGGTCGGCGAGATGGGCCAGCGCCTGCCGCAACGTCCGAGCCGTCGCGTCGGGCACGATGCCTTCGACGTGCGTCGTCCCGTCGCCCAGGGGCCGAAACGTCAACGTTCGCCCCTCGACGGCCGTCCTGCGCCGCTCGGCATCGTCGACCGGATTGGCCACGGCCCGCCATTCCTCCACGTGCGTGCGGGCCTTCGCGGGTGTCAGACCGCCAAGCTCATCGATCAGCGCCCCGGCGATCTCGCCGAAGCCGTCGTCCTCGATGGCGGGCACCACGGCGGCGGCTGCGCCCGGCGACAACTCGCCCGACCGCACGGCCGAGTCCAACTCGGGCACTGCGTCCATCGCTGCACCCAGCTCGAGGGCCGCTCGCGCCCTGCCCAGTCCGGTCCCGGTCCGCCTCGACATCCACGCCGCCGGCGACGTCGCCCCACCCGTGCGCCACGACCCGGACTCGGCGACGACGTGAGCGACACGGGCCAGCTCGCCGCCGATCCGGTCGCCAGCCCTGGCCAACTCGACGGCAAGCTCCTCCGCCCCGTCCGCGGACAAGTCAGCAGGGTCCACCTGCGCCAGCTCGGCCAGACCGGCCCGGATCTTCGCCATCGCCGCCTGCGATGAAGCACCTCCGGTCTTCACGTTGTCACCTCCGATCGAGTCTCGAACCTTCAGAACGATCGGGGAAGTCGGTCACCGTCCATCATGACCAGGGGGTGTCACATCGGCGGGACGATCGGCGAAGAAACCTGGAAGAAGCCCCCTGAGCAGGCACGACGTCCTGCCGAACGAGGCAGACCCATCACCGTGCCAGAGGTGTGTGTCAGAACATGTCCTCGCCGGGGAGCGCGGCTGCCTGAGCGATCCACTGGCGAAGCTGGTCGTCGTCGATCTCGTCGCGTTCGGCGATGTCGGAGTACCGGACGTGTTCGTGCTTCGACGCCTTCTCCGGCGGAGGTTCGAGGTGCGTGCCGTTGAGCCACGTCACCTGCACGTACCTCGTGAAGCAGTGCATGCTCAGGAACCAGCCGTTGCCCTCGACGCCGTAGAAGGGCGAGTTCCACCTGACGGCCGTGCGCACATCGGGCACCACCTCCCGCACGAGGCGGTCCACGTGCCGTCCGATGTCCCCCTTCCACCCCGGCATCGCCGCCAGGTAGGCCTGCACGGGTCCGTCGCCGTCACCTTTGGGGATCTGCGGGTTGCCACCCGAGAGCAGCCTCACACCGTCGGGTCCGGACTCCTCGGTCATCGTCCTGCTCCTCCCGTCAGGGGCGTTGCTGGATGCGGATCGGGTTGCCCGCCGGGTTGCGGATCGCGCGCTCGCGCAGGCCGTACACCTGGTCGATCGGCCCCCCGGACCGACACCTCTGCACCGCGCACCTCGGGTTCGTCGTCGACGAGCTCGGCGGGGAACCCGGGTGCGGTGATCGACAGCCCGGTCGCGTCCTCGAGCCGCCGGATCACGTCGTCGGACCACGCCCGCTCGCCGTAGCGCGCCGCGGCGTCGCGGAACACGTCGATCATCAGCGGGTTGAGCTCGATCGGCACGCCGGCCCGGTCGGCGATGTCCTGGAACAGCCCGATGTCCTTGAGCACCAGGTCCATCGTGAAGTTGATGTCCCGCGACCCGTTGAGGATCACCTGGCTCTCGGTCTCGTGGACGAACGAGTTCCCGCTCGAGATGCGAATCGCCTCGTAGGTCGTCGCCAGATCGAGCCCCGCAGCGGCCATCGTCGCCAGCGCCTCGGTGACGGCGAGCAGGTTGGCCGTCGCCAGGTAGTTGGTCATCACCTTCAGCACCGACGCCGAGCCGAGCGGGCCGGTGTGCAGGATGTTCCGGCCGAGCACCGTCAGCAGCGGGAGCACCCGTTCGAACGCCTCCCGCTCGCCGCCGGCGAAGATCGAGATGTTGCCGGTCGCGGCCCGGTGGCAGCCGCCCGACACCGGACAATCGACCGCCGACCCACCGCGCCCCTCGACCAGCGCCGCCAACCGGCGCACCTCGGACTCGTCGGTCGTCGACATCTCCATCCAGACCGCGCCGGGCCGCCACCCGGCCAGCAGGCCGTCGTCGGCCTCCATCACAGCGGCACATGCGGCGGGAGACGGCAGGCAGGTGATCACGACGTCGCACCGCTCGGCGAGCTCGCGGGGTGAGGACGTCGCGCTCGCCCCGGCGTCGACCAATGGCCGCACCGCCGCCGGGTCGAGGTCGCGGACGACGAGCTCGACGCCGTTGCGCCGCAGGGAGCCCGCCAGCTTCCCCCCGACGTTGCCGAGCCCGACGAAACCGACCCGGCCGATCCCTTCGACGCCGCCCGAGTCTCCCCCGAGCGTGGTCATGGAACGAGGGCGGCCGGGCCTGCGGCGAGGACCGCCGCGTCCCAGGCGGGACGACCGAACACCGCGTGCACCTCGTCGGCGAACGAGTCGAGGGCGTGGATCGGGAACTCGGGGTCGAACGACGGCTGATCCCAGCGGGCACAGAAGTCGGCACACACGCCGTACCAGGGATGGTCGGCGAACCGATCGCGACCGTTGCGGTCGCCACCGAGGTGGTGTGCGTAGTACCAGTTCTGGAACAGCCCGTGCTGCTCGATCGTCCACGTCACCTCGGCCCGCACGTACGGACGGAGGGTCTCGGCGGCGATCGCCGCGTGGTTGTACGGGGCGAGCTCGTCGCCGATGTCGTGGACGAGCGCGGCGACGACCCAGTCGACGTCGGCGCCGTCGAGCCGCGCCCGGGTCGCGGTCTGCAGCGAGTGCTCGAGCCGGCTGATCCGGTACCCGCCCATCGAGCCGGTCAGCCGGTCGAGCGCAGCGAGCACACGGTCGGCGGTGCCGGCGGCGTGCTGGCGCTCGAACCGGTCGAGCAGCTCGTAGTCGGCCTTCGTCCCGTCCTCCATCGCGGTGAACGACACGGTCAGTCCGTGCAGGTCGTCAGATCCGGGCATCTCCCCCTCCGTCGGTGTACTCCCGTGGACGACGTCGTGCTGTCCACCGGACGGTGCCGTGCGGCGCGCCCATCATGTCAGCCGGCGAGCGAGTGGGCCGCCTCGGCCAGGTGGAGCAGCTTCACCCGGGCCAGGTCGGCCGGGAGATAGCCCAACCCACAATCGGGCGCCGCCACCACGCCGGCCGGTGCGAGGTCAGCCGCCTCCACCAGACGCGCCCTGATCTCCTCCACCGGCTCGACCCGGCTCGACGCGATCGCCACCGCACCGAGGATCACCGCCGTCGACGCGAACCGGGGCAGCAGCGCGCCGAGGTCGTTGTACCGGTGGGCGTCCTCCAAGGAGACGGCATCGATCGGCCCGCCGTCCAGCGCCTCGGCCAGGTCGAGGTACGACGACGCCGGCGCCTTGTCGTAGTCGTGTTGGTCGAGACGGGTCGGGTAGCCGCAGCAGACGTGCACCACCCGCTGGACGTCGCCGGGGACGCCGTCGAAGCAACGACCGAGCAACCCGATGCCGAAGTCGAGCGCCTCGTCCGGCCGGCGCGCCATCACCGGTTCGTCGACCTGGATCCACCGGCATCCCGCGTCGGCCAGCTCGCGGATGTGGACGTTGAGCGCCGAGGCGAGGTCGGCGGCGAGCGCCCGGTCGTCGTGGTACGCGTCGTCGGCGACGCTGTCGACGATCGTCATCGGGCCGGGCAGGGTGATCTTGACCGGGCGTTCGGTCGCCGCCTGGGCGACCTGGTAGTCCCGGGTCAGGGGCGAGGGCCCGGCGACGATCGGACCGGTCACGGTTGGCAGCAGCGCGTTCGTCGTGCCCCGCATGCGCGTCGGTGTCAGCACCTCGAAGTCGATCCCGCCGAGGTGGCGACACTGGTAGTGGATGTAGTTCTCGCGGCGCACCTCGCCGTCGGTCGGCACGTCGATCCCCGCGTCGACCTGAGCCTGCACGACCTCCACGGTCGCCTCGTCGAGCAGCGCCTGTGCGCCGTCGCCGGCGGCGTCGAGCTCCCCGAGGTACGCCGACGTGTAGTCGCCGTCCGGCTTGGTGAACCAGTCCGAGATCGGGACCGCCGCCGGCTTCGGGTACGCCCCGATCGTCGTCGTCAGCACGGCGGCAGCGCCTCGATCATCGCCCGGTAGTGACCGAGCGCCGGAACCTCCAGCCCGCGGACCTTCCCCTCGTCGTCGTACCGCCGCAGCCGGACCGCGTCGCCGTGGTGTGGCTCGGCGAGGAACGCCCGCTGCTCCGGCTCGGTCATCGCACCGCCCTGCAGGACGAGCGTGTGGGTCGACGCCGCGGAGAGCCGGGCCCGGTAGCCGGGGTCGGTCGCGACGAGATAACGCTTCGCAGCAACGTGCAGTTACACCGGTTCGGCCACCGCCGCCGGCAGCACCGCCGCCAGCAGCTCGTGCCCGCGCTCGTCGTGGTGCCGGTCTCGATCGTCGTCGTCAGCCGCAGCGACGAGGTGGCCGACATCGTGCAGCAGCGACGAGACGACGAGCTCGGGGCCGGCACCGTCGGCGGTGGCCCGGGCGGCGGTCTGCAACATGTGCTCGCCGATCGTGACCTCCTCGCCGTACCGGTCGGCGATCGCAGGACGAGACCACAGCTCCTCGACGACCGACCACGCCTCTGCCGTCACGCGCTCGCCGCCTCCCGCACGAGCACCGCCGACCGGACCGCGTCGACGTCGATGTAGCAGCCCTGCAGCCAGCGCCGCCCGCCGGCCCCGTACGCCCGCCGGCCGTGCAGCGTGCGGCGGTTGTCGACGGCGAGCAACTCGCCGGGGGCCAGCGTCAACTCGACGCTGGCGGCCGGCGACGCGAGCTCGGCCACGAACTCCCGGTATGCGTCGTAGAACCGGTCGATCTCACCGTGCGGGAGGTCGGGCGGCTCCATGCTCCGGCTGTTGACCCGCACGGCGACGACATCGCCCCGGCTGTCGAGTGCGATCAGCGGCGCCGCAGCGCGCAGGTCGACCGATGCGTCGGCGAAGCGGAACGGCACGTCGGTGCCGACGAGCAGCTCGAAGCACCCCGGTTCACGAGCCGCCAACCGCTCGGCGGCGGCGAACCCGTCGACCAGGAGCGTCGCACCGCCCTCACCGGCCGAGCGGATGCAGTGCAGGAGCTGCACGGTCGGCACGGGGTCGCGGTAGGGGTTGTCGGTGTGGACCGGCAGCCCGAGCTCGGAGTTGGCGAGGTTCGCCGGATCGGGTTCGGCGACGACGTCGAACAGCCGGCCGTAGTTCGTCTCCCGGACGAAGCCGATGCGGTCGGCGAACCCCACGACCGATCCGGACTCGACGGGCCCGCCGACGACCATCGCCACGCCGAACCGGTCGAGGTCGTCGAGGAACGGGGCGGGGTCGCGGGACCATCCGACGGCACGCGAACGCAGGTGGTCGCCGTGCTCGGCGCCCCACCGCGGCCGGCCGGGCCGGGGGCGACGTCGCCCGAACGCAGCCGCTGGGACCGTGCCGTGGTGACCATCGGTGAACTCGGTCGCGACGTCCGACCCGTCGAGGCGGATCGCCGCCAGCCCGAGCCCGGCCGGCACCCCGGCGACGTCGAACCGGCGTTGGCCGCCAGACGTCCCGCAGCACTCTGCACAGCGGCAGGCATGGCGCAGCCACGTCGCCGTGACGGCGTCGCTCAGGCCGTCGGACCACACGACGCCGACCGACCCACCCTGCGACTTCACCTCGACCAGCACGGCGTCGCCCGGCACCCCACCAGTATCGCCGCCGGCGACCTGCGGTGTGAACACTCCGCGCCGCGACTCAGGACGTGCCTGGGTGCAGGCGCGAGGCGGGCTGGTAGTTCGGGCCGGCGGTCACGTCGACCCGTTCCAGCAGGAGCTCGCACGGCGGCTCGAACTCCTCGGCGAACCGCACGGCCGCTGGTTCCCCCAGGAGGGTCCACGGCACCGTGGTGAGCCGATCGGTGTCGTCCTCGATCTGCCGGCGCAGCTCGATCCCGGCCTCGGTCACCTCGCCCCCCGCCGCCAGCCCGCGGGTCTCGAGCGACCGCCAGGCGTCGGCGATCTCCTCGACGGTGTTGCCCCGGGAGGTCGGCAACCAATCCCGCTCGTAGCCGACCCAGGCGTTGTGCAGGATCCCTGCCTCGGTGCCCGACAGCCCGGCGGCGGCGACCACCGCCCAGTGCGTGTCGCCGCGCCATTCCCTGATGCAGTTCACCGCGTGCCAGCCCGACAGCACCGGGTCTTCGGGTCTCGGCATCCGCAGGTGCGCACCGAAGAACACCCGGCCGAGCCGGGGCAGCCGGTCGACCACCGGCCACAGGTCGGGTCCGAGCGTGGCCAGTGGTCCGAGGATCTCCGGCGCGTGTTCGGCCAGCCCGTCGAGCACGGCCTCGTCACGGGCCGCCCAGACCTCCTCGAACGTCGTGTGCTGCTCGACGAGGTCGAGGGCGATCGCGATCCCCATCGGGCTGATCGACCCGAACGCCGCCACGACCGCCTCGGGACCAGCCGGGCCGAGGGGCGCGGCGCGGGCAGCGATGTACCCCAGCGGGCCGGGCACTCCCAACGCCTCGAAGCGGGCGACGGCGCCGGGGTCCCAGAAGATCCACCCGATCGTCGTCTGCACCGACCGGGCGTTGCGCCGGGTGATCGCGATCCAGTCCGTCATCGGTGTCGACCGTACAAGACACCCCCGACGTCAGAGGTGGGCACCCAGGGCGGCGAGGAACGCGTCGCCTTCGGGGCCGGTCGCCGGAGGACTCAACGTTCCGATGAGCTCCGGATCGAGTCGCTGATGCGATCGATCGTCGGCCTCAGGATCATCGTGTAGGTGTCGGCGATCGCCGCCTCCCGGTGCTGCGCCTGCGCCTCGAGCCGCTCGGGATCGAGCACGACGGTCATGAACGCCGTCTTGCTCGGGAACGCGTTGAAGCGGACCTGGTCCCACGTGCGGCCGTCGCCGACGATCGTGCCTTCGGCGGCGAACCACCCCGCGATCCGCACCCCGTGCGGGACGGCGACCTTCGCAGCGTGGTTCGAGTAGGCCTCCATGTCCTCCGGCGAGAGGTGGGCCGCCTCGGCGTCCTTGTACTTGAGCACGTGGATCACCATCACGGGCGGGTCGTCGGCCGTCGGCGGGTGCGGCACATCGGCCCAGTCGGGCATGGTCGATCCTTTCTCGCTCTCGACCGGGAACGGCATCGGCTGCTCCATCGGCTGGCAGCCGATGACGAAGGTCTCCTGCATGCCGGCGTCCTTGTGGACGTGCTTGGCCTGGAAGTCGGGCCGGGACTGCATCTCGATGAAGCTGCGGCGGGTCGGGTACTTGACGACGGCGACGCGCTCCCAGGTCGGGGCGTCGCCGAGCAGTTGCTGGTCGACGTCTCCGACGAACACGATCTCCGCGCCGACCGCGTCGAGCGACTCGATCGGTGTGTAGAGGTCGTCCGCCTCACGACCGCTGATCGCCGACTCGCGGCCGTCGGCGTAATCGGCCGTCTCCCGGTACTTCATCAGGTTGACCATCCACACCGGCCCGTCCTCGTCGGGCGGCGTCGTCGCCAGTCGCAGTCCGTAGTCGCGGTCGACCTGGCCGTACCGCGGGCTGGCGGTGTCGGCTCGGCCTGTCGGTTCTTCGGTCATGTCGTTGCTCCTTCCGGGGCGGGTTCGTTCCGTTCGGCCGGCCGGGCGAGAACGGGCTGCACGATGTCGGGGGCGCCTCAGGAGGCGATGAAGCCGATCAGCAGGTCGGCGAGCTCGGGCCCGGCGTCCTCCTGCAGGAAGTGGTGGGCGCCCTCGATCGTGACGTGGGCCTGGCCCTTCGCACCGGGCACCTTGGCGAGGAACGGGGCGTCGCCGCCCTTCGTCACCGGGTCGCTGTCGCTGAAGCAGAGGAGGAACGGCCGGTCGAAGGACTCGAGCACCTTCCAGGCGGCGAGGTTGTCGGCGCTCGCCGGATCGTCCGGCGACGTCGGGACGAGCGACGGGAAGATCCTCGCGCCGGCCTTGTAGGTGTCGTCGGGGAACGGGGCGTCGTAGGCGGCGACGACGTCGTCGGGCAGCGCCGTGATCGTCGCGCCGTTGACGAGGAACCCGATGTCGAACCGCGGCGACTCCTGGGAGAACCGCTGCCACGCCAGGAACGCCTCGCTCGCCGGGCCGTGCCCGGTCGGCAGCCCGGTGTTGCCGATCGCCACTCGGGCGTAGCGATCGGGGTCGAGCGCCAGCAGCCGCAGCCCGACCAGACCGCCCCAGTCCTGGCCGAAGAAGGTGACGTCGCGCAGGTCGAGCTGATCGAACAGCAGGCTGCGCATCCACTCGACGTGGCGGGCGTAAGTGTAGTCACCCATCTCCGTCGGCTTGTCGCTGCGGCCGAAGCCGACGAGGTCGGGGGCCACGACGCGGTGGCCGGCGGCGACCAGCGGCGGGATCATGTGGCGGTAGAGGTAGCTCCACGACGGCTCGCCGTGGAGCAGCAGGACGGGCGCGGCGTCGGCCGGCCCTTCGTCGACGTAGTGGACGCGCAGTGCGCCTCCCTCGCCGTCGGGGATCTCGGCGTAGTGCGGCTCGAACGGGTAGCCGGGCGGGCCGGCGAACCGGTCGTCGCGCGTTCGCAGGGTTTCCATGAGATGTCCTTTCAGCCGCGCACTTCCACTCGCTGGAGATCATCACCGACTTCGATGTTCCCGGCGAAGTGCTCCGCAGCCCGGCTGCGCCAGTCGTCGCCGGCGTCGCCGGGCGGGATCGGGGGCACGTAGTGGGTGAGCACGAGCGTCTCCATCGAGGCGCGGGCGGCGGTCTGGGCTGCTTCTTCGGGTGAGGAGTGGTAGTCGAGCGTGTCCTGCATCCGCATGATCGGGATGTCGGCGATGATGTCCTTGCGGATCACGGTGTGGACGAGCGCCTGTGCTCCGATGCACAACTCGTCGAGCCCCTCGCACGGCACGGTGTCCCCGGCGGCGACGACCGACGCCCCGTCGAGGTCGAACCGGTAGCCGACGGTCGGTTCGACGGGCCGGTGGTCGGTCGGGCCAGCGGTGACCCGGACCGCTCCGCCCAGGTCGACCACTCCCCCGGTGACCTCGATGACCTCGACGCTCGGCGGTTCGTTCAGGTCGTCGTGATGGGCGATTCGGTAACCGATGTCGTGGCCGAGCGAGTCGAGGATGTGCCCGACGACGTCGCGAGTACCGGGTGGCCCCACGATCCGCAGCGTGGTCGGCTCGAAGGTCATGACCCAGTTGGTGGTGATGACGTCGGAGAGGTCGGTGATGTGGTCGCTGTGCAGGTGGGTCAGCAACACGGCGGTGAGCTGCGGCGGCGGCACGCCGGCCGCCGCCAGCCGCATCGTGACGGCGCGCCCGGTGTCGACCAGGTAGTGCTCACCGCCCCCCGAGATCAACGTCGCCGGCCCGGCGCGGTGCGGGTCGGGCATCGGGCTGCCGGTCCCGAGCAGGGTGATCGTCAACATCGTCCTACTGCCTCCCCATCTCGGCTCGGGCCTCGGCCTCGCGGGCCGCGAGGTCGCGGGGCGAGAGCAGCTGGATGACCACCTCGTGCAAGATCCCGGTGAAGGCGTTCGGCGCCCCGTAACGCCGCGAGACCGGCGAGCCGTGGTCGAAGCCGACGCTCGCCCCGACCGAGGAGATCATCCGCATGAACAGCGAGATGTCGGCACGCCCCGCTTCTTGGCCGTCGACGACGAGCTCGACCGACCCGGCCATGCCGTCGTGGCGCCGGAACCGGACGGTCAGGTCGGATCTCCCCGTCGGGACCTCGACCTCGGACACGACGACCGTCTCGTCGTCGACTACAACAGCTTCGACGACCACACGGTCGTCG
>JAAUXY010128694.1_pt1 | contig 10456 bp, 7 predicted proteins | sample 7278121 | NCBI WGS metagenome assembly JAAUXY01 (sample SAMN14350117, study PRJNA611818) | marine sediment metagenome | isolation source: surface marine sediment (1.8m) | place: French Polynesia: Moorea | collected 2018-08
TCAGGAGTGTTGTGTTGGTCACTACTAAACCCTTTAGCCATTGGATTAACCTCTCTGGTAACGGTTGCTGATGTTCGATACACATAGCCAACCACGTTAAGGCTGGCACGGGGGGCAGGTAAGGAACGTCCCCTATGCCAGTAGGGGCGTAATATTTTCCTGTTTTGTTCCCTGTATCGGCTTGACCATAAACCTTGGTTTGAAACAGCTTCCCATTTTCAGAGTAGAAGGCCGCCCCAAGTAGGTTGGGCTTGGCTTGATGACCAAATCGGGTGTATTTCCAGCCCAGGAGGTCATAGAGGGGCGTTCCCGTCACTTCTTTGGTGATGGAGTCTATTTCGAGGTCGGGGACGATTTTGACGGCAAAATCGTAGAGGTCAGGGGTGATTCCTGACGATGTGATGAATTCTTGACGGATTAAGGAGGTATTTGTCACGCTTCCCCCTTATTTCGTCACAAGGAGACTAGCTTTGAAAGGCTTGCCTACCAATTGGAATAAGGGGAAGCAGTAATGTTGCTTCGAGTTTACACAGGAGTATTTGCAGACAGCAGAATTTTTGGAAACACTTGTCTGTTTGCATCTAGAAGACTTATCATGGTACATAGGATTCTATTGTGTAATCGCTTTTGAGCGATTCACATAAACTATATGTTTGCGGATAACTCAGCTAGGTTGGTGGAACAATTTAGCTGAGTTTCACGCATTTAAGAATAGTATACCTTTAGTTGCGGAGACTCGCAGCAAAAAGAGATAAAATTTGTTCTCAAAGCAATAAGATTTGTTAAGGACTATTTGGTTCGATATTGCTTGATGTATGCCAAAGCATCAGCATCAGGCACTAAAAATATCGAACCTGCTTTATAACCTTTAAGTTTTGGAGGAGTCTTACGTTGCGGATTTCCTGTTATATCGTATTGAATTTTGCGAATGGAGTGTCCTGTTTCGGCCGAAAGCTCATCTATCATCCAATAACCAGGGACAGTCGCCTCTTTTCTTTTCAAAGGGGGATCAAAATCTTCGGGACGCAGAATATTATTTTCTGAAGTGGTTAGAGACTTAGGCATTTAAACATACTAGGAATACTCCTGACTTACCTCTATATTAAACTGAGTGACCGTGGTTGTCTTCTTACTTGGTTTGGACTGGAAAAAGATGAAAGAAAAGCAATTAGCTCAATTTACCCTATCGGATACAGATCAAACAACCTTTTTAGTTGAAGTAGAAGAACCTGAAGATCGTTCTCTTGACCGAGTTGCTTTTGGTTCTCGCAGAAATGTGCTGAAAGCCAAACAGTCTTTTGAGGATGCTTTGGAGAGTATTAAACCTGTTGCATCAACAATTCTTAAAAAATTACGCAGCTTAAATACCCCTGCTGATGAAGTAGAGGTTAAGTTTGGATTAAAACTAACAGCAGATGCTGGAGCTATATTTACATCCGTTGGGGGTGAAGTCAGTTACGAAATTACCTTGAAGTGGAAACAAAGCCAATCACCAGAAACCAATGACTAACCTTTCTTCAGATCATCGCCAAGTTTTAAAAGCCTCCATTGTCCGTATCTATAACAATTATAATGAGGTAGTCGGGGCAGGATTTCTAGTAGCCAAGAAATATATGTTAACCTGCGCCCATGTAATTACTGAAGCATTAGGAATTTCTGACGATACTCTAGAAATTCCTACAACACCTATTCGTCTAGATTTCCCTCTAGTTGCCCCTGGTGAAAATTTAATGGCCCGTGTCGTTTTATGGGAACCTGTATCATCAAGTAAATTAGTGGAAGATATTGCCGGTTTAGAGATTTCTCAAGATAGTCACTTACCAAGTAACGCTCAACCTACATCTTTGGTTAACCCAGAGAATGTTAAAGGTCATTCAGCATCGATTTTTGGTTTTCTTCATCATGAGGGAGTTTGGGCATCTGCTACTTTAATTGATAAAAATACCAAATGGCTACAGATGGAAGATTTCAAAGTTCCTGGATATAAGATTGAATCAGGGTTTAGTGGTGCGCCTGTGTGGGATGAGGAATTGAGAGGAGTCGTAGGAATGGTAGTAGCAGCAGAGAAACACAGAGAGAATACAAAAGTGGCTTTTCTTATTCCATCGTCAACCTTACAACAAGCTTGGCCTCAATTGAATAAGATATTGACAACATCACAACTAGAGTTAACCTTTGCGGAACAAGGAGACAGTATTTATGTAGAACGACCACCTATTGAACGAGAAGCTTGCGAAGCTATTTTAAAACCTGGATCTGGATCACTTATCCGTATTAAAGCACCAAGACAGATGGGTAAAACTTTATTACTAAACAAAATATTAGACAATGTAAAACATAGAGGTTTTAACACGGCGATTATTAACTGTGATGCACCGACTATAGAGGAATACCAAGATTATGAAAAGCTATGTCAACGTTTCTGTTTTAATGTTGGGGAAGCCTTCAATTTTCCTGCTAGTATTATAGAAACTTGGTTAGATAAAAACTGGAAAAAAAGACGTGGAATAAACTCTAATGCTACTTACTTTTTAAACGATTTTGTAATAGAAAAAACCCCCAAAAACTCCCAGTTTATACTAGTTTTTAAAAAGTTTGATGAGATTCTTGTACGGGATAACTTAAGAGATAACTTTTGCAAGCTATTACGTGATTGGTTTGAACAATCAAGACAAGAAAATAGCACTAGCGCAAATTTTAAAAACTTACATTTAATCCTAAGTTACTCAACTCATGTTTATTCTTTCATCAAGGATATTCATACTTCTCCTTTTAATATAGGTGACTATTTTGAGCCAAAAATGTTTAATGATCAACAGATACAAGAATTTATTATGAAGTCTAATCTGACTTTAACTATTGAGCAAATAGAAAAAATTAAGAATCTGATTGGAGGTCATCCCTTTCTGTTAGGGGAACTAGTTAAAAACTTAAAAACAAAACCCCAATCCTTAGAAAATTTGTTAAAAGAAGCTACTACACGCAAGGGAATATTTTACGCTCATTTGTCTGCTCTATCTAAAATACTTAATGAGAATGATGATTTAAAACAAATGTATAAAATAGTCATCAACTCTGAGAAACCTATTAACTTATCATCTCAAGAAAGCATTGCTTTTAGGTTGGAAAGTTTGGGGTTAATTAAAATAGACGAACAAGACGGGGATCTGGTTTCATCCAGTCTTGATTTATATAAAATATATTTTAAGAAGAAAATATAGGAATCAGTAATTATTTAGTTTATAATTTTACTAGCGAGTAAGTGAGACTTAAAAATTGGAGCGAAAGCTTGATACAAATCATCAATTTTACAAAATGGTGAAATCAATGGCAAATGGGATTAGTCAACAACTTGAGAATCAAAAAGAATACACTTATGTGGTTGGAGGAACTTTAAATCCTAATAATGCTACTTATGTCTTGCGTACTGCTGATCAGGAACTTTATAATACTTTGAAAGCAGGAGAATATTGTAATTTATTTAATTCTCGACAAATCGGCAAATCTAGCTTAATAACAAGAGCAAAAAGTCAATTAGAGAAAGAAGATTTTAATGTATGTTATATTACTGTATCAGGAATAGAAAAAGAGATCAGCCGAGAGAACTTTTATTATACGATTATAGAAAAGATTTGCAGAGAATTTAATATAGATAAAGACTTAGATTTAGACCAATGGTTCGATCAATATGATAAACTTAGTTATTCAGTCTGTTTTCAAAGGTTTATTGAAGATGTTTTATTCTCAAAATTCAATAATAAAATCATTATTGCTATTGATGAAATTGATAGTTTATTAAGTCTTGATTTGTCGACGGATGATTTTTTATCTTGTATTCGTGAATGTCAAAATGCTCGAGCCGATAAATCAGAATATGAGCGTCTCACTTTTTGCTTATTAGGTGTAGTAACACCTAGTGATTTAATTAGAGATAAAACTAAAACACCATATAACATTGGGGAAGAGATTGAACTGACTGGATTTACCTTACAAGAAGCTCAAAAGGGATTACTTCAAGGATTAGAAATATTTGAAATTCACAATCCTGAAACAGTGTTAAAACATATTTTAGACTGGACAGAAGGACAACCGTTTTTAACTCAAAAAATCTGTCGCTTAGTTACTAAACAAGACAAGAAAAATCCTGATGTAAGTAAATTAGTGACAGAGAAAATTATTAATAATTGGGAAAATAAAGATCGACCAGAACATTTGACTCATATAAGAAATCGTCTTCTAGAAAACGAGCAATTAGCAGGACAAATGCTAAATATTTACAAAAGAATCTTACAAGAAGAAGAAGTTATTGTAGATGATAGTTATGAACAAAAACAATTAAAGCTTTCAGGGTTAGTCGTTGAGAGAGAAGGAAAACTAGATGTTTATAATAAGATTTATAGAAACGTCTTTAATGAAACTTGGATAAAAAAGCAATTAGAAACGTTCCGTCCTAAGTGGTATAGGGAGAAAAAAACAGCCTGGGAAGAATCAAAGAAAGAATCAAATAAGCAAGATGAATCTTGCTTATTATATGGAGAGGAATTAAAATTTGCTTTAAATAAAAATTACCGTAAATTTAGCAGCGAAGATGAAAATTTTATTCATGAAAGTGAAATAAATTATGGAGTAACTAAAAAGAGATTAAGTAAAGATGATTATAAAAATAAAGAACAGATAATAGATGCACTAATAGGTTGGACGAAATGCAAAGAAGAACTTTTGAGCTTATTGATTGACATTATTAAAAAGGCTAAATACTATCCACAAAAAGGATTAGAAAATAAGTGGGTTAATGACTTAATCAAAGAGCAAGTTATTAATAAATGGCAGGATATAGAGATTCTAAATAATATTCATCAAACAATCAAACAAATAAAAGATGAGGAGCGTTTCTGGTTGTTGGTTACATATCTGAAGATATTAACACAAGAGCAAGTAGAAATATCTGGCAGTTCAGAAGAAAAACAGTTATTAAAAATAGGTCTTGTTGTTAAGAGAGCGCACTATTTAAAAGTATTTAATCCCATCTATAAAGAAGTCTTTAATCAGGAATGGATTGAAATGATACTACCAGATATTAGAGGTTATGGAAAAGATTATGGAAAACAACTTGCTAAATGGCTTATTTTTCAAGAAGATAAACATCTTTTATCTGCCGAAGAATTATCTGTTATTATTCCAAAATTAAATAATCAAAACTTATATAAAGAAGAAGAACTGTTCTTGATTAAAAGTCAAATCAAACAATGTACTTTTAATACCTAATTAAATGATCATTTGAATTTTATTCATAAGTATAGCTTAATCAATTCATTCAATCAATTAAAATAGAGGTAAAAATGGTTCAATCATCACAGAAGTTTCCTTCCATACAGCCCAAAACAGAGGCAGAAGAATTATTAATTACATTAGTCATAGATATGAAAAAAGATCACCAAACAAATAATGCTTATATGATTGTCCAAAACATTTTAAATTGGGTTAAACCAATCCAAACTAAATGTCTTAAACTTGTTTGTAATTTAATTCGTAAATTGGATAATATTAGTCAATACGAAAATAAAGAAAAATTTGATAAGTTAATCTCTGAAAAAATCAATCCTGATAATTGGTATAAACTTAAAGAGATAGACGAAATAGAACATTTTGAACAGATAAAATCAGTAATTTTTAACTCAGAGCGAAGTCTTGATTTACTCAATCTTTATCAACAAATACTCAAAAAAAATAATGTTAGTATCGATTTTGATAATACTGATGTTACTCCCTTAGAAGAAAACCGGAAAACTGATGCTAAACAACTAATCGATTTGGGGATAGTTATCTCAGAAATGGGGACACTTAAGGTGTCAAACAAGCTTTATGAAACAGCTTTTAATTTCAAGTTCATTAATCAACAGTTATTGACTCAGATTAGTAATGTTGTTTCACAAAAGTGGCCAACGAACCTAAATTTAGAAGCCGATAAACAAAGGGTAGTTGATGATATATTCAATAATTTACCACAATTAGCTCAAAGAACTGATAATTTAGCTTGGATAATTAAGCAAGTTCTCCAATATGGTAAACCATCACCTTTATTAATTCAATCTTTATTGAATTTAGTTTGTAAAAATTATCTGATTTTTCTAGGAGAAGAAGCTGAAAAAAATTTTCAAAGATTCGTCAAAGAGCATTTGATAAAAAACTGGCAAAGTGAAATACTATCTGAAATGAAACCAGAACTGAATCATCATTATCAAAATATTCGAGAGCAATTAACTAACAACAAGCATTGTAATTCCTTTTGGTTATTAGTCACCTATTGGGAAATTTTACAAGGTAAAGAAATTTTCTTTAAGGAGAGTGAAGAAGAAAAAGAGTTATTGAGATTAAAATTAATCGAACACAGTTCAAAAAATCCTAACCAATTCAAAGTTGTCAATGAGATTTATCAACTTATTTTTAATAATAACTGGGTATCTTATCAATTAAAAGAGATTCAAGAGCCTCATTATCAGAATTTGTTACTTTGGCTAAACAGTGACAATTTACCAACCCATCTTACTATTCTAAAAGAGAAGTTCCCTAATAATCTAAAGGAGATCATGGAGACAATTATCTCTGTTACTCATAATCGTTTAGACATCACAGAAAAAATTGTCAATTTTATTGAATTGAACATTTCTGAAGTTCAATCAGAAGCTTTAGAGTGGTTCTATGATAGTATTATATTTTCACCATTTTTAGGAACAGAACAAGGGAAGGAAAAAGGGTATCTTATCAAAGAAGACTTTGAAATTTTAATTGGAAATTTGGTGAATAATTTAGATATTAAAGCAGATAAAAATAAGATTACGCCTGTTCTAGTATTATTAACAAATAAGTTTAAACGAAATCCGCTTATCATAGTAAACGAAGTCCTTTCCTTAACTAAGAACAAGCAAGATCCTAATCTTATCAGCCAACTTGTTAATTCTATTTTACCAGATTCGTCTATAATTAAAACTGAAGACGATGTTGGGGAAATTAAATATTTACTTCAACAGATAAAAGCTCAAAACATTAACAAGGAGGACTTCGATATGCCTGACAATATTGAGCCCAAAATAACTACCGAAGAATTACTTAATGAGATTCTTAGACGAGGAGAAAAGTTTATCAAAGCTATTATTATAGTTGATTTTGGAGAGGGAGAAATAGTAGATTCTAGTTATAATCATATTTCAAATGAAGAAGAAAAACAAAAAGATCAGGAATTATATGAGAGCTTATTGGGGACAGGAAATGGAGGTATAGCCATTGAAGATTTAGTTGATTTGGAAGTAGAGAGGGTAAAAGTTAAAAATCTTATAAAATTTTGTGAAGCGACTAATTCAGGAAAACTAGAATATGGAATGTATAAGTTTTCTGATCGCTTAGTAGTAAGTTCTTCTATAGATATTAAGGGAGATTTTTATGGACTTTTCTATATTGCTAAAACAAATATAAAACGTAATAAATTTCTTACTGTTTGCGAACAAACTATTGAGCAAATAAGAGAAACTTTACAAAACGATAGGGATTTTCAAATTTTGTAATCCTGATAATAAGTGTGATTCAATTAATTGGAAAAATTAGAGGTTTTTTATGGCAATATTAGCTGGTCAAATTGGGGCAGAGACTAAAATAGCTCTTTTTTCTCATGTTTTTGATAGTCAGCAGAATAAGATTATCATTGATGGTTTAATCAAAAGTAAGTCTTTTGAGACTAAAGAGTATGAATGTGAAGGAGAAAAAGGAACAAAAACTCTTAATACAAAAAAAATGATTGAAGAGCTTTTAGAAGAAGCCGATAAGAATAAAAAAAGTAACTCTGGGGAGAAACTTGAGCAACCGATTTTGGGGGCTTGTTTTGGTATAGCCGGTCCGGTTGGAGGTGATAAAGACAATAAACAAGCTAAAATTTCCCGTCCTGCCTTAGACTTGAATGTTACTTTTTATGAATCTGACTTTCAAAAACAATTGCCTTGTCCTGATGTACCAATCGCTTTTATTAATGATATGGTGGGAATCGGCAAAAATATTTTCCTTCCACAATATGAACCCCAGTGGACAGTGCTTTATGATAAAGAAGGTCAAATACAACCAGAGCCTAAAGACAGAAAAGCAATTATGCTGGTTAGTGGGGGTTTAGGACAAGCATTATGGTACTCTCATAAAGGAAAAGAGGCACTAGAGCCAATCAGTAGCGAGGGGGGTCATGGTTTATGGGCCCCTAGAAATGAAGAAGAGGCAGAGCTTTTCTTGCATTTACTCAAAAATCGTCCGCCCGTAGACGGAAGGAATCAGCCTATTAGTCACGAATACGTCCTTTCTGGCCCTGGTTTTATCATGGTTTATGAGTATTTAAAAATGAAAGGACACTATGGTGAAGAATCAGAGGACTTAAGACAACAATTGACTAAAAATAATACCGACCCTAAACCTATTATTGAAAAAGCAGTTAATGCTTCAGATTCTTTATCGATTGAAAGTTTAAAGTGGTTTACTCGTCTTGTGGGAGCTAGAGCAGGAGATGTCGCACTTACCTATCAAGCAGAAGGCGGGGTTTACATTGGCGGTCTTCCTACTTTCTTTAAAAAACTAGAAAAAGACGACACCTTAAAGAATACTTTTCTTGAGGCGTTTCGTGATAAAGAAGGGAATTTTAGACAGTATAACGAAGAAATACCTGTTTATATCTATGAGGAAGAAGATAGCGTTTTATTGGGAGCAGCACGCCATGCTGTGGATTTAGGGTTTGTCACTAAAGGTGTGTTTGCTTATAAACGTATGAACCGCCCAACAAATATTTTATCTCCCCATCAAACAGGATACCTGCAGATTAGGTCATGATATTGAGAAATATTAAGATTCTTAGAATCAGCATAGAGTAAGGGTTTTCAGCTAGATTGCCCCTGGTGACAGCTTGGCTAGTTCTGACCCGTTTAAGACCCCTGTTTATTGACAGTGAACAGTGAAGGGATTCACCCCTCGTCAACCCCTTCACTGTTTACTGTTTCCTTAGATTCCAATTTTTGTTTACTCCATCATGTTTGTACAAGCATACTTAACAGCACCATTAAGCCCTTCAAGGGTATTCAAGCAAATATGAATGCCAACTTTATCTAATAATTCAGGCTTGACTCGCGCCTTATATTGAAATCCTCTCATAAAGGCTTCTCCTTTCATCAATTCTACGTTTTCAGCAGCAACCCCCCCTGCTAAATAAATCCCGCCATAAGGGAGTAAATATAATGCCATATCTCCCACGGCGGCCCCATAGGCTTCTACAAACAATTCCATCGTTCTTTGACAGAGAAAATTACCGTTTTCTGCTCCTTTAGCGATCGCTAAACTGGGATCTTTTTCTGTTAAAAAATTACCTGCATCTTCGCGTGGAAACTTTGAGTCCCGTAAAAATCTAAAAATGCTAGTAATGCCAGGACCAGATACGACTCTTTCGACATCAACAGCCCCATAAAAACGAAGATATTTGAGTAAATCATCTGTTAATTCGTTAAAAGGAGCCAAATTTTTATGCCCACCTTCGGTTGGATATACTTTATATCCTTTTCCAGACGGTACGGCGAAGGCTTTCCCTAATCCGGTTCCGGCTCCCATAATACCTATGGGTGAACTACTATCGTATTCTCCTTCTTGTAAAGTTATTAACTTTTTCTCTTCTTCTAGGACTAGACTATAACCAATCGCAACAAAATCATTAATTAATTCTACTTTTGGAATATTAAGTTCCTGTTGTAAAATTTCTCCATCTAGTAAATCCCAAGAAGGAAGATTAGTTAGCTTACATTTATTATTAAGAACAGGACCCGCCACTGCAAAACAGGCAACAGAGGGTCTTTCTTCGATTCCCAGAAACCTTTGAACTAAAGGGACTAATCCCTCGGTTCCACTTGGATAGACTTCTTCTCTTATTGTTTTAATTGATTTCCCGTCTGTTTCTGCTAAAGAGAATCGGCTATTAGTGCCACCAGTGTCACCCGCTAATACTAACATAAATTGTTTTTTTACTTGTTTACTACTTATTTATAGCAGAGTACGGTTAATGGATGAAGACTGGTTCTGGGAGCGTTTTGTCTCCCCATTACCCCTACGTGGTTGATGCTCCTGAAATAAAGCTTGTTTTTTGCTTTTCTTCATCAATAATTCAAATTATCCGTTTATTTTCAAACACTGCACCGCCCGTCGTTTCGTCTCTTCCCCCCGTCGATCATACTTAGCCGTCGTCACCGGAGAACTATGCCCCACCAACTTCTGCACCGTGACAATATCCACTCCTGCATCCAATAAATCACTACAAAACGTCCGTCTGAAATCATGGGGGGAAAACGACTCAATCCCCGCCATTTTTGCCCGTTTCTGTATAATCCTCCAAACCGTATCCGAGTGCATCTGGCCTAACTTTAAATGACCCCCTCGATGGATACGACAA
>JAAUXY010113382.1_pt1 | contig 10454 bp, 12 predicted proteins | sample 7278121 | NCBI WGS metagenome assembly JAAUXY01 (sample SAMN14350117, study PRJNA611818) | marine sediment metagenome | isolation source: surface marine sediment (1.8m) | place: French Polynesia: Moorea | collected 2018-08
CATCGACCAACGCGCAATGGCCAGCAGCACCGTCCCCGATACGCTACCCGCAAGCCGCTCTATCTGGCTGCACAATCTCGACGCCTCTACGTCGGCCATACCCGACGCGGCCCATCGTCTACCGTTGCCGCTGACGCGCCGCGACCTCTACGAGCGTCTCGGACAGGCCATGCAGGCACAGCAGCCAGCCGCATCCGTTGCGGAAGCGCCGGAAACTTCCAACGTCGGCGGCAGCGTGCTGCTGGTGGAAGACAACGAGGTCAACCAGGAGGTATTCGCAGGCATGCTGGCGGAGCTCGGCTGTACCAGCACCATAGCCGCCGACGGCTACAGCGCCCTGCGCATCATCGAGGAGCGCACCTTCGACGTCATTCTGATGGACTACCGTCTTCCCGACATTGATGGTCTGGAGACGACCCGGCGCATCCGCAAGTCGAAGACGAGTGCCGCTTCGACCCCAATCGTTGCGCTGACGGCGAATACGTCCGAGGACGACCGCAACCGCTGTCTCGATGCGGGGATGGATGGTTTTCTGGCCAAACCGTGCACCATCGAGGCACTGGCGGCAACGCTCAGCAACTGGATGGCGCTAAAGGACACCGTCGCGTCTCCTGCCGGGCAGGTGGAAGACGACGCACGCTTCAACGAGGCAGCGCTCGCTCCGATCCGGCGCCTGAAGACGGCTGGTGGAGAACCCATGCTGGCCCAGGCGGTGAAGATGTTCGAGCGCACTGCTGCCGACTCCGTCACCGCAATGGCTGAAGCACTCTCCGGCTCCAATCACGAGACCCTCGGCTTCAACGCCCACAAGCTCAAGTCCGCCTGCGCGAACCTCGGTGCCGTACGTATGGCAACGCTCTGCAAGCAGATCGAACAGTGCGCAGCCTCCGGCACCATCGAGGAAGCGGAAGACATATTCGCGGACCTCGAGATAGAACGAAATCACGCGCAGGCGTGGCTGCTACGACAGGTAAGCGCAAATGAATGACAAAATCCAACCTCTGGTCCTGATTGCGGACGATGACGATCTCACCCGCTCGTTGATGTCCGCCGCGCTGGCCGAGCACGACTTCGAGACCATCGAGGTGGGCAACGGCCAGGACGCCGTCAAACTGATTCCCCGCCTCAATCCAGATCTTGTCATCCTCGACGTGCAGATGCCGGAAATGGACGGCTTTTCAGCCTGCACGGCAATACGCGCTTCCGAGCTGGGTCCAGCGCTGCCGATTGTCATCGTGACCGGATCCGACGACACCGTTTCCGTCGAAAAGGCGTTCGACGTCGGCGCAACGGACTTCATCAGCAAGCCCGTAAACTGGTCTCTACTTGGTCACCGTATGCGCTACATCCTGCGTGGTGCGCAAACCCGCGACACGCTGGCGCGCAGAGAAGCTGAAAACAACGCGCTGCTCGAAGCGCTGCCTGATCGCCTGGCGGTCGTCGACCGCGCGGGCAACATCCTTAACTATCTGACACGCGACGAAGACGAGATCGAACGCTACAGCCATGGCAGCCTGGACGATCTGTTGCCGCGGACGAATCTGAACCAGGTGCTGACCGCAATACGGCAGGTCATGGCGTCGGAAGAGGATCAGACGATCGAAGTCACGGGCGAGATTGGTCTGGATCAGCAAACCGGCATACGCCACTACGAGATACGAATCACGCCCCAGGCGCCAGGCATGGTGCTGCTGATCCTGCGCGACGTCACCACGCGCAAGCAGACCGAAGAGCGGATCCACCATCTTGCGTTTTTCGATACCTTGACCTCGCTGCCTAATCGACATCACTTCCTGCATTTGACTCACCAGGAGATCATCGGCAATCCGGACGAGCTGTTTGCATTGTTTCTGCTCGACATCGATCAGTTCCGCCGCATCAATGAGACCCTGGGCAACGACGCTGGAGACCTGGTGCTGACGGAAGCGGCGGAACGGCTGAAGGCATTAACCTTCGAGCTGACAAAAAACGGCAGGCAGGCTCAGTGCGCGCGCCTCGGCAGCAACGAATTTGCCCTGCTTGCCCCTTACGCGAACGGCGTCGATCTCAGTGCAATCAGCAGCCGTCTCAACGCGCTCTTTGCAGCCCCGATCGACAGCGGCCGCCATGAGCTGATCGTCACGGCCTCGATTGGCATGGCGCTTTTTCCCGATGACGCCGCAGACAGCGCCGACCTGCAAAGCAACGCGGCGCACGCTCTGCAGACGTCGAAACAAGCAGGCGGCAACATCCTGACACCCTACGCGGACTGTCATCAGAGCGCCTCGCACAGCCTCCTGGAGCTCGAAATGGATCTGCGACGAGCAATCGAGAACAATGAGCTCACACCCTACTTCCAGCCGAAGTACGATCTGGCACGCAACTCACTGGCAGGTGCCGAGCTGCTGCTGCGCTGGTTTCATCCCCGTCACGGCGCCATTCCGCCAACCACTTTCATTCCCCTGGCGGAACAGTCTGGTTTGATCATCGACATAGACCGCTGGGTTACCGACTGCGTATGCGCCCACTTGAGCGAATGGCAGGAAGCTGGCCTGACGCTTGCGCCCATATCCATCAACATATCCGGTCGCGCGTTCTCCTATGACAAGCCGGCCACAACTCTGGCCAGAGCGTTGTCGGCGCATCAGGTTGATCCGGAGCTTCTGGAGGTAGAGATCACGGAAACGGTGCTCATGGCCGATCCTCAGGCAGCTACCGCAACCCTCACAGAGCTCAAGAAGATGGGAATTCGCCTCGCAATTGACGATTTCGGCACGGGCTACTCTTCACTCAGCTACCTGAAACGATTTCCCCTCGACACGCTCAAAATCGACCGAGCCTTCGTGACCGACCTGGAATACGACGAGAACGATCGCGCGCTCTGTCATGCCATGGTGACGATGGCTCACAAACTCGGCCTGAACGTCGTTGCGGAGGGTATCGAGACAGAGTACCAGCGCACTTATCTACGCAGCATCGGCTGTGAGCTGGCGCAGGGTTATCTGCTGGATAAGCCCATGCCGGCAGAGGCATTTGCCGAGGTCCTGTCCGCTAATCGCAACAACGTTGTCCACGCGGCACAGCCTACGGATCAATCGGAGATTCGGCACTAGGTTCAGTCTCCCAGACGCTGTCGCGGCAGACGAAGCGCTGCGCCTCACCGTTCATCATGAACACCACGCCATCCGCTGAAAGGACCGGGGCGGACGCCGTTTCAGGCAGCCTGAAGGGATCAGCGCACGACGGCTGCCTCACGCTGAGGCGGCCCTGGTCGAGACAGAATCCCTGTTGAGACTCCTGGCAGGACTGCGACACGCTGAAGGCGGCGCTGACGGTTGCCGCGGCTGCGGACAGTCGCTCGGCACTCCTGGAAGCGAGCAGCTGCGGCTGCTCGAGGGGTGCTGGCTCGGGTTCTTTCAACGTGAGCGGATGCCTCGAAAAATCAGCCCGGCTTACGCCTTCGAATGCAGCGGCCGGTGCCGGATCGGCCGGTGCGGTCTTCGCGAGCTTCGAATCGTCTTCACGCGCGCGGTCCTCCGCAATCTCGAGCAACGGCGCTTCGACAGCGGCCGGGACCGGCTCTTCGTATCGCGCCACCACGGCAATTGTCACAACGAGCACAGCGGCGCTGGCCAGCGCCGCCGGCAGGCGCCCGGTGAGCCACGTGGCGCGCTGGCGCGGTGCGCCATTTGCAGCGACGCGTAAGCTTTGCTCACGGGCGGCTTGCAGGATCTGCTCGTCCAGTTCGGCAGGCGGCACCTCTTGCGCACTCTCCCGGTAAAGACCGGCAAGCTCAGCGTCATCGAGCTCGGGTGGCGTTTTACGATCTGACATGGCGTTGCATTCCTGCTTTCAATTTGGCGTTCGCGTAGCGCAATCGGCTTTTCACCCCCTCCACTGACGTTCCGGTGATCGTAGCGATACTTTTGAGGTCCAGACCGCTCTCCTGCCTGATCAGCCAGGTTGTGCGCTGCTCGAGCGGTAGCCTGGCAATCTCGCGTTGCAGGTGCAGTGCAATCGCCGCTCGATCGTGCTGACGATCAGGATCCGCATCCTCCGTCGCCTGCGCTTCAACGGCAGCCGCGTCATCGACAACGAGATTGCTCTGCCTCGATTCCCGCCGGTAGTGATCCATCAGAATATTGTGAGCAACCTTGAACAGATATGCAGCAAACCTACCCCGGGATTGATAGCTCGCCGCAGCCTTGATGACCTTCATCCAGGTCTCCTGAAAGAGATCCTGCGCCAGACCCACCGACACCTGACGGAGGAAGTAGCGATACACCCGTGCCCGATAGCGTTCGTACAATTCGCTGAACGCGGCGTTGTCGCCGCGGCAATAGCGGGAGAAAAGCTCATCGTCGGTTGTTCCCGCCGACGCTTCCCGCGCAGCCGCTCCGGCTGGTTTGTTGACGAGCGTGGCTACACGCACTGGTCGTTATCCTCCCGCGGCCACAGATGCCGGATCTTCCACGAGACTCGCCACGGTTCGGGCGAGTTTCACGAATTCGCTTCGATAGCCGTGACGATCTGCCCCTCTGGCGAGATTTGCAAGCTCAACCAACGCCTGCGGATCATCGCTTTCGAGCGCGGTGGAGCGCCGCAGCACTTGACCAAACCAAGCCACGGCAGCGCTGAAGCGGAAGTCGTCGCTCGTCGCATCCAGCTCGTCGATGACGGACGCACGCGCTACCGGTCGGGTGATGAGCTGACTCGTCGCGGCCGTCGGGGTTTTGTAGCGCAGCTTGAGAAAAGCAAGCTCGTCGGCGCCTGCCACTGTCGTCTCAGGGGTGCCGTAACGGAGCGGATCGACACTCGGATTGCTGCTGCCGACCAACGTCAGCTCGTACAGAGCCGTCACCGTATGACCTCTGCCGACATCTCCGGCATCCACTCTGTCGTTGTTGAAGTCCTCGCGTTCGAGATGTCTCGTCTCGTAGCCGATCAGGCGATAGCTTTCGACTGCTGCGGGATTGAATTCAATCTGGACCTTCACGTCTTTGGCGACAATCTCGAGCGTTGCGCCCAGCTCTTCGACCAACACCTTGCGCGCTTCGTGAACGGAGTCGATATAAGCGGCGTTGCCGTTGCCAATCTGAGCAATCTTCTGCATGAGGGCGTCGTTGTAATTGCCACGGCCGAAGCCCAGCACGGTGAGAGCAACCCCCGAGCGACGCTGCTGCTCTACCATCCGCTCGAGCGTGTTCACATCGGTGGTGCCCACGTTGAAATCGCCGTCGGTCGCAAGAATCACACGATTGATACCGTCAGCTTCGAAATTCTGCCTGGCCAGGCTGTATGCCAGGGCAATTCCGGCACCCCCGTTTGTCGACCCGCCCGCTTCGAGGCGTTCGATCGCCTGGTTGATCGATGCCTTCTGCGAGCCCGGCGTTGGCGCCAGCACCTCTCCCGCGGCGCCGGCATAGACGACAATTGCCACATGGTCCTGAGGGCGCAGCTGACCGACAAGCATTTTCAACGCGCGTTTCAGCAGTCCAATCTTGTCCGGCGCCCGCATGGAGCCGGATACGTCGACCAGAAACGTGAGATTGGCAGGCGGCATCTCGGCGGTGTCGGCAAGGGCTTCAGCGTTGACGCCCACGTGCAGCACAAGCCGGTCCGTTGCCCAGGGACTCGGGCCTATTTCGGTGTGAATACCAAACGGCATGTCAGATTCAGGCTGCGGGTAGTCGTAGCTGAAGTAATTCACCAGCTCTTCGATGCGCACCGCATCGACCGGCGGGAGCTGTCCCAGCCGCAACAGGCGCCGCACGTTTGCGTAAGCCGCGGTATCCACGTCCAGCGCAAAGGTGGACACCGGGTTCGCGGCCACCATCTGCACGCCGTTGTCGTCGAAGCGCGGATAGTTTTCCCGATCCGCAGGGAGCGCAGGATGCCAGTGAGGACCCGGCATATGCACTGAAGCCAGCTGCGCGCCTTCGGCAAGCTGTAAATCAGCGCGCCGACGCTCAACCGGCGAGGCTGGCGATGCGTCCTGGGTGGTAGACGCCTCACTTTCCTGCATCGGTTGCGGGGCCTTGCCGGCAGGCGTGTGCCCAACCTCATTGGCACAGGCTGCGAGCAGTGCACAGAAAAAGAGCAGTACGATCCGTTGCATGAGGATTCCTCTCATTTCAAACATGACTACTCCATACAACGCCGGCGTCTGTCAGACGGGGTTAATTTTGTTCGACTAATCAGCTGGAGCGATTGAACCGCCCGCTACGGCGCGGTCTAATGAGCCGATGGCAGAAACTCTGAACAAAGAATTCGACGACCTTGCTCACGCGCTGCGACAGGTCATCAGCCTGCTCGGTGAGCACGAGGAGCGTTTCTGGCGCGGCTATCTCGAGCGCGGCCTGCCTCAGGTGGAGCGTGGGCACCTGTCCGGCGCCACATTCGTCCTGGGTTGTTTTGGCGGCGTGGATACGTTTTCCGACTTCGAGCTCGGGCACAGAGATGCAGACACGGCGGACGATGCCCTCGCGCGGCGCAACGCCAACGCCCGGCTGACACATCTACGCAACGCGATATTCGAGAGCGCAAGCGCCATCGCCAGCCGCCGACATTGGTGACTCACGAAGCCACTGAGCTTGCGCACGAGCTCATGGCAGCACACGGTCTGCAGGGCTGGCGCTTCCGTCTGGACAACGCACGGCAGCGCTGCGGCAGCTGCAACTTCCGGGACCGGGAAATCACCCTCTCGAAACATCTGATTGCCATGAACGACGCGGATGAGCTGCGCGCCACTCTGCTGCACGAAATCGCCCACGCCCTGGTTGGTCCCGGACACGGTCACGACGCCACCTGGCGCGCCATGGTACGCAGGATTGGCGGCAGGGATCAGGTCAGCAATGACGTCGCGCGCATGCCGGCACCGCGCTGGCAGCTCGAATGCATCAACTGCAGCAAAGTCGTGGCGTCCAGGCACCGGCGCACGCTGCAGCTGAACCGGGTAAGGTGTGCCGCCTGCGGTATCGCCAGGGGGCAGCTGCGTTGGCGCCAGGCGCCAGCCACTTCGCCATCCAGGTAGAAACAGCGGTCCTCGACACGGACGAAACGGCTACGCTCACGGAGGCGATGGCCGGCACCGCCAGTTTTGAAGCGTGCGGCGAACTCGACAACACCCTCTGCATCCCCGGAACCGCACTGGACCGTCTCGTAGATCTTCAGACCCAGCCACTTATGCTCGGGGGAGAGATCCAATCGGGCCGGCCGCGTGCTGGGGTGCCAGGTGGCCAGGAGGTATGATGCGTTCAGCGTGACGTAGGCCGAATAGCGGGAACGCATCAATGCCTCGGCAGTTGCGGCCGTTAACCGGCCCTCGAGGAGCGGCGCGCAGCACGCACCTGCTGCCTGTCCGCTACCACACCAGCACGCGTCTTCCATACTCAACTGAACTCATCCAAAGCGGTAAGCATAAAGCAAGCGAGGAGAACCCATGAACATGACCTATCGACCGGCAGGCGCCGATGACAAAGAACAGTGCCTGAGCCTCCTCGCCGAGCTCGGCGGCGCGGCACTGACGCCCGCCAACGTCATGGCGCCGGTCTTTACCGCACTCCTGGAGGGCAGTCGCGGCGAAGTCATCGTCGCTGCAGAGGACGGTCAACTTCTCGGACTTGCGTCAGTGAGCTACAACCTGGCCATGCGTTATGGCGGTGAGTACTGCCAGCTCGAAGAGCTCATCGTTTCCCCGGCGGCACGAGGAAAAAACCTGGGTGCCGGCCTGGTGAATGCAACGCTCGAACGCGCGCGAGCGCGTGGCTGTGCCGAGTATGGCCTCTATCTCGTCGAAGCTACCCGCCACAACCAGGGTTTCTACGAAAAGCTGGGCTTTGAAGTTGTCGGCGCCGAAATGCGCATGCCGCTCTAATCGGTCTCCTCATCAACGAGTCCACGCAGCATAGGTTCCAGACCGTTGACTTTGATCTCATAAAGCACGGCCAGACGCTCACCCAGCTTGCCGGCTGGAAAGCCTTCGTTTTTGAACCAGACGACATATGGCTCGGGCAGGTCGATCAGCTTCTTCCCTTTGAAACGTCCAAACGGCATTTCCTGGTTAACGAGCGCAATGAGCTCAGCTCGATCCTGCGCGCCGAGTGGCAGAGGCGAATCACTCACGGGTTCCGGCATTGCTTTCATCGTAGTGGCGCAAGATGTCCTCGGCGACGCCGAAGAAAAGATCGTTCGGTATGGGTAACGCGAGGTTGTACTGAGCAATCCGCCAGGCGCCGTGCTCGCGCACCAGCACACCCGTGCCGCGGGTTTCGCCGTAACGCGCATGTAGCAGGCGTTCTTCGAACCACGCCGTGTCACCGTTCAGGTGCACAAACCGCTCGACGGGGCGGTAGGTCCAGCCCACCCCGGTGGCAAAACGCGTGCGTGTGTACGCTTTGAACTCGGCGATTGGCCAGTACTCATCCCGGTCAGTGCCGAGGAAAACCGCGCGCTCGGCATAGAGGGCAAAATAGCCGTCGTAGTCCGCCTCGGATGCCTTCTGGTGCAGCGCATCCAGCACCGCCGCCACGGCCTGCTCAGGCGTGTCCTCGGCGCTCGCGTGAGCCGCGCTCAGCAGGGCCGCAAGTAAGAGATACACGCGGCCCATCTCAGAAGTCCATCGGCAGCGAGAGGTGCTCGGCAATGATCCAGTCGCGCTGCTCGATGAGAAAATCTTCACAACCGCCAATGACCTCGCTGCCGAGATCGTACGATTTGCGCAGCCCCTTCGGCATCGGACAGTCCGTCTCCGGCAGAGTTTTGACGATCTGCGAGAAATACACCCAGTAGATGTCGAGTGCAGACAACGCATCCCCGATGAGATAGCGCCTGCCCGCGTCGCGCTGCCCGCGGGCATGCTCCGTGAACATGTTGAGTATGGTCTTTGCCTTCTCCGCCGCCGCTTCACGCGCGCTCTCGGAGTAACCGTACTGGTCGTACATGGGATTGATCTTTGCCGCTTCGGCAGAGCGTTCAGGGCCGCCCAGGCCGAGCATGACGAGCCGCATGTTCCAGATGAAGCCGTTCTCACCGATGAGCTCGTTCGTGAGCGCAATCATCCGCATGCGATCTGCGATGTCCTCGGGAATGAGCGCCGGACCACTGCCCAGCCGCTCGGCCAGATTCAGAATCTCGAGCCAGCCGGTGCGCGGGTATTCGTCGTCATACACCGCCACCGGCGCATTACGATGCCCGGTCCAGGCAACGAGGTCTTCATTGGGACCCGCGCCAATCTGCGCAACGGGCACATACGGCACGTTTTTCAAATCAAAGATCGAACGTGCGGACATGGAGTATGGCGCCGGCGCATGACAGGTCAGTGCCAGCCGCAGACCGGTAAGCCCGCGCGCCTCAGCCGGCGCCACGTATTCCATCAGGGTTTGACCTCGTAATAGAGGTTGCTGGGATCGTCGAAGTCGTGCTCCTTGAACTGGGTGAATCCGCCGGCGCGGACCATTCTGTCCGCTACCTCCGGGTTGAAACCCAGCGTGCCGAGGCCGGCGCCGCCGGGTTCGGAAAGCGCGGATGACATACACGCCGACACCGAGAAGCCGTAAAACATGGCAAGCAGCGGGTTTTTCAAGTTTTCCTCGAACTCGGGTTTACTGCGGATGTCTTTGATGAGCCAGGTGCCGTCCGGCTGCATGGCGTTACGGATCGAAGTAATCACCTCGGCAGGACGGGTCATGTCGTGTATGCAGTCGAACGTGATGAGAAAGTCGAACGTCGGGGTATCGGGCAGCTCCTCCCCCCCTGCAACATGGAGCTCGACGTTCTTGAGGCCAAGCTCCTGCGCTTTCTCACGACAGCGGTCGATGGCTATCTGACTGGGATCGTAACCATGGAACGTCGAATTCGGGAACGCTTCGGCCATGGTGATCAAAGCCACGCCGCCGCCACAGCCGACGTCAGCAGCAACCGCACCCGCCTCGAGCTTTGCAACGACGCCGTCCAGCGCCGGCAGAATGTGCGGTACCAGCTCCTGCCGCGTCCACGGCCCCAGCATGCGCTCGGTGCGGTGCGCAGCGTTCGGCCCCAGATCTTCGTAGCTGAGGCCAACGCCGGTGCGAAAGGCGTCCACCAGCTTGTCGACCGTCTCGGGCGGCGTTGGGCCGGCAAAGGCACCCGCCGCGAAACTGAGGCTGCCTTCCTCGTCCGCGAGCACCGCCGCGCCGATTTCCGACAGCTCGAACCGGTCCGGCTGATGGTAGTCGAGCAAGCGCGCTGCTGCCTGTCCGCGCAGCCACTCGAAGAGCCAGCGCTCCTGGAGCCCGGTTACCTCGGCAAGCTCGGCGGCACTCATCGAGCCGCGTCCCTGCATTGCCTTGTAGAGACCCAGCCGGTCGCCGATGTTGATCATCAGGGAGACCATCTCACCCTGCTTGTAGCTCCATACGGAAAACGAAAAACGCTTGAGCGCTTCAGCATCCAGAGTCTGTTCAGCCATTCTGTTTCTCCCGGGCGCGTTGCAATGC
>JAAUXY010088026.1_pt1 | contig 10453 bp, 11 predicted proteins | sample 7278121 | NCBI WGS metagenome assembly JAAUXY01 (sample SAMN14350117, study PRJNA611818) | marine sediment metagenome | isolation source: surface marine sediment (1.8m) | place: French Polynesia: Moorea | collected 2018-08
CGAGCGTATCGCCGACGCCAGCGAGGAAGGGATTCCCCGCTCGCCACCGAACGGCGGGGTCGCGCCTCGAGCGGCGCTCCTACAGGCAGCCGCCGCGTTCGTCGAACTCGCGGATCATCACCAGCAGCTCGTAGGTGTCGGCGTTGATGCGGGTGCAGAGGCTCAGGATGTTCCGGTCGAGGGCTTCGATCGGCGTGTAATCGGCAGGCATGGGAGGTTCCTCTTGGTGGGTTTTCGGTACCCTGTAATTGTACGCAGCTAGCCGTCAAAACACGATGTATAACAGCGGCTTAGAGTCGTTTATTTGGTTACAAAATCGGGCAAAACGACTGGTTTTGAAACGCTGTTTGTGCATTGAATCACGCGGCAGCGAACTCCTACGATTTCGACTTGGCATCATTGATCCGCTCTTCTAATCGGTCGAGCTCGCTTACCGGGAATGCACGCGACCAGTTTTGCTTGAAATTATCTTTCAGTCTTCTGGAAGCCAGTTCTTTGAGACCCCTCCAGAGTGGCAAGGCCACCTCGGTCGGAGAACCGTAGATCTCGAAGAGCTTGTCGGGGCGAATTCCGGATCTCCGATGACTTGCATAACGAACAATTGTGAAAACTACCTCGTCCTGTATCCTGAAAAACTGCCAAACATTCTCGGTCGGCTCTTCATGCAGGACTGCTTCATAGGTGCCATCACGAGTCAAAACGTCAACCAACGCGTTTGTAAGATCGACTAGAAAGTCATTTGGAAGATACGATGCGTCAAACGTGTGTACATGCTTGCCGATTTCCAGCAAGACCGGTAGCCAGCCGTTTTTTGCAACACCGAATCTGAGCTTGACTTCTCGCTCCATCCAAAGCGAATTATCGATGATCAAGCGCGCAGCGCCCTGTAAAGAAACGGCAGGCTGACGTCCATACGGTAATCGATACCCGAGTGCGTGCCGTCGAATTCCTGGTAGGTATGTTCGATACGGTTTTTTGTCAGCTCGCGCGACAGGATGCGAGCGCCAAAGTGAATCTGGTACTGGTCGCGCCAGCCGCAGTCGATGAATATCCCTTTGAGCGTCTTCAGGTTGTCGCGGTACTTACGCACGAGGAAGATCGGGTCGTGCGCGAGCCAGCGCTTCCAGCGCGACTCGATGAACTCTCCCGTTTCGAGGTCGAGCGGCACCTTGAAGCCGTTGGGCGCTGACGGGGCCGGGTCGTAGGTGGCCGCCATCGCGATCATCATCAGTGTGTGAATCTCGGTTCCGGTAGGGTTCTTTTTCGAGTGAATCGCGTCGAGGAACCGCCGGATGCGACCGTCATCGCACCCGGGTCGAACGTTCGCCAGGCGTTTGGGCCGGACGTACTTGCCCGGCTTCATCACCGGCATGCGGTACTTCGATAGTTCCGTCAGCGCTTTCGGCCATTCGCAGCGGTACACGAAGTCGAAATGCGCATCGCCCGAATGATTGGCAATCGCTCCCCAGTACTTCGCGTATTTCATGCCGTGGATGATCGCCGCGTATCCGCCGGACGACTTGCCGAAGATCCCGCGGTGATCACGATCCGCCAGCGTCCGGAACTCGCCGTCGATGAACGGGACGATCTCCCGAGTGAGGTAGTCCGCGTAGCGCCCCATGGCGCTCGAGTTGATGTACTGGTTCCCGCCGAGCGATGTGAAGCAGTCCGGAAAGACGATTATCGCCGGTCCCATTTTGCGGTCAGCGACGAGGCGTGCCGCCTGTTCCGGAATGCTCTCGTCGAAAGCGCGCCAGTTGACGTGCGACCAGCCAGAGCCCGTATATCCGACGAGATCGTACAGGACGGGAAAGCGCCGGTTTTTGTGACCGGCATCGTACTGCGGCGGCAGCCAGACCGGGAATCGCCTGATATGCGGGTCGCCCAGCGGATTGCCGTTGAGAATACGCGATTCGTGCTCGACCGTGACGAGCCTGCCCGGATTGTCAGCCATGTTTCTCCAGTCTTGCGGGAACGTGTTTGTGCCACGGTGTGCCGGCCAGGAAGTCGCGACTGGCCGCATCGGTGAACTCGTTCGGCGCGAGGCCACGCCGCTCGGTCTGGCCGCTGGCGTCTTTGTAGTCGATGCCGGTGCCGTTTGGCAGAGAAATGTGCCCCGGCAACATCATATCGCTGACTTCCACTGTCACATCGGCGCTGGCGCGCTTCGTCGTAAGGCGAACGGTGTCGCCGGTCTCGCAGCCCAAAGACTCCGCGTCCTGCGGGCTGATACGCAAGGCGGCGTACAGGCCTTTGCTGTGCCACGCGGGGTTGCGAACAATCGTGTTTGTCGTGTCGGTGCGTCGTTCACCGGCCGATAGCACAAACGGGTATTCGGCATCGTCGGCAAGCGGCGACTCGAGGATTTTTGCGAGTTCATCGAGCAGCTCCGGAATCACGAGGTTGATGCGATTCCCGGCGCGCCGGATGGCCTGCCAGCTCTCCTCGAAGTTGCTTCGCGCAAACACGACGCCGGACGGGTTTTCGATCATCTGTCTGAACAGACGGTTCGCGGCTACGGGGGCAGGGCCCGTAATCCCGGCCCGTCTTGCGGGTTCCGGAAAGCTCTGTACGTACATGAGGCACAGGCCCCAGACGACCGCCGCCATTTCCATTCCCCTGGGAAGCGTTGGTCCGAGCGTCCGGTACAGCACCGGTCCGACGTATTTCATGAGTTTCGGTGCCGTCGCCATTTTCGCGAAAAACGCAGCGGCAAACGCCGTCAGTCCGGCTTTGGCCGCGACTCGAAGAGCGCGATAGTCCTTTTCGCCGAGCTCGCCCATTTCCTCGAGCAGGCGAGCTGCGATCTCGGCCTCGTCAAGTGTTCCATCGAGCGGCTCGAACACGGGCTGGCGCAGGTGGAAGGCGTTGTCCGGGAACTCGAGATTGAAGAACGTCGCTTCGGCTTTCTCGAACTGGCTTGACGAGGGAAGCACGTAGTCGGCCTCTCGGGCCGTCTCGGTCATTGCGACGTCGATAACGACGACGCACTCGAGTGAGCGCAGCGCCTCGCGCATCTTCTGGCTGTCGGCCAGGGAGTGAATCGGGTTGCCGCTCTGGATGATCATCGCGCGATAGCGATTCGGGTGATCCGTCAGGATTTCTTCGGGAATGACGTTGCAGGGAATCAGGCCCGTAATGATCTTCGCTCCGGCCACCGGGCTGAGCCGCTCTCCCGATCCACCGCCGCTGCCGATTTGCCCTTTGCTTGCCTTGCCGAGCGACAGGAAGGGCACGAAGGCGTTCGCCGTTCCTTCGCGACCGTAGTGGCCAGTCGTCAGCCACACGAGTCGTTGCAGGTAGCTGACGAGGGTCGAATGGACGGACATCTGGATGCCCAGGTCCTCGAAAAACGACACGCTTTTCGCATCGGCGATGCGCTTCGTTACTTCCTCGATCTGCGCACGGTCTATGCCGCAGATGCCGGCACACTCGTCCACGTCGATACGCGACAGCAACGGGAAAACCTCCTCGAAGCCCATCGTGTGTTCGGCCATCCACGCCCGGTTCACCCACCCGTTTTGCACGAGCAAGCCGAGCATCGCGGCAATCAGCCAGGCGTCTGTGCCCGGTTTCACCGCCAGGTGATAGTCCGCTTTTTGTGCCGTTTCACTTCGTCGCGGATCGATGACGATCAGGCTGCGTCCGGGGTCTTTGGCGAACTGGCGGATGACGGCGCGGGCCCGAGCGAAGCCGTGCGATTGCCACGGATTCTTGCCGAGAAAAACGCCCACCTCGCAGTGTTCGAAGTCGCCGTGCGTGCCGACGCCGAGCATCTTGCCCGCGACCCAGAACTCGCCCGTCTTCTCCTGTGCCAACGCGTTGGAGCGGTAACGTACGCCAAGCGCTCTCAGCCAGGCCTCGACATAAGCGCCGCCGAGATGGTTGCCCTGGCCACCACCGCCGTAATACAGGATCTTGTCGCCGCCGTGCGTGTCACGGACGGTCGTCATGCGCGCCGTGATCTCCGATATGGCGGTGTCCCAGTCGATCGGCTCGTAGGAGCCGTCGGCTTTGCGCCGCATCGGCGTCGTGAGGCGATCGGCGCCATTCTGGTAGTAATCGAGCCGCTGCGCCTTCTCGCAGACGTAACCCTGCGACACCGGGTGCTGCTTGTCGCCAATGATCTTCGTCATGTGCCGGCCGCCGTCCGTCTGCACCTTGAGGCCGCAGTTGATGGAGCAGAGTATGCAGGCCGTGTTCTTCCAGGAGGCTGCTTCGTTTTTCATTGTCATCGGGCCCCTACTTTTGCCGTTCGGCGGTCCTTGCGGCAATCCGCTATTCTGATGAAGGACGCGCCGGAGAGAAAATACTAATACATGCAAGCAGCACCTGACGAACACGCGAGCAGGAAGTGACCAAAATGGCAACGATCATCAAGCAGGAAGACCTGATTCAAAGCTTGGAGGACGCCCTCCAGTACATCTCCTACTACCATCCGCCCGATTTCATCAAGGCGCTCACAGAAGCCTGGGAAAAGGAGGAGTCACCCGCGGCGAAAGACGCGATGACGCAAATCCTCGTCAACTCCAGAATGTGCGCGGAAGGGCGGCGTCCCGTCTGCCAGGACACGGGCATCGTCAACGTATTCATGAGTGTGGGCCAGGATGTCCGCTTCGAGGGCGACATGTCGCTGCTCGACATGATCAACGAGGGCGTGAGGCGCGCCTACCAGCATCCGGACAATGTTCTGCGCGCCTCCGTGCTCGCCGATCCGGCGGGGTCGCGCAAGAACACGGGCGACAACACCCCGGCCGTGGTGCACGTCGAGATCGTCCCCGGCGACAAGGTGGATGTGCAGGTGGCCGCAAAAGGCGGTGGCTCGGAAGCCAAGACCAAGTTCGCGATGCTGAACCCGGCGGACAGCCTCGTCGACTGGGTGCTCAAAATGGTACCGACGATGGGCGCGGGCTGGTGCCCGCCCGGCATGATCGGTATCGGCGTTGGCGGCACGGCGGAGAAAGCCATGCTCATGGCCAAACGCTCCCTCATGGACCCGATCGACATTCACGAGTTGCAGGAACGCGGGGCGTCGAACCGGGCTGAAGAGCTGCGGCTGGAGCTCTACGACAAGATCAACGCACTCGGCATCGGCGCACAGGGACTCGGCGGCCTGACGACGGTGCTCGACGTCAAGGTTCTCGACTATCCGACGCACGCGGCCAACCTTCCGATTGCGATGATCCCGAACTGCGCTGCGACCCGGCACGCACACTTCGTCCTGGACGGTTCCGGCGTTGCCGATCTGCCGGTGCCGAGCCTGGACGACTGGCCGGATATCACGTACGAAGCCGGCGGCGATGCGAAGCGCGTGAATCTCGACACGGTAACGCCCGACGACGTAGCAACCTGGAAACCCGGCGAAGTGCTGCTGATTTCCGGCAAGATGCTGACGGGCAGAGATGCCGCGCACAAACGCATCCGCGATCTGTTCGAGGCAGGCGAGGGACTGCCTGAGGGCGTCGACCTCAATGGGCGCTTCATTTATTACGTCGGACCGGTCGACCCTGTGCGCGACGAAGTCGTCGGCCCTGCCGGCCCGACCACTGCGACGCGGATGGACGGATTCACCGACATGATGCTGGAGAAAACCGGTCTGCTCGGCATGATTGGCAAGGCCGAACGCGGCCCGGCCGCGATCGAATCGATCCGCAAACACAAGGCCGTTTACCTGATGGCCGTTGGAGGCGCCGCGTTCCTCGTGTCGAAGGCGATACGCGACGCAAGAATGGTCGCGTTCGAAGACCTTGGCATGGAGGCGATCCGCGAGTTCGAGGTCAGGGATATGCCGGTGACCGTTGCCGTCGATGCAACGGGTGAGTCGGTTCACAAGACCGGCCCGCGCGAATGGCAGGCACGGATCGGCAAGATCCCTGTCGTCGAGGCGTAAGGTCGCTCAGGCCGGAATCTGGTAGACGTCGCTCATCAGCTGGGCGGCGCCCGGCATGTCTTCAATCCAGTCGATGAACCGCGCTGACATCTCACGGTTCGGGAAGATCGCGCCGTGCTGCGGCACGATGCGTTCGATGTCCAGCTGTCGCACCATCCTGGCCCATAACTGGTGCGCCGACGCACTCGGCATGTAGCGGTGGTGAAAGCCTTCCATGTGCTGCACGTGCGAATCGAAGTCGGTGACCTCGACGTAACCCGGTGCGATCGATGCGCCGAGGTCGCCGGAGAACAGCGTGCGCGATACCGGGTCGTAGACCTGGAAGTTGCCGGCCGAGTGCATGAAGTGCGCAGGCACGAATATCAGCTCGGCGTTGCCGAGCGGCAGGCGCATACCCTCGTCAGGAATGCCCTTGAGCCGGGGTATCAGCAGCTCGTCGACGCCGAAATGCGGAATGAAGCGAATCCACAGGTCGGAGATGTAGCCAACGGCGTCCGTCAGCATCAGCCAGGCATTCGCGGCTGCGACGATGTCCGGGTCCTGGTGCGAGAAGAACAGGTATTTCAGTTCACCCATCGGGACGAGCGACGACACTTCGTTCATCAGATCGTAATGAACCTTGTGGCCGCCCGGATCGAGCAAGATCGCTTCGTTGTTGTTGTAAATCACGGCCTGGTTGGTCGGCACCATTTCGCCGTGCCCGAATCCTTCGAGCAGAATGAACAGGTGGTTGTCCTGGTCGTACAAAGTACGTGCGCCCATGCGATGACCTCCGACTTGCGTGTTCGATGATTACGCGACAACGAGTTCCGCGATTTTTCGCGCGGCTTTCGGGCCTTCCAGACGTATCAGGCCGAGGTTTGCGCGAATCGGTGCGCGCAGTGCAAGAATAGCACCGGGGCCCGCCATATAAATGATGAGCAGTTCGCTTTTTCCTTCGATCATCATCTGGCTCAGGTCACCCAGGTCCGTCGTCTGAGATATCCGGTTGCCGAGGCCGATCGACGATGCGCCCATGGCGGCAATGCGGGCTGCTTCGCTTTCCGGAAAATCGGTGCAAATGGATAGGCCATCTACCGTCGCGATCATCGCACCACTTATGTCAGGTACGTTTTCGCGAAGCTGCCTGACCAGGGCCATGTACTCGCTCTGTCTGCTCATTGCGGCTTCCTCTTATTGCGGGCGCATCTCGCCGGTATTTATATTTCTCTCGAAGCGACTGGTCAGTAGCAGCAGCGTTCCCTATTCAAGATCTCTAACGCGATGAATTCAATACGCATATCTCACATCGGACTCAACGAGTGGGAATCGGTATTCGTGGAAACCACGGTGAACATCGCATCGGGTATCGAGATTGCTTCGTGGGATTACGTCAATGAGCCGGAGTCCGCCGACGTCTTGCTCGTACCCAATGACAAGATGGATGGCGAACTCCCGGACCTCCCGTCGTATGCGCAAGAGGGCGTCAATCGCCCGATAACGCAGCGGATTGCGCGACCGGTCACTTACACCGACCTGATTGCCGTACTTCGCAATGCCGAAGAACTCGTTCGCTCGGCGAGAACCGTCGTTGCACAACAACCGGTCGCCGAACCGTTGATTCCCGACTTGGTCGATACGGTCGATCTGGTAGAGGGTGATGCAGTTGTCGACGGCGAACCGCAAGCAGAGGAACAGTCTCGTCCAGCACGACGTTTCGTCGAGGAAACTCGTTTTCTCGGGCTTATCGGTGACGTACTAAGGCGTCGCCGCACGACGGAAATCACCCACCCTGATTTCCCGTCCGTCACGATCTTTCCACTGGAGAACGCGTATACATCGCTCGGCGACCCGATGATGATCCCTGCGATGTTCCGTGCATCGTCCCTCGAGTTTTTTAAACGAGAAATCGGCGATGTTATCGCCTCCGTCATGCTGACAATCGACCAGAAACGGCCGCTGTTCCAACTCGTCTACTGCGCAGCGCTGTTTGGTTCCGAGGGCAGGTTGTTCCCGCACTCGGACCCGAACGACCTCGTGTTTCTTGTCGACGAACCGGATTTCGGTTCGGTACCCTATACGGCAGAGCACCGCAACCTGGCGAGACAGATGCTCGATGGCCCTGCGTCGATCGCCGGTATCGCGAAGTTTGCCGGTGTCGATATTCACACGGTCATCGATTTCTGCAATGCCTGCGAGGCCGTCGGCCTGATTCGCAAGGGCGTATCGCCGGATTCGGAAACACCGGGCCGCGTTCGCCACCTGTATCAGTCGTTTTGAAGGATGAGCGTTGAAGTCGCCTGCAGTCATAGTAAGGAAGCTCGACGACGATCGCAGCGAGGTGCCTGACGCCAGCCTGCTCGAGGAAGCCCAGCGTATCGAAGCGAGCCTGCTGCCATCGTCGGGCCATCTGCTAATGGAATTCCCGGTGAAGGGGCTCGAGACCCGCTACCTCGGCCATCTCGAGCAACGTATTCACCGTAACCCGCGTGATCTGACCGCGCACGTGCGACGTATCCTGCTGTGGCGTGCGATGCGTGACTCCGAGGGCGTCTACGGCGCAATCGTGGACCTGTTCCTGGTGCTCGCATATCGCGGCCGGCCGCTGCGCAGCCGCTTGCTGACGTACGTGCGGGATGCGCTCACGGCCGAGCAGGCACAGATGCTTCATGACAGTCTCGAGGACGGACTCGACCCCGCAGACGTCAGGATCAGCACGGCACGGTCGTGCCTCTCGAAACACGTGACCGGGACGACAGGCGTTGTGACCGGCCCTCAAAACGCGACGGCGCGAGGCCCCGATCTGCTTTCGATAGCCAGGGACGCGCTCTCGAGCGGCGACGACGACACCGCGCGATCGATGCTGGAGGGTGCCGTCGAGGCGGATCCGGGTAACGAAGAAGCTTGCGTGGAGTTGCTGTCGTTGTACAGGCGTCGAAATCTGGGCGCGGCATTCAGGCGAACCTATACAATGGCGCTCGGTCGGCAACTGGCGCGCCCTGACCTGTGGCGCGCGACGGCGGCCCGGTTTGAAAAGGAGCGTCAGCATTCCGATGAGCAGCTATGAACTGACCGGCGATTTCTATCTGCTGCCAACGACCGGGGGCGCATTCCATGCTGTGTCGACACCCGAGAACAGCCCGATGCGTCGTCTGCTGCTCAGCCTGTTACGACATCGGTCGAGTCCCAAGGTGGATACAGAAAGCCTGTGCCGTTGGGTCGGCATCCCGGACGAACAATCGGCCCTCGAGATTCTGCACCGCGCACAAACCCTGGCACTGATCGAAGGCTATACGGAATCGCGCGATGCGCCCGGCTTCGGCGTCGGACAGGAACTGCATCAGCTGTTGCCGCAATTGTCGTCGACGGGCAAAGGGCTCGTCGTTGACTGGAATGGTCTGTCGCTGGCGACCAGCGGCGTCGACGACGAGACCGCGGCGATGCTATCCGCCTTGAGTGCCGACCTGATTTCGGTGCAGGAACGGCACGCGGACCGGCTGTCCGAACACCTCGGCCTCGCCACGCACGGATGGGCCGCGGTTGACGCTTATGGTTCCAGCAGGATCGGTGCGTGGCCGCTGTATGTCGGTGATGCGCGCCTGATGCTCGTACTACTGGGCGAGCCGCGTCTCAATCAGCCGGAGTTCGTTGCACTGATCTGGGTACTGATCAATCACTACGGTTGACGGAAGCGGGTCCCCGGTGCCGGCGGGTCCTCCGATGGCCCTGCGAAACATTGCGCGATCGACATCCACTGGCCTGCAATTTCGCCAGTCACCGCAAGATCCGTGTCGGCGATGTTGCGGGTTTGCGTAGCGACCTGGCAGAACTCTGTCGCAGAACCCTCGATCCGATCGTCGACGTTTTCAGCGTTCCATTCCCACGTGTCACCGGACGGTGATGTCAGAACAACGGCAGGCATGTTTCCGGGAACGTCGAGGCCGCGGTTTTTGAAGGTCCAGCCAAACGTATTTACGGCGAGAACGGCGATGTTCTTTATCCGGTCCGTGTCCTGTCGCTCGACGCCGAGCATGTCGTACAGCGCCTGGCCGTGTGCCCAGGTTTCCATCAGCCTTGCAGTGACGCTCGAACGCACACTCATGTCCGGGCCAGCCCACTTGACCCGCGTTTTCGGGTCAGCCGCTTCGAAGCGTTTTGACATTGGCACGTAGAATTCGCGCCATGCGTCCAGCAGCGCCTTGCCGGCCAGGTCGCCGCGCCAGTTAGCTTCGAAGTCGCGGAGGCCGCCAGCCTTGACCGACGCCATCACGTCACCGAGAAAGCCGAGGAATCGTTTTTCGTCAGTGAGTGACGTATCGGCTGCCCAGTTCCACAGGTGCAGGTGGCCAATAACGTCATTCGGCGTCCAGCGCTTGAACAACGTCGGCCTGTTGAAATCCTCTTCATCGAGCGGCTCCAGCAATGAATACAAAGCTTCGCTTTCCTCACGAAAGTCTATGGCCTGGGTAAGCACGTCAGTTCTCCATGTAGCCGTTGAGGCGCTCGAATGCTGACAGAAAATCTTCCTGGAACTCCTGCATCACGGCGCGCACCGTCGTCTCGTGATTCATGAGACCGACGCCC
>JAAUXY010143253.1_pt1 | contig 10453 bp, 11 predicted proteins | sample 7278121 | NCBI WGS metagenome assembly JAAUXY01 (sample SAMN14350117, study PRJNA611818) | marine sediment metagenome | isolation source: surface marine sediment (1.8m) | place: French Polynesia: Moorea | collected 2018-08
CCGCCACCGGAAGCTTCGCGCCCGAGGGCGATCAGCCGGTGGTCTGACGCTCGCGCGCGGCGAGGATGCGCCGCGCCAGCTCGAGGTCCGCCGGCGAGTCCACGTCGATCGCGCTCTCGGCCGAGGGCAGGCGCACGGCGGCGGCGCGTGCGCCGAAGGCCGCCGACGCGCGCTCGAGAGCGCCTTCGAGATCGAGGCGCCGCAGGAAGAAGAGCGCCAGGCTGGCCGGGCCGAAGGCGGCGAAGAGCCGCCAGGGCCGCTTGCGGAAGCTCTCGGCCCGCCGCCAGAAGGCCACGACGCGCTCCGCCGCGGGCGTGCGCAGCAGGAAGAGGTTGGCACCGGTGACGCGCTCGCCGCGCAGCGGGATGAAGGTTCGGCGCGCGTCGGGAAAGCGCGCCGCGAAGCAGCGCTCGGTGACCACGCCGGCGACGAAGTCCGCTGCCTTCACGTCCGCCGCGCTCGCGGCGGCGAGGAACTCGTCGATCATCGCGCCGGTGAGGAGCGCGTGGTCCGCGGTCGTGACCAGCAGCGGCGTGCTCTCCTCGAGCCCTTCGAGGCAGGCCAGCACGCTCGCGCTCGGCGAGGCGGCGCTCTCCAGGGCGGCGACCCGCCCCTCCCTGAGGAGCGGGCGGAGCGCGGCCACCTCGTCGAGGACACCGGGCTCCTCGATGCTCACCAGGATCCTTCCCAGGGCCGGGTGCGCGGCCAGGGTGCCGACCACGCGCGCGATCATCGGCACCCCGTCCACGGGCGCGAGGGCCTTGTGACTCACGCCCGCGGCGAGCGCCACCGGGTCACCGGCCCCCCGACTGCCGGCCAGGACCAGGGTCGTGAGGGCGGCGCCCAAGACCAAGAGAGGCGGGCTAGGGGATCAGCCCGAACTCGCGGCCGACCTTGGCGAACGCCTCGAGGGCGCGGTCGAGCTGCTCGCGCGTGTGGGTCGCCATGTAGGAGGTGCGCAGCATGGCGCGTCCCGGCGGAACCGCGGGCGACACCACGGCGTTCGTGAACACGCCCTCTTCCTCGAGCCGCTGGGTCACCCGGAAGGTCTCCAGGTCCTCGCCCACCACGATCGGGATCACCGGCGAGGCCGACTCTCCGGTGTCGAAGCCGAGGTCGACCAGCGACTGCTTCATGTAGCGCGTGTGCTCCCACAGCTGCTTGCGGCGCTCCGGCTCGCGCTCGACGATCTCGAGGGCCTTCAGGGCGGCCCCGATCGAAGCGGCCGGCGGCGCCGCGGAGAAGATCTCCGAGCGCGCGAAGTGCTTGATGAAGTCGATCACCCGGGCGTTCCCCGCGACGAAGCCGCCGATCGAGGCGAGCGACTTGGAGAACGTGCCCATCAGCAGGTCCACCTCGTGCTCCAGCCCGAAGTGCTCCCCGGTCCCGCGGCCGTTCTCGCCCATGACGCCCACGCCGTGGGCGTCGTCCACCATGAGCCGGGCCCCGTAGCGATCCTTCAGTCGCACGAGGGCCGGGAGATCGGCGAGGTCGCCCTCCATCGAGAAGACGCCGTCCACGATGATCAGCTTGCCCTTGTCGTCGGGCGCGCTGGCGAGCTTCTTCTCCAGGTCCTCCATGTCGTTGTGGCGGAACTTGTGATGGCGGCCGAAGCCGAGGCGACAGCCGTCGATGATGCAGGCGTGGTCGAGGGCGTCGAGGAAGGCGATGTCGGAGCGACCCAGCAGGCAGGAGATCACGCCGATGTTCACCTGGAAGCCGGTCGAGAAGGTGAGGGCGGCCTCGCGTCCCGTGAACTCCGCGAGCTTCTCCTCGAAGCGGACGTGGAGGTCGAGGGTGCCGTTCAGCAGTCGCGAGCCCGAGCAGCCGGTTCCGTAGCGGGCCAGGGCCGCGGCCGCGGCCTCCTTCACCTCGGGGTGGTTGGTGAGGCCCAGGTAGTTGAACGAGCCCAGCATGACGAGCTCGCGGCCCTCGTAGACCACGACCGGGTCCTGGGGGCTGGTGATGGCGCGGTAGTAGGGATAGCAGCCGGTCTCCCGGCCCTTCTCCGCGCGCTCGTCGGTGTGCTGGCACTTGGCGAAGATATCCATGGAGTTGCCCCTCCGCGGCGGCCGGAGCCCGCTCGGCTCCGGCTCTGGGGGGAGGTGGGCCCCGGCGCGGGCTGGGCCGGGTCGACTCGGGGAAGTTAACGAACTGGCGACTCCCTGCCCCAGGGGCAGGATCGCGGCCCCAGCGGACGGATCCGACTGTACGACGGTCCGGAATGGTCAGCAAAACCGCCCTTCCTGGCCATTCCGGTGGGGCAGCCGTGGCGCCACACTTGGAGCGACCATGTCCCCCGCCCCTCGCCGAAGCGCGCCGGCTCCCGACCTGGCCCTCGTCCGTGCGATCATCGCCGGAAGTCGCGAGCACTTCGACCAGCTCTACGAGGAGTACCTGCCGCGCGTGCACGGACTCGCGCTGCGCCGGCTCGGAGATCCGGCGTTGGCCGAGGACGTGACCCGGGAGGTCTTCGTCGAGGTCGTCGAGGCGCTGCCCCGCTGGCGGGGCGAGTCGAGCCTGGTCGAGTGGATCTACCGGCTGACGCGGAGGAGGATCGTCCGCCGGCTCCGGCTCGGGTCACCGGGGGGCGAGGCCGTCGATCATCGTCCGCGGGCTGCACGAGCTCCACGGGCTCCGAGGTCTCCTCGGGCTCTCTGACGCCGGGCGGTGCTACGCTCCCGCCGAGCCTGGCCCGGTCCAGCCCGACGAGAGGAATCGCCCGATGCCGCTTCGCCTTCTCACGCTCGCGCTCGTGTTCGCGGTCGGTGCCCAGCTCGTCGGCTGCGCCTCGGACGGCATCGAGACCTCGACGACCTTCGATCCGCTGCACCCCTTCCCGCGCGAGGCCACCTTCTCCTGGAGCGCGGCGCGAAACCGCCTGCCCACGGACCCGCGCATCGTCCAGCTGGACCTGGGACCCCTGATCGAGGAGGCGGCGAACGCCGAGTTCGCCGAGCGGGGCTACCGGCCCGTCGACGGATCGGCCAACTACCGCCTCTCCTTCGATCTCGCCGTCCACAGCTGGATCGGCGCGAACAACTCGCGCTCGATCGGCTCCCTGTCGCTGATCCTCCACGATCCCACGGACCACCGGGTCTGGCTCGGCTACGCGCGGGCCGACATGCACGTGGGACTCAGCATGGAAGAGCGCCGCTCGCGGCTGCGACGGGCGGTCGCGCGCATGCTCGAGGACTTCCCGCCGCCGCAGCGCTAGCGACCCGGCGCCGGGGCCGACTGCCCCCGCAGGGCCGGCCAAAAACCCGCAAATGCGGCCCCCCGACCCAGGCGGCATGATATAGTGCGCCCGCAACGGCACGCCCCGGGGGCGTGGCCGCGTGGTCAGGAGGGCTCCAGCGTGGGTAGGCGTCTCCTCGCAACCATCCTCGTCGTTGCCCTGGCGAGCCTCGGCTGCAATGGCTTCCAGCCCAACCCCATCGTCTGCGCCGTCGCGGGACAGGTGATCGGCACCGGGAGCGGCATCGCGATCGGCGCCGAGGCGTCCTCTTCGGGAGACACCGGCGCCCACGTCGTCGGCGGCGCGGTCGGCTTCCTCGTGGGCAGCCTCGTCGGCTACTTCCTGTGCAAGGGGATCTCGGCGGAGTTCGAGCCGCCGCCGCCGCCGCCGAGGAAGGCCAAGCCCAAGCCCAAGCCGCCGCCGCCTCCCCCGCCGCCGGAGCCGGAGCCCGCGCCCGAGCCCCCGGCGCGCATCGTGCTGCGCGGCGTGAACTTCGCCTTCGACTCGGCGGGCATCAAGCCGGTGGAGGCGGTGGTGCTCGACCAGGCGGCCGAGATCCTGAAGCAGAACCCGAACGTGCGCGTGCGCGTCGAGGGCCACACCGACTCCACGGGGCCCGCCGAGTACAACCAGGGCCTCTCGGAACGTCGAGCCGAGTCGGTCAAGAGCTTCCTGGTCGCACAGGGCGTCGCGGCCGAGCGGCTCGACACCGTCGGACTGGGCGAGGACGATCCGATCGCGGACAACGCGACCCGGGAGGGCCGCGCGCTCAACCGCCGCGTCCAGCTGGAGACGCTCCAATAGCGGCCGAGCGTGCGCGCCGGTTGCCCCGGCGCGCACGCTCCGTCGGCCTCCGCTCAGTCGTCCGGCGTGCAGGAGCCGAAGACGAGGAAGCCGTGGGCGCCGCCAGCGACGGCCACGGTCGCTGCGCCCTTGTCGCCCGTGATCACCAGGCTCCAGCCGCGGCCGTTCTGGGCTCCCTGGACGATCAGGCGTCCGTTCTCCTGCTCGACGTTGCGGATGGAGGCGCCTTCCGTGTCGGAGGCGGCGCCGAGAGGCTCGATCCGCTTCTTCTTGAAGTTCACCCGGACCAGTCCGGGCAGGTTGACGTTCGCGGCATCGCCGAGATTGCAGTAGTTGTCGTCGTCCTCGCAGTCGACGGTGTCGTCGAGGCTGCAGATCAGCGTCTTCGAGCCGTCGAAGGGGCCGGCGGTCGCCGCGAGCGGCAGCCACGCCACGCCGAGGATCAGGAGGAGGCTCGGGATCCGGTTCATCACGCTCACCTCACCTGGTAGCCGCGGCCTTCGAGGCACGCCGCGTAGGCCCGGTTGAAGTTGGCTCGCGCCGCGTTCTGCTGGGCGGCCTGCTGGTCTTGCTGGTTCCGCGCGGCCTGTTGGCGGCGGTTGTTCTGGTCGCGCGTGCGCATGCCGCCGAAGAGGCCGCCGCCGGCAGCGCCGATGGCCGCGCCCTTGCCGGCGTCGCCCGCGATCGCGCCGATGATGGCGCCACCGATCGCTCCGCCGGCGGCTCCTTTGACGGCTCCGCCCGCCACGCTGTCGTCCTGGGTCTCCGAGACCCTGGGCGCCGAAGCGGCCATCGGGTCGAAGCCGGTCTGCTGCCTCGCCCAGGCCATGCACTCGCCCTCGTCCTTGGCCTGCTGCTGGGCGTCCTGCCCCTGCTGGGGATAGACGAAGATCTGCTGGGCGCTCGATGCGCCGGCCAGCAGGCCGACGAGCAGCGCGCCGCCCGCAAGCGTTGCGGTCACTTGCCTCATGGGATCACCACCTCCGGACTCCTCTTGGGGGCACTGCCGCGCGTCTCGCGGCACCCGTAGAAAGGCTGGAACGATAGAGGCGATCCGCCCGGTGGGGAAGGCCCCCGGAATGCGTCACTCGCTGGAGGCGCGGCGGATCGCGCGGCCGCGCACGACGAGGCAGAGCTGCTCGAAGTAGAAGGACGCGTCGGTGAGCGCGTCGGCGCCGGGCGCCCGGTCCAGGGCGTCCTCGATGGCGTCCTCCAGGCGGTGCACCGGGAGGCCCCCGCACGCGCGCCCCTCCACCCGGTGCGCGATGAGCACACCTTCCTCCGCGACTCCCGGAATGGTCGAAGCGCCGACGAGGAGCCCGCGGTTGTAGGTCACGCAGCCCGTCGTGGCGAGAGCAGCCAGGAGCAGCAGCGTCGCGCCCCGCCTCATCGCAGCCGCCCCGCGTCGCCGGTCACCACCGAGCAGATCCGCTGGAACAGCAGGTACTGCTCGACGCGCGCGTAGACGGTGACGTCCATCAGCATCTCGGCGCCCTCCACACGGGCCAGGGCGTCGGCGATGGCGGCGCCGTGGTCGGCGGGTCGCGCGCGCCAGGGCGGGTTCAGCACGGCGCGGACGACGTTCACCGAGAAGCAGCTCTGGCCCCGCACCCCGCGCTCGAGAAGCTCGACCGCGACCGCGTCCTCCCGCGTCGTCACGAAGGTGAGCTTCGAGAAGGAAGGCGTGGAGCAGCCCGTCGCCATCAGGAGGGCGAAGCCGAGAAGGCAGCTCGAGCGACGCATCGTCGGAGGATGGCTGGTATCGAGGCGAGCGGTCAAGGCCCGGACCTCCCTCCGTGGAAGGCGGCGAGGGCCTCGCCGCGTCGGCCGGTGCTAGAGTGGCGCCGGGCCATCCTGGAGGGGATCGATGCCGACGCTTCGCTCGCGCGTCACGCAATGTGCGCTGGCCCTCGGGGCCACGCTGCTCGCCGCCCTCCCGGGCTGCCGACAGGAGGAGCCGCCGCCCGAGCTCCCGCCCCGGGCGATCCGCTGGGCGCGGGTCACGGGATCGCTGGCCGGCCAGCAGCAGGTGATCTCCGGCGTCGTCACGGCCATCGACGACACCGCCCTCGCGTTCGAGGTGGGTGGCACGGTGGAGGCGGTGGAGGTGGATCTGGGCGACGTGGTGGAGCAGGGTCGGGTGCTGGCCCGACTCGACCCGGAGCCCTTCGTGCTGGCCGTCCGCGACGCCGAGGCCGCCCTGGCCGAAGCCCGGGCCCTGCAGGCGCTCGCGCGCACGACCCTGTCGCGGTACCTGGAGGCGGGTGCCGCGGTCGCGCGGCAGGAGGTCGATCGCGCTCGCGCGATGCGCGATGCGCGCGACCAGCAGGTCGAGGCCGGCGAGGCCCGCCTGAACCTGGCCCGCCGGGACCTGCGGCGCTCGGTGCTGGAGGCCCCCTTCAAGGGCACGATCTCGGTGAGGGTCATCGAGCCGGCCATGACCATGGGTCCCGGGGAGACGGCCTTCGAGCTCGACAGCGAGGAGAGCGGACTGCGGGTCGAGGTGCTGATGCCGGAGACCCTGATTGCCCGCGTGCATCAGGGCGACGAGGCTTCCGTGAGCCTCCCCTCCCTCGTCGAGCCCGGCTCCGACCCGGCCGGCCGCCGCTACCCCGCGCAGGTCTCCGAAGTCGGAACCCGCACCGGCGCGGGCAACGCCTTCCCGGTGCGGGCGGACCTGGTCGAAGTGCCTACCGGGGTGCGGCCGGGCATGACCGCGGAGGGGACCGCCTCGCGCCGGCGCGGGGAAGACGGGCTGGTCGCCGAGGGGTCCCCGAGCCCCACCGCGGCGCCCCCGCCCGAAGCCGACGCCGGCTTCGCCGCCTTCGTGTTCGACCCCGAGACCTCCACCGTCGCCAAGCGCCGCATTCGCACGGGCGGGGTCTTCTACAACGACATCGTGGTGCTGGAGGGTCTCGTCGAGGACGAGATCATCGCCACGGCGGGCGTCTCCTTCCTGAGGGACGGCCAGCAGGTGACGCTGCTCGACGAGCAGCTGGTCCGAAACGCGCCATGAACCTGACCGGCTTCGCGCTCCGCAACCAGCCCCTCGTGCTGATGCTGGTCGGCGCCATCGTCATCTTCGCCTTCTCGGTCCTCGACAACTTCCCGAGCCAGGAAGACCCCCCGATCACGGTGCGCGAGGCCGTGGTGAAGACCTTCATGCCCGGCATGGAGGTCGAGGACGTCGAGCTCCTCATCACCCGCCACATCGAGCAGGCCCTCGCCCGGATCCCCGAGCGCGACTACATCTACTCCTGGTCGCGAAACGGCGTGTCCGACGTGCGGATCGTGGTCCTCGATCGCTACGAGCAGGACGACCTCGACGTCATCTGGCAGGACGTCCGCAACGAGATCATCGACGCGACGCCCGGCCTTCCCGACGGCGTGATCGGCCCTTTCGTGAACGACGACTTCGGCGACGTGACGATCGTGAGCGCCGCGCTCACCGGCGAGGGCTTCTCCCTGGCCCAGCTGCACAACGTCGCGAAGCGGGTACGGGACCAGCTCTACATCGTTCCCGGCGTGAAGCGGGTGGACCTCTACGGCGTCCAGGACGAGACGATCTGGATCGAGTTCTCCACCGCGCGCCTCGCCCAGCTGGGCTTCTCGACGTCGGCGATCCGCGAAACCCTGGTGAGCGAGAACCTGGTCCTGCCGGGGGGTACCATCGACACGGGCGAGCGCGAGATCATCGTGACGCCCCGGGGCGACTTCCGGAGCGTCGCGGACATCGAGAACGTCCCCATCGAGATCCCCGACACCGGCGAGGTGATCCGGCTGAAGGACATCGCCTCCGTCCGCCGGGGCTACGTGGACCCGCCGGAAGCCCCCTTCTACTTCAACGGCGAGCAGGCCGTCCTGATCGGGGTGAGCATGGCGGAGGGCCAGAACGTCCTCGACGTCGGCCCCCGCATCGCCGAGCAGCTGGAGAGGATCGAGGCCATCCTCCCCGTCGGCTTCCAGCTCCGGATCGGCAACTTCCAGCCCACCCACGTGGAGCGGGCCGTCGCCGCGGTGCGCAGCAACCTCTTCCAGACCATCGCGATCGTGCTGGTGGTGATCGTGGCCTTCCTGGGCTTCCGGACGGGTCTGATCGTCGGGCTCCACGTCCCACTCACGATGATCGTGACGCTGGCGGTGATGTTCTACTTCGGGATCGCGATGCACCGCATCTCGCTCGCGACCCTGATCATCTCGCTGGGCCTCCTCGTCGACAACGGCATCGTGGTGGCGGAGGAGATCGGCAAGCGCCTCTTCCAGGGCGAGAGCCGGGTCGACGCCGCCACCAACACCGGCCGCGGGCTCTCCGTGCCTCTCCTGATCTCCTCCATCACCACGGTCCTGATGTTCATGCCCCTGGCCCTGGCTCCCAATTCCTCGGGCGAGTACCTGCGCTCCATGTCCCAGGTGATCCTGATCTCGCTGGGCGTGTCGTGGCTGCTCGCCATGACGGTGACGCCGATCCTCTGCAACCGCTACCTGAAGGCGCCCGAGGTGTCCGAGGAGGAGATCCGGGCCCAGTACGAGAAGCCGCTCTACGTGCGCTACCGCGGCATCCTCGAGGGACTGCTCCGCCAGCGCGGCCTCTTCCTGCTCTCCATGGTCGGCGTGCTTCTGTTCGGCTTCTGGCTGTTCTCGCTGGTGCCCCAGCAGTTCATGCCCCAGTCGGACCGGCCCCAGATCATGGTCGACGTGAAGCTTCCCAACGGCTACGGGATCCGGGAGACCGAGCGGCGCATCCGCGAGCTCGCCACCTGGCTCGAGGACGAGAACGAGAACCCGGAGGTCCTCCAGACCCTCACCTACGTGGGCAGCGGCGGCGTGCGCTTCTTCGTCACCATCTCGCCCGAGCCGCCCGCGGACAACATGGGCTTCATCCTGGTCACGGTGCCCTCGCTCGCGGAGGTGGAGCCCGTGCTCCGGCGCATCCGCGAGCACGCCCTCCGCAGCTTCCCCGAGCTCGACCTGCTGGCCAAGCGCATGTTCCTGGGCAGCACCGAGACCGGGCTGGTGGAGGCGCGCATCTCGACCCTGGGCTTCCCCGGCCAGCGCGAGAGGCTCTTCGAGGCGGGCGAGCGCGTCGCGGCGGCGTTCACGGCGGTCCCGCACACGGTCAACGTCTACAAGGACTGGGAGAACCGCGTCTTCAAGGCGGCGGTGGACGTCGATCCGAACCGCGCGCGCCGCGCGGGCGTGACCAACGAGGAGATCGCCAACTCCCTCCAGGCCGTGCTCCGGGGCGGCACCTCCACGGTGCTGCGCCAGGGGGACGAGGAGATCCCGATCGTCGGCCGGGCGGTCGCCGCCGAGCGCCAGGCCGCCGACCGCCTCGCCACCGCCAACGTCTTCTCGCCCAGCACGGGGGCCGCGGTGCCCCTGGTCCAGATCGCGACGCTCCGGGCGGACAACGACTTCGGCATCGTGATGCGGCGCGACCACGCGCCCACGCTGACGGTGCAGGCCGTCAACACGGAGCTGACCGCCGTGGAGCTCGAGGACGCCGTCGCGGCCGAGATCGACGCGATCGTGGCCGAGCAGGGTCGCGGCTTCTGGTGGGAGTGGGGTGGGGAGACCGAGAACTCGGGCGACGCCCAGGAGGCGCTCTTCGCCTTCGTGCCCCTGGCGCTCCTCGGCGTCGTGGTCTGCCTGGTCGGGCAGTTCAACTCGATCCGCAAGCCCATCGTCATCGTGCTGACCGTGCCGCTCGCCTTCACCGGCGTGGCCATCGGCCTGCTGGTCATGAACGGCCTGAACAGCTTCATGGCGCTGCTCGGGATCCTGAGCCTGGTCGGCATCGTGGTGAACAACGCCATCGTGATGCTCGAGCAGATCGACGTGGAGCGGGAAGGCGGGCTGAGCGAGTACGACGCCATCGTGCAGGCGTGCCTCGCTCGGATGCGCCCGATCCTGATGACCGCCGCGACCACGATCCTCGGCATGATGCCGATCATCATCTCCCAGGACCCGCTCTTCTACGACCTGGCGGTCACCATCGCGTTCGGGCTGGCGTTCGCGACGGTGCTGACCCTCGGCCTGGCGCCGGTCCTCTACGCCGCCATCCTGCGCGTGCCGTCTCCGGAGCGCTGAGCCGGGCGCTTGCCAGAGAGCGTTCCGTGGTGGATCCTGCCGCCTCGACTCCAGGAGGTCACCGACGGTGATGCGATGTCTCGCCCTCGTTCTCTGCGGAGCCCTCGGCTTCGGCTGCGCGTCCCGCTCGACCTGGACGCCGACCGTCGACACCTACGGCAACGAGCGGGCGCAGTACCTGACGCGCGACCTGGAGGAGTGCCGTGCCCTCGCGCAACGGGCCGCCGGGGGCGCCGGGGCCGAGACGGCCAAGGGCGCGGCGCTCGGTGGCGGCATCGGCGCAGCGGCGGGTGCCGCCATCGGGGCGATGGTCGGCTCGCC
>JAAUXY010031011.1_pt1 | contig 10452 bp, 6 predicted proteins | sample 7278121 | NCBI WGS metagenome assembly JAAUXY01 (sample SAMN14350117, study PRJNA611818) | marine sediment metagenome | isolation source: surface marine sediment (1.8m) | place: French Polynesia: Moorea | collected 2018-08
AACTCATGGCCGACAGTCTATAGTTCGCCACACGACCGCGGGAACCATGACCACCGCCACCTATTCGGCCAGGCGCACCCCCGGCTCGTCGCCGACCAACTCGATCTTGCGCTGCAAGCGACGACCTTCCACCCAGACAATCTGCTGGCTCAGCAGATCCCGACGCAAGCGCTTGATCGCGGTCTGAAACAGTCGAACACTATGGATCGGCTGCGCACCCTCGCAGAAACCTCCGGCGGGAAAGTCCTCGCCTCGGGCCGGCTTTTCGACCACCCAGACCCTGAACGGCACCCGCAGCTGGGCGAGGTAACGTCGCGCGACTTCCGGACTCCATTCTCCGGAGACGATGGCGCAATTCGACGTCACCAGCACCACGGCTCGCCGCTTCTGACTGGCCGCCGCCTGTTGCCCGGCGGCGGCGACCGCGTCGATGAGCTGCTGCGGCAGCACCGGGCTGGCGACGAACTTGAGACCGGCGAGCAGTCTGGGCAGCGGAGCGACCTTGCGAGTCACCGGCGCCGATACCGGGAATATAGAATACCGTGTCGCGTCGGGATGGACCGACAGGTAGGGTCGGGGGGACAGCACCGAGGCGCCATCTTGACCCTTCAGAGAGGCGTAATCGTAGTCGTAGCGGGAGGCGTAGGTCGAGTCGAGGGTCCTCAGCCGACCGAGCGCCCGGCGGTCGCGTACCAGGATCACCTCGGCCGGGCCGTCCTCGAGGGCGACCAGCCGCAGGACTTCGCCATCTTCCACCAGGCGGCCCTGGAGCCGCTCCAACCGTCGCAGCTTGCGACCGGCGACGACCAGGGGCACAGCGGTCAGCTCCGTCTCGGTGGCCTCGCCATAGATGCCGCCGAAAACCGCTTCCGCCGACGCCTGAAGGTTCTCGGGAAACTCGAGCCGTGCGCTCAGAAAGTGAATCGACCGCGAGTCGAGACGCGGCAGCTCGTAGCGAGCCTGATAGCGATCCGCCAGAACTTCGCCGTCGAGCGTCACCGACACCGAGACCGGATCGATCGGCTCGACCGATCGCCAGATCAGCCGTGCGCTCCGGGGCTGTCCATCCTGCCAGTTTTCGAGCAGCAGCTGGGCGTCGACGTGGGGCCGGGGGACGTTGATCAGCTGCTCGATTCGCGTGAGCTCCTTGCCGTAGGCGTCGCGGGCCACGGCCTCCAGTCGGTGGGTGGTGAGCTCTTCGCCGAAGTCGCAGTCCAGCTGCCAAGGCTCGCCGGTCAGTCGGCCGACGAGCTCGCCGTCGAGCAGCACCTCGACTTCGCTCACCGTGCCGGACACGGCGAATTCGACCGGCTTGGTGCCGGCGACCAGACCGAGAAAGATCGTGATGAAAGCGATCATGGATCGACCCGTTGAATGCCGGTGGCCAGACGGAGTCCCCGCGCTGCCTGACCGAGTGAGATCGACTGCGGCAGATGGCGTCCCTCGAGCCACACGATACGTTGTGCCTTGAGCAAGCGCTTCAGGTTTTTGGCGGCATCATCAAAGTCGCCGGACCATGTTCGGCGCTCAGACCTGGGCTCGAAGCCGACATGACGGACCCTGCCCCAGTCGGGGTGGAGATCGCTGGAGTGGGTCGACCAGATCAGGAGCGGCACCTGCAGGGATCGCAGATACCCTCGGGCCTGGGATGAAGTAAACATGCCTTCATCCTGCCGCGGCTGCGCCAACATGACCACGATCGCCCGTCGCCGAGCCACGCCGTGAAGCTCGGAAGCTGCCAGGGCCACGGCATCGGCCAGACGATAGACGACGTCGACCGAGGCGACGTCGTTGGCGATCTCCAGGAAACCTCGTTCCTCCGCATCGATCCGGTTGGTGATCGCGTACACCTCGCGGTCGGAATGGACACGCGACAGCGGCGTCGCCCATGGGGAGAGAAAGCCGACCTCGACTTCCGGCCCCAGCTTGGCGACCGCGCGCAGACTTTCCTGGGCGGCCTCGAGGACCCGCGCCCGGAAGCGGGACGGAGTGTCGTCGGGTTCGAGATCCATCCAGCCTTCAGACCAGGCGGCCTTTTGCCGCTGCTCCCTGGTGATCGTCGGATGGAGAAAGATCAGCTTTTCTTCATAGAAGCTATCGGCGATCGCGTGGAGCTCGGGCTGCACCGCGGGGTCACGGACGATCGTGACCTCGGCCGGTCCACGCTCGATCGCGGAGACCGCGACCGGCTCACCTCCGGCGAGAAACCACCGGTCCATCTCGTCGGCTGGGGGCAGCTCAGCGCCACGCTCGAGACTCACCGCCACCGGTGTCCGGTCAGATTTCCAGCTCGGCACCAGGTTGATCCATTGACGGATGCGGTCGACCTCCTGTCCGTCGCCATCACGGGCAATGGCGACCAGCTCGTGGGGCGCCAGGTCACCGAAATCGTGGTCGAGGGACCAGGGTTCTCCAACCACCGTGCCCAGGCTGTCCCCGTCGAGTCGTAGCTCTACTTCAGTCACCGGTTCGAGGACCACCAGCTCGATTGTCTGGGGCCCCATGGTGAGTCCGATGAACAGAGAGAAAAATTCAATCATGGCAGCCCTCCGACTGCTTCAGCGTCTGCCGCTTCCCGGGACGAGGTCTGTGGACCGGGCGACCGAGGTTCGAGTCCCGCCAGGCTCAGTCGCCCGTCGGCCTCGGGGCTCAGCTCGACGTCTTCCGGTAGATGACGCCCCTTGAGCCAGACGACGCGCTGGCGCTGGAGATCCCGATCGAGGTCCCGTACCGCGGCAGAGAGTGCGCTTGGAGAGCCCGGCTGTTCGGCATCGTCGCCGACGTATCGCGCCTCGCCCCACTCGGTCTCGAGTCCCCGCGCGGTGGACCAGACATAGAGCGGAACGCGCAGTCGGTGCAGATAGTCACGCACCGCCGCCGGCGAGAAATCGCTGGGATCTTCAGTCTCAGCGTCGAGGATTACCAAGACGGCCCGCCGCCGGCCCGAGCCGTGGGCCATCATGCCGGCGACCGCCACCGCTTCGGCGAGCTCGAACGGAAAGCCACGCGGCTTGACCCGATGGGTCAGCCAGAGGAGCCCCGATTCCTCGACACCGTGGCGCCCGGACCTCGAAAAGAGATCGCGGGTCACGTCGTCGCGGGCGTAGAGCGGAACGGCAAATGGACCGACGAAACGCAGATCGGTCTTACTACTGAAGGCGACATCGCCGGGGATCGCCAACTTCCCCGGACGCCGTCTCGGCGGTCGCCTCGAGCGTCGAACCGCCGACAGACTCTCCGGGCCCCGGTTGCGCGCGATCGTCATCTCCGCCAATCGCTCGAGCCGGCGCTGCGCCGCCGGATCGCGAACGACCACCATGTCGGCTCGCCCCTTCTCGACCCCCTGCACCTCAAGCGGCCGGCCATCCTTAACGAACCAGGTGGCGAGCGTCTCGAGGGCCGGCATCCGGGCTTTGGGCGCCAGCACGACCGGCAGCGCGGTCAGCTCGGTCGACACCTCCTCGCCATATAGACCGCCGAAGCTGGCATCGAGTCGACTGACCTCGCTGTCTGAAAAACGCAGCGTGGCTGTGACGAAGTGGACCGAAGCCGGGTCGTAGGAGGGCAGCCGAATGCGCCGTGGATCCTCGACTAGGACCGGCTCGCCGTCGAAAGTCACCGCGATCGACTCCGGCTCGCGCTGTCCGATGATCTCCCAAGACAGGCCGATCCAGCGGATATTGCCTTTCCTGTCCTCCTCGAAGGACATACGTGACCTCGCTGACTGGACACCGAGATTGACCCACTGAACCGCACGGTCGACCTCGCGCCCTTCGGCATCGTAGCCGATGACGATCAGCTCCCGTGGCCGAGGTTCCGCGCCAAGCTCGCAGGTGAACACCCACGGGCGACCGGTCAACGTCGCGATTTGCTGGCCGTCGAGCAGAGCTTCGACCCGAACCACCGGTGGCGTGACCGTCAGCTCCACCGGCTTGGAGCCGGTGACCAGGAAGAAGAAAAACGACAGGAATTCGACCATAAAATCCTCACGGAAGCCCTACCTACATTCAGTAAATAAGCAAGAAATGTTCCGCCGACCGGGCACGAGCAGCGCCTGCCCCCCGTCAAAGTTACGCCCGCCAACAGCGAAGGCGCGCGTTTTCAATCTTCAGACGGTCGGTTACGATGACCGGATCATGAGCTACGGAATCCGCCTCACCCTACTGACTTTCTTGCTCACACTGGCCAGCTTCGCCGCTGAAGCGGGCGTTCTGGACCTTGCCATCGGCGACCCCGAACGCCGTGACCAGAAGGTGCCCCTGGAACTCGACGCCATCACCGACACCCACACCGGCGAGCTGATCACCCCCGCTGAGCTGCCCGCACGACTCATCGACGCCGATTTGCTGTTGATCGGCGAGAGCCACACCAACATGGATTCACACCGCGTACAGCATCGGGTCATCGAAGAGCTCGATCGCGCCGGGCGCAAGGTGATGATCGGCCTCGAGATGTTCCCCTACACCCACCAGAAGCACCTCGACCGCTGGGTTGCCGGCCACTACAGCGAAGAAGGTTTCCTCGAGCTGGCCGACTGGTACTCCATATGGGGCTACCACTGGAACTACTACCGCGACCTCTTCCTGTTAGCGCGCGAGCGGGGCATCCCGATGTTCGGGGTCAATACCCCGCGCGAGGTGGTGACCGCGGTACGCGAGAAGGGCTTCGAAGACCTGACCGAGGAAGAAGCAGCGCACATTCCGAACAACATCGACACCGACAGCGAAGAGCATCTCCAACTGTTCAAGTCATACTTCAGCGAGGACGACCCGATCCATGCCCAGATGAGCGATGAAGCCTGGCAGAGCATGCTTGACGCCCAGAGCACCTGGGATGCCACCATGGGCTATAACGCGGTCAAAGCGTTCGAGGCAACCACCGGAGAAGACGACGGAGCGATCATGGTGGTCCTCACCGGCAGCGGTCATGTCGCCTATGGCCTCGGCATCGCGCGCCAGGCGGCGCAATGGTTCGAGGGTGAGATCGCACAGCTGATTCCGGTCTCGGTCGTTGGCCCGGACGGTGAGCCGGTCGATCAGGTGCAGGCATCCTACGCCGATTTCCTATGGGGTGTACCGGAAGTACGAGCGCCGATTTATCCCTCCCTCGGCCTCTCGACCCGAGAAGACGACGATGGAAACCGGGAAGTAATCTTCGTCTCCGAAGGCTCACCGGCTGAGCGGGCCGGCTTCCAGCTCGGCGACATTCTGCGATCCGTCGAAGGTGTAGACATACGAGTCAAAGGCAATCTGAGTCGCCTGATGGCGGGCAAGCGCTGGGGCGATTCGCTGTCAGCAACCGTCCAACGAGGCGACGAAACGCTCGAGCTGCTGGTGCTCTTGCGTCGCACTATCGAGGACGACGAGGACGACGAGGACGACGAAGACGAGGACGACGATGTCGAGGAGTACGAAGATGACGCCTAGACACACAGCCGCCATCGTCCTGGCCCTGCTGGGCACTGCCTTCTCGCTCGCCGGTGAACCTATCCACCACCAGCTCACCGTCGAGCTCGACCCGGTCGCCAGAACTCTGCAGGTCACAAACCAGATCACCCTGCCCGACAGCGCGGCAGAACCGGTCGAGTTCCTGCTGCACTCCGCTCTCGAAATCAGCGATTCGAGCGGAACGGTCGCCAAGGTCGAGCTCGGCGACGTCGAGCCTTTCTTCGGCAACAACTCAGGCGCCGAGCTCGACGCCGAGCTCGCCCGATACCGAATCGACAGCCCCGAGAGCGGGAAGTTCTCGATCACTTATGGCGGAATCTTTCACTTTGGCCTCGGCGACCAAAAGGAGGAGTACAGCCGCGGCTTTCGCCAGACCACCGGCATCGTCGGCGAAGAAGGCGTCTACCTCTCGGGCGGCAGCTTCTGGATCCCACGCTTCGACGACGGCTTGCTGAGCTTTGAGATGGACGTCGGCATCCCTAAGGGCTGGCACGTGATCAGCCAAGGCAGCGGTACTTCCCGCGGCGAGGACGGCAGGGCGCGCTGGAGCTCCGGCGGGCCGATGGACGAAGCCTACCTGGTCGGCGGCCCGCTGGAGGTCTACCGCGACCAGGCCGGGGCGGTGGAGACCCTGGTCTTCCTGCGCGAGCGTGACGACGGCCTGGCGGCCAAGTACCTCGGCGCCACCGCTCAATACCTCGAGATGTATCGCGAGCTACTCGGCCCCTACCCCTACGACAAGTTCGCCCTGGTGGAAAACTTCTGGGAGACTGGCTACGGCATGCCGTCCTTCACCCTGCTGGGGCCGAAGGTGATTCGTTTCCCCTTCATTCTGCACTCCTCCTACCCTCACGAGATCCTCCATAACTGGTGGGGCAATTCGGTCTTCGTCGATTACGAGAGCGGCAACTGGTGCGAGGGGCTGACCGCCTACCTCGCCGATCACCTGATCAAGGAGCAGCGCGGCCAGGGTGCCCTCTATCGACGCGACACGCTCCAGCGCTACAGGAGCTATGTCCAGGAAGGCGAAGACTTTCCCCTGGTCGACTTCCGCTCTCGCCACTCGGGCGCCACCGAGGCGGTGGGCTACGGCAAGACCATGATGGGTTTCCACATGCTGCGCCGCGGCCTCGGTGACGAGGCCTTTCTCGCCGCCTTGCGCGACGTTTATCGCAAATATCGGGGTCGCAAGGCATCGTTCAGCGACCTGCACCAGAGCTTCGCGAAAGTCTCCTCGGACATCATGCCGCCGGAGGACCTCGACCGCTTCTTCACCGAATGGACCACCCGGCCCGGGGCCGCCAGGCTCGAGATCAGGGTAGATCGCGCCAGCCGGGGCGACGAGGGTTATCGCGTGATGGGCCGCATCGGTCAGACTCAAGCAGCCGAGCCTTTCCTGCTCGACGTGCCGATGGTCCTGCAGACCGAGGCCGGGCTCGAGACCTCGACGGTACGTCTCGATAGCCGAGCGACCACGTTTCAGCTGAGCTCCGCCAAGCGCCCCCAGGCACTCTATGTCGACCCTGCTTTCGACCTCTTCCGCCTGCTTGACCCGCGGGAGATCCCGCCGTCGATCGGTCAAATCTTCGGCGAGCCTCAGATCCTGGCGGTCCTCCCGACCAGCGCCAGCGACGACGAGCGGCGCGGATACCGCGAGTTGATGCAGGCATGGAACCACGACGGCCACGTTATCGAGGTCAAGACCGACGCCGAGGTCGAAGCCCTACCGGAGGATCGCGCGGTCTGGATCCTCGGTCACGGCAACCGTTTCGTCGCCGAGCTCTTTGCCTCTGATCCCAGCCTGGGCTTCGACGTCGGCCCAGACGGCTTACAGGCGCAAGGGGAAGAGATCCCCTACGCCGAGCACTCGCTGGTGGTGATTCGCCGCCACCCGGCGGACTTGGGCAGGGCGGTTGGCTGGCTCGCTGTCCGACCTGCAGCGGCTTTTCCGGGCATGGCGCGCAAGCTGCCTCACTACGGCAAGTATTCCTACCTCGGTTTTCAGGGCGACGAGCCGACCAACGTGGTCAAAGGTCAGTGGCCGACTGCTGATTCGCCGCTGCGTATCGACCTGCGCTCGGATCGATTGCGGACCCAAGCCCTGCCCACCCTGAAACTCGAGGCACGCCCCGCCCTGGCTGAGCTGCCCCCGGTCTTCTCGCAAAAGACCCTCGCCGACCACGTCGCGTTTCTGGCGTCACCCGAACTCCTGGGTCGCTCACCTGGCAGCGAAGGCCTACGTCGTGCCGCCGACTTCGTCGCCGAACAGCTTGCCGCCGCCGGCCTTGAGCCAGCCGGTGACGACGGCAGCTGGTTCCAGGAGATCACCGTCGAGGGCCCGGGTGAGCAGACGGTCAAAGTACGCAACGTGCTCGGCGTGCTGCGCACCGCCAACTCGGAGCGCGCCGAGGAGAGCGTTGTCCTCAGCGCCCATGTCGATCATATCGGTAACGGTTGGCCGGACGCACACCAGGGCAATGAGGGCAAGCTTCACCCCGGTGCCGACGACAACGCTTCGGGGGTGGCGGTGCTGATTGAGTTAGCCAAGAGCTTGGCCGGCGGCGAGGCTCCGATACGCAACCTTCTCTTTGCCGCCTTTACCGCGGAAGAAGCCGGCCGCCTGGGATCGCAATACTACGTCGAGCACCCGATCTTTCCGCTCGAGCAGCTGATCGGCGTCATCAACCTCGACACCGTCGGTCGCCTCGAAGGCCGCGCGCTCAGCGTCCTGGGCACCGGCACCGCTGATGAATGGCAGCATATCTTTCGCGGCGTCAGCTTCGTCACCGGCGTCGAGAGCCGCAACATTCCCGGCAATGCTGAAGGCTCCGACCAGTGGAGCTTCATCGAAAAAGGCGTACCCGGGGTGCAGATCTTCAGCGGCACCCACGAGGACTACCACCGCCCGAGCGATACCGCCGACAAGATCGACGCCGCCGGCCTGGTCAAGGTCGCCACCTTCGTCAAGGAGGCGGTTGCTTACCTCGCTTACGAGCGTAAAGAACCGATGACCGTCACGATCGCCGGCGCCGAAAGCGCACCGCCGCGAACCGAGGGCGGTCGCCGGGTCAGTTTCGGTTCGGTGCCGGATTTTGCCTTCACCGGTCCCGGAGTCAAGCTCTCCGGCGTCACTCCAGGCTCACCGGCCGAGAGCGCCGGTCTGCAGGAAGGCGACATCCTGTTGAGAATCGACGGCCGGGAGCTATCCGATCTGCGTGCTTTCTCTGAGATCCTCAAGACCCTGGAGCCGGGTCAGACCGTTGCGGTGGTATACCGCCGTGATGGCGAGGAGCACGAGGCCGAGGTCACCGTCAAAGCACGTTGACGGCACAACAAAACCCGGGCCGACGGCCCGGGTTTTTGTCAAGCCGACAGCCAGTCGATTGTGTGCATGGCCTGCAACACGTCGTGGCCGAAGGCTTTGACCCAGGGGCGGTTGCGCGGAGCGCGACCACCCCTGGCAAGGAGGGGCTGGGCCAAGGATCAAGCCGTAGGCTTGGTCCCTGGGGCGCTAGATGTGTTCCTTCTTGGAAGGCAAGCACAACAGCTCGGTCGAGATAGGGCGCAGCCACTGGCTACCGAACTGGTTGGAAGTCCGGACGTCAGGAAGCGCTGGTTCGAAATCCTGCTGGATGTCAAAGCAAACGTAGTGAAGCCTCTCGTCAACGATGCCGGTGTCGTTCTTCTTGGTGGGATTGCACAGATAACGCGGCTGAATGACTCGCGCTTCCGACTGCTTGAACTGGTCGGACAGAGCGACCGGCGGATAGAACTGGCCAAAAAGCGGCTGGACTTTGTAGCACTTGTAGTGATTGGCCAATTCGTCAAAATCCTTAAAAACCTCTCCCTCAAGGTCGCCATCCTCCCCGACAGTCGGGGCCGGGGCGGGCGCAGGAGCGGGCGCAGGGGCAGGGGCGGGTTCGGCGAAACCCGGGAGGGCAATGAGCAGGCCAAGAATAGCGATGGTCAGATTTCTCATGTCTTGTTCCTTCGTGTTGTGTTTTCAATGAGTGTTCTCGGGGGTAGCGTGTCGACCCAGTGTCGAGACGCAACATCTGCAAACCCGAAAAGTGCGGCGGACCGCGACTCCGGCAGCAATGAACCGCACCTTCAATAGCTGAAGATCGGCCTATCAGCGCAGGCGCTGGTTGTTGATCGTGCAAAGGTAAGTCCCTCTCTTTATGCACAAATAACTATAACACAATCTCTGGCATTCTGCACGAAAAATCTGGACACTAACTGTCGTTTCGCCCTTGATCGCGGCACAAACGGCCTGCCATCGGCGTCATCCTGAATCTGGCGATGGTCGCCAGACTCCTAACTTCGTCGAGCTTTGCGACCTGTTGATGACGCCGCATTGCCTGCGGCGAGAAGCTCTAACGACCGCTTAGACCGAGAACCGATGTCTTGATCTCGCGAGCGATCAGCCGGTTGCCCAGCCCGTTCGGATGGTTATTGCCAGGGAAGAAATAAGCAGCCGGTTTTCTGCCGCTTCCCTCGGCATCCCTGAGAATGACGCTCTTCGACCAGATGTAGGGCACGCCCTGTTGCTCCAGGAAATCCCTGAGGAAAGCGTCTCGCCAGGTGCCCGGACCATCCATGGGTTTGCGCTTGAGATGAGGGTGAAAGACAAGAACCACGAAGGGTACGTTCCTGGCTCTCAGATCCGAAAGCACTCTCTCCAGAATCATCCGATTGAGCTCAATCTTGCGCGCGATCGCGTCGTCCCGACCCGTGAGGGCGTGTCGCAGGCCGACCGGCAACACATTGCTATGGATCAAGAGCCTCCATAGATAGGAACGGATTCGCGGTGGATTCTCCTCGAGATACTTCGCTTGATCGGCGTCGATCGGCACTCCGCTGAGCTCGAGAGCCCCGTCCTTGATCACGAAGTATGGCTTTTGCATCGACCGGTAGGACAGGATCGATCGGTCCAGATCCTTCGTCATCAGGCTGAAGACGACGATCGGATCGTCGTAAAGCCCGATGGTTTTCTCGTAAAGCA
>JAAUXY010024104.1_pt1 | contig 10450 bp, 4 predicted proteins | sample 7278121 | NCBI WGS metagenome assembly JAAUXY01 (sample SAMN14350117, study PRJNA611818) | marine sediment metagenome | isolation source: surface marine sediment (1.8m) | place: French Polynesia: Moorea | collected 2018-08
GGGATCCTAAATCGAGAAAGCCACGATCGGCTGCGAAACGCACCACAGGGTCACCGCCGCGTGCCAAGCTATCTCGGTCGTCTGGATAACGCGGATCGCCAAATGCCGCAACTTGTACTCCTGCCCGCGTTCGACTGGGATCCCGTCGGAGCTTATGAATTTCGGCGTATACGGTGGCAGAAAGTGCGAGGTGGAACGGCTTCCATTCCACAAGGTATTGGCCGCCTACCGCGGTATTGCGGATGAGCGCTCCCCAAGGTAGATAGTGCAAGGGGCCGTCTGCGAGGATCAGGAGGCGCTCACTCGTCTCGACCCGATCGTTCACTGGCTCAATCAAGCTGCTGAAGAGATGGCGGGACAGTTCCTCGAACCTCCGCATACGCTGAGAGCCTGGAATGAGCGGGCTGCTGGTCAGCCGGAGCAAGGTCTTCGCTTGATTAGAGAGTTCCTCTTCGTTCATCGCGATGGTATCGACCTGCAGACCCTGCGCCTTCGTTATCGTGAAAAGCAGGGTCGATTTCTCGGCTACGCTGTAAGACAAAAGAAGGGTCCCGGGATCGAGCGTTTCACGGGTGGCCGCAAGATCAAGTGGTTGTGGATACAGTAGGGCCGCTTGACGCGGTGAAGCCCGGCGAATTCTGCTTTCGATTTCTCGGGCTTCGTCCCGCTGCCGACGCAACTCGTCGAGCAACTTATCTATCTTTGCTGAGTTGTGTTGGGGATTGAGCTCGGCCAGTTTCTGCTGAGTGCGGTCAAGGCGAACAGCGAGACTACGCCTTTCGCGATCGATCTCCTCTGGAATCTCGGCGCTGAAGATACTGTCGCGTTCTGTGAGATGCTCAAGGAAGCTTCGGGCCCGGGAGCGCTCAAGAGTGTGGAACGCGGTCGCTGGAGTCCCCAGCTTCAGCTGAATCTCGAGAGCATCACGATAGACCCGCTCGTATCGAGCCCGAAAGCCACTACGGACTTCGTGGGCACCGCCGAGTTGGGCCAGCTGACTCTCCAGAGTTTCGATGGCTCGGCGTAGGAAGTCGTCCGCTATTGCCATCTGAGGTGGACTACTCTCTCGGTAAAGAAGGCCAAGAGCTTGAAGTGCGTTAGCGCTCTCGATACTATTACTCGCAAGTATCTGCAGTATTGCCGATGAGCGATAGTAGAAGTCCTTCGCTCGCTCTAGATCTCCCCCACCCCAAGCTACAGATCCGAGGTTTCCTAGAGAATTGGCCACCAAGAGACTAGAGGGGGCAAGTCTCATCTGTATCTTCAGCGCCCTCTTGAAGAAGCCCTCGGCCCGCCTGAGCTCTCCTCGATCTCTGGCCACAACTCCCAAGTTGTTCAGGCATTCCGCTACATGGAGGCTATCGGGCGCAAGCTCCTGTCTAATTGCGACGGAGCGATTATAGAACTCCTCCGCCTGATCAAGGTTGCCGAGAGCCTCTTCGGCTGCACCCAGATTATTTAGCGTTCCAGATATATTTAGACTCCTTGGAACGATCTCTTCTTGGATTTCCAGGGCGCGTCGATACAGATCTATAGCCCTATCAAAGTCTCCCATAATGTCTGCCACCACACCCAGATTAAGAAGATTATTCGAAAGATCTATGCTACCGGGCGCCAACTCTTGTCGAATCTTGAGAGAATCCTGAAAAAGAACAGTAGCTCGATCTAGGTTTCCAGTATGGACTTCCAGGATCCCAAGGTTACCCAAGATTCGCGCTACACTGAGGCTACCGGGCGCCAGCTTCCCTCGGATCTCCAAAGCACCTTCGAACAGATCCTTCGCCTTATGCAGATCTCCAGTATGTCTGGCTATAGATCCCATATTCACGAGGCACGCTGCCATTCTGAGACTATCAGGCGCTAGTTCTTTCAGGATCTCGTGTGCATGTTGATTCTTGACCCTCGCCTGTAACAGATCTCCCTGAGTCATAGCTACGAGCCCAAGATTGACTAGACTATCAACCACAACCAAGCTGTTGGGTACCTGGGTCTGCCTAATCGCCAAGGCGCGTTCATGAAAGTCAATCGCTAGCTGAAAGTCCCCCCGATGTTTGGCCACCACACCAAGATTGTTCAGGCTCTGTGCAACTTGGAGGCTACCGGGCGCCCGGCGCTGACGAATCTCCAGCGCAAGCTCATAGAATTCTGTCGCACCGTCCAAATCCCCACGGTGTTTGGCCACCACACCGAGATTGTGCAAACTCGTTGCCAAGTCGAGGCTGTCGGGAGCCTTCTTTTGTCGAATCCTCATGGCCCGCTGAAACGAATCTGCCGCCAGACTCAAATCTCCGCGTCCCTTGGCTAGCCATCCCAAGCCGTCCAGGCTCATTGCCACTTGGAGGCCATCAGGTGCGAGTGCTTGCTGGATCTCTAGCGCACGTTGGTGGAGTTCCGCCGCCTGCTCAATGTCGCCAAGACTGCCGAGAGCGATTCCACTGTGATGGAGGCTTGCTGCCATGCCGAGGCTGTTTGGCGCTTGCTCTTCTTGAATCTGCAGAGCTCGCTCAAAAATGTCGATGGCGCCTCTCAAGTCCCCACGCCTACTTGCTACGATCCCGAAATTGGTCAGGTTCCTTGCCAACGCAAGGCTCTCCGCTTTGTACGCCCTTTGTAAGGCCTCTGAGGCCGATTCGAACGTATGTTGAGCCAACACTAAATCGCCTTGCTCCAAATAGACCTCGCCGATACCTCGCAGAACCAAAGACCTCGAGACGTTCTCCTCAGTAACCTCGATCGCCAAGCGATAAGCTGTATGGGCCTTGTCCCAGGCCCTTTGCTTGACCCATAGCTTCCCTATGCGCAGCTTCATCCAACAGCGCACTCTCCAATCCAGAGCAGTCGAGGCCACGCCTTCCCACCGTATAGCGGCAGAGGTTGTGTTCCCTCCATCCAGATCCATCCGCCCTAGCAGGTATTCATCCCGAAGTCTTGCTGGCATCCAAGGACGCACCTCAGCCTCCCAAAGCCCCAAGGCGACCGTGAACACCCGCTCCTCCCTACCTCTTCGCCCAATCAGCTCCACGGTCCCCCGCGGCGCCTGCTCGACGACCAGCCACATCCAGTCGAACGCGGAGTCGAACTCTCCCCGCGCCTCGTCCAGATTGGCCGGCGGCGACGGCAAACGCCGCCACGACAACAGCACGTCACCTGGCTCGATGCCCGCCTTGGCCAACGCAGACCCCTCCCCCACCTCTTCGACCACAACGCCACGCGCCGCTTCCTGCTCGGTGTTCTGTGCCGCCGACATCTCAGCCGCGCTCGAGCTCCCAAGAATTCCGATGACCGTCAGAATCACTAGCTTCTGCATGGATTTCGACCTCCTCAAGCGCCGTCTTCTCAGTCCGCTCCATCATCCGGCCACACCGATCCCCTATCCACATCAGGAAACGCGCTATTCAGCGCTAGTCGGGCTCATGGCAGGTAGCCTTCTCACTCCGGCACGCCGTCCGCGGACATTGACCGCCAGATTGCTTAGATGAGGTTCAGCTCGGATCCGGAGCGCTCGCCGCGTCCTGGCCTGGCGCCCTCCTCAGCTCGACCAGCAACTCTTCGGCATCGGAGATCCTCCAATGTCCGGTCGGTAGGCGGACACTAAAAGCCTCGAGCGCTACTGTCGCCAGTGCATCTGCTTCACTCTTGTCGCGCTCCGCTAGCAGGCGAGCTAGATGGACAGTCGCCGCGGCGGTCAGCGGATGTTCGGTTCCCAGGCGTTCCCGACGGATGTCGACGACCCAGAAAAGCTGCTCTTCGGCGAGCTCAATCTTGCCCTCCGCTTGGTTGAGGAGCGCCTGCTCCAAAAACGTTTCTGCCGATTTCTTATGGCCCTGCCCGTAGAGACCAACGCGGATAGCGTAGGCTCGATCCAAGAGCTGCCGAGCGGCCACAAGATCGCCTTGCTGGCGGCGAATGGCACCGAGGTGGTGATCCAGGCCGGCCTGGACCGATGGCTTGCTCTGCTCTGAGCGCGACAGCTCGTCGCGGGCTTGGAGCAACGTCGTCTTGGCATCGTCCAGGCGATCCGCAGCCCGCTGAGCGGTGCCAAGGTTCTTGATCGCCATGGCGATCGAAGCCGACTCGAGAGCCAAGCGCCGTTTCATAGCCAGCGCTTCAGTGTAGTGCCGGATAGCCTCCTCGAAGCGCCCAAGGTCCTTCTCCACTCCCGCCAAGTTATTGAGCATGGTGGCGGTCTGCAGATGATCCCCCTTACGAATCTGCTCTAAGATTCCCCGTGCCTCCAACAGAAGAGACCGTGCATCCTCGTAATAGCCGAGATCACGCAAGATATTCGCCAGGTTGTTGCACGTCACAGCCAGCTCTTCACCATCAGGCGGCAAGTACTGACGTCGCAACGCCAGACTCTCGCGCAACAGCGGCTCAGCCTTGTCCAGCCGGTTCTGGCGTCGGTAGACTTGGCCGATGGCGCTGAGTAGCTCCGCCCGCATCGACGGCTGATCGGAGAAAGCTCCGGAGGCGAGCATAGCGGCGCCTTGATCTAGCATGCGCTCCAGCGCCCTGCTGCGCTCACCGGAAGTGCCAGGATCAGCCTGCTGAAACAAGACGCCCAGATATTCGCCAAGGGCGCTCGAAAGCTCCGCCGTGCGCCGCGACTCGCGCTCAAGCTGCTGACGCTCGAACGCCTCGTCGAGCCAAACACCACCGAGACCCAGGACTACCGCCATCATCGCGAGCCCCTTCCAACTCCGACGAATCAGCTTGCGATACCGATAAAGCACACCGTCACGGGTCTCGAGCGCCAAACCGCGGAGATGACGATCAATATCGCGGGCAAGCTGCTCCACCGACGGATAGCGGTCTGTCGGATCGGGCGCCAAGGCCCGAAGCACAACATGATCAAGGTCACCGGTCAGACGACGGCGCAAGTGCCTCGCCCGCCGGCCGCCGACGCGGCCTGCGCGGGTGCTCGGCCGATCCGGCGGAGCCGAGCGCGACCGCCCGGCCAGGGGATCCTCGCCGTCGAACGGGCTTTGCCCAGCGAGCAGCTCATAGAGCACGACGCCAAGGGCATAGACGTCAGAGGCGGTGGTCACCGAACCACCGGTGAGCTGCTCGGGGCTGGCGTACTCTGGCGTCACCGGAACCAGGAGACGGGTTTCGGGCGTCTTGCCCGCTCCCCCGAGATCCTTGGCGACGCCAAAGTCCAGGAGCTTCGGCTCGCCACCTGCGGTGATCAGGATATTGGCGGGTTTCAGGTCGCGGTGGACGACCAGGTGACGGTGGGCGTGCTCGACAGCAGCGCAGACCTCGAGGAACAGGCGCAGGCGGGATTCGACCGACAGATCGCCGCGTTCGCAATAGGCGTCGATCGGTTCGCCGTCGACGTAATCCATGACCAGGTAGGGACGGCCGTCACCGGTGGTTCCGCCGTCGAGTAGTTTTGCGATGTTCGGATGCTGAAGATCGGCGAGTAACTGACGCTCCGAGAGAAACCGCTCCAACAGCTCGCCTAGGCCGCCCACAGCGCGGATCACCTTGATCGCGACCTGCTGCTCGAAGGCACCATCAGCACGCTCCGCGAGGTAAACCTCGCCCATGCCTCCAGAGCCGAGCAGCCTCAGGATGCGATAGGCGTCAAGACGGTAGCCTTCCTCCAAAGGGCTGGCCACGTTGACCTGTCGCAGCGGAGGATCCGCGAAAAAGCCGGCAGCTTCGCCTTCGAGCTCCAGTAGCGACGCCAATTCACTGCGCAGGTTGTCATCGCCAGCACAAGCCTGTTCGAGATAGAGCGTGCGCTCCGCCTCCGGCAAAGCCAGGGCTTCGGAAACGATTTCTTTCAGCGGCAACACTTCCATCCTACCGCCTTCTAGGAGGCTCGATCAAAAGCTCGAACTCGACTTGAACCACATCGCCGCGCGAGACCTTCACGACGTATTCGCCCGGCGGCATCAACTCCGCCGGCATCCGAACCAGTGCTTCGTCCGGACTGTCGATCCTCTCGACGACCGACGACCAGACCTCCTGGCCAGCAGCGTCGCGAACCTCGAGCTGATCGCCGTTGGCGGCGTCGATCAGCAAGCCGATCGAGCGTGCGCTGGAAGGCACCTCCAGCCGAGAAGGCGTGCCCCTGGTTGCCCCGAGGGGCGCGAGAAGCCAGGGAATCGCCGACTCTGGTTGCTTTTCGGCCTCGAGCTTGGCCCGAAGCTTCGACAACTCAGAATGCTGGTTGACAACGATGGTCACGAGGGCACCAGCGGTCACCACGATGGAAGCTGCAACAGCAAGGTACCGCCAAGAGGCCCTGCTGTATTCCGACCTAGGCATTGAGCTGATCTTGGCACCAGTAACGTCCTGTACAGCTGGCGCCTCATCCAGCCGCCCACCGTAGACACGCGCCACCGCGTTGCGGGCCCCTTCGAGAGTCCGTCGCCAATCGAGATAGTCGGGGTCGCAGTCGATCTCCTGAGCTGCGATCGTTGCCGTTTCTCCTGGCGGCTGGCGACGGTGGGACCGTACCCGTTCCAGGTCCGTCGCACCAATGGCGCCGGTGCGGCGGTCGCTGCTAAGAATCTCGAGGCCGAGCCAGACACCGAGATCGCCCCGTAGGCTTAAGGAGCCCGCGACCTCTTTGTCAATGACGCCGACGTCGGCAGAGCCGATCCAGGACAACGAGTCGGCTGGGATCAGCAGGCCTTCAGCCGTCGCAACCTCGAGCAAAAGCCATTCGATCCCGGGCTCCGGACAGTCTTCGAGGTGATAGAGGGCCCCCGGCGCTGGGTCGGCCGCGACCCGTGGCGACGGAGTGTCCCGCCGGTAGGCTTCGGCAGTCAGCCGCTTGAGCTGTTGCCGGAGATCTCGATTCTTGTCCACGATTGCCTCCAGTCCGCTCAGGGAGGCGGACCTGCCGAGGGTATCAGGGGTTATCCCACCAGCCGCTCTAGCGGAGCCCGGAACGGCTTGTCTTGCCGCGGCCAGACATCGCCCGGCTTCTTCCTTCAAACGCGCGAATAAGGCCGGTAAGCGGTCGCGGCGAACACCTAGCAGGCGCCCGAGCTTGCGGTTGGACGGCAATCTCTCATCCTCGAGCACCGCTGCCAACGCCGCGTCCGCGCCGGTGCCGACAGCCAGATCCGGATCGTCCGCGGCGAGGGCAAAGGTCACCAGAAATCGCCAGAGCTTCAGCAGGTGTCGACGCGTGCGGCGCTGGCCTCCACCGCCGTGAATCGCCGCCACGACGCATTCGGACAGCTCATGGATCCGACCTCGTTGCTCGAATCGGTCCAGAGCCTCATTGTGGGTAGTCGCCAGGGCAGGATCGCCCAGCAGACCGGCGAGGCGGTCTCGGGCGTCGCGTTTGAAGACGTCGACCAGATTCTTGAACACGAAGGCCTCGATACCGACCTCCCGCAGCTCCAGGATGTGGGCCTCGAGATCGGCGACCAAGGACGCCATGTCCGATCGGGCGGTCGCCCAGGCGACCAGCAAGTCATCGTTCCAGCGCTCGACAGCCACCGCCAGCGCCTCATCCGTGGCGGGCTTGGATCGGCCATCAGGAACGAAGCTGAAGGCGGTGTCGTTGTCGACCTTGCGGCGGCCCCGCCCCAAACCGCCCACCACCGGATGAAGACGACGATCATCGACGGCTCGCTGCAATGCCTCGCGCAGCCACTGGAAAAGCCGGTGCCCCAGAGGATCGGCCTGCCGCTGCCGCTGATGTAGGAACTGTCGGATCCGGACGTGAACCACTCTCTCGAGGCTGTCGCCGCGCTCGGCATATCGCCTGAGGATCTGAAGCCGTTCGACGAAGGTCTCGACATAGAAGTCGGTGGTCAGCTCGTCCAAGGCGTCCTGCGCTCGCGCCGGGACACCCTGCCGGTCGGCGGTCTCAGTGGTGATCCAGGCCCAGTCCCCCATCACTCCGGCATAGCTCGGAGGGCGGTCCCACAGGCCTCGACGCTGGAGAGCCCGGCGGAGCATGCGGCGCAGCTCAATCCACAGCTCGTTTAGGGCGTTGTCGGACGGCTCACCCGTCGCCTCGAGAGAACGCACGTAGTCACTGAAGATCTGCTTCACCCCAACCTCCCATTGAAGCCCCGAGTACCCCTCCTGCCATCCGTGTATCGAGTCTAGCAGCCGAACCAAATCTTTGGATGGCCACTGGAACGTCAGAACTTTCTCGAGCTTTCTTTCCCAAAACCGGCCAAACGGTCCACCAGCCGCCGTTAGGCAGAAACGACTGACGGGGAACGTTCCACCGTCGAGAACCCCGGATCGCGCGATCCACCCACCGAAGTGCCGAGACTCCTCCTCGCGAGGGGTTTCGGCAGGCAAGCCCATGGCTCGCCTCGGGGGGATCCGCGCGCCGGCATCCTGGACGCCGCGGCACTCTCCAAGGCAGAGCCCGACAAAGAGGAGTCCGCTCATGTGTCGCACCCCATCCACGCCTACCCAATACTCCAGCTCCGCGGTTCGAGGGTTGCCAGCCTGCATCTTGACCGCATGGTTTATCGCCAGCACGCCCCTTGTCGACGCATCGCCCTCTGAGGCTTTCCGGCACGCTCTGCCGTTGCCTACCGATCATTCGATCGACGGCTACGCCACGACTCGGGAGCCGGCGCTCTACACTATCGACGTGACCGCGCCAGGCTTCCTGGTCATCGAGGCCCACGCAACCGGCCTCCCTACGTTGGAGCACCAAGTTCGGGTCTTTGGTCCCAACGCCCAGCATCAGGAAACCGGCCTGCCGGTAACAACAATCCGGGGACGCCATATCCAGCGGGTCGTAGAGCTCGGGACCTACTCGGTGGAAGTCAAGGCATCTCGCCCCGACGCTGCCGGCTTCCGTCTTTATGCCTGGGCGATCGAACAGCCCGGAGATCCTCTTGAGCCTATGGATGAGACTGACGAGATCTACGACGACATTCCGTCGCTTGAGCCCATGGACGAGACAGACGAGTTCCACCACGACCCTCAGCCGCTCGAAGCTATGGACAAAGCCCACGAGCTCCACGGCGGATCCGCGTCGCTTGAGCCCATGGACGAGACGGATGAGTTTCACGACGGATCCCAGTCGCTCGAACCCATGGACGAAACTGACGAGATCTACGGCGGATCCCTGTCGCTCGAACCCATGGAAGAGACCGATAAGCGCAACAGCAAAATCCAGTCGCTCGAGCCCATGGACGAGACGGACGAGTTCGGCGACGGCAGCCAGAGCTGGCAGGAAATCCCTGGCTTTGGTCTGATGGAGATTGCTTCCGGTGACAGGCTCCGCCGTCACCCCTGGTGCTCCTGGACCGAGCGGCCAGAGCTGTTGTCGACCTTCAGTTGCGCCCGACAGCTGCGCATCGATGCCACGCAAACCTTCACCATCCACCCGATTTCGTCTACCAGTTCCGAAATGATCCGTCTCGCCTTGCGCACCTCCGGACGGATCACCCTCGAGGCAAGGGACGGTCTCGGGCCAGCGACCGCTTTGTTCGACTCCCAAGGACGGCTGCTCGCTGAACCAACCGCTGGCGAGCCGATTTGGCTTGAGGCGGGGAGCGCCTTCCTCCGTCTCGACATCGGGCCAAACAGCGAAGTACTCTTCGACATCGAAATCGACTGACTCGCGAGGCACTGAATCCGGGCCTAGGTGCGGCGACCGCCTGCCAGCGGGCGCCGCCGTGAGCCCAAACCCAAGCCGTTGCCGCGTTTCCTTTCTGAACGCATCGGTCGTGAGACACATCGTCAAACACGGAGATCCTTTCGGAGGGTAGGCCATGAACCCGAGCCAATGGCAACGATGTAAGAATGCCGTCGCAGCGGTCATCGAACGAGATCGGCAGGAGTGGCCATCGCGCCTGCTTGAGGAATGCGGTGACGATGTCGATCTCTTCTTCGAAGCCTGTTCGCTACTAGCGCTCAGCAATTCGATCGGCGACTTCATCAGGGTTCCCGCCTGGTATTCCATAGTTGGTACCACCGCTAGCTTTCAGCCCACTTGCGCCAATCGGTAGACTCGTGGAAGAGGTATGTCGAAGAAGCTGCCATCGCACATCACCCGGCTGCTGATGGCCTGGAGCGGAGGCGACACCGCCGCTCTGGTCGAGCTCATGCCCCTGGTATGTGACGAGCTGCGCCAAATGGCCCGCCGCTCCCTTACCAGCGAGAAGGGCAGTCCTACACTCCAGCCCACCGATTTGGTTCAGGAATTCTTCCTGCGTATCCAGAAACGTCGAACAGTGAGTTGGAAGAACCGGTCTCATTTCTTTGGCTTTGCTGGCCAGACCATCCGACGCATCTTGGTAGACCACGCCCGTAGTCAGCAGCGAAAGAAGCGCGGCAGCGGCGAGCGTCCGATCTCGCTGGGGCCAGAGCTTGAAGGGCTGCCGACACGGGAACGTAATCTTGAAATCCTGGCGCTTCACGAGGTGCTGGATCGTCTAGAGGCGATCGACAAGCGGGCGGCGGAGGTGGTCAAGCTGCGTTTCTTTGTCGGCATGAAAGTGAA
>JAAUXY010020962.1_pt1 | contig 10447 bp, 7 predicted proteins | sample 7278121 | NCBI WGS metagenome assembly JAAUXY01 (sample SAMN14350117, study PRJNA611818) | marine sediment metagenome | isolation source: surface marine sediment (1.8m) | place: French Polynesia: Moorea | collected 2018-08
GCCAGGTCTTCGTGCACAATACTCTCGGCCAGAGCCAAGAGCCGGTGGCCGAACGGCTCCTCAAAGCTGCTGACGAAATACTCTCCGGCTTTCCGCATGCGCTTCGCCCAGTCGCCATCGCCGCTTCGCGCGACCAGCTTTTGGGCGCATGGGATGAAGTTCGCTGAGCCTTCGGCGACCAGGAACTCCGGCATGTCGAAGATCTCGTCGAAGTGTACGTGCTTACGCTTGAACTTGAGCGCGCGGCCAAGCGTTTCGTCGTCCGGAACATAGGCAAGGGCTGGTTTGCCATGCATCGCGCCCTCCAGGATCATGGTCGACAAGGGCGATATGACCGCGTCCACATTGCATAGAAGATCGTGCGCATCTCTGTAATCGGCCAAGAAGAGGCGTCTTTGGCCGCGTTCGATGTACTCGAAGTAGGCCCGCATACTCCGGTCCAGCTCTATGTGTGAGAACTCGTGCTTCAGGATGCGTCCGCCATCGCGTCCGCCAAGTCCCCATGGATGCGGCCGGTAAATGATTTTGACGCCGCCAAGTTTGCCGTCGCTCACCGCCTCGTCCAATTGTCTGAGGTGAGCGAATTCGTCGTTCTGACTCGTCGATCCCGCGTACAGAAGCACGCGCTGGTCAGCCCTGAACCCGTAGTTCGCGCGGAAGCCTTGTGGATCGCTGGCTGGTGGAGATCGGAAAACGTCGAGCTGCGCCGCTCCGAACTTGATCACCCGGTGCGCCGGGATATCCAGGAAATGTTGCGCATGCTCAAAGCTCTGTTGACCCCAAACGAGGAGATAATCCGGCTTGGTATGAAGCGGCCATTTCGTGGCGGCGTTGTCCCAGGAATTCATCACAAGGACGGACGGAATTCCCCGGCGTTTGGCGATGGCCAGCAGGTCGTGCACGAAGCAGCCGTCGATCACGGTCGGATGCACGATCAGATCCGGATCGAGCCGGTCAATCACCGCCTCCATCTCGACCGGGGGGACGGCATCCAGCCGTCGCTTGATTGTTTGGCGATAGAGCCCGTAGATGCCGGGTAGGCCCGTAACGGTATGAAACAGCCTGCCCCGCGGTGAGACGAACTGACTGAAGATCGGCCGTAGCCTCCGCCTTCTTGGGTCCATATGGGGGGCGAAGATCCCCGCGTACCGCAAGTGCTTCCAAAGAGAAAACCGGTCATCGCGCCCTGCGATGCACGTATGTGGCCCGGGCAGGTCCAACGACGCCGGGTCGATCGTGAAACGTTCATGGCCTTCGGGGAACAGAAAGGTCACGTCGTGCCGCGCAGCCAAATCGACGAAGGCGCCGCTTTGGATGAAGTGGCGAACGCAGGGGTCGATGTCTATCGGGATCAGGATTTTCACTGGAAGTCAGTCCAGGGATCTTACCGCGCGCTCGAGCTGGCCCGAGATGCGCCGGTTCTGGCTGGGTGCCGCCGGGGTGTCGACCGGTGTGGTTTCTGGTCCGGAACCGGCTTTCGGTCCGGCATCGTGTTCGGTTGCCAGACGTCGAAACAGCGCGGAGTTCGCGTAAAGTTCGTCGTAAGTTCCGTTTGCTACCAAGCGCCCATCTGTTACGACGAAGATCCTGTCGCAGTGCCGAAGGCTCCCCGTCCGGTGGGTGACGATGAGCGCGAGGCCCGCCGTCAGGCGCTTAATCATTGAACCGAGGACTGCGGCTTCCGTCATCGCATCGAGCGCGCTGGTGGCTTCGTCGAGCACAAGGAGGTCGGCTTGCCGGTAAAGGGCGCGGGCCAGGCCAACTCTCTGTGCTTGTCCTCCGGATAGCAGGCCGCCCCGTTCGCCGAGCCGCGTCTGCAATCCGTTGGCCAGCGAAGTGACGACGGTGTCCAGCTGAGCATCGGCCAAAACGGCGGAAAGCTGTTGGCCGGAGATCGAGTCCGGGCTCGCACCAAAGGTGATGTTCGAGAGCAGCGTATCGTCCAGCAGAAGCAGATTCTGCGGGACGTACGCGAGCCGCTGCCTCCAGCTTTCTGGGTTCAGTTCATTGAGCGGGATCTCGTCTACCAGGATTCGGCCGGACGTTGGCGAAAGCAGGCCCATCGCCAAGTCGACCAACGTGCTCTTTCCGGCCCCGGAAGGTCCGACCAGGCCGTACCATTTGCCCCGTTCGAGTGTGAAGGAGACCTCCGACACCGCGTCCTGCTCGGCATCCGGATAGCCGAATGAAACCCCTTCAAAGCGAATTCTGCGCCAGTCTTCGGGGACTGATGCGCCGGATCGTGATGCGTCTGTCGAGTGGCCCTCGGGAAGCTGTTCCAGTTCGCTGAAGATGTCGCTGAGGCCGTCTACGAACGGCAAGGCGTGGTTGAGCGCCCCAAGATGTCCACTCAGGCGGTTGAAGGCTGGGATCACGCGGGTGATGACCACGGCCAACATGGCCGTCATGGCCACAACGTTCGCGCCGCTCCAGCCGAGAGACCAGAGCGTCAGGGCGAACCCGACGAAGCCAATCTGTCCAATCGCCAGCACCAGTGCCTGGGGCAGCTGGATCCAGAACTTGTGCATCACGTCAGCTGAGTTGATCGATTGCTGCGTCGTGTCGAAGTGCGCCAGAACGCGCGCAGTCTGATTGTTGATCTTGATGTCCTTGATGCCCTGGAACGCCTCGGTGATCTGGCGCAGGAGGTTCGCGCTTTCCCGCTTCTTGGTATGGCCCAAGCCGCGAATCCGGCCCAGGGCAGAGTAGACGAAGACAGCGCCAATAGCGCCGATGGCCAGCAGGAAAACACTTCCGACCAGCGGCGATACGCTCAGAACCAGGATGATTGGAAAGCAAATCAGGATGGCACTTTGGAAGATCATCACCAGTGACTGCAGGAAACCCTGGCGCCACTGCCGGATATCCAGGAGGAACTGGCGGGCGAACTCGGCGGAGTGGGTACGCGACAGCCAGACGTAGGGGGCCCGCAGGCAGCGGTCCATTAGCTCCTTGCCAAGCCGGTTCTGGCACGTCGCGGAGTGGCGCTGTCCGAGAAGCGAGGTGGCCAGGGACAGAAGCATGCCGAGCAGGATCGCGACGCAGACGCCGGCTCCCAGGCCAACCACCAGCGTTTCGGTTTCGGTCGTCCCCAGTGCCGTGGTGAACGGTTCGACGCGTGGGTCGGCCAGCAGCCGTTCCGGGTCGACGATCAGCAGGACAAGCGGAGCGACGGCCCCGATCAGCACCGTCTCCACCAGCCCGTTGACCACGATCAACACAGCGATCCCAGCGACCCCGGCGCTTTCAACAGGGGTCAGCAACCGTAGCCCGCGCCGAACGGTTCCCAACGTGCTGGTTCGCATTTCCGGTGTGGCTGTGGGCTTGGCCCTGATCGGCTCTGCCATCCGCGCCTACACTGTTGCCGGGCCAGGCCCGCGGGACGAGCGCATCACGTTGGAGAGCTGGACCTCCGGGGACCGGACCATGCGATAGGTGTGGTAGTGGCTCTCACCGCTGCCGAACCACTCGGACACCATTGCGATCTCCCGTTCAATGGCCGAGCTTTCGGCCGCAAGCATCTCGCTGAGGCCTGGATAGAGCTTTCCTTGGTCCGCGTCGTCGCCCTGCACGAAACCCTCGAGCCAAGTCGGCAGGCAGAAGTAAAGACCGGAGTACATCTCGGCCCGGGCCCGGATATCGCCCGGGTTCTGCTGCTCCCACCAGCGTTCACGCAACAGGCTCAGGTAATGGTCACGCGATGTGGCGACCCTGACGAACCCACAGCGATCGTATTTGCCGTGGTCCGGAAGCAGGACGGGTTTTCCCATCGCTGCGAATTCGACACCGGCGGTCGCGTGATAGGTGATCATGGCGTCGATGGCGGCCATCGTGGCGCCGTTGTTCCAGTCGGTGTCCGCCAGACCGATATTCGGCGCAAGGCCAATCGGCTCCACGACATGTCGCAGGCCGATCCCGCCATATTTCTCGTCGAGCGGATGCGGCTTGAACAGCCAGTTGACGTCCGGGACTTCCTTGGCCACGCGCAGGGTCGCCTGTGTCCATTCGGAGAGGTCCATGAAGTTCGACATCCCGAATTTGTGCGGCCAATCAAACCAGTTTGAAGGGTAGACGCCGACGATCGGCACCTCAGGGTCCCAGCCGAAATGCGCCGCGACATTTTCGCGGGTGAAGCTCTTCCTGTCCTTGCCATAGGCGAAGCGGGCTTGGATGTCGTACGTGCGGCCGTTCACGCGATCGCTGACATATTGACGGCCGACCGCCGCAAAGTTTTCGCGCTGCTTCGCCGGCAGAGCTGCAAAAACGTCCGGCTTCGGCTGATCGAAGAGCTGATACAGGTCTGAGGTCTGGCGCATGTGGACGAATCGGGACCCGCCGAAACCGCCATAGGCCAGAACGACATCGATGTTCTTTTGCAGCGCGAGCCAGGCGAGTGACCCAAAGTCAAAATTGAATGGGTGGCTGAGCACAACGAGTCGCGGTTGGACCGAGCTGAGAATGTCGTTCCCGGCATGGAATGCGCGCAGAGCGTCCCGGACATAGGCTTCGAAATTCGGTGCAGAGACATCCACCGTCGCCTGCCTTTGGCGTTTGAGGATGCCGTCATAGAGAATTCCCGCAGGAATCTCGTACGGAAGCTGCCAGTCCAGAATGTCCTCAGGCCGCTGCGTGCGGCTGACCAGCGCCGCAGCCGCCTCGCTGACCGCAGCTTCCGTTGGGGCGCGTTCCCAGTGGTTGATGGTTTCCGCGATCCCCAGGTTAGCAAAAGTCCGGCGGACAGCCTTGCTCGCATAGGCTCCAATCAGGCCGACCTCGCGATTGCCGCTCAAGCCCAAGGCGGCCCGAATCAGCGAGAGCCGCAACCAGTAATTCGGATTGTCGTACATCCCGTCGTACAGAACGGCTCCGTCGACGAGCGGCGACCTGTCGGCCGCCAGGCTCCGCATCAGAACTTCGGCGTCATGCCGTTGGGAGGCGAGGCGGTTCAACTCTTGGCGCCATGGCGGCAGCAGCTCCCGAAGCCGCGTACGACCATGCGCGTAAAGGCGCTTCGCCCAGGGCAACCTGGGCCCGTACATTCCCACGACAGCGTTCACCAGCCGGACCCCGCGCTGCGGACACGGCACTGCCTCTTCGGCCTTCCTTCAACGCGTTTCATGCTTCTGCTTCAAGGCAATGACCCCGCAAGGGCGCTTCGGACGCGCGCCGGCCAATGGCCGGATTTGAGCATGGGCTCGGGCCGTGCCGGATCTCCGGCGGGCTGACTGTTCACATGATGAACGCCGCTTGTCAATAGGGGTCCTGGATCCTGTGTCGCCTGCTTTGAGCCGGGCAGGGATAGCTTGACATGCACTGTTCATGTCGTGAACATGCGCCCGCCAGCACGGGGCGTTCGCCTGCGCACCCGGCTGGCGGTAGCATGGTTGCCCCGAACCCACCGGTCGCGGGACGCGTGTCCCACCACACCGAATTTCGGCCGACGAAAGAGACGCTTGAGGCTCCGAGCTTGACGATGCTGTCCAATCTGGCCGTGGGCCCAGGTCACCCGACCTTGATCATCGCCGAGGTGGCGCAAGCCCATGACGGTTCGCTGGGCTTTGCGCACGCCTTTATCGACGCGGCCGCAGAGGCCGGCGTGGATGCAATCAAGTTCCAGACCCACATCGCCTCAGAGGAATCGACGCTTGACGAGCCGTTCCGCGTTCGGTTCTCGGATCAGGACGAGACGCGCTATGCCTACTGGCGTCGCATGGAATTTGCCGCGGATGAGTGGGCGGCTTTGGCCAAGCATGCCGAGGCGCGCGGACTGATGTTTCTCAGTTCTGCCTTCTCGGTCGCCGCCGTGACGCTGCTCGACAAGTTGGGCGTGCCAGCCTGGAAGATCGCCTCTGGTGAGGTGGCCTCGCGGGACCTGCTCCAGGCCATGGCCGGGACCGGGAAACCCTTGCTGATCAGCACGGGCATGAGCCCCTGGCAGGAGATTGACGACATCGTGGACTACGCGCGCGGCCAGGAGCTTGCGTTTGCCGTGTTCCAATGCACCAGTGCCTACCCGACCTCGCTGGATCGGGTCGGCCTCAACGTTCTTGACCAACTCCGGGATCGCTACGGTTGCCCCGTCGGACTTTCCGACCACAGCGGTAGCATGTGGCCCGGCATTGTCGCGATGGCCCGCGGCGTCGATTTGCTTGAGCTTCATATCACCCTTGATCGGCGCATGTTCGGACCGGATGTCGCGGTTTCCCTAACACCCGATGAGCTTGCCAAGGTGGTGGCGGCGAGAGACGCGATCGGCCTCATGGACGCCAGCCCGGTGGACAAGGACGCGATGGCCGACGGGCTCTCCGGCATGCGCGGGATGTTCGGAAAAAGTCTGGCGGCGCGCTCGGAGCTGCCGGCCGGGACCGTATTGACCGCGGACATGCTGACCGCCAAAAAGCCGGCGACCGGCATACGCCCCTCCGAGCTGAACGCGGTCATCGGACGCCGGTTGCTGAACGATGTGCAGCCTGATCGCGTTCTCAGGTGGCAAGATGTGAGCGATGGCTGATGTCTGAAACGCGACGCAAGGTCTGCATTGTGGTGAACAGCCGAGCCAATTACGGGCGGATCAAGTCTGTGCTGACGGCTGTGGAGCGTCATCCCGCATTGGAGCTCCAGCTGCTGGTCGGTGCTTCGGCGCTGCTGTACCGGTTCGGCAACGTGCGTGAGGTCATCGAGCGCGACGGTTTTGACGTCACGGCAACGGTCCACACTATCGTGGAAGGTGAGAACCCGACCACGATGGCGAAGTCCACGGGGCTCGCGATTCTCGAGCTGGCGACCCTGTTCGAGAACCTGGAGCCCGACATCGTCCTGACGGTCGCCGATCGCTTCGAGACCATGGCGACGGCGGTCGCTGCCAGCTACATGAACGTGCCGGTGGCGCACACGCAGGGCGGGGAGATCACCGGCTCGATCGATGAAAGCGTTCGACATGCGGTGACCAAGCTCGCTCATCTGCATTTCCCGGCGACCCAGCAGGCCGCGGAGAATGTGATCCGCATGGGTGAGGACCCGGAAACGGTGTTCTTGACCGGGTGCCCGTCGATCGATGCGATCGCGGAGATCGACCTCGATCTGCCTGCGGATCTGTTCAAGCGGTACAAGGGCGTCGGTGCGCCGATCGATCCGGCCAAGCCCTATCTGGTGGTGCTGCAGCATCCGGTGACGACGGAGTACGGACGGGGCTTTGAGCAGATCAACCAGACGCTCGCCGCGGTCGCGGAGATCGGCATGCAAACGGTCTGGCTATGGCCGAACGTCGACGCCGGTTCGGATGACGTGTCCAAGGGACTGCGCATGTTCCGCGAGACCCACCCGGATTCGCCGATCCACTTCTATCGGAACTTTGCGGTCGAGGACTATGCGCGGCTTCTGAACAATGCGGCCTGCATGGTCGGCAACTCGAGCTCTGCGTTGCGCGAAGGGGCATGGCTCGGGGTGCCGGCGGTCAACATCGGCTCGCGGCAGGAGGGCCGGGAACGCGGGCCCAATGTGCTGGACGTGGGATACGACACAGCCGAGATCTCGCGCACAATTCGACGACAGCTTTCCAACGGGCGATACGAGCGGTGCGACCTGTTCGGAGACGGCCACGCCGGCTCACGGATCGCCGATGTGCTGGCCACCGCGCAGGTCAGGATCCAGAAACGGTTGCACTATCAGGACGCCGAGCCGGCGCGCGTGGAAGGGGGCAGGTATGCAAGCCTTCACTGAAACCCAGCTCAAGGACCATGCGGCGTTCTTGGCTGAGAAGGTGTTTCAGGTCGAGACCCGGTGGCCGCACTTCCGTCAGTTGCTGAATGACGTTCAGGCTTTGGCCGAGGAAACCGACAAAGGCGCAACCGTGGTGTCGCTGGAGCGGGGTCTTCTCTACGGCTCGATCAGCCTGTTTGCGCCGTTCTTTCGCAGCCAGAATTTCCTGTCGATCGATTGCAGCCCCGCCACCGCCGATGCGCGCGGCGCCTACAACGCGGCGATGGTCGATGATCCGCGATGCTTGCGCGTGCCCTCGACCCATCGCGCGGACATCGAGGACACCGGGATCGATTCGGGGTCTGCCGATCTCGTAATCGTCCCGAACTTGGTCCATCACGTGGCGGATCAAGATCGCCTGTTCGCGGAAATGGCGCGCATCACCAGCCCCGGCGGGAAGGTCTATATTTTTGAGCCGATCGTGCGGGAGCTGCACCAGATCCCGGACGACTATCTCCGCTACACGCCGTTTGGCGCGCAGCAGGTGCTGCGCAAAGTTGGTCTGGAACCGGAGCGGTTCGAGGTCGAGGGCGGTCCGTTCTCGGCCATCGCGTATTGCTGGACACAAGCCCTGCAGTACTTCCCCGAGGACGAACGCGCCGAGCGGGAGCGCTGGTTCTTCGAAGAGCACTTTCCGCAGCTGCTGGCGTGGGACCAGGCCTACGATCAGAACCTGGTTCGCGAGCACACCTCCTTTCCGATGAGCTTCTCCATCCTGGCCCGTAAGCCCGGCTAGGAGCGGGGCCCGAGCATGTTGGAAGGCGAGCGCGTGCTGGCCGTCGTTCCGGCGCGGGGGGGCAGCAAGGGCATACCGAGGAAAAACCTCAAGGTCGTCGCCGGCCTTTCGCTGGTGGCGCATGCGGCGCGATGCGCCGCCGCGTTGGACTGGCTCGATGCGTGCGTGCTTTCCACGGATGACCCGGACATCGCCGAAGAGGGGCGGCGCTTCGGCCTGGATGTGCCGTTCCTGCGCCCCGCCGAGCTGTCGGGCGATGAGGTGCCGTCGACGGAGATGTGGCGGCATGCGTGGCTGGCGGCCGAGCAACACTATGGAGAGACGTTCTCGGTTTCCGTGTTGCTTGAGCCAACCAGTCCCCTGCGGCAGCCGAGCGATGTCGAGGCGACCGTCAGGTTGATGATCGAGCGGGGTTGTCCAGCCGCGGCCAGCGTCAGCCAGATCCCGGCACATCACACGCCCGAACGCACGTTGCTTTGCGACGAAGCCGGGCGCCTGCGGTTCTATCTTCCCGAAGCAGCCCAGATCACCCGCCGCCAGCAGATCCCCGAGTACTTCACCCGCAATGGCATCTGCTATGCGGTGCGACGGGGCTATCTGATCGAGGAAGGCAAGATTATCGGCGAGGACTGTGCGGCTCATATCATCGAGCGGCCGGTCGTGAATATCGACGATCCGCTCGATCTCGCCGTGGCAGAGTTGTTGTTGCGGGACGCGATCAATGCTTAGGACTGCGGTGGAAAGCACGCTCAGAGCTGGATCAGAGAGCGATTTGCGTTCCCCTGCGCTTGCCTCGGTGCTCCACCCCGCACCAACCGCCCACCTCCTGCTGACCAAGGGCGGCCTCCTCGAGCGCGCTGAAGCCGTCGCGGCTGGCACCGCGCCCAGGGATTTCTTCTACGGCTTTCTCGGCTTGCTCGCCCGCGGCTTGGATGCGCGCATGGTCTCCACGTCCGCAGGCTATTCGGGGATGGCCGGGGCGGCGCACCGGTTCGCGGAGCGCGTTTTCGGCCGTCTGACCGGCATCAGCACGCGGCGGCGCTACCTCGACGAAATCTTCGGGTGCTGGCGCGAGGCGCGCACCCTGGTCAGCTGCACCGACCATTTCAGCTACACGCTCGGGCACTATTTCCGTGGGCAAGATCGGCGCGCGCGCCCGGTGACCATCGGACTGTTCCACGGGTTCTCCGACCTGGAGGCGCACCTCACGCCGCTCGGCCGCATGATCGCGCCGCACTACGTCTCGCGGGCCTTGCAAGGGCTCGATTTCGTCGGCTTTTTCGGGCCGGCCGACCGCGAGCAGGCGATCGAACGCTTCGGCGTGCCCCGCGAACGCACGGGCATCCTCAGATTTGGCGTGGACCTGGAATTCTGGAAGCCGGCCGCGGAAATGGGCGGCGCCGGCGTGTTCTCCATCGGCTCCGATCCGAACCGCGACTTCCAGACCCTGGTCGATGCCGATGTCGATTGTCCGGTGCGGATCGTCACCCGCTTGCCGGTCACCGTGCCGCCGGCGCGCCGCAATATCTCGGTCACCGAAGGCAGCTTCGCGCAGGCCGCGCTCAGCGACCTCGAGCTGCGTTCGGCCTACCAAGGCGCGGACGTCGTTGTGGCCCCGCTGAAGGACGTCTTCCAGCCCACCGGGTACAGCGTCACGCTGCAGGCCATGGCGTGCGCGCGGCCGGTGGTGTTGTCCAGGATCAAGGGTCTGTGGACGCCCGAACTGCTGGTCGACGGCGAGAACTGTTTGCTGGTGCCGCCGGGCGATCCGCAGGCGTTGGCCCAAGCCGTGCGCCGGTTGCGCACTGACCCGGCGCTCGCCCGGCGGATCGGGGAGGCGGGGCGGCATACCGTCGAGCAGCATTTCTCGATCGCGCACGCCGAGCAGTCGCTGATCGAGCTTATCGAAGCGGCGACCGGGGAGCCTCTCACCCCGTGAAGATCGCCATCGGC
>JAAUXY010156852.1_pt1 | contig 10447 bp, 3 predicted proteins | sample 7278121 | NCBI WGS metagenome assembly JAAUXY01 (sample SAMN14350117, study PRJNA611818) | marine sediment metagenome | isolation source: surface marine sediment (1.8m) | place: French Polynesia: Moorea | collected 2018-08
CCCGATTCCAGCGCCTCCTTCAGCATCTGATGCCCGACCTCTAGGGCAGCGGCGAGATCGGTGCCGCCACCGGCGGAGATCTTCAGAATATCCTCGGCGCACGACCGGCCGTCGGGACTGATTTCGTGAATACTCTCAGCCTTCGAATCAAACGCGACCACACCGACCGGCTGGGCCGTGGTCGCGACGATCCGAGAGAAGTGAGCGACCGCCTGCTTGGCGGCCTCGAGGCGGGAATCGGGTCCGCTGCCCATGCTGGCCGAGCGGTCGATGAGCGTCACCACGGCGTATGGCTCGCTCCGCGGCGGCGTCGGGGTTAAATGTTGACCGTTCAGGTGCAGCTGAACCCCGAAGGAGTCGCCGCTCCAGACCACCCTCCGATCGCTGGTGCGAACCAGGACTTCAGAGTCCGGAGCCGGCGGTCTCGAAGCCACCAGGGCATAAAGCACCCCGAGGACGGCCCATGGCAGCAGCAGCAGGATCGAGATCCTGATCGCGAGCTTCATTCGGAGCGCTGCCAGCGGCGGTCTTGCGTCCGCGCGCTAGCCTCGGTCATGAATCTCCAGCAAAGCCTCGGCTTTTCCCATACCTTTGAGCGGGGTCGGTCGATCGCGGGCCTCGATCACTGTCGTCCGGGTACGTAACTTTCCTGATACGCGGACTGGATAGCTGAGCCGCACGGCTGGGCGCTTGGTCCAGGGTCGAAAGACCCGTTTAATCTTGATCCAGTCCGGCTTCCAGTCCGGGTCGTCAAGATCCTCCCCGATTTTGATGCCAACCGCCGATCCGCGAAGGTTCAGTCGCGCTTTGCCGAAGAGGTCGTTCCTGGCCACGGTGCCCTTGCCTCCGCCCGCCCCCCGAATCACGACGACGGGACTCTTCTTGCGTAGCCGATCGGACAGCAAGTATAGAAGTCCGATCAGCGGATAAAAGGCGAGCATTGCAACCACCGCGACACCAGCAAGGCCCCGTAGGGAGGTGGCCAGCGACTCCCGCGCCACGATGGTGAGAGTGAGTGGATCGTCCAGCAGATCCGGTAGGGCCTCGCCTCGCTGGAATGCCATGGACTCATCGAGCTCGGGAGACTCCTGTCTCCTGAGCTCCCGAATCGAGTACTGCTCGTTCAGAGCTGACGCGGTCACCCTCACCTGGGCGAAGAGCTGAATCGGCCGACGGATCAGGTAGTGCCAGGAGAGTAGCTGCTTCTGGAAGGGTAGCTCCGCGGTCATCAGGCCCGACTCCGAAATTCTTACGTCTCGCCACCGCGAGCCATCGTTTTCGATCTCGGTTCCGTCGTGGTGGATCAGGCGGATCTTGAGCAGACGATCCGGACTCGAGCTGACGCTTCTCGGCACCACCGTCTGCCCTTCCGGTTCGAATCGTTCGAGGCGAATCTCCGGCTGGAGTCTGATACGGCCAAATCGCATCTCCGCGAGCTTCGGCAGCGTTTCGCCAGCATTCAGGACCAGGAGCTCCTGACCGGAAACGGCGAGTTGCTCGTCGTGCGAGAACACCGTCGCGTCCTGATTGGGCAACTGGGTCGTCGCCCTCAGCTGCAGCTGTGCGATGCCCGGGCTGCGGAAGGTGTAACTCTCCGAGACAAAGATTCCATCCCCCTCGGAAGTCAACTGCAATGTTCTCGAAGACCCCGACGCCTCTTGGATCCCAAGCTCGGCTTGGATCGGATACTGGGACAGCTCCTGAAATGGGTGGCCTCCGTCCGATAGCACTTCAAAGCGAAAACGCTCCGGGAATCCGACGGATACAGCCCCCGCAGGCTGACGTCGGTGGATTCGACGATACAAAGGCTCTACCGTGAGGTCACGCAGCTCTACTGTCTGGACCCTCCACAGGCCAGGGGGCGGATCTTGGATCGTGTAGATGGAGTAGGTCTGCTCGTCGGTGATCGTCACATCCGGCATACCCGCCTCGAGTTGACGGTTCTGTGCGTCCCAGATCTCGATTTGGCCCCCGAGCTGGGCCTTGTAGGCGGTGAACTTGATCGACCGCAGGTATGGCGGGCAGTAGAAGGGGCTCTCCGGGTTCCGAGGCGCGGGCAGCCCGAGCCAGTTGCGAATGATCTGATCCACCAACGGAGAGACTTCGGTCGCCTCCTCGACCTCATAGGTCGTGTCAGGTGACGACACTTCATCCCAGAAGGGGCGCCACGCCTCCCAGTATTTCCTGCGGTTCTCCCGGGCGTTGATACCGATCACGTCGAAAAGGGCAACGCTCGCCCTCAAGCTCAGGGCGGCGTTCTCCAGCTGCGACTTATAACGTGCGCCTTCTCCTTCCCTCCAGCCTCCGACGTACGGTTTGCCGTCGGTGATGAGCAGCGCCATGATCTGCTCGGGTGGAACACCCTCGAGGCTCTGCACGATCTTTAGCGCCTCGCGCAATCCCTTCAAATGGTTGGTCTCGCCATCCTGGAGGCCTCTCGTATTCAGCTCACCCTTCAGCCGGTTCTTGGTTTCCCTGAGGTCCTGCACAGTAGCCGGTCGGCCGGGTTCGAACTCGATCCTTTCGGTCAGAGAAAGGCGTACATCTCCCGCGAACTCGACGACGTGAAGAGTGTAAGCGGTTTGGGTATCCTGCTCCGCGTCGAGGCGGGTCTGCAGCTTCTCGTAGGTCTGGAGCACCGGTTCGTAGCGGTTGCCCAGGGGATCGTTTCCTCGCCACAAGTCGTTCGGCCCGTGGTTCCGCCACATGCTTCCGGACTGGTCGACAAGGAAGATGATGTGGTGCTCTTGACTCGCCAGGACCGGGGTCGCCAGGAAGCAGATGAGCCAGGTGAAAGCTGCGGTGAGAGCCTGAATTCGCGCTCCCCGGGTGATCGTCCTGCGAACCGGCGTTGGGTTCGTGCCCGTGCTCAACCTGCCGATGTCTTCCATGGTCGAAGATTTCCTAAGAAATGCCCGATTCAGTCTAGCAGTCCCGAAGCTCTGCTTCGGAACGCCTCTCCACTCCGAGCGTGGTCGCCTACCACGATATTACGGCGTCGACCCGGTGGACATTCGCACCTGAATGAGTTCACCCAATCGGTCTCACGTTTGGCCATCGGCAACTCCCACAGCTACAAGGGCAAACGCCGACGTCTCAGCCTATTGTCTCGGCTGCAGGGGCACCAGTCCTGCCCCTACTACCAATTCTCCAACACATAGCCAGTGGTAGGCCGGTCGAACTCCGGAAAGGCGTCACAACGGTAGCCCCAGGTGCTGACATCGACCACGGTTCTGCTGAGGTCTCTGCCTGAGAATCCAGCCTTCTGCTTCGCAACAGCCTCGAGTCGAGAACTCTTGAAGAATAAGGGACTCCCGCTTTGCTCTCTGAATTCCCAATCCGGGGGCACAGCCTGCAGAAACTTCAGACGCGCGATCGAAACACCTACGTCGGCGAAATCACGCCTGAAGACAAGCACTCTCTCTCTATACAGGGCGGTCTCACGATGAAAAGCCTTCGCCATCTCGTCAGCAGAGTCCTTGCAATAATCCTCAGAAATCCTATCTAGTCTCATCAGAAGACCAAAAAGCTTTTCGCTCTCGACGGCAAGCAAGCCCTCATTCAAGAAATTCTTCAAGACTTTATGGTCTTCTACACGCCCCAGATCTCCCTCAACGCCCTTCGCTTCCTCCCTGAGCTTACTGCGCCACGCTTTCTCCATAAGCTGACGGTTCTCCGCGACTCTCGACGCCAGGCTTGCTGTCTCCAACTCAGTGCCAGCGAGCAGTACTCCGTCGAAGTCGACCTCGTTCTGAGCCAGCTCGGCAAGGGCGGAACCGATGGCGCCAAGCGATTCGATGACACGATGGACGCTCGCAAGTTGAGGCCTGTCGCGCTCGATGAGGAACGAATCGCGTTCAACCCTGATTCCACTGGGCTCTTTACTATGCTTGGACACAGTACCTTTGAGCTCATCTTCGGCTTTTGAGAGGAGTGCCGCATCTTTTCCCATTACCGCTGAACGGAAGCCAACCGACTCCGCAATCGATCGGCCGGCCAAGGTGTCCACCAGATCGCACGCTGAACGGGCCAGAGTTTCCGTCCATGCTCTCTCTTGCTCGTGCCCAAGGGCGATCTTCTCCGGATTCTCGCCCTGTGATGAGAAAGCATCATGCCATCTCTGCAATTTCACCTGGAGCAAGCTGATCTCTGCTTCAGCTTCTTCGTCTTCCTCCTGTACAGAGATCGCATCGAAACCCGGGACGCTGTTCTCTGACGGCTCTCCCCAGCCCTCCTCTTCCTCAGCATTCTTCGCTTCGTCCAAAACCGATTGATCCATCCCAAGCGCCTCGTTCTTCTCAACCTGTCCGAGGTCTTGAGAACTGGAGTACGCCCCTTCCGATATCAGATTCGAGCTATTAGGGACAGGAGACCTGCTTACACCGGGCAGAGCCTCAACAAGGACACTAAAGTTAGCCTCGGGATTCACCGCGGAGAAGGGCACTGGATGCCTCAGGCGCCACGCCTGCTCATTCGAGTCTCTCGGTGGAAAGTTCTGATACAACTCCACCGTCGGCACGGTATATATGACCTTATTCAATTCTCGAATCAAAGCTACCAAGAGATCCTGTGGACCAATGTGTCTTCTTGGAAACGAAGATAAGATATTACTCCGGAAGTCGGGCGACAAACGCCCACAGAGCCTAGAGAAGAAGAGCGACTCACTCCGTAATCTATCGTCCTTAAGCAACGCGAGCAGGGACTCAACATCATACAGAGCCGAGACCGATAGCTCGCCCCGAGATCCAGGTTGAGATCCAACGAGCATATCCAGACTTACGCTCACCTCCTTACGGGCGCGCAACCACCCCGAAAAGGCCAATTCGTGAAATCTCCTGGCAAATATCAATACGCCAGCATCGTTAAGGTCCTGATTCAGTGCCTCAATGAGGGGCCCCTCAAGGTCCCGCTCGATTAGCCCAAGGCTGCTTTTGCAGTTTCTAAATAGCCTCCGTGCATAGCCAACCCTAGTCAAAATTCTAAAAAGAACACCACGTAGGAGACTAGTCAATATCGGCTCAAAGATATCCCTCACAGGAAAGCCCAAGTCTTCGCACCTCTTTACTGCCTCCATGCGCTTCTCGATTCTTGCAGCGGCGCTCTGACCCAAAGACTCCCAGATCAATCTGCTCAGTCCAACCTCTTGAAGCACGTTTCCTCTTGAAGCCAGAATCTCGCCTGCGATTTGAACGGGCCGTTGGAGATCACTCCTCTCAAACTCCAACGTTCGAGCGAGATTCTCATGTTCCGCAGGATCCTCTTCATTGACTTCTGCTCTGATCTGCTTCCGAAATGCAGACAGAAAGACACGGCGGTTCCATTCCTGATCGGATTGGCCTAGAACCGACGACGCATTCAGAATACCCTGCGGAAACGCCACCAGATCAAATTCAATTTCCTCCTGAGAGACGAGACGATCGCGCGAGATGATTATATTGAACTCCCTAACCAGCTCGCTCTTAATGTCCGCAATCTCACCTTGCCCCTCTTCTTGCAATGGCAAAAATAGATCGAAATTATCGACCCGTTGCCTGATATCATCGCTAATCCTCTTTCGCACACATTCAAAATTCCATCCACTGGCCTTCTGCAATCCTCGCACAAGAGAATACGGCTCGTTGATCATATAAACAGTGATGAAATTTACAGCGAAGCTCCGACGCCCAATAAGGCCAGGAAGAGCTGTTGCAAAAATAGCAAGATTTACTGCGCGCAACGCCTCATCATCGGGCACAACTCTCAGTAAGCCGATCGCTTCCTTAGTGAGCCCTTGAGTCTGCTCGCGCTCAAACTTCTCGAGATTGATAATCCTATTCAACTCATGGCACAGCGCTTCAAGATCAATATCTAATTGCTCTTCGTCAGATGGAAGGGCATTCGCTATCTGCGCTTGGAGGTCTCGCGGAAGTAAGCCCCAGAGATTAGTTGAAACTACGTCCGGGCGATCTCTGAGTTTCCTGATTAGGATATTCAATGCCGTTATATGTTCACGTCGCAGACGCTTTCTGTCTATAGCCTTCCGGAGTTCTATCTCAACCTCAGGTTTGGACCTAAACACACCTCTGTATCGCCAATCTAGTATGCACCAATTCAACAACTTTCGCTCGCCCCTGCCCAAGACATGCCGAAGCGCCGGCCTGACTTCCGTCTTGAGACTTACGCCTGCAGCAGTAGCGATGGAAGCACGGAGTAAAACCTTGTTCATTACCTTAGCGAGCAGGTTCCTTCTGAGAAATAGCGCAAATCGGGAAACACTCGGCTTCGATTGATATCTTCTCAGCTTTACCTTAATTGATTCGTCAAGGTGTTCCCAAATCTCTTTATCGACTGGATGCCTACGTCCAGAGATCCCAACAACTAGAAGCTCAGGCTTCGTAATATCACTACCTCTGAGACGAATAATCTCGTCAATATCAGCCCCATCCTCTCGCACGAGAGGCCGATCGACCGACCACGAGATAGCGTGTTCGAAAGATTCCTCAAAATAACTCTTATTAACTGGAAATAGACGAACTGTTGAATCTGAGATAACCCGAACAGAACTCGACCGAGGCAGTCTACTGCCCCTGGCCACATCTTCGGCCGTAACCAACGGTGATTCTTCCATAACTCGACTGATCGATTCAGCGAGGCGGTCAACATCAGCAGCCGACACATCGGCCACGAGACGCAGCTTACTTCGAAGTTCGTCGCTCATCTTTTCAGAGATGAACTTCGATACTTGATCCTCTGGATATCGAAGCTTTAGGATGAGGCGATGAGGGTCAGGAAGATCCTCAACCGCTAGATACTCAACAATCTGTTCTTCACGCCGTGAAATCTGTTGTTCTGGCCGTAGATTCCCCGAAGCGTTTCCGTTGGGAAACTGGCTTGATTTTTCGAGTTCCCTTGGAGACAACTCACGGAGGTCTTGAGGTGAACTTGGTACCTCTGTGCCCGTGCGCCAGGGGGATGGCAGACCTTTTTCCAATAGAACCCTCCAGAGGAAGAACAGTACTACCGCTGTTATGATCCAGAAAATCAGAAACGGCCAATTCTTGAGAAACCAAGTCCCCACCGTGCCAGCACGATGAATCCTCACGCGCAAACGACTTGCGCCGTCGTGTAGAACGGTAACCAATTGAAGCTGGAGTCTATCTATATTTCGGATAGGTGCCAGAACGATTCTCGCTTCGTTTGGAAGTAACGACGCATCTGCTTCCATAGGAACTGAATCAGGATTCAAGAGTTCGACAGTGAACTCTCCGCAAGGAGCGATATCCACACTGAAACGCGACATACGTGAAGCCAGTTTGAGCCCTTCAGAGCCTTTGATTGATACATCTAGCGCACGCCTGAAGATGCTTGGGTTCTTCATGGCGAAGATCATCCCTATCGATTCGATAGACAGGGCCTGTTCCTCGATCTCGAGTATCTTCTCTCTAAGAAGTCGCCGTCGCGTAATTCCCGCCGGATCTGACAGAGGCTTTTGCCGCAGGCCCTCGACAGATTCAGAGAGGCTCTGACAGCCCTCAAGATACGCTTCCTTTGGAACGATCTGCTGACGCACTTCCGTTGCGTAGAGCTCGCGGAGCAGGTCGATGAGTATTCCTTCCGCGAGAGACCGTTCCTGGCTGGCGTCTACTAGCAGTAGATCACCAAACAGACCAAGCCTTAGAGTTGAACTCTCGGTTTCGTCCCTGATATCCCAGAACCGAGCCCTATCGACAACCTCTCGCCCTTCTGTAAGTCGTCCACCGAGATAAAAAAATTGTTCAACTTGCTCGCTCGGTAAATTCCCGTTCCAAAGTGGGACATAATGCAGGTTCGCACCGTACGGTTCGCCATGCAATACAAAGGGCTGTGCTCTCTCGTCATGTCTGTCAAGGAGCTCGCGGAAACCCTGTACCATCGCTGAGCTTTCCTCCGGCCCAACTATTTCCCAGAGTCTGGGTATGGCCCTGCTCAAACGCGAATCTCCGTCTACAATCTTAGATGGCCGGGCGACTCCTACCTGTGGCACATTCGGTTGCTCCGGATGGAAGAATGCAAACGCGGCGACTTCCTGCCCGGGTGTCAGATCTAGCCACGCATAGTAGACATCGACGTTATTTGCCGTATCCTGAGCTTGAAGCGCAAGATCAGAGCTACTCAGAACAAGGACTAGCGCCAGACTCCAACGTAGTCGCGTGCGGTAATCTAGTCTCCACCATTTGGTCCGCGGGAATTGCCAAGAAGCTCTTCTGTGAATACTCATGACTATCACTCTCGATCGTCGCTTTTGCCATGCAACTCACTTCATACCCTGCATTGTCCTTCCACTTCCCTAATCGGTCTCGGTAGGCGCAGCGCGGCCACCGGCTCTTAAGAGGCGGTGGCTCATGTCAATTCTTCGAACTCAGCAAGTCGACGGGCTCGGCCTGCCGCCTCGTCTGCAGGGCCACAAATGCTGCCCCTACTTCCAACTCTCCAATACATAGCCTTTGGTGGGGCGGTCGAATTCCGGAAAGGCGTCACAGCGATAGCCCCACGTACTGACATCTACTAGTGTTCCGCTAACGTCTCTGCCTAAGGATTCAGCCTTCTGTTTCGCTACTGTCTCGAGGCGAGCACTCTTGAAGAACAAGGGGTTCCCGCTTTGCTCGCTGAAAGCCCACTCGGAGGGCACGCCCTGCAAGAATCTCAGACGCGCGATCGAAACACCTGCGTCGGCGAGATCACGCCTGAAGACAATTACCCTCTCTCTATATTGAGCAGTCTTACGATGAAAGGCTGCGGCGATATCGTCAACGGAGTCCTTGCAGTAGTCTTCTGAAATCCTATCTAGCCTCATCAGGCAGGCAAAAAGCCGCTCGCTCTCGATAGCAAGCAAGCTCTCATCGAAGAAGTCCTTCAAGATTCTCCGCTCTTCTACGCCCGCCAGATCTCCCTCAACTCTTTTGGCCTCTACGTTGAGCTTCTTGCGCCAGACCTCATGCGTGCTATGACAGAGCTGCACGACATCCGAGGCTAGCGCTGCCGTCTCCAACCCGGTGCCGCCAAGCAGAACTCTGTCGAAGTCGATCTCATTCTGACCAATCTCATAAAGGGCAGAGCCGATGGCGTCAAGCGATTCGATGACCCGGTGGACGCTGGCAAGTTGAGGCTTCTCACGCTCGATCAGGAACGAATCGCGTTCAACTTTGACTCCACTGGCTTCCCTTCTTTGCTTGGTGACAGTACCTTTGAGGTCAATTCCAGCCTTTGATAGAAGCTCGGCATTCCTTCCATCCACCGCTGAACGGAAGCCCACCGACTCGGCGACTGCTCGGCCGGCTAAGGCGTCCACTACGTCGCACGCCGTCTCAGCCAAGGTTCGCCACCACTGGGCGATCTCTTCCGGGTCCTCGGCCTCGGCCGGCTCGTCGCCTACGGCCGGTTCGTCGACTGCGGTCGAGAACGCATCATGCCATTTCTTATAACGGCCTGCGGACTCTTGAACTTCAAGGTAGCTTCCCGATAGATTTTGATAATGCACCTGGAGCCTGTGGACCTCATTCTTTAATCTCTCGTTTTCCTGTTGGATAGCGATCGCATCAAAATCTGGAACGAAGTCGCCTGGAACTTCTCGCCAACTCTCGTCTTCCTCTCTATCAGCCACACCACCTGCAAACGAAGCATCCATGCCAGGTATCTCGCTCTGCCCAACCTGTCCAAGGTCTTGAGAACCGGAGTATGTCCGTTCCAAGCTCAGACTTGGGCTGCTAACGGCACGAGGCATGGTGACGCCAGGCAGAACCTTAACCAGAAGATCGAAGTTGGATTCGGGATTAACCGCAGGAAAGGGCTGTGGATCCCGAAGGCGCCGCGCCTTCTCATCGGCGTTCTTCGGTGGGAACTTCTGGTACAGCTCTGCGGTCGACGTGGTGTAAACCACTTTATTAAGTTCTCGCACCAAAGCTACCAAGAGATCCGATGGGACTGTATTCCTACTTGGATGAGATGGTAGAATCTCCTCCCGAAAGTCGGACGACAAACGTCTCCAGAGCCTTGAAAAGAAAAGCGACTCCGTTCGCAACTTGTCATCCTTGAGCAGCACGAGCAAAGCCTCGAAATCATATAGATCCGATACCGAAAGCTCGCCCTGAGATTCAGACTGAGACCCAACGAGCATTCCCATGCTTACACTTGCCCACATGTTAGCGCGGAGCCATCCGCTAAACACTAACTCATGAAACCCCCTGCTGAACAACAACACGCCGGTATCGTCAAGATCCTGTCCAAGCGCTTCAAGGAGTGAATTCCCAAGGCTCCCTTCGATCTGCTCAAGACTATTTTGACAGTTTATAAAAAGCTTCCGTGCAAAGTCGGTTTCGCTTAGACTCTCACATAGAACGGAACGCAAGCGGCTCGTCAGAATCGGGCCAAGGATATTCTTTATTGGGAACGGCCATTTATCACTCTTTGCGAGCGTCCCCATACGCTTCTC
>JAAUXY010030912.1_pt1 | contig 10446 bp, 11 predicted proteins | sample 7278121 | NCBI WGS metagenome assembly JAAUXY01 (sample SAMN14350117, study PRJNA611818) | marine sediment metagenome | isolation source: surface marine sediment (1.8m) | place: French Polynesia: Moorea | collected 2018-08
CCCGGCTGGTACCGGGCGCCCGCCCGACCCTCGACGACGACTCGGGTGAGTTCGGAGGTGTCGACGGTCGCCGCCGCACCGACGTGCGCACGGTCGCCCGCTCGGCCGGGACCCTGCTCACCGCGGGCGAACGCGACGAAGCACCCTGCCGCCACCAGCGGTCCCGGCGCCGGCTCCCACGGCTCGACCGAGAGTGCGGCGAGCCGGGACTGCTCCCGCTCGAGGGTCGCTACGTCGTCCATCGCCGTGAATCCCGGCACCGGCATCACCTCCTCCTGGACCATCATGCCGAAGCGCACCGGCCGCCCGCGATCGCTCGGTGGCGCCGGCGCCCCGCCATCGCACCGGCTCCACGCGAGGTCCGCGGTGCCGAACCAGGCTGGGCCTACGCTCGGGTGATGGCGGTCAGCCGGAGTCGCAGGGCGAGAATCGCCCGCCGGCGGAGACGTCGGTTGGGTCGGGTCGAGCACGATCTCACGGACGAGCAGTGGGCCGCGCTGCGTGACGCCTGGGGTGGGTGCGCGTACTGCGGTGCGGTCGACCGTCCGCTCCAGCGGGACTGCGTGCTGGCCGTGTCCCGCGGCGGGCGGTACACGCTGGGCAACGTCGTACCGGCGTGCGGGTCGTGCAACGCCAGCAAGTGCAACGACGAGGTGACCGGTTGGCTGCGGCGCCGTCGGCTCGACGAGCGCACCTTCCTGCTCCGCCATCACGAGATCCAACACCGGCTCGCGGCGCAGTTCGCGGCGCCGGCGTCCGGCGGGCACGTCCCCGACTGAGACCATACGCCCGCAATCGCCCGTCGGCGAGTGCCGTCAGGCCAGCAGCTCGCGCTGGTTCGGGGAGGGGAACCGGGGCTTGACCGCCGTGTCCCCGAGGACCCCGGTCAGCTCGTCGATGGCGTCGTCGAGCAGCACCCGCTGCTCCGCCCCCAACGGCCCGAGCAGGTCGAGCACGATGTCCCCGCCGGGGCGTTGGATCCACCCGCCGACCACCCGGCCGTCGGCCCAGATCGTCGGACCGGCGTTGCCGAAGCGATCGAACAGCCGCGGGACCATCGTCGGGTCGAGGTACCAGTCGCGCTGCTTCCATCCCATCGTCGTCGCGTCGAGGCCCGGGAGGAGGCGCACCCACGGGCCAACAGCAGGGACCGGGTCGACGTCGTCGGCCGCCAGCCATCCCTCTGTGCCGCCGACGAGCTCGACCTGCACGGCGCCGGTATCGGCCAGCGCGGTGCCGGCCATGCTCGCCGTCCACCCGAACCACCACCGGATGTCGGTGTCCGTGGCGGGGCCGAAGCGGTGCAGCCAGTGATCGAGCAGCTCGGCGGCGGCCGACCGGGTGTCGGCACCGGCGATCGGAGCATCGAGCCAGGTGTCGACACTGGCCCACGCGTACTCCGACGAGATCCACGAGCCGGTCGGCCGCGTGCGCACCAGCAGGGCATCGAACCCGCCCTGCTGCAGCACTTTGGTGTGTGCGTTGATCGACGCCGGGTTGCGGGTGCTGGCGCCGAACACGACGGGCGTCACGAGGTGCGGCAGCGCCTCGCCGACGGCGCGAGCAGTCATCGAGCCCCGCTCGGCGATCAGTGCGGCGACCTCGCGCTCCGCAGCGTCGAGCCACGCCTCCGGATCCTCGATGTCGGGCTCCCGGTCGAGTGCGGCCACCGTCCGCTTCCGGTCGGCGGCCGCGATCTTGGCGGTCGCCGCGGCATGGGCCCGGCGAGCGGTCGCCGGGGTCATCACCCACATCGTGCGGCGCATCGCATGGTGGCGGATCACGGTTCGGTCGTCGTACAGCGCCCGCTCGGTCGCTGCAATCTCGGGATGCTCCATCCGCACGAGGGCCGACACGTACACCGTCGCAGGGTCGGACGAATGCAGGGCGACGACGTCGTCGGCGATGGTCGGGATGTCGTCGGTGCGCTCGGCGCGGATCAGCCGGTGCCGCCGCGCCAGCCGAGCCCGGCGCTCCTCGTCGGACACGACCCGCCGGGCACCCATCCGGCCCATCATCGCACCGCCGACCCGCCGCCACCCCGGTGTGGTTGACGCGTTCGGGGTCTGTCCCCGAACGCGTCAACTCAGTTGGGGCCGAAGCCGTCGGGGCCGTGTGGGTCGACGTCGGCGGGCACCGGGTCCGCCTCCCGGCCGGCGAGCAGGGCGTGGACCACCCGGGTGACCGGCGTGTCGACACCGTGCCGGGCGCCGAATCGCATCACCGCGCCGTAGAGCTCGTCGTACTCGGTCGGCCGGTCGGCCATCACGTCGTAGTACATCGACGTCCCGTAGTCCGGGAACACGCCCAGGTCGAACGCATCGGCCTCGGCCTCGTCGACCGGTGCCCCGGCGGCCGCGCCGACCCGCAGGCACTCGCGCAACAGGTCCCGGGCCACCGAACCGACCGGCTCGGTGCCGAGCACGTCCATCGTCCGGCGGGTCAGCGCCGTCACGCCGTTGGCCATGACGTTGACGCCGAGCTTGCGCCACGACTCGGCCTCGAAGTCGGCGTCGGGACGCCACCGCGCCGCGGTTCCCTCGAAGATCGGCGTCACGCGGCGGGTGGTCTCGTCGTCGGGCACGATCAGGATCCCGTGCTGGTCGTGACGGATGTGTCCGGGTTCGATGAGCTGCGTCCCGCAGTACACGACGCACGGCACGACCCGCGCCCCGTCGACGTGGGGTGCCAGCCGATCGACCTCCTCGATGCCGTTCTGAGCGCCGGCGACGATCGTGCCCGGTCCACAGAGCGCGTCGAGCCAGGGGGCGGCACCTGCGGTCTGGAACGTCTTGACCGCGACGATGACGAGATCGACCGGGCCGCCGAACCCGACCGCCGGAAGCTCGGCCGGTTCCGTCACGGCAACCGCCGGTGCGTCGACGGGTGCCTGTTCCGACTCGACCAGGTACCGCTCGAAGGGACGGCGCCCACAGGCCACGACCGATCGGCCGGCGTGGCTGAGCTGGGCGGCGAAGAAGGTCCCCACCCCTCCGGGGCCGACCACCGCGATGCGCGCCGTCGCCGGGTCGAGCGGCCGGGCCGCAGCTTCGGGCATCCCCGCAACGTATTGGACGGCGCCGCGACACGCGCAAGCGCCGACCGCGCGCGACCTCGGGCGCGGTCGTGGACTGCGATCTGCCGTCGACGCGGTGTAGCGTCCGCGCCGTGCGCCGCTTCCGCCTCGCTGTCGTCCCCACCCTCGCTGTTGCGCTCCTCGCGGCGGGCTGCGGGGAGGACGACGGCTCGGCCTCCGTCGCCACCGGACCGTCACGGACCGTCGACATCGTCGCCGACGAGTACTCGTTCGCCGGCGACCCGGGCGACGCGATCGTCGCCGGCGAGACGATCCGCTTCATCGTCTCCAACGGCGGGGAGCTGAACCACGAGATGCAGGTGCTCGACGCCGACGGCCGGCTGTTGGACCGGACCGCCGAGATCCCGCCCGGCGGGCGCGACGAGGTGACCGTGACGTTCGCGGAACCCGGCACCTACCAGGTGATCTGCGACATCGACGACCACCTCTCCCGGGGCCAGCGGGCGCAGTTCGAAGTCGCCGAGCCGGAGGGTTGAGTCCATCGGGGACGGACCCCGGCGGTCTCAACCACCCCCCGACAATCGGGCGAGGAAGTCGGCCTCGCCGACCACACCGGGTTCGGCTCCTTCGCCCGCCAACCGCCTCGCCTCGAGCTGGAGGGCCTCGTTGACCGGGGTCGGGACGCCGTAGAGCCGACCGAGCAGGACGATCTCACCGTTGATGAAGTCGGTCTCGACCGAACCGGTTCGCCGGGCGAGGCTCTGGAACGTCGAGCCGCCGGGGCGCAGTCGACCGCCGACGGGCTGCACGGAGAGGTGGTCGCCGCGGCGCTCCGCGTCCTCCGCCTCCGTCGCGGCATCGATGCCGGCGGCCGCCAGCACCGCCCGCCCCTCGGCGCGGGCGAGCTCGCCGATCGGGCCACGGCGGGCGGGCGGTCCGCAGACCGCCTCGATCGCATTGCCGAGGTTGGTGACCAGCTTGGCCCACTTCCAGCGGGCGATGTCCGGCACCGCGTGCGACGAGAAGCCGGACGCCGCCAGCGCGGTCGCGACCTCCTCGGCGATGCCGTCCACACCTTCGGGGTAGCGACCGATGTCGAGGATGCCGGCCGTCGGAGCGGAGTAGGCGATCACCTGCCCAGGTTCGAGGAACGCGGTCGGGCACATCACCGGGACGCCGTACACCCGCTCGAACCGGCGCAGCGCCTCGCGCTCGTTGCGGACGCCGTTCTGCAGGCAGACGATCGGGAGCGTCGGGCCGGCCGCTGCGGCGAGTTGGATCAGTGCAGCGTCGGTGTCCTGGCTCTTCACGGCCAGCAGGACGACGTCGCCGTCGCCGAACGTCACCTCGGCCGGTTCGGTGACGGCGTCGACCGTGACGGTCTCGGTGCCGTTGGGGGATTCGATCGTCAGCCCGCTGCGGGCGATCATCCGGCCGTGGCGCCCTCGGGCGACGAGGATCACGTCGTGCCCGCTCTGGGCGAGCCGGCCGCCGACGACCCCTCCGACGGCCCCGACCCCGACGACCACGAATCGCACGGCGCGATGCTCTCATACGCCCCGGCCTTGCGCCGAGCGCCGGCGCCGGCGGGAACGGCTACTCGCCGTACTCGTGCTCGGGGCCGGGGTACTCCCCGGATTCGACGTCGCGGCGGAACGCACCGGCGGCGTCGAGCAAGGTCTGGCCGACGTCGGCGTACTGCTTCACGAACCGGGGGATGCGACCACGGTTGAAGCCCGCCCAATCCGACCACACGAGCAACTGGCCGTCGCAGTGCGGTCCGGCGCCGACCGAGATCGTCGGGATCGTGAGCTCCTGGGTCACCTTGCCGGCGATCGCCGACGGCACCATCTCGAGCACGACGGCGAACGCCCCCGCCTCCTCGACGGCGTGGGCGTCGGCGAGCAGATCCTCCGCCGCCTCACCGCGACCCTGGATGATGTGCCCGCCGAGACCGTGCTCGCTCTGCGGCGTGTAGCCGATGTGCGCCATGACGGGGATGCCGGCCCGCACGACCCGCTTGATCAGCTTGGAGCTTCGGTGGCCACCTTCCAGCTTCACGGCGTGACAGCCGGTCTCCTTCATGAAGCGGATCGCGGTGTGCAGCGCTTCGTCGGGACTGTTCTCGTAGGACCCGAACGGCAGGTCGGCGATGACCAGCGCTCGGTTGGCGCCGCGCACGACGGCCGCCGTCAGCGGGATCAGCTCGTCGACGGTGACGGGGATCGTGGTGTCGTACCCGAACACCGTGTTGCCCGCCGAGTCGCCGACGAGCAGGAAGTCGATGCCCGCCTCGTCGAAGATCGACGCCGACAGGCAGTCGTAGCTCGTCAGGCCAGTGATCTTGATGCCCTGCTCCTTGGCCCGCTGGAAGTGCCGGGTGCGGACCCGCTTGAGCGCCGGGTTGTCCGTTCCACCCCCGTAGGGACGCGCCTCGTCAGTCACGCCACCCAACCTAGACGGTGCGGCGCAAGTGTGAGCTCAGACGACCGAAGTCCGCCGGCACCACTCACCGATCCCCGGCCAGGAGTGTGAGCACAGGCGGCGGAAGTCAGCTGCGACGACTCACACTTCTCCGGGCCCGGAGTGTGAGCGTAGACGGCGGGTATTCGCCGCACGGGCTCACCGGTCTTGGCGATCAGGAGAAGGTCAGGTCGATGGTGCCGAGGGGGCCGAAGTCGACGTGGAACTCGTCGCCGGGGCGGCAGTCGACCGGGCGGGTGAACGACCCGGCGAGGACGGTCTCGCCAGCGGCCAGCGGGACGCCCAGGCCGTGCAGCCGGTTGGCGAGCCACACGACGCCGTGCACCGGGTCGTCGAGCACGCCGGCGCCGAGCCCGGTCTCCTCGACGACGCCGTTGCGGGAACAGATCGCCCCGGCCCAGCGGAGCGCGCCGTGGGCGGCCTCCTCCGGGCTCACCCGCTCGTCGCCGACGACGATGCCGGCGTCGGCGGCGTTGTCGGCGATCGTGTCGCGGACGGTGCGCGACCGGCCGTCGACCGGATGGACCCGGTGGGATCGGGCGTCGATCAGCTCGAGCGCCGGAACGACGTACTCGGTCGCCGCGTAGACGTCGGCGGCGGTCACGTCGGGCCGGTTCAGCTCCTCGCCGAGCACGAAGGCGAACTCGACTTCGATCTTCGGGTCGAGGTAGGCGGTCGCCTGCACGGTCGCCCCGTTGTCGATGAACATGTCGTCGAGCAGCGCTCCGGAGTCGGGCTCGTCGATCCGCATCGCCTGTTGCATCGCCCGGCTCGTCAGGCCCACCTTGTGCCCCTGCACAACGGCGCCGGCGGCGACCTGCAAGTCGATCCACGCCGCCTGGATCGCGTAGGCGTCGTCGATCGTCATGTCCGGGTGCTTGCGGGTGACGGGGTCGATGGCGACGACGGTCCGCTTGGCTTCGTCGTGGGCGGCGGCGAGGTAGGCGACCTGCTCGGGCGCCAGCGTGGTGCTCATCGGTCGACCCGGCCGAGCTTGGCGATCCCGTGGGTGTCGTAGGCGACCGCGACGTTCTTCGTCTCCATGTAGAAGTCGAAGGACCAGTCCGGCCCGCCGTCGCGCCCGATCCCGCTGCGCTTCGAGCCACCGAACGGCGTCGGCAGGTGGCGCACGTTCTGGCTGTTCACCCAGACCATCCCGACGTCGAGGTCGCGGGCGACCCGGTGGGCTCGGCCGGCGTCGCCCGTCCAGAGGTAGCCGGCCAGGCCGTACTCGGTGTCGTTGGCGATCGAGACGGCGTCGGCCTCGTCGTCGAACCCGATGACGGTGAGCACCGGCCCGAAGATCTCCTCCCGGGCGACGCGCATCGAGTTCGTCGCGCCGGTGAAGAGCATCGGGTCGACGTAGCAGCTCTCTGGGTCGCTTCCCGCTGCCCCGCCGACGACCACGCCGGCGCCGTCCTCCTCGGCTGCGGCGAGGTAGCTGCGCACCTTGTCGCGGTGACGGGGGTGGATCAGCGGGCCGATCTCGGTCTCCGGGTCGAGCGGATGGCCGACCCGGAGCGCGTGAACCCGCTCGGTCAGCCGAGCGACGAACTCGTCCTCGATCGAGCGCTGGACGAGCAGTCGGCTCGACGAGGTGCAGCGCTCGCCGTTGAGGCTGTAGATCATGAAGACGACGGCGTCGAGCGCCCGCTCGAGGTCGGCGTCGTCGAAGACGACGACCGGGTTCTTCCCGCCGAGCTCGAAGTGCAGTCGCTTGAGGGTCGGCGCCGCCTGGGCCTGGATCAGCGAACCGGTGAACGACTCGCCGACGAAGGCGATCGCGGCGATCGCCGAGTGCTCGGTGAGCGCCTTGCCGGCGGTCTCACCGAGCCCGTGGACGGTGTTGAGCACACCGGGCGGCAGGCCGGCTTCGAGCGCGATCTCGGCCAGCATCGCCGCCGTGCACGGGCTCCACTCCGCCGGCTTGTGGACGACCGTGCAGCCCGCCGCCAGGGCCGGCGCGATCTTCCAGGTCGACAGCATGAACGGCGTGTTCCACGGCGTGATCACGCCGACCGGCCCGAGCGCCCGTCGCGTGCTGTAGTTGAGATGGTGCTCGTCGGGCATCGACCGCCCGTCGTTGGCGTCAGGGGCGCGATCGGCGAAGAAGCGGAAGTTCTCCGCCCCGCGGACCGCCGCCGCGCTCATGAAGCGGATCGTCTGGCCGGTGTCGAGGCACTCGACGGCGGCGATGTCGTCGGCGCGGGCCTCGATCAGGTCGGCGACGTCGTTGAGGATCCGCTTGCGATCCCGTCCTGGCCGGCCCGACCAGTCGCCGAAGGCGTCGGCCGCAGCGCGGGCGGCGGCGTCCACGTCGGCGGCGTCGCCGGACGCGACCCGGCCGAGCAACATCCCGTCGACCGGCGAATGGTTCTCGAACGTCTCGCCGCTCGCCGCCGGATGCGGCCGGCCGTCGATGAAGTGCAGCAGTGGTTGCTCGGCGAACCGGGCGACGCCGGCCCGGCCGATCGCCATCAGCTCGTCGGCCGTCTTCGTCGTGGCCATGTCACTCCTCGCTTCGTGCCGCGATGAGCGGCCGCAGGTTGTTCTTGTTGACCCGGGAGTCCGGGTCGATCTCCTGGTACTCGACGCTGAGCATCATCGTCCGCTGGGCGTCGCCCAGCTCGCCGTCGAGTGCTGCCATCAGGGCGTCGAGCAGCACCCGCCGTTCCGCGGGGCCGCGGCCGGCGGCGAGGCGGGCGGTGACGGCGACGAACATGTTGTCGGGCTCGCCGTCGGCGATTGCGAAGTGCTCCCGGGCGACCGCCCTCGTACGGAGCGCATCAAGCGACGCCACCCCGGTCGCCAGCGCCGCTTCGTGCAACGCCTGCACCAGCGCGTCGATGTCGGCGACGTCGGCGACGTTGGCCGAGTACTCGATCGTCACGTGGGGCATTGCGGAACATTATCTAACATGTTAAGTATTGTCGCAAGATGAAGTTGGTGAGCTACTCCATCGGCGGTGACCGGTCGTTCGGCGCAGTGTCCGGAGACGGCGTGGTCGACCTCGGCGCCCGACTCGGCGTGCGTGACCTCGGCGAGCTGCTCGCCCAGCAGCGCCTCGACGAGGCCCGCCGCTCAGCCGTGCCCGCCGAAGCCGATCACGCGCTCGACGACATCCTGTTCGAGCGAACGATCCCCCGGCCGGGCCGCATCTTCTGCATCGGCGTCAACTACGGCGGCCGCAACGCCGAGTACCGAGATGGCACCGAGGCACCGACGCGACCGAGCGTCTTCGTCCGGTTCCCGAGCTCGCTCGTCGGTCACGGTCACGACCTGATCCGCCCGCCGGAAAGCCCTCAGCTCGACTACGAGGGCGAGATCGTCGCCGTCATCGGCACCGGCGGACGCCGGATCCCTCGCACCGAGGCCCGCGCCCACCTCGCCGGGTTGACGCTCGGCAACGAGGGCACGATCCGCGACTGGGTGCGCCACGCGAAGTTCAACGTCACGCAGGGTAAGAACTGGGACCGCTCGGGATCCGTCGGTCCATGGATGGTGACGATGGACGAGATCGGCGAGCTCGATCAGCTCCGTCTCACGACCAGCGTGAACGGGGAGATCCGCCAGGACGATACGACCGCGTCGATGGCCTACCCGATCGACATGCAGGTCGAGTACCTCTCGACGTTCTGCACGCTCGAACCGGGTGATCTGATCTTCACCGGCACCCCGACCGGCGCCGGCGCCCGCTTCGACCCGCCCCGCTACCTCGTGCCCGGCGACGTCGTCGAAGTGCACGTCCCCGAGATCGGGACGTTGCGCAACGGCGTCCGCGATGAGTGACCCGGCGCCGTCGCTGGGCATCCGGGAGTTCGAGCGGTCACTCCCGATGGCGCTGCTGCGGGCGCGGGAGGCGGTGATGCGCCGCTTCCGGCCGATCCTCTCGGCCCATGGCCTGACCGAACAACAGTGGCGCGTGTTGCGGGCGCTGGCCGACGGGGCCGGCCCGCGATCGGTGGGAGTGCTCGCAGAGCAGACGTTCCTGCTCGGCCCGAGTCTGTCGCGGATGCTGGTCACGCTCGAGGATCGGGGCCTCGTCGTCCGCCGCGCTGACGACGGCGACGGCCGCCGCGCGGAGATCACCATCACCGCCGCCGGCCTCGAACTGGTCGCCACGATTGCGCCGCTGAGCGAAGCCGAGTACGAGCGGATCGAACGCTCGCTCTCCCCCGGCGAGCTCGACTCGCTCTACCGACTCCTCGCCCGGCTGGCCGACTAGGGCCCCTCGAATTCTCCGAGAATCCCTCCGCCAGGGGTTGCGAATCGAACATACGTTCGCTACTCTGTCCTGTATGGATCTTGCCGATGCCGTCACCGCCATCTCGGTGGCCGTTGACGCCCTCGGCGAGGTGTCCACCGATGACCATGACGCCACCGAACTCCGCAACGGTCTGAAGGACCTCAAAGTCGTCGGGTCGAAAGTCGACGCCCAATTGGCGCGTCTGACGCATGCCGCGGATGCGTCGGGTGCTCACATCGGGACCGGGGCCAAGGACACTGCGGAGTGGTTGGGCAACGAGACCGGGACCTCGACGCGCAAGAACCGCAATGCCGCCGAGTTGGGCAAGGCAATGGCGAACTCCGAGGAACTCAACGACGCCGTCACCAACGGAGACGTCTCTTCGGACCAAGCAGCCGCCGCGGTCAACGCCGCGGGCGGTAAGGCGCTCGACGGTGAGATCGTCGAGGAGATCGCGGAGTTGCCGGTGACGAAGGTGAAGCCGGCGGTGGAGGACTGGCGAGCGCGCACCGACCCTGACGCCGACGTCGATGTCACTGAACGCCAACGAGCTACGCGGTGTCTGCGGTTGACCGACGGCCCGTTCGGAATGACCCGAGTGGAGGGGTTGCTGGATCCGGATTCGGCGTCGATCGTGCGGGCCAGCCTCGATGGGATCATGAACGCCTCCGCCTTCGAC
>JAAUXY010023330.1_pt1 | contig 10445 bp, 5 predicted proteins | sample 7278121 | NCBI WGS metagenome assembly JAAUXY01 (sample SAMN14350117, study PRJNA611818) | marine sediment metagenome | isolation source: surface marine sediment (1.8m) | place: French Polynesia: Moorea | collected 2018-08
TCCAGATCTGCTCGATCTGCTCGTCCTCGTGATTGAACAGGCACAGTTCGACGGCCTCGGCGATTGCCGAGTAAACAGCGAAATTGGTGCCGTCGTCGTAGGGCGTCGCGCCGAGTTTTAACGGGTCGCCGGCATGCATCAGGGATCGAGGTCGATTGGCTCCAGATGCCAGATGTCGTCGTTATAGTCGCGCATCGTGCGGTCGGTGGAGAATCGTCCGGAGGACGCCGTGTTCAGGATACTCATGCGTGTCCAGGCTTCGGTGTCCCGGTAGACCTCTTCGACGCGGCGCTGCGCGTCCACGAAGCTGCGGAAGTCGGCCGCCGTCATCCACGGGTCGGACGGCTCCCGAATCGATTGAATGACCGAGTCGAGCACGCCCGGCTCGAAGCGGTTGAAGTGGCCACACTCGAGCAGTTCCATGACGTGCGCGAACTCCTCGTCCTGCTCGATGATCGCGTTCGGGTCGTAACGCCCCCGCATCTCCGCGACTTCTTCGACGGTCAGGCCGAAAAGGAAGAAATTCTCCTCGCCGACGGCTTCGCGTATTTCGACGTTGGCGCCGTCGAGGGTGCCGATCGTCACGGCTCCGTTCATCATGAACTTCATGTTGCCGGTTCCCGACGCCTCCTTGCCGGCTGTCGAAATCTGTTCGGAAAGGTCGGCTGCCGGGCAGATCTTCTCCATCGCCGTCACGTTGTAGTCCGGGTAGAAGACCATCTGCAGCTTGCCTTCCATCGCGGGGTCGGTGTTGATTACCCTGGCGACGTTGTTGATGCACTTGATGACATCCTTCGCCATCACGTAACCGGGCGCCGCTTTGCCGCCGATGATGATCGTGCGTGGCACGACGTCTTCACCGCGGCGCACGCGGTCGTACACGTGCACGGCGTGTAAAACGTTGAGCAGCTGGCGCTTGTATTCGTGTATGCGCTTGACCTGCACGTCGAACAGATTGCTCGGTTCGATCTGCATGCCGGTCTTCTGCTGCAGGTCTCTGGCAAGCCGCACCTTGTTCGCAAGCTTCACCGAGCGCCACTGCTGCCGGAAGTCGGCGTCGTCTGCGAACCCGCGCAGGTGCGTAAGCTCGTTCAGATCCGTGGTCCAGCGATCGCCGATCTTCTCGGTGATGAGCCTGGCCAGTCCCTTGTTGCAGGCGGCGAGCCAGCGGCGCTGCGTGACGCCGTTGGTCTTGTTGTTGAATTTCTCGGGCCAGAGTTCGGCGAAGTCCTTGAACAGGCCTTCGCGCAAAAGGCGCGAGTGCAGCTCGGCGACACCGTTTACCGAATAGCTGCCGACGATTGCCAGGTACGCCATGCGAATCATCGGTTCGGAGCCCTCGCGGATCAGCGACATGCGAGCAATACGATCGTTGTCGCCAGGCCAGCGCTGGCTGATCTCGACAATGAATCGCGCGTTGATCTCGTAAATGATGTCCAGGATGCGCGGCAGCAGGCGCCGGAACATCGCCACAGGCCACATCTCGAGCGCCTCCGGCAGCAGCGTGTGGTTGGTGTAGGCCATCACGCGCTGAGTGATTCTCCACGCCTCGTCCCAGTTGAGATCGTGATCATCCATGAGCAACCGCATGAGTTCGGCAACGGCTATCGCAGGGTGCGTGTCGTTCAACTGCACGCAGGTCTTTTCGCCGAAACCGTCCAGGATGTCGCCGTGCTTCGCACGCCACGCGCGCAGCAGGTCCTGAAGGCTGGCCGAGGCAAGGAAATACTGCTGGCGCAGCCTGAGTTCCTGGCCGTTCTCCGTCGCCGCATTGGGGTAAAGAACCATCGTGATGTTCTCCGCCTCGTTCTGCGATGCGACCGCGTCCGCGTAGCTGCCCGCGTTGAATTCCTCGAGGTCGAACGCGTCGGTCGACGACGCCGACCAGAGCCTCAGCGTATTGACGATTTCGTTGCGATAGCCCGGGATGGGCACGTCGAACGGGATCGCCAGTACGTCCTGCGTGTCGACCCACTGGTAGCGCGTGCGACCGTAGGGGTCGGTGTAGACGATGCTGCGGCCGCCGAAGTGCACCGTCTGGGCGTACTCGATGCGCTCGATCTCCCAGGGGAATCCTTCGCGCAGCCACGAATCCGGCTCCTCCACCTGGAAGCCGTTCTCGATGCGCTGGTGGAACATGCCGTACTGGTAACGAATGCCGTAGCCGATGACCGGCAGCGCGAGCGTCGCGCAGCTGTCGAGGAAACACGCGGCGAGGCGCCCCAGGCCGCCGTTGCCGAGGCCTGCATCATGCTCCCGCTCGCTCACGACCTCCAGGTCCAGGCCGAGCCGTCCGAGCGCTTCGGACGTTTCGTCTTCGATACCCAGGTTGAGCAACGCATTGCTGAGCAGGCGGCCCATAAGGAATTCGAGCGACAGGTACGCGACGCGTCGGTTGTTATCGCGCTGCGTTGCCTGGCGGGTCTTGCCCCAGCGCTCCATCAGGCGGTCGCGCGCGGCGTAGACGACGGCCTGGTACAGGAACGGCGACTGCGTACTGATCGTGCGCCTGCCGAGCATGCGGCCGAAGTAATGCGTGAAGTCCGCGAGCATCGCGTCCGCGGTCATGGGAAGGTCCGGTCCATGCAGGAGTTCGATGTCGCCTACGCCGGTCGTCTCTTCTGATTTCGCAGCCATGCGTCAGTCTCCGTCTGCGGCTGGTTGTAGGATAAGCGTTCCGAGCGGCGGGAGCGACAGTCGCAACGAGTCGGGACGGCCGTGCTGGCTTTCTCCACAGGTATGGTGCCACGTCCCGCCCACGCCGCTACCACCGAACTGCGGTGCGTCACTGTTGAACAACACCTTGTATTTGCCGCCGTGCGGCACGCCGAGTCTGAAATCATCGCGAATGATCGGCGTCAGGTTCGAAACACAGACGACGATGCCGCCGGAGCGATCCCTGCGTATCCATGAGAACACGCTGTTGTCGCGATCGTTCCAGTCAATCCATTCGAAGCCCTCCGAGTCGAAGTCGACTTCGTAGAGCGCAGGCGTGTTCCGGTAGACGTGATTCAGCTCGCGCACGAGGGCCTGTATGCCGCTGTGAACCGGGTAGGCCAGCAGGTGCCAGTCGAGCGAGCTATCGTGATTCCATTCCGAGTATTGCCCGATCTCCGCGCCCATGAACAACAGCTTCTTGCCGGGGTGCGCGTACATCGCCGCATAGTAGGCCCTCAGGTTGGCGAAGCGCTGCCATTCGTCGCCCGGCATGCGGCCGAGTATCGAGCTCTTGCCGTGCACGACTTCGTCGTGCGACAGCGGCAGGATGAAATTCTCGTTGAACGCGTACACGAGCCCGAACGTCATCTTGTCGTGGTGGTACTTACGATGCACCGGATTTTCGCTGATGTACTCGAGCGTGTCGTGCATCCACCCCATGTTCCATTTGTAGGTGAAGCCGAGCCCGCCGGCGTCGACTGGCCTCGACACGGCCGGCCAGGCCGTCGATTCCTCGGCGTGCGTCGTTGCGCCGTGCGCATGTACCTCGGCATTGAGGCGCTTCAGAAACTCGACGGCTTCGAGGTTTTCGTTGCCGCCGAATTCGTTTGCGAGCCACTCGCCGTCCTCGCGTGAGTAGTCGAGGTAGAGCATCGACGCGACCGCGTCGACGCGCAAGGCGTCGATGTGGTACTCGTCGACCCAGTACAGCGCGCAACCGATCAGGTAGTTGAGTACCTCGCGTCGCCCGTAGTTGAAGATCAGCGTTCCCCAGTCTGCGTGCTCACCCTTGCGCGGGTCTTCGTGCTCGTAGAGCGCGCTGCCGTCAAACCGACGCAGCCCGTGCTCATCCTGCGGAAAGTGTGCGGGCACCCAGTCGACAATGACGCCGATCCCGGCCTGGTGGCAGCGATCGATGAAATAGCGGAAGTCGTCCGGCTCGCCGAAACGCCAGGTCGGCGCGAACATGCCGATCGGCTGATAGCCCCAGGAACCGTCGAACGGATGTTCGGTCACGGGCAGCAGCTCGATGTGCGTGAAGCCCATGTCGCGCACGTAGCTGACGAGTTCGTCTGCCAGCTCGCGATAGCCAAGCCACTGGTTGCCTTCCTTGCGACGCCAGGATCCGAGGTGAACCTCGTAGATCGCCTGCGGTTTGTCGAGGCCCGGGTCGCTGCTGCGCTGCGACATCCACTCGGCGTCTTCCCAGATATAGCCGCTTTCATAGACGACCGACGCGTTGCCGGGCGGCGGCTCGTGGCGGCTTGCGTAGGGGTCGGATTTCAGTGGCAGCAGGTCGCCGTTCCTGTCCAGCAATTCGTATTTGTAGAGGTCGCCCTGGCCGACGCCCGGGATAAAGATCTCCCAGATCCCGTTGGCCGGGTGCAGCCGCATGACGTGGCGCCGACCGTCCCAGTCATTGAAGTTGCCGATGACGCTGACGCGGGACGCGTTCGGCGCCCATACGGCAAAGCGCGTGCCCGCGATTCGCTGATAGGTCCGGAGGTGCGCACCGAGCTTGCGATAGATCTGCTTGTCGGAGCCCTCGCCGAGCAGGTAAAGATCCAACTCGCCGAGCATTTGCGGGAATCGATAGGGATCCTCGATCTCGTAGACCGGCCCCTCGATGGGCGTGATGCGCAAACGGTAATGGCGTTTGCGTGGCGGCAGCGGCGCGGAAAAAATGCCGCCGGGGTGTACTTTCTGCATTTCTGCGATCGTGTTTCCCGCGGCGTCGGTCAATTCGATGCGCTCGGCCTGCGGCTGCATCGTGCGAACGACCCGGCCGTCGTCGCTGCCGTGCGGACCGAGTACTGCGAACGGATTGCCGTGCCGCCCTGCGGTAATGGCGTCGAGATCGTCCCGGATCGATTTGGCGTCTGCTTCAAGCATCATAAAGTTCATCTATCGTTCTTTGCGCCGACAGCCCCCAGTCGAATCGTTTCGCTACGGCTGCGATGCACATCTTCTTCCACGCCGTGGGATCGGCGTCCTTGAACTGCAATGCACCTTCAACCGCTGCGACGAAGTCACTGGCCTGCTCAATGGGGTTCATGCCGTAGAAGACGAAACCGGTGACGCCGTCCTCGACGGTATCCCTGAGACCGCCGACGCCGTGCACGACGCAGGGCATGCCGACACGCATGGCCAGCATCTGGCTGATGCCGCAGGGCTCGAAGCTCGACGGCATCAGGAACAGGTCGCCAACGCGGTACAGTGGGTCCGCGAGCTGTTCGGAATAGCCGCGCAGGAATACGAGGTTCGGGCAGCGCCGTGCGACCTCGAGCATTTGCTGCTCGAGCTCGGCCTCGCCGCTGCCAAGCAACAGCAGCACGTCTTCGGGACCGAGGTCATCGAGCATGTGTTGCAGCGCCGTGTCGCCGTCGGGCATCGCTTTGAGGAACAGGCTCACTTTCTGGCTGACGAGCCTGCCGACACTCACCATGACGTGACGCGGGCGCTTGCCGTCGAGTGAGGCGATTCGCTCCGCGGCGAGCTCGTGGATCTCGGAGTGCTTGCCCTGCTGAAGCCACTCGCCGACCTGCTCGCGCATGAGCTTGACGACGCTGCCCCACGCCGGACGACGCCCCTGCTTCTCGGGGTACTCGCAACCGTTGAGGATGCCCACGAGCCGCCCGTCTTTCGACAGGTTCGACAGGTCCGCTTCGAGGCCTTCACCGCCGATGAAGCCGTGGAACGGGTCACTGGGCAGGCAGATCTCTTTCGCATAAGTCGGCGACACGGTGCTGACCCGATCGGCAAGCCGGATCGCTGTCACCAGCGCGTTGAAGCAGTCCGCCCAGCGTGGATCACGGATCAGCCCGATGTCCACGCGCAGTCCGGGATACCAGTTTTCGAGCGAAGACTGGACGCCGGCGAACGGCCGGATGCCCTGGTAGGCCAGGTTGTGGATCGAGAATACGGTATGAATATCGCGCAGTTCCTCGAAGGCCGGGTCGAATTCCGCGAGCAGACTGTAGAAGCCCGTGTGCCAGTCGTGCAGGTGCAGTACGTCCGGCGGCTGAGGCAGCGCCCACAGCCAGGACGCCAGCGCCGCGCCAAAAAACGCGAACTTGTCCGCGTCGGTCGCGAACGGATTCCCGGGTGGGTCATTGCAGTAGATGCGCCCGGGCCCCTGCGGCGAAAACAGCGGGTGTTCCAGCACGATGTTCTGTACCGGCGGGTTTTTACCCGGCACCTCGTAGACCTCGACGGCGTGCACTTCGCCCCGAAACCGGACGTCGATCGTACCGTGCCGTTCCGCGTTCTCGAGTTCGTGGAACACGCCATAGGATGGCGTCACGATCGTGGCAAGCCAGCCCTTGTCCGTGAGCGCGATCGGCAGGTCACGAATGACGTCGGCAACGCCACCGACCTTGCCGCCTGGCAAGGCTCCGTTCTCGGCGGCCGCAAATATTACGTGTCGCTTGCTGATACCTGCGTTCCTACCGGGTGAAGTGCAGCTGCTGCCCCAGCATGTCCGAAGTCACGAGCGTGATGCCCTTGTCGGTAACGCGGAAGCCGCGCGCGCGATCTTCTTCGTGGTCGATGCCGATGATCGTGCTGGGTTCTATGACGCAACCGCGGTCGATGATCGCGCGGTGAATGCGGGCACCCTCGCCGATTCTGGCGTCCGGCAGGATCACCGAATCCGTTACTTCGGCGTGTGAATGCACCTTGCAGTTGGAGAACAGCAGCGACTGCCTGATATGCGCGCCGGAGATCACGCAGCCGCCGGCGACCATGGACTGGATCGCCTCGCCGCGGCGGCCCGGGTCGTCGAACACGAACTTGGCCGGCGGTGCCTGCAGCTGGTGGGTCCAGATGGGCCACACCTGGTCGTACAGGTTGAGCTGCGGCGTCACGGACACGAGCTCCATGTTGGCTTCCCAGAACGCGTCGAGCGTACCGACATCGCGCCAGTAGACCTGCTCGTCGGTCTCGGGGTCCCGGAACGGGTACGCGTAGATCTGGTAGTCGTCAATGATCGCAGGAATCACGTTGCGCCCGAAGTCGTGCTGCGTGCCGGGCGTGTCCGCATCCTTGATCACCTGCTCGTAGAGGAACTCCGTGTTGAAGATGTAGTTGCCCATCGACGCCATGCACAGGCCTGGTTTACCGGGAATCGGGTTCGGCTTCTCGGGTTTCTCGTCGAAACCGATGATTCGACCCTCATCGTTGACGGTCATGACGCCGAGCTGGCCGGCAGCTTCCTCGATCGGGACTTCCAGGCAGCAGATCGTCATATCCGCCTGCATCGAAGCATGGAATGCGAGGAAAGGACCGTAGTCCATCTTGTAGACGTGGTCGCCGGCGAGGATGAGCACGAAGCGGGGACCGTGCGTGCGGATGATGTCGAGGTTCTGGTACACGGCGTCTGCCGTGCCGCGGTACCACTCACCGCCGACCCGCTGCGAGGCAGGCAGGATCTCCACGAACTCGCGGTCACCGGCGCCTGATTGGAACCAGGACCAGCCGTGCAGCAGGTGTCGAATCAGCGAATGCGCCTTGTACTGCGTGAGCACGCCGATCCGGCGGATCCCGGAATTGATGCAGTTCGACAAGGGGAAGTCGATGATGCGGAACTTGCCGCCGAAAAACAGCGCCGGCTTGGCTCGCCATGTCGTCAGCTCGTGCAGCCTCGATCCCTGCCCGCCGGCGAGAATCAGTGCCAACGTGTCACGCGTCAGCAGACTGACATAACGTGCTTCTTCCTGGACGCTTTTATCCTGGACTCTCAAGTAGTCATTCATCGAGCAACTCACCCGGTATGTGTCGGAGATTGAAGCGCCTCCGACATCAGGCCTGCCTCAGTGGCTGATAGCTCTGCCGGACTCGCGCACCATTTTTGCGACATTGTCGCAGACTTCGCGGGTCAATTGTGAGACACAGAGCCGCCATCGCCAATTATTGCTCGATGTGCCGGGCGTGTTCATCCGGGCTTCGGAGCCGAGCCCGAGGTAATCCTGCATCGGAGCGATCGCCAGCCTGGAATTCGAGGAAAACGCCAGCCGAATCATATCATTTGAAATCGTTTCGGCCGTGCCGCCAGACATCTCGATCGCCGCTTCCTGCGTTTCGAGGATTTCCTGCTCGCTGCGTATGTCGTCCGGGCTGCCGCGGAACCAGCCGAGGGTGGTGTCGTTGTCGTGCGTGCCGGTATAGCAGACGCTGTTTTCCCTGACCTCCGCGAAAACGAACTCGGGATCCGCGACGTCGAACTGCATCACGACCATGCCGGGCATGTCGTAGCTGTCACGCAGCGCCTCCACAGGCGGCGTGATGACGCCGAGGTCCTCGGCAACGATCGGCAGCTGGCCCAGCGAATCACGCATGGCATCGAAGATTGCGCCGTTCGGGCCCGGTTCCCAGGTACCCTTGCGTGCGGTTTTCGCGTCGGCAGGGATCGCCCAGTAGGCCTCGAACCCGCGGAAATGATCGATACGCACGATGTCGACGAGCTCCATCATTGCGCGCATGCGCTCGATCCACCAGCTGAAACCGGCCGCCTCGTGACCCTTCCAGTCATACAGCGGGTTGCCCCAGAGCTGGCCGTCCTCGCTGAAGTAGTCGGGTGGGACGCCGGCGACGAACTCAGGCCTGCCGTCCGCGTCCACGAGCAGGATTTCGGGGCGCGCCCAGGCGTCGGCGCTGTCCAGCGCGATATATATGGGAATATCGCCGAACAGCCGGATGCCGCGGGCGTTGGCGTACTGGCGCAATTTGCGCCACTGGTAGTAAAACAGGAACTGCGTGACCTTGATGGCTGTGATTTCGTCCGCCGTCTCGGCCTCGAGTGCAGAGAGCGCAGTCGGGCTGCGGTGCGCGTACTCCGGCTGCCACTCCGGCCAGGGGCGCTGGTCATGGCGGTCTTTCAGGATCCGAAACAGGGCGTAGTCGTGCAACCAGCTGCCTTCGTTGCGTGCGACGAAGGCAGCAAAAGACGTTTGCATGGATTCCGGGGCCCGCGTCGCGAAGCGGCTCGCCGCGACCGACAGCAGCTTTTTTTTCAGCGGAATAAGCCGGCCGTAGTCGACGGTGCCCGCGGGCAGTTCCTTCAGCGCCGCGGCTTCGTCAGCGCATAGAAGTCCCAGCGATATGAGCTCCTCGACATCAATGAGCATCTCGTTGCAGGCGAACGTCGAGAATGGCTGGTAAGGCGAGTCGCCGTAGCCGGTCGGGCCCAGCGGCAGGAACTGCCAGACGCCGAGTTCCATCCGGACGAGCTTGTCGACAAATGCGCGCGCGTTCGCTCCGATCTCGCCAATTCCGTACGGACCCGGCAGCGATGTGATGTGCATTCCGACGCCAGCCTGGCGGCCCGGCAGCATCGGTTGTTCGTTAAGTCCCTCACCCATCACGGAAAATTAATCAGCACATCCGGCGAGAGCAATGGATTGAATACGTATTCAGCCAATGAATACGTATACATCACGTTGCCGAGAGCGAGATCACTTTTTAAGATGTGGAAACACGTATAACTAACGACCTAGCGGGGGGAAACCTAATGGTCAAGAAGCAGCAGAAATCTGCGCAGTCGGTTTCTGACGAAACCAATTTCACGATGAACATCCGCCGGTCGGCGATCTCGCTGGCTGTCGCTGCCGCACTTCCCGGCGCGATTGCGTTGCCAAACGTTGCCCTCGCACAAGACGAGGTAGCAGAAGACGAGGTCGTCGAAGAGGTCGTGACGTACGGCAGGTACCGTGCAAGTCTGATCGACTCGATCGGCACGAAGCGTAACTCCACCCGGATCGTCGAAGCGATCTCTGCCGAGGACATCGGCAAACTTCCCGATTCGAGTATCGCCGAAGCGATCTCGCGCCTCCCGGGTCTGGCCGGGCAGCGGCTGGACGGCCGCCAGAGCTCGATCTCGATTCGTGGTCTGGGCGAGGACTTCAGCACGGCGACGCTCAACGGTCGTGAGCAAGTGTCGATCGGTGATAACCGCGGCATCGAATTCGATCTTTATCCCTCCGAGATCATGTCCGGCGTAACCGTGTACAAAACGCCCGATGCTTCCCTGATGAACCAGGGCATAGCCGGCACGATCAACCTGCATACGGTTCGTCCCCTCGATTACGGGCGAACGATCCAGCTCAACGCCCACCTCGAGCAGAATGGCCACAGCCAGCTGAACCCGGACGGCGACGACCAGGGACATCGGGCGACCGTGTCATACATCGATTCGTTCGCCGACGATACGGTCGGACTCGCTGTCGCGTGGGCGACCATGGAATCGCCGAACCAGGAGGAGCGCTGGAATTCCTGGGGTTTCCCGGCCGACAATGACACCGGCGACCTGATCCTCGGTGGTGCGAAACCGTTCGTTCGTTCGTCCACACTCGACCGCGACACCTTCATGGGCGTTCTGCAGTTCGACCCGACCGACGACTTTTCGATAACGGCCGATGCACTGTACATCGATTTCTCGGACGAAAAACGGCTGCGCGGCATCGAGATCCCGGGCGAGTGGGGCGCCGGTGCCGACGCGATCTCGAGCGACA
>JAAUXY010072413.1_pt1 | contig 10443 bp, 6 predicted proteins | sample 7278121 | NCBI WGS metagenome assembly JAAUXY01 (sample SAMN14350117, study PRJNA611818) | marine sediment metagenome | isolation source: surface marine sediment (1.8m) | place: French Polynesia: Moorea | collected 2018-08
CCGCGAACCCTGGGGTTCGCCCAAACCGCGGCCGCGCTGGCAATGCCTCGCGGTCATGTCCATGAGGTTCGAAATGGTTTGCCCACGCTCTCTCAGACCGGATTTCGCTTCATTGATCACCGTGTCCAACGCTCGCCGCTTCGGCGTGCTGGCCACCGTCCTCGCCTTGGCTCTGACCACGGCCGTCCCCGCTGACGCCTGCCTGCTGGCCAAGCGCCTGCGGGTGGTAGCGCCGCATCTGACCGAGGCCGAGATCGAGCTCTATGCCCATGGCAATATGGATCCACTCAAGGTCCATTACGAGCTCAAGGCGGCGGCACCCTGCGTCGGCGGCCAGGCCGACATCTTCAGTTGCGACGGGGTGGATCTTTTAGGGCACCTCAACCTGAGCGAAATCGGAGGTGGCGACGGCAACGATCTATGGGGCTGGACTGATGGGGTGACCGGCGCCGAGATCGCGATCATCGGCCGCACCAACGGCACCGCCTTCGTCGACGTCTCCGATCCCGAGAACGTGGTCTACCTGGGCAACCTGCCGTCCCATAGCGGCACCTCCTCATGGCGCGACATCAAGACCTTCGCCGACTATGCCTTCATCGTCGCCGACGGCCAGCCCCACGGCATTCAGGTCTTCGACCTCACTCAGCTGCGCGGCATCTCCAACCCGCCGGTGACCTTCTCGGCCACCGCGCACTACGACGAGATCGGCAACTCCCACAACATCGTCATCAACGAGGACACCGGCTTCGCCTACGCCGTAGGCTCGAACGCCTGCTCCGGTGGCCTCTACATGGTCGACGTCAACACCCCGACCACCCCGACCTTCGCCGGCTGCTTCTCCGCCGACGGCTACACTCACGACGCCCAGTGCGTGATCTACTCCGGGCCGGATACCCAGCACACCGGCAAGGAGATCTGCTTCGCATCGAACGAGGACACGTTGACCATCGTCGACGTCTCCAACAAGAGCAATCCCATCCAGCTCTCGCGCGTCGACTACACCCAACCGGGCAATAGCCACTATGCCCACCAGGGCTGGTTGACCGAAGACCAGCAGTACTTCGTCTTCGACGACGAATTCGACGAAATGGGGCAAGGGCACAACACCCGCACCTACGTCTGGGACGTCGCCGACCTCGATGCACCGTCGCTGAACGGATTCACCGACGCCGCCGGCAGCTCGGTCGATCACAACCAGTACATTCGCGGCAACCACACCTACCAGGCGAACTATGCTCGCGGCCTGCGCATCCTGGAGCTCACCGACCTGCCGAACGCCGCCTTGACCGAAGTCGGCTTCTTCGACACCTATCCCGAGTCCGACGGCAACAACTTCGACGGCGCCTGGAGCACCTATCCCTTCTTCGCCAGCGGCATCGTGCTGGTCTCGGACATCAACCGCGGCCTGTTCATCCTCAGGCCGCAGACGACTGATCCGAACACCACGCCGGCGGTCAACATCACCGCTCCCGCCGACGGCTCCTCGTCAAACCAGGGGGACTCAGTCGGCTTTGCCGGCAACGCCAACGACGCCGAAGACGGCGACCTGACCTCGAGCCTCGCCTGGACGTCTTCGATCGACGGCTCGATCGGCAGCGGCGGGTCCTTCTCCACCAGCACACTCAGCGCCGGCAGCCACACGATCACCGCGTCGGTCACCGACTCCGGCGGCGCGACCGGCTCGAGCCAGATCTCGATCACCGTCATCGGCTCCGGGGGCGGCCCGCAGACCGCGGTCTACAACGCCGGCCTCGGCACCCCGGCCTGCACTGCCGTAGGTTCGTCCTGCGACAGTCTCGCGCTGGTCGACGGCCGAGACGACAACGGTCCCGAGCCCAACGCACCCAACACCCTGGACGGCTGCACCGACGGCACCTCCGGCTCCTATCACTCCGACGAGTCGAATGACCGCATCGTCGTCACCACCCTCGACGGCAGCGATTTCGCCTCCGGCGCCACGGTGCGAATCGACGCCACAGTCTGGGCCTGGACGACGCCGGCCCAAGACACCCTGGACCTCTTCTTCGCCGCCGACGCCAACAGCCCGAGCTGGCAATTGATCGACTCGATCACCGCCACCGTGGCCGGCGAGCAGACCCTCTCCGCCACCTACACCCTGCCGGCTGGTGCTCTCCAAGCGGTGCGCGCACAGTTCCGCTACCAGAGCACCAACGCACCATGCTCGAGCGGCAACTACAACGATCGCGACGACCTGGTGTTCGCCGTCGGCTCCGCCTCGGCCTGCACCGTCGATGCGGACTGCGACGACGGCGCCTTCTGTAACGGCGCCGAGACCTGCAACACCGGCACCGGCCAGTGCGAAGACGGCACCGCCCCGACCTGCGACGACGGCGCCTTCTGCAACGGCACTGAAATCTGCAACGAGACTACCGACAACTGCAACGCCGGCACTCCGCCGACCTGCGACGACGGCGCCTTCTGCAACGGCACCGAAACCTGCAACGAAGTCACCGACAGCTGCGACGCCGGCACTCCACCAGCCTGCGACGACGGCGCCTTCTGCAACGGTGCCGAAACCTGCAACGAGACATCCGACAGCTGCGATTCGGGCGCCGCTCCGTGCACCGGCCCGGGCCAGACCTGCAACGAGACATCCGACGCCTGCGAAGGCGGCACCGGTTGCCTGAGCGAGGTGGATTTCGAGTTCGGTGCCGGCGGCTGGACCAATGGTGCCGACACCTGCAGCACCGGTTTCTTCGTGGTCGGCTCGCCCGATGCCACGGCCTGGCAGGTCGGCGGCGGCAACCCCGGCAACGCCTACTTCACCCAGCCCAACCCCGGCGGCATCGGCAGTGACGACGTCGACGGCGGTACCTGCGAGGCCCTGTCGCCTACGATCGACGCCAGCGGTCAGTCGGCGGTCGAAATCTCCCTCGACTACTTCCACGGCCAGCGCGACGCAGGAGATGACGCAAACGACGGCTTCACCATCGAGGTGCTCAATAACGGCAGCGTGGTCGACACCATGGTGGCCATCGGTGATGTCACCAACAATGCCGCCTGGACGAACGTATCGACCACCGTCTCCAACCCCGGCAACCTGCAACTGCGGGTGCGGGCGACCGACGCCACGGGCGGCGGCGATATCGTCGAAGGCGGTATCGACAACGTACAGATCTGCCCGACCACCCCACCGCCCGCCTGCTCGGTTGAAGAAGACTTCTCCAGCGGGGTCGGAGCCTGGGTCAACGCCGCGGCCAGCACCTGCAGTACCGGCACCTTCGTCGCAGCCACTCCGACCCAGCAGACCAGTACCGTGGTCACCCAGGTCGGCGGCGACCACACCACCGGCACCGGCAACGCGCTCTTCACCGCTACCAACTCGAGCGCCGGCAACGCCGACGTCGACGGCGGCAACTGCATTCTCGAGTCGCCGTCGTTCAACGTCGCGCAAGCCTCAGATCTCTCGATCTGGTACTTCCACGGCCAACGCGACGCCGGGGACGACGCCTCGGGCGACTTCTTCCTGCTCGAGGTCTCGACCAACGGCGGTGCCAGCTACTCACCGCTGGTGTCGATCGGTGACGTTCAGAACGTCGCCAGCTGGACCGAGGCCACGACCACGATTCCGGCCGGCTCGGACGTCCGGATCAGGGTCCAGGTCTCCGACGGGTCCGCCACCGGCGACATCGTCGAGGGCGGAATCGACGACCTGTCGATCTGCCCCGCCCCATGAAGTCTTGCCTTCGGCAAGACTCATGGCCCAACCCCTCCTTGGCGGAAGCCTGTCCGCGGACTCGACAGGCTTCCGCTTTGAGCAGGGTCCACCAGCCTAGAGGAATTTCTAGAGACCCCTCGGTAGACTAGGTCTTCCCGAGGCCAGCGAGAAGCCCCGGGCTTTGCCCGGGGCTTTTTCTATGGCCCGAACTTTCCCTAACTGATGAGTCGATCGGAGAACCCGTGGAAAAGATCAACGTCAAAGGCAAATTTGACCTCTTCAACGAACACTGGAGCCCCAAGATCATCGCCGAGCTCAATGGCCAGCACGTCAAGCTCGCCAAGATCGAAGGGCCCTTCGTCTGGCATCAGCACGAAGACGAAGACGAGCTCTTCTTCGTCGTCAAGGGGCGGCTCAAGATGGAGCTGCGCGACGGCGACGTCCTCCTCGAAGAGGGCGACATGCTGGTCGTTCCCCGCGGCGTCGAGCACCGTCCGGTGGCCGAGGAAGAAGTCTGGATGATGATGTTCGAGCCGGCATCGACGGTCAACACCGGCAGCGCCGGTGGTGAACGAACCGTCGAAGAGCCGGAATGGATCTAGTTGCGGTGCGCGGCGTCGAGCATACGCCCTGGCTCTACGACGCCTTCATGGACGTCATGGAGCCCTTCGGACTCCGCCGCTGGCGCCATAGACTGCTGGCCGGCGTGGCCGGCCGGACGCTCGAGGTCGGCTGCGGCACCGGCCGTAACCTGCCTCTATACCCGCCTGACTCCCGTGTCGTCGCCTCCGAACCGGACCTGCGCCTGTTATTGGCAGCCCGTCGCCGATCTTCTGCTCCACTGGTCGTCGCCAGCGCCGAAGCCCTACCCTTTCGCCCCGCCAGCTTCGAAACCATCGTCTCGAGCCTGGTCTTCTGCTCGGTCGGTGACCCATCCCAGGGCCTGCGTGAGATCGGTCGCGTGCTGACGTCTGGCGGACGTCTGCGAATGATGGAACACGTACGCCATCGCCGCCCGTTTCTCGGACGTCTGCAGGACATCATCCAGCCAGCTTGGACCTGGATCTCCGGCGGCTGCCACCCCAACCGGGACACCGAGGCAGCGGTCGAAGCTGAGGGATTCGTCATCGACCGCGAGACCCGCCGTTCGAGCGGCGCCATGAGGCTGTTTACAGCGAGACTACGCTAACCGCCGCCACCGACCCAGTGGCACAAGCCGGCGGTGAGGGTGGCGGCGTAATTGCCGACGGCGTAGCCGATCAGCGCCATCAGGATTGATACCGGCACCAGCTTCTCACGATGCGCTGCCGCCACCACCGGCGCCGAGGCGGCTCCGCCGACATTGGCCGCCGAGGCGATCGCCAGCGTGTGGACGTCGACCCGCAGCAGATAGGCGCCGGCGAGGCAGAAGGCACCGTGAATGAAGATCCAGATGAACGCCCCGAGCAGAAACGCCGGCGCCTGATCGAGGCCGGCGAGCGACGCCCGCGCTCCCATGCCGGCGACAAAGACGTAGACGATCGCCATCGCGACTTCATGAGAACCCGGCAAGGCGCGTGCCCTGGTGAACGACAGGGCGATGCCCATCGTGGTCACCAGCAGAATCTTCCAGACGTTGGTCGACAAGACCGGCGGAAACTCCGGCAACTGCGGTGCGACTGCTGCCGCGATCCAGGTCACGGTCGCCGCCAGCACCCCGAGATAGAGGTAGTCGCGCATCGCTGGTGCCCTCTCTTCTTTCTTCTCGAGATCCGCTGCCGCCTCCATCGCCTCGACCCGGCCTTCATCGACTCGCGCCCAGCGGTTGAAACGCTCGGCGATATTCTTCGAGCCGAGCAGAATCGGCAGCCACACGATATAGACCGCGTTGTCCGCCAGCACCGCCAACCCTAACTGCTCGGGGGACGCGCCGACGCCCTCGGCCACCGCCGCCATATTGCCGGTACCGCCGATCCAGCTGCCGGCGAGCGCTCCAAAACCGGTCCACGCATCCTCCGCCAGCCAGCGGTGCACCAGAGCGTAAGAGACCACGCCTCCGACCATGATGCCCAGCGTGCCGAGCAGCATCACCAGGACGCCTTTGCCCATGATCCGCACTGCCGCACCGACATCGACCGACAGCAGCAGCAGACAGATGAACATCGGCAGCGCGATGCCCCGCAGCACATCGTAGACCCCCGAAGATCCCGGAATCACGCCGGTGTTGTTGAGAATCACCGGCGTCAAGTAAATGAAGATCAGCGGTGGCAGAAACTCGAAGAGCTTCCAGCGCGTCTTCTGCTCGACATAAAACCAGAATGCGCAAACGGCGACGAGGATCGCAAGGACACCCTCGTGGGACGAGACATAGGTTGTAGTTTCTTCCACGGGAGTAGGGTATCAAACTACCACCACAACTCCATTCCCGACGCCTTACCCACCGTGTCCTCAGAGATCTGTTGATGCCGGCTCTGCCGATACCCCGACGCACCCGCCGCCTCTTTTCGGATCCGCGCCAACGCCGCCTGGATCTGCTCCTTCTCATCCTCACTCAACCCACCGCCGCCGCCGGCAGGCGGTGGTGAACCGGGGGGTGGCGAACCGGCGGGTGGCGGATCCTCACCTCCAGGCGGCGGTTCCCCAGGCGGCGGTTCCTCAGGAGGCGGCTCGCCCGGCGGAGGCTCCCCGGAAGGGGGTGGCGGAGGCTCCCCGGACGGAGGCGGCGGCGTGTCCGGCGACGGCGGAGGAGGTGGTGGTGGAGGCGGCTCACACGTTTCGATCAACTCGTCCAGCTCGTCTAGCCTTGCCTCGACCGCCTGCGCATCCTCGATCGCCTGCTTGCCCAGGCCCTTGTTGCCGGCCATCTCGGCGGCATCACGGAATCGCTTGGCCGCCTGAGTGAACAGCTGACGAGCGCGATCGAAGATGCATTCTTCGAGATCGATCTCCTGCTCACCCCAGCCGTAGAGAGCATGCCCGTCGTTGTAGTGCGCCTCGACCAGGCGCGGCTCGACCAGCATCGCCTCCTGGTAGTAATCGTGGGCGATGGCAAACTGCTCTTGCGCCGCAGCGTTCTTGCCCAGGTTGTAGAGCGGGATCTGGCGCCTGATGCGGTAACTCTTACTCTTCTCGAATCGCGCGGCGGCCTCGGCATATTGATCGGCGTGAAAAAGACCGACACCCAGCTCGTTGTGGTAATGGGCGTTGAGCGCCCGCATCGGCATCCGGCAACCGGAGATCAACAGGGCCACGACGATAAGCGCCGCGGCTTGACCGACAGGGTGAGATCCGCCTCGCCTGGCCCGGTTTCTTTTGAAGTCGCCTCGCCCGGGACGCCGGCCGATCCACAACGTCTCGATCAGGAAGCCGATCAGAAAGGCGAGGAGCGGATAAGCCGAGAGGTCCTTCTTATCCTTGCCCTCGACCTCGACCACCGCCGGTTCGGCACGCTCGATCACCGACTTCAAGCTGCCCGTCCAATCGCCCTCGGCGACGGTCATCGCTCGACCGCCGGTGGTCTCAGCGATCGCCGCCAACGTCGAGTCGACCCGGCGGGTGTGGTACTCCTTGGCCACGCGCTTTTCCTTGACCGAATTGATCACGTCTTCAGGCTCGTAGATCACCCGCCCCTCGCCCTCGAGACTGCCGACGCCCAGGGTATGCACCGGCACCTCGAGCTCGACCAGCACATCGAGGGCGTCGGCATAGTCGTCGGTCTGGGGCAACTCGCCGTCCGAGATCAGGACCACCTGGTAGCCACCCCGCTCCTTCGTCCCGCCGGGCGAGTGGACGGCATGGATCACGGCGTCGAACGCCGTCGAAAAGCGGGTGCCGGAAAGGGTGAGATCGACGTGGTATCCGAGATTGCTCAAGATGCTGGTGAGCGCCGCGCGATCGCGGGTCGGTGGTGAGTGGACCACAGTGACGCCGGAGAAGGAGATCACGCCGAAGGCGGCGTCGGGCATCGCATCGATCAGCTCAGAAGAAAAGCTGACCGCCTGGGCGAAACGGGAGCCTGGCGGCTCCCCCGGTCCTGGATGCGGCTCGATGTCGGTCGCTCCCATGCTCAAAGAAGCGTCGAGCACCAGCAGGACGGTATGCGCCGTCACCTCGCGCTCGCCGGCGGTAACGGCGAACGGGCCAGCGGCGGCAACGACCAGCAACGCTCCCAGGACAAAGAGGAATACGAAATGCCAGCGCACGCTGGTGCGGCTGTAGCGGGTCAGTCGACCGCGAAAACGCTCGGCGACGCGGTCGTGAATCCACTCGAGCGCCGCTTTCTGCCGCCCCGCGAGCAGAATCATAGCCAGTGCCCAGACACCGGCGACAGCCAGCCACCAAGGGTCGGAGAAGCCCTTCACCGGAGCGGTCTCCGCAGCACCAGGCCGTCGGTCAACAGCCAGGCGGCGAACAAGACGAACAACAGCGCCGCCAGGTATGGTGCATAAGCGCGCCGGATGACCACGTTCTCGATCAGGAGCGGCGTCGTGTCGAGCCGCGAAAGATCGTCGAAGATGGCGCTCAGGATCTCGAGATCGGTCGCCCGACGGTAACTCCCGCCAGCGGCTTCCGCGATTTCCTTGAGCTGGCTATCGTCGAGCGAGGTCTTGAGGATCTTGTCTTCGACCGTGATGAACGGCTTGCCGTCGACAAAGACCTCGACCGGCTCAGGACCCCCGACCCCGAGGACCTGGAGACGGATGTCCGATTCGGCGACAAAACGCGCCGCCAGCATCGGATCCGCGCCGGAGTTGCTTTCGCCGTCGGTGATCAGCACGATCACCTGATCGCGCCCTTCCTCACGCTGGCGCAGCAGACCGTCGGCGGCGGCGATCAATGCGTCACCCAAGGCGGTACCACCGCTCTCCGCGTGGTTGATGGTCTTGAACGACAGCTGCTCGATCATGGCGGTGAGCGCGCCGTGATCGGTGGTCAGCGGCGTCTGGGCGAAGACGTGCTTGCCGAAGGCATAGACCGCGATTCGGTCGCTACCGCTGCGTCGCACTAGATCGGCCGCCAACGACTTGAGCGCTTCGAGACGATTGGGCGGAAAGTCCGCAGCCTGCATGCTCGCCGAGATATCGAGCGCCAGCGCGACGTCGAGCCCCTCTTCGCCGATCAGCTCTACCTCGTCGCGCCGGTGGGGCCCGGCCAGCGCCAGGATCACCCCAGCCAGGATCACCATCTCGAACGGCACCTGCGCACGCAACAACCCGGCCCGCGCGCTCGACCCCTTAGCGTACTGCAGCGGCGCATAAGCCACCGCCGCCCCGCGCACCGCCCGCCACCGCAACCGGCCATACACCGGCAAGAGCAGCAGCCCCAACAACAGATAGGGATATTCGAGGCTCATGCCAAAAGCTCCCGCGCCTCGGCACAAGCCTTGACGAAATGCCGGCGTCGCGGCTCCTCTCGACCATACCTGCGCCGACTGAGATCGGTCATGAAACTCCCCACCCGTTGATCCTCGACCATGATCGCGATCTCTGGGCTGGTCATGCGCTCGATCGGATGGCCGGTACTTCGCCCGAGATGCGCCTTCACCAGCCTCGCCAGAATGTGGCATCCCTCGCGAAACTGCTTCGTCTTCAGGAATTCATCCTCGAGCGCCCGAATCCGACTGCCGATACTGGAGGCAGGCGTCGGAGTAGGCACCAACCGGGGGGGAGGCGGAGCCTCTTCCACCGATTGCGGACGCCGCAGCGCAAAGTAACGCAGCAGCAGAAAGAGAAGCCCCAGAAGCAGCAGGGCAATGCCAGCCAAAAGCAGGATGAAGAGCGCCCTCGGCATGATGTGCAGAGGATCCGCGGGCGGTGACGGCAACGGCGTCGTGACCTCCGAAGACAGCCCGACCAGCAGCCACTCGATCAATGCTCGAATCTCCGCCGCTTGCGCTGAAATAGCCGGGTCAAGGCACCGCCCACCGGGTCGGTGGTCGCATAGCTTCCGAAGTCGAGCCCGTACTTATCGCACTCCTGCTCGAGAAAAGCCGTCATCTCCTCCAGGCTGCCGGTCTCCCCCGGCGCCAGTGACGCCAGACCGGTGGATCCTTCGGGAGCAAAGGCGGTCAGCCGGACGACGCTTGACGCCTCGTACTCCAGCGGGTCGTAGAGGTGAATCAGCGACACGTCGTGCTGCTTTTTGAAGTACTTCAGATCCTCCGGAATATCGTGATCAATGAAGTCCGAGATCACGAACACCACAAACCGGCGCCCTTTGAATCGCTGGATGGCGTGCACGGCGCAACGCGGATCGGACTCCCGGCAGGGCTCAGGCTCCCGCGAGAGAGCACCGACGAAAGTCTTGAGCGCCCGGAACAGCTGCCGCTTGCCGGCCCGCGGCCGGTCGAGCTCGAAGACGCGATCGGCAAAGGTGACGAAGCCCAGGCGATCCCCCGCCGCGATCGCCGACACTGCCAGGGTCGCCGCCACTTCGACCGCCACCTCGAGCTTGGTCTTTTCCTGCCAGCCGGTGGCCATCGACGGGCTGACGTCGAGGGCGACGAAAACCTCCCGCTGACGTTCTTCCAGGAATGTGCGCACATACGGCGAGCCCATACGCGCCGTCATCTTCCAGTCGATGCGCCGCACGTCCTCGCCGGGGACGTAGCGCCGCGCCTCGTGGAACTCGAGGCCGCGGCCGGGAACGGTCGTCAGGTAGTTGCCGGTCAAAAGCGACGAGACGTTGCGGCGGGCGACGATCTCGAGCTCGGTGACCTCGGCCAGCAGGGCTCTGAGCGCGGCGTTCACGGCACCTTGACGGCGCCGAGAATGCGGGCGACCACC
>JAAUXY010100103.1_pt1 | contig 10443 bp, 3 predicted proteins | sample 7278121 | NCBI WGS metagenome assembly JAAUXY01 (sample SAMN14350117, study PRJNA611818) | marine sediment metagenome | isolation source: surface marine sediment (1.8m) | place: French Polynesia: Moorea | collected 2018-08
GATGAAGAAAACGAGAGATCATCACTTTTCTTCATGCAAACACAATCGACACAGTATGTCATAAAAACCATATCAGGTACATAGAAACATAAACCTGTAGACTGATATGCTTCTTCTAAAAGCAAAACAAGAATTCAACCATGGCAGTCAGCTCCATGAGCAATCCGATCTCCCGTATTCCGAAGTCGGAAAGGGAATACAGTACAGTCGAATGCTTGTTCAACGCAATCGACACGATGGAACGGCTCCCGGACACGTTGGATCATGATAATAAGGTCTGTGACGATTTGAATCGGTACGTCAAAGAGAATGTTGATAAGTTGATCATGATCGTCAAAGATTCAAATGGCATTGGTATCATGACGACAGACACCGGCATGCTTTTGGCTTTACGTGAGAGATCGTTTTTCATCTTGGTTGGGACACGGACCCCACCGATAGTTCTCGACATCTTGAAGCTCGCCATGTACAACAACACGGATTGGAGTCGTGAGGGATTGTACAATCAACTCATTGTAGAATACTTCAGACGCAAGAACCTGTTGGCATATAAACGGGAAGTGATGGATTCTTCCAAGATGACGTTAAGGAAGACACGTCAAAACAAGATTATCCCTGCTACGGACGGACCGCGAGTACCACCAACACAAGTAGTACAATTTTCGTGTCGGGCATTGACTGGATGGATTCATACACTCCTTTCAATGTGTAAGATCGGCGTAGAACATCCCAACGTCACTCAGACACGGCAATTGTTGTGTATCATGATCAAGTTTCCGGGTGGACGATACGCACGTCCCGATCAAGACACGTTGTCGTATACACGGTCTTCTACCGTCAAGACACTGTTGAAGGCCATATCCTGTCAACAAACGGAAGGGAATCGCATTGTCTTGCCATATCAAGAGACAACGTTGACCCTGATCATGGATGCCCTTCTTTTCGAGTCATATTTCCTCAAGAATCATGCTGGCTTGATAACCGGTATCACCGAGACAACGGATATCAACGAAAACATTAAGAATGCCTTTAATGAGACTCTTGTAGTCCCAATGCAAATGAAGGACAAACCAAATTCCATCAAGCAGGTTGCCATTCAGCGTAATCTAGAGGACTTTCGTTTTACTTGGACCAAGGAAACCCTTGCTCCCCATGTTAGAGCCGTGTTCACGAAAGTACAAAAATACCAGGAGGAGTTTGGTAACTACGTCAATTTCGTGAAGGCTGTCAACAAATTTGATGAGGAGAATAAAATTGGTTTGGATGACCTCAAACACCGGTTCGGTGAAGTAGAAGATGTACGCTTTCCATTGGCATACGATGATATGGAAGGTGTCTTGCACGCCCATAACGATCGTACCAAAAAGAAACATAAATCGTCCAAGGCTCTTACCCAGGGAGCAGGAAAAGCATACGTTCGTCGTCCACCCTTGACCAAAGCTCAATACCGGAAAGCTGTCCGTGTTGCGACAAGAATGGGTGTCTTCAACAACGACAACGAATCTGATTGGAATATACCCAATAACAAACGCAAAGGCTCACCTCAGTCTTTAGAAAAGAAAATCCAGACTGGAAAGGGCCCATTGAAAAAGCGTCATAGAAGATTCGCACAGGCGAGGAAACAGGTCATCGAAATCTACGATTCGTCATCTGACGATAGTAGTGATGAAGATCACGAAGATGACCGCAAACCTGCAGCTGTGGAGGACAATCGTAAACCTGCGGCTCGTAAGTAATTCAATTCAATGAAGAGCCCTCAAAAAGATAACGATAATATCGGGTTTCGTTGTCCATCATAATCTTGGTTCCAGGATCAGCAGGTTGTTGCGTAGCACCATCTACCTTAAATAATTTAGCAAAACCAGCTTGTACCATAACACGACCATACCAATAGCGACTTTCAATGTGTCTCGTCTTCTTTGTAGGTTTGTCGGAATTGTTCATGGCAATGGCAGCATTACTGTCTACTAGAACAGGTACCGTATACAAACGATCAGTATCGTCAAAAATAATCTTTGCAATGGCTTTGAATGGAAATCTTGATCTCATTATGGCTGCTGAATAACAATTAGATTCAGATTCAGCAGTAGATAGAGGAATTGGGTTCGGAACCCATGATTGATGATCTATAATCCCTCCTTGGAAGACTTGGAGATCACATGCTGTAGACTTGCCTTGATCACAATCAGCATGAGCACTATCCGCAAATATAACATACATAGGATCTGCATCGAAACCCTCTACCTCGCGTAACATCTTGACCACAGGAGCCTGTTGAATGTCATGATAGAATATCAAAGGCTTTGGAGGATGACATCGAAAATGATGTAATAGATGCAAAGCAGCCTTAAAATGTTGTCGACCTGGTAAATTCATAAATTTACATAACTTCCGAATAGCGTAGATTTCCTCATAACACGTGTACGACAACCAATTGAAACAACCGGCTAATTCGATGTAACGGAATCCAAATTCTTTCTCAAGTTCTTCCACTTCTTCTTTATTTTCAGAACAATCCTTTCTTGTGAACTTCATGGACACACGTACTGGAGACGCATATTTTATCTTCTCTTTCTCTGTTGGTTCAAGCGGTAAATTTGGCAAGAATCGATTTACCATAGACTTTGAATAACGTGATTGGTCCAATAACACATTCTTGTCCTTATCTTGGCCTAGCCTCGTTTGCAAATACCAATCTGCAGTAGGACGGACTTCAGTGTCAAATCGCGACTTCAAAGTATCGACGAATTCCATTAAATCACGCTGAACAGTCCCAGCTATCAAAATATCATCTACATAGTGTAGGAGGAGTATCAAGGCTCCGTTTCTTTTGCGAAACCAGAATCCAGGAAGACCGGATTCTTCAAACCCTTGCGTCATTAGAAACTCAGCTTGATCTTGATATAGGAATTTTCCACTGTACTGGTATCCATACAATGCTTTCTTCAATAAAACAGGGCGTCCTATCCATTTGTGCACATGCTCTGGTAACCATTTCTTCCAAACCTCTGGAAATAGTACAAAGACACGTTCCCTCATATTTGCTTGCAAATATGCTAGCAAGAAATCGACTTGGAGCGGAAAAATGCCGTACTTGGCACAAAGAGCCAGATATACCTTCAGGGCCAAAAATGAAGCATGCGGATTCCATGAATCTTGCGGATCTGCGGGATTATATAAGTCGCCCCTGTACACAATTCTATTTTTCAGCTTGTCAATAAAACCATCCTTGTTGATCTTGCACTTGTATACTTCCATCAAAGGAACGATGGGGTCACCCGGCAATGGATCCTCCAAGGAGCAAGCTTGTCTTTGTATCAATATACCTAAGACTTCTTTGACAAAAGCCTTAACCCATGCTTGACCTATCTTTGGATTCATATAAGGTGTCTGAGTTACACTTCTTGGTACATCCAAGAATGGAGTTGGATCTCCGCCCGGCTCTCCAGGTTCAATTTCCACGTCATCAACTTCAACTTCAATGTCACCATCACCAGTTAATGATGCAGCACAAGCATGACGTGTATCATCAGACATATCACCTAATGATCTGGATACTAACGTAGCAAAAGCTGTAGCACGTTGTCGTTTACGTATCCTGGAAGATCTACGAAGTCCCTGATCTGACATTGGATCGGCAGATTGTTGAATGTTTTGTTCCTCTTGTACTGTAGGTCGTGCAGATGGTTTACCACCACCAAGGTCTTCTACCAGGGCTTGTCCTTCTCTTAATGCTGCTTCATTCAAGTTGTCCGGAGGTTCCCATGTAGTCTCTTCATAACCAACCCATTTGACTTCATATAATAAGGCTCCGTCCTTATCGTATTTGAAATTGATAATGTGTTCAACGTCATATTCTTGGTTGTCATTATCCTTATCAACAACTGCTGGAATAGCATCTGCTGGGGATGAATCTTCTTGTTCTGTAGTTGTACTACCAACATAGCGATAAGTGTCATATGCACCCATTTCATCCGTATATATTACATCCGGTAAAGGTTCATCTACCTCAGATTCATACGGAGTGAACCGAATACCAAAAGGAGGACCTGAATAAGCAAAATCTCTGGAGGTTGAGTTCAAGTCATGTCCAACACCTCTGGTAGGCATTGCATCTGCATACAAGATCTTATCGTATGCTAAACCTGTCGATACAAATGCTTCATCAAAAGCGACATCAACACTTGTGATTAATCTGTTGACTTGAGGAACGTATATTCGCCATCCCGCCTGATTTGTTGGGAAGCCAACAAAAATACCACGTACACCTCGTTGAATCAAATTCTTTGAGTCTAAATTGACTCGTGGTTCTGTATCTTTTGGCGTCTTTCTTTTATATACCTTGAATACAACAGGACAACCAAACACTCTATAACGAGCTATCTTGATCTGATCTAAATGGGCGTTCCATAATAGACCTGGACAAGATTGTTCATATCCTGTCCCCGAATGACTTGATCTCTTCAAAGCACCTTTTGCTGGTAAGACATCCATGATACGGCTTGCATATAACAAAGCCTGCGTCAGAAATGGCCAGCCAAGACGTGCGGCGTTACATAATGAAAATGCCATCTTACGACATGTTTGCCAATTACGCTCATTTAAGCCATTCATTTCTTGGTGAGCTGGACCGGCTATCACCAAGGAAATATTACGATTTCGGCACCACTGGCGAAACTGATTGGAGATAAGTTGTGAACCTGCATCCACATGAATCTCCTGGCATATAGCCTCTAGTGTAAAATTATGATATGGACGATTCTCTTGCTCAAAGTCCATCAAGGCAGATATAACATCATCTGTTTTGCTTCCTTTCATACCTTGCAAGTGGAACAACCGACTGGCTTGATCCAATATGGTCAAGAATTGTGGAAATGTTGAGGAGGGTGTTAATCCAATAGGAGCTGGATTGGGTTGCATATCCAAGTACAAGATTTGACCGGGAAAAACATATTCAGTTGGTTCTCTAGCAGGACCTCTTGGCGTTGCCCTTATCTGGGAAATTTGAGACACCTCACAATATTCGTCTTGTGAGACAAGTATCCTTTGATCACGCCAGAGGTCCTCCTTGTCAGCTGTCAATAGAGCACCGACTGAACGATATCCCAATCTACTTCGTAGTAGGTTCATTTCTACTGGACGTTTGCGCGACCTCGGATTGGCACCTTGAGTAACAATAGGGAAATGACGAGTCTCTGGAGTTGATGGAGGAGAAACAAATTCAATACGCACACGTTTGTTGAATAGTTCTCTCACTAAAATCTCATCAGCTTGATTCCATGCATCATAAGCTTTCTCAGCTTCAAGATAGACTTCGACTTCTTTTGTCAGAGGATCGTCTTCAGCTGATACGTAGTTATGATCCCACCATCGTGGATCGATTGGCTTGAGTGCTATCGAATGTCTTGCATTCGGAAAGTCCAGAGGATTGTATGCTGGCAATTCTCCTGGCAAAAGACCATATCGTCTTTGAAAGTAATGAATCTTGACCAAATATTCTCCCATAGCACGTTCCCACTCCCGTTTAGCGTCTTTCTGATTTTGTCTATCCCAAGAGTCCATAACCATACCAGTCGAACGTTGAGTAGGACGATTTGGTCTGATAATATAATCCTTCGGATCAGTATTATCATCTTTATTCAAAATAAATTCACTGTTGTTCTCGGGTATCTTGGTTAGTGCATTAGCTAGAACCATGCGTCTGTGATCTGGTGTCCGCCTTTGGAAAACATCATCATCAAAAGGAGGGGTTACAACACCATTTTGGAAGTCTCGACAGTATTGATCAATGTCGAAATATGGATCATCTTTGTAATAATCAGAAGCCTTATCGCGGAATTCTTGATAGGATGCATCGTCTGGATTAGTGAGTACTTTTCTCAAGATGAAATCATCCATGACGTCTACATCTTCAAAATCCAACTGATTAACCTTTCGTGGCCTGTTATGTAAACGACCATACCTATCATATTGTTCGAGTATGCAGTCCCTTTTGGCTTGCTCTCGTTCGGACATCAGTTCGTCATGATCTGACATTTCCTGCCAATCGAACTGATCTCTTCCATTGTCTGTCGAATCGTAACGAGCATCACCATTGTCAACATCATCATCTGAATCTGAATCTGAATCACCAATGTCTCTCCTTGGTGGCATCAACGGAGGAACCTCGTGAACACTATCTTCTTCGTCTTGTTCCATAAACAGTTCATCCTCTTGATCAACGTATTCTCGGTCTTCGTGTATTGTAAGACCGTCTCGAATTACAGGAGCCGCGAATGGTAAGGAGGGCATCCCATCGTTTGTAAGTAAAGGATGTCTCAAATGAATCGTAAAAGCTCTCTCTGTATTGACATGCATCTTAATCATGACAGTTGAGAATCCGAAAACAACTTCGTGACCTTGTTCTGATAAACCTGCCACTGACCATAAAATAGATTTGAGACCAGGAACAAGTAGCGTATTCATTACTGGAATGACATAACTTTCGCCTGTCTCAACGTCTTTAACCTTGATACGCATCAGTCCTTGATAATCGGCGTTGTGCAGCGTACCGTCAGCCAATAGTACATGGGCATAACATATTTCAATAAGATCAAGATACTTGAATGTAGGAACCATAGAGTCTGAAGCACCAGAATCTATTAAAACTTGTTCATCGTACAACACAATCTTTGCTCTTTCATTACGAACGACTTCCCCTGCAGACACAGGTGGATTAACAAGAGAGTGAGGGTCTTGTACGTTACCTTCATTCGGCATTGGGCGCTTGTCTTCTTCAGTATTCACCAAAGATGAAGCACCTGAACAATATGCTAAACGACGATCAACCATAGCCATGGAACATGTAGCAGTCCTTCTAGCTGCCATTTGAGCTTGGGCAAATGCAACTTCTTTCTTTGGTTTGTCGTCAGAAGTAGATGGCTTTGGTTTGGAAACCGGCTGTTTCTTATCCTTCGTTGTTGCAGTCGCCTTATTAGCTGACTTTTGCGGAACAAAAGCTTGCTTGCTTGCGTTAATTCTATCCCATATTTCTTTCTTTTGCGCAGCTGTAGTGGTTGGACAATCCTTCAATAGATGATTACCACCACAACCGTGACACTTTAAATCAGGAGGTAAAGGACGATTATACTTCTTCTTTGCGGCATGTGCATTAGACTTTCTTCGGTTGGTCTTGGTAGCGTTGTTAGCAGAACTCTTTCTTCGTGAACCAGATTGGGATCGATATCCCTTTGGAGTATCGGGTTCTTGATCTTGTTCGTGAGACTTGTCATCTTCTTTAACAAGGAAGTTCTGAACTTCTGTGAGACCTTTTGCATAAGGATCTGTCTCTATGGCATTCTCGAATTTGATAACATGATATAGTATCATAGGGTCCTTGTGAGTCTTCATCGCCTGAATGTACATGTCGACTCGTTCGAATTCAGGTATCTCAATGCCTGAACCGACCAAATTGCGATACTTCTTCGTGAAAAGCTTGTTAAACTCAAGTATGGGACCTGTTTTGTACTTCAACGTGGTGAGCTCACGATAGGCTTTTCTTTGAAAGTCCTTATCACCCTTGACGGAATATAGTTCCTTGAGTAACATCAGAGCTTCGAAACCTTTCTCAGCCCTTAATTGTAATTGAAGATCCTTCAACTGGTTCTTAGTATGTTCATCCGCCTTGGCACAAAGGAAGCGGAATAGTGCCTTGTCTGCTGACCTCGTTTTCGCTCTTCTTGGTTCAGTGATAAGCGCTAAGACATTCTTGGTTTCTTTAATAGAACTGGTGACGAACTGAAGCTTGTCAAGGAAATGATTAAACACACCTCTTCGACGGTTCCTTGCAACGTGATATTGTAACGTCGGTACATCATATGACTTCGACGTTCTCATCAGTGCCTTGAATATAGATTCGGTACTCCGTTTCTTCTTCTTACTTGATGTGGTCTTCTTTTTCTTCTTCTTATCGGACTTATGTTTACTCGAATTATCACTGTCGTCGTCCTTTGAGGAATCGGAGGATGAATCTGATGAATCACTGGAATCAGATGACGGGAAGAAATCATAATCATCGGGATATACAGATTTCCCTGTAGGCGTACGAGCAAACCAAGGTAAGGTATATGAGGCTTCACCTTTACGTGTTGCTCGTGCCGCAATACTGACAGATCTTGGCTTTTTATCTTCAGGATCTGGTCGTTCTTGATGACCTTTATGAGGTACTCTGTCATCTTTTACTTTCGGAGATTCCTTTTTCTTAGTAAAGGAGAGCTCCTTCTCTTCTTGTAATTTCTCGCGCATGTCTCGTATGGTACTTCGTAGTGCTTGCTCTTGACGTTCAGCTTGTTCACGGACACGTTCAACAGCAGAGACATCATGTAAGGAATCTCTCAGACCAACGGGTGTCATGAGATCTGGAGATGGGAGTCGCATTGGAGTCGGACGCATTATATCGTTTGGGAAAGGATCAAATGCACTATCCTGATAAGCGGAATCAACGTCTTTGGTCTCTTCTACACCAGAATGGTAACTGTCTTCTTCATCAACATCAGATACATTCACTGGTTCTTGCTTGGTAGCTGTCTGTGTACGAGTACCTGCACAACAATAAGCCATACGTCGACGAAGACGAGGATGATCGTCAGGATACAGACGATCGAATCGTAGACGTTTACTTGTTTCTTTCGCAATTGCTTCACTCAAACGTTGTTTCCAATGCTCAACTTGGATTTGGATACGACGAATCTCAATATTGGGTAGCTCAGTGATGCAATGAATCTCGCTTTGGAGAATCTTGGTGGAATGTGTGATGTATGAGTCGATACGATCACACAACTGTTTATGACTTAATTTGACAATGGGCTTCTTGCCAAATGTTAACTTGTAGGGTTTCTGGCCTACCTTCTTCATACGGGCATTGATCTTCTTTTCGTCAACTGCGCGCTTCTTACAAGCTGTGGAAACTTGGCCACACTTGCCGGTCTTCATGACCTCAGACTCCTTAGTCTGTTTCTTCATGCTGCAAGGTTGAACAGCATGATAACCTTTCTTGTTCTTACGATAGGACGTCTGGCTCTTGTTAGTCTTCTTGTTCATAGCCTTGACGACCTTCGTCATCTTCTTGTATGTCATCTTCTTAGACTTGTTCTTGTAAGGAGATGATTTCTTGACTTTCTTTGTCTGACAGTCATCATCATACATCGTGAGTTTATTCTTCTTGCAGAATACAGGGCGATACGGCATACGAGGATAATGAGACAAACCACGAGGTTTCGTACGGTTGAAAACCTCAAACTGTTCACTTGGGGTACTCTTAGCCAAACCAACAACCTTCCATGATTTATCAAACTTCGGATTGATCGTAGAACCAATAACAATTGCATACGAAGCAGGATAAGCATAAGGAGGAACTTGTTCCCAATGGGACGAACAACGGCTAGTTGCTACCATGATAGATTTGCCATGGTTAGGAGTACAGCCAAAGGGTGTACGTGACATCATACCACCTCGAGAGGAGGTACGAGCACGAAGAGAGGAAGCGGATGATGAGTGGGCGCCACACAACATCATAAACATATAGTACTAAAGAGATTAAATTGTTTGCAACCAAAATAACTGAGCCTATGGAGTATTCATACTAAACTACTTGCGGATTCACTCGATCGCAACCGTCTTGTATTCATAGAAAACAGAAACAGAAAACGGAAACAGAAAGAAGAAAACCCTTCATACTCGGCTCACTCTGGCATATGATACAATCACTAATGGAGTTTGAACAGATGTGATTGCTTATGCAATCGAAGCAGGCACGCTGTATCATATGCCTAAGGTATTCTGGGAATACACGGCAGACTGATATCCACTGTCGAAAATGTGAAGGAATGCTTGTATTCTCTTCTTCCAACGAAAAAGATGGTATCTTAATAGGCGACCAAAATCTCGTTTGAAATCTCGTTTGGAATCTCGTTTTGTTGACGTCATACGTATTACGTCACGTTCATGGATCAGACTGGCCAGGACCGCTTTTCTGTCATCCCTCCTCGGAATGCGTATGACCCCATACAAGTAGGAGTAGGCACATACGTACGTAGATATATGCACTTCGTCGCCATCATATATCCAAATCAATCAATCGAGAACAGTCTTAAAGAAGAGAACACGCCAGGTGAGACACGGCGTGTGAATACTCACCGCGGTATGAATTGCAAAAATGACATGCTTTTGCAACTACCACAAAATCCCTGTACTCCTTAGTAGATAGTACATTTGACGTTTCTTGACAGGTGGCCAAGGATGAAGAAAACGAGAGATCATCACTTTTCTTCATGCAAACACAATCGACAGAGTATATCATAAAAACCATATCAGGTTCATAGAAACATAAACCTGTAGACTGAGATACTTCTTCCAAAAGCACGAATTCAACTATGACAGTCAGCTCCATGAGCAATCCGATCTCCC
>JAAUXY010184242.1_pt1 | contig 10443 bp, 12 predicted proteins | sample 7278121 | NCBI WGS metagenome assembly JAAUXY01 (sample SAMN14350117, study PRJNA611818) | marine sediment metagenome | isolation source: surface marine sediment (1.8m) | place: French Polynesia: Moorea | collected 2018-08
CGAGTTAGATCGATTCGATCTAACTCGATCTTGCTCTAGGCCGCGTCACGCGCCCTTGAATACCGCCTTGCGCTTTTGCAGGAAGGCGCCGACGCCCTCGACGAAGTCGTCGGTCGCGGCGCAGGCGGCGAAGGCCTCGCGTTCGGCCTCGAGCTGCGCGGCCAAGGCGTTGTCGAAAGACTGGTTCAGGAGACGCTTGGTCCGTCCCAACGCGGCGCTGGCCCCAGCGGCCAGTCGGCCGGCGATCCGCGCCGTCTCGGCCTCGAGCGCGTCGGCCGGCACGACCCAGTTGACGATGCCCAGGCGCTCGGCCGCCGCCGCATCGAAGCGGTCGCCGAGCAGCGCGATCTCCATGGCCTTTCTCAGCCCGACCAGGCGCGGCAGGTGGTAGCTGCTGCCGCCGTCCGGGCTGGTGCCGATCAGGCAATAGGCGAGCGTGAAGTAGGCGTCCTCGGCGGCGACGGCGAGGTCGGCGGCCAGGACCAGACTGAGCCCGAAGCCGGCGGCGGCGCCGCGCAGGCTGACCAACACCGGCTTGGGCATGGCACGCATGGAGACGATCGAGGGATGGACCCGCCCGATCAGCTCCTGAAAATGCGCCTGGCGCGCTTCCGGACTCTCCTGCAGCCGGCCGTGAAAGGCCTTGAGATCGCCGCCGGCCATGAAGTGATCGCCCGCCCCGCGCAGCACGACGCAGCGCACGGCGTCGTCGGCCTCGGCTCGGGCCATGGCCGCCGCCAGGCCGTCGGCCAGGTCCTCGTTCAAGGCGTTGAGCGATTCGGGACGGTTGAGCGTCACGGTCGCGATGGCGTCGCGGGTCTCGAGCAACACGCTGTCGGTCATGGTTCTGCCGGTCCGGTTCGTGGAAGGGGTCGAAGGCGGCGGTTTTCAGCCGCAGCGGCGCCGGATGAAATCGGCGACCGCCTGGCCGATCTCGGCCGGGGAGTCCTCCTGGATGAAATGCAGCCCGGCGACGGTGACCTCTTCCTGCTCGGGCCAGGCGCGGCAGATCCGCCGCTGGCGGCCGACCAGGATGCTGCCCGGCTCGGCGTTGATGAAGAGCTTGGGCACGGCGCTCACGGCGAGCCAGCGGCCGCTGGCCTCGACCGTGCCCACCATCTCCTCGGGCTTGCCCTCGATCGGGATCTGGCGCGGCCAGGTCAGGGTCGGCCGGCGCGCCTCGCCCGGCTCGGTGTAGGGGGCGCGGTAGGCGGCCATCTCCGCCTCGCCGAGCCCGCGAATCACACTGGCCGGCAGGATGCGCTCGACGAAGACGTTCTTCTGAAGCACCAAGTCCTCGCCGGCCGGTGAGCGCAGGGCCTGGAAGATGCCGCGCGCCGGCTCGGGCCAATCGTCCCAGCCGAGCGGCGCGACGATGGTCTCCATGTAGGCGATGGCGGCGATGCGGTCGGGGTTGCGCGAAGCCCAATGGAAGCCGAGCGCACCGCCCCAGTCGTGGCCGACCAGCACGACCTCGGCTTCGGGCACCGCCGCCTCGAACCAGGCATCGAGATAGCGGGCGTGATCGGCGAAGGTGTATCCGCCGTCCGCCGACACGCCCGACGCGCCCATGCCGATCAGGTCCGGCGCCAGACAACGGCCGAGCGGCGCCAGATGAGGAATGACGTTGCGCCAGAGATAGGACGAGGTCGGGTTGCCGTGCAGCAGGACAATCGCCCGCTGCCCTTCGCCGGTCTCGACGAAGGACATCTCGCTGTCCAGCACCGCAACGCGCCGGCGCGGGTGCGGGTCTTCGGGCGAAACAGGATCGGTCATCGCAGAACCTCTATGCCACCAACTGCGCTGCAAGTCTGGCCGGGGCAAACCCGGGTCAGAAGTCAAACTTCAGGAAGCATCAGCAGCATGGCGTCGAGCCCGGACTCTCCAGGTCATTGGCCCGTGGTGCGTTCCAAGAGCTCCCGAAGATCCCGTGCGCCATGGACGATTCGGACAATTTCAACACCACGCGGCGACGGTCGATAGAAGATGACGTAGTTTCCGACGGGAAATCGGCGAAGGCCCGGGAGCGTACTCTCGTAGGCTGGACCAGCGAAGGGAGTTTCGGCCAGAAAGCCACACTTTCTTCGTAGCTCCTGGACGAATGTCAGAGAGCGTTGAGGGTTGTCTTGTGCGATGAAATCGCCATGGCTTCGAGATCGGCGTCCGCATCGGGTGAAAACCGAACTTTGGCCACTTAGCGCCGTTCGGCCATTTTCCGGTATTTCTCGTCCAATCGGTCGAACACCTCTTCAGCCGGAATCCCTTCACCGTGGTCGAGGCTGTCCAACCCCTTCTGAAGCTCAGCATCCAGCTCGGCTCGGCGCCGATCGTATTCCTGTAGCAGCTTGAGGGCGCGGTCCATGACCTCGGCCTCCGACTGGCATTCGCCCGAGGCAAGCTTCTCGCGGATATAGTCCTCTAGCTCTTTCGGGACCTGTATGTTCATCGGTGTCTCCTCTGCGAAGATTATCGGATCAGGTCCATGAATGGTCAAATGCGAGAGACGACCGGCAAGGGCCTGCGGGCGGAGAAAACCTCGGGTTTCGGACCATGCGCATGATCAGATGCATCGCGTTGTCGCTGCTGTTCGCCGCCTCGGGGTCCGCCATTGCAGAGGACCGCCAGCCGCGGCGCATCGGCGACATCGCCCAGCACAGCGAGCTCTTCACACCGCCCGCGGAGCAGGCCGAAGGCCTGATCCCCCACGGCCGCGTGGCGCGGCGCGGCGGCCTGGTCGCCTGGTACGCCGGGGCGACGCGCCGCTACGGCCACGGCGTGCTCGGCGATGCCATCGAAGCGGAGCGCTTGGTCGTGACGGCGGACGGGCGCAAGTTCCTTTACCGGCTGCCCGCCGACAGCGTGTTCGAGGACCTCGAGCCGCGCATCGTCGACGCCGACGGCGACGGCGCGCCGGAAGTGCTGACCATCAAGGCCTATCTGAACGCCGGCGCGACGATCGCGCTCTTCGCGCCGCGCGGCGGCGCCCTCGCCGCGCTGGCCGAGGCGCCGCCGATCGGCACCGCCTACCGCTGGCTCAACCCGGCGGGGGTCGCCGACTACGACGGCGACGGCAAGGTCGAGATCGCCGTCGTGCGCACGCCGCACATCGGCGGCGAGCTGATCCTCTACCGCTGGGACGGCGGTGGGCGCATCGAAGAGGAGCAGCGGATCTTCGGCTACTCGACGCACCGCCTGGGCGCCACCGTGCTCGCCATGAGCCGGACCCTCGACTGGAACGGCGACGCCGTGCCCGACCTGATGCTGCCGCGCCAGGACCGCTCGGTCCTGGCCGTCGTCACCGCGGCCAACGGGCGCTGGCGTGAACTCGCGGACTTCGCGCACACGGCCGAAATCGTCACGCCATTGGTCGAGACCGAGCTGCCGAACGACGGCCGCCGGTCGATCGTCTACGGGCTCGCGGACGGCTCGCTATGGGCCCTGCCGGTCGAGTGAGCCGCGTGGCGCCGCTTATTCCTTGAACAGGCCGACGTCGTCGGTGGCCTGCTTGCAACGCGGGGTCAGCTCGGATTGCCGCTCCATGAGGCAGGCCCGCAGCCGGCCTTCACCGGCCAGAACGAACTCGCACCACTTGTTGAGGTCCACCTGGCATTCCTTGGAGACGTAGGTGAGCCCTTCGATTGCGCGCTCCAGGCGCGAGGCGGCGTCGTAGAGCGCGTACTCGCAGCGCCCGGACAGCTTGTCGTTGCGCGAATAGAGGCAAGCCAGCACGCGTCCCTCACCCGGGGTCACGTCCTCGCAATAGTCCTCGATCTCTTGCGCGCAGCCGTCGGCGACGATCTTCACCAGTGTCTCGGTCTGCGCCATGACCGGAGACGCCATGACCGCGAGCGTCAAGAGCGCGAAGAGTCGAGTGATCAGCCGTTTCATGACTTTGCCTTCCCCAGGTTGCCGGTGTCCTCGTCGATGTCCTGACCCAAGATACACAATTCGCCCCGAAGGCGAGACTCCTGTCAGCTTCGCGACGGCCGGCCGCCGAGCCGCTCGGCCTCGTCCGGAGCGATCTCCGGAAAGGCGCCGCGCAGCAGGGTGCCGATATCGGCCGTATCGCCGGCACCGCGTGCCGCGCCGATCGACGTCAGATAGGCCTCGAGGTTGCCGGCAGCGGCCGCCGCCGAGGGCGCGCCCGGCGGGATCGGCAAGGCCCGGTCGAGCAGCAGTTGCTCGATGTGCTCGGCATCGAGCTCCCGACCCTTGATCTCGGCGCGCAGCGCCTTGGCCTGCTCGTCGAAGTTTGCCGGTCGGTCGCGGAGCCAGCGGCGCACCTCGCGCAATGGCTGGACCACCCGCCGATGCCAGTCGCCAACCGCCGCCTCGAGGCCAGCGAAGTCCCCGACGCAGAGCACTCGGCCCCGCCGCCCGGCCCAGCAGCAGAACAGCAAGAGATTGACGTCGAGGCCGTGGCGCGCCTGCAAGGCCAGGCAGGCCTCGGCGACGCCCGGACGGCGATAGACCTCGAGTGAGAAGTCCCAGAAGGCCGAGTCGGGAAACGACTTCCCGGCCGCGGCCATGGGCTCACCTGTCGCCGAAGGATATGCCGAGGCCGCGCGCGGTGTGCACCAGGTCGCCTTCGGGGTCGACCTGGTGATAGCTGGCGATGGCCTGCTCGATCGGCACGTCGATGACGCGCCGGCCGCTCCAGGCGACCATGCGGTCGAAGCGCTTCTGGGCGACGAGGTCGACGGCGTGGACGCCGAAAACCGAGGCCATCAGGCGATCGCGCGGGGTCGGCATGCCGCCGCGCTGCACGTGGCCGAGCACGGTGACCCGGGTCTCGGCTCCGGTCAGCTCCGAGATCTTTTGGCCGACGTAATGTCCGACCCCGCCGTAAGTATCGCTGCCACCGACGTGCGCTATCTTCACCGGCTTGCCGTCCTCGGTCTTGAGCGCCTCGGCCACGACCACCAGGGCGAAGGTGCGGCCCCGCTCCTTCAAGGACGCGATTTTCTTTGCGACCGATTCGAAGCGGTAGGGGATCTCCGGGATCAGGATCACGTCGGCGCCGCCGGCGATGCCAGCGTTCAGCGCGATGTGGCCGGCGTCGCGGCCCATGACCTCCAGCACCATGACCCGCGAATGGCTCGCCGCCGTCGCCTGCAGATGGTCGAGGCCATCGGTCGCCACGGCGATGGCGCTGGCATAGCCGATCGAGACCTCGGTGCTGCCGATGTCGTTGTCGATGGTCTTGGGGATGCCGACCAACTTGATGTCGCCCTTCTGGGCGAGCCCTCTCAGGATCTCCATGCTGCCGTCCCCGCCGACGGCGATCAGCGCGTTCAAGTGCAGCGAACGATAGCCCTCGATCACCAGGCCGCTCCGGTCCTCGAAGTTTCCGTCGGGCGTGGGGAAGTGAAAGGGATTGCCCTTGTTGGTGGTGCCTAGGATGGTCCCGCCCATGCGCAGGATGTTGCCGGTGAAAATGCTCAAGTCGAGGGTTTCCGCGACGACGGGCCGCTCCATCAAACCTGCGGTTCCCTGGTGGATGCCGACCACCTCCCAGCCATAGCCCTCGACGGCGCGATGGACCACGGCACGGATCACAGCGTTCAGGCCGGCGCAATCGCCGCCGCTCGTCAGAATGCCAATTCGCTCGGTCACGTCTCACTCCCCTCTGCAGAAGCCGGCCCAGCTTTGGGTCGTCGAGAGTAATCTATTGATTCATCGTGCAAAGCCCTTGCCGCCGCCGCTCGGACACGACAGCGGGCGACGTTCTTCCCGGCGAGTTTCCGGAAAACGCCGCAGGTCCGCAACCGAAAGTGGGAGTCCCCCTGGGACTGCCGACTCGGTATAATGTCGGGGCACGGCAGCAGAATGCAGAGGAACCAGCGGCTCTTGGACAAACCCGATGGGACCGAGGTCGAAGTGCTGCGGCAAAAGCTTGCGGAACTGAGAAGCGAACACCGGGATCTGGACGACGTGATTTCACGGGTCACCGATTCCGGGCCCTTTGATCAGCTGCAGATCCAAAGGCTCAAGAAGCGCAAGTTGATGCTCAAAGACGAGATCTCGAAGCTCGAAAGCCAGATTCTGCCGGACATCATCGCCTGAATCGCCGGCTCGGCAGGCCTCCGGGCCGGCAACGCGACGGCCTCAGTCTCCGGCGAGAGGCGACGTGTTGCCGCGTTTGTGCTCGTACATGGCGCGGTCGGCCGCGTCCAGCGCCTCGGTGGCCTCCTGCCCGCCCGCAAGCGCGTGCACGCCGTAGGATGCCTGCACCTTGAGGGCGATCTCGTTCCACGCGACGGCTTGGGCCTGGATCGCTTCGGCCAGGACCTTGGCCTTGGCCGCCGCCCCGTCCAGGTTGGACTGGGCCAGGATCACGCCGAATTCGTCGCCGCCGAGCCGGCCGACGACGTCCGAGCCGCGGACGTGGTCGAGCAGGACCTGGGCCACGTGATTGAGCGCGGCATCGCCGGCGGCGTGGCCGTGGGTGTCGTTGATCTGCTTCAGGCCGTTGACGTCGAAGTAGAGGATCGCCGTGTCGGCCTCGTAGCGCTCGACGTAGGCCATGATGCGCGACAGCTCGCGCACGAAGGCCCGGCGGTTGAGCACGGGCGTCAGGGTGTCCTGGTCGGCCAGCTGCTCCAGATGGTCGACCCGGCGCCGGGCCCGTTCCAGCTCCTGCCGCAGGTGCTGGACTTCGGCCATCAGCTGATTGATCGCGTCGCGGACCTTGGGCGTCAGCTCGCCCTCGGGGATGCCGGCGACGGTGGCCACGTCCGCAGATCGGGCGATGCCAGTCGCGCCCGCCGGCGCCGTGCCTGCGGCCGCCTCGGAACGCTCGACGGGGGCCGGCGAGGAGACCCCGGCGTAGGGACTGGCATAACCGGTATTGCGGACCTTCATGACCACGCTCGCGCTGTGGCAAAAGTGGGACGCGCCGATTCCGGCACCGAGGCCGGGCCACGAGCTTAGCTATCCGTTGGTAAACGGACCGTTCACGTATTTCAAGCCCGCGCCCAGAGCTGGGCCAGCAGCTTGCCACCCTTCGGACGAGCCATGATAATGCGCGCCCGCCGCGAGCGGGGAAGCATAGGCGGGGGAAAACCGAGGCACATTGATGGCAGAAGCGCAGCCGCTGGTCGGCATCATCATGGGCAGTCAGTCGGATTGGACCACCTTGCGCCACGCGGCCGAGACTCTCGCGGCGCTCGGCGTGCCGCACGAGACGCGCATCGTCTCGGCCCACCGGACCCCGGCGCGCATGGTCGACTACGCCACCAGCGCCCGTCAGCGCGGTCTCAAGGTGATCATCGCCGGCGCCGGCGGCGCGGCGCACCTGCCCGGCATGGTGGCGGCCAACACGGCCTTGCCGGTGCTGGGCGTGCCGGTGGAAAGCAAGGCTTTGGGCGGCCTCGACAGCCTCCTGTCGATCGTCCAAATGCCCGGCGGGGTGCCGGTCGGGACGCTGGCGATCGGCCAGGCGGGCGCGATCAACGCCGCCCTGCTGGCGGCCGCCGTGATCGGTCTCGGCGATCCTGAGGTGGCGACGGCACTCGACGGCTGGCGCCGGCGCCAGACCGAGGCGGTGGCGGCGGAGCCGGCGGACGAGCCCTAGGAGCCCATGACAGCCACGAAGGACGCGCCTCTGGAACCGGGAGCCGTGATCGGCATCCTGGGCGGCGGTCAGTTGGGCCGCATGACGGCCTTGGCCGCCGCGCGCCTCGGCTATCTCTGCCACATCTACTGCCCCGACCCCGGCTCGCCGGCCTTCCAGGTGACGCCGCTCAAGACCGTGGCGGCCTACGACGACGAGGCGGCCCTGGCGGCCTTCGCCCAGGCCGTGGACGTCGTCACCCTCGAGTTCGAGAACATCCCCTATCGCGCCGCCGAGGTGGTGGCGGAGCGGGCGGCACTGCGGCCGCGCCCGGAGATCCTGAAGATCTGCCAGAATCGCTTGCGCGAGAAGGACTTCTGCAATGCCGCCGGGGTGCCGACCACGCGCTACGCCGAGGTGCGCGGCCCCGAGGCCCTGGAGCGGGTGGCGCGCGACATCGGCCGGCCCTGCCTGCTCAAGACCAGCGAGCTGGGCTACGACGGCAAGGGCCAGGTGCGGATCGGCCCGGAGACCGCGGCCGCCGGAGCCTGGGCCGAGATGACCGGCAGCGCACCCGGTCCGGCCCCCGTCGGCGTCGTCGAGGCCCTGGTCGACTTCCGCCTGGAGATCTCGGTGATCGTCGCGCGCGGACCGGACGGCGCCTGCCGGCCCTATCCGGCGGTGGAGAACCGGCACAAGGACCAGATCCTCGATATCACCATCGCCCCGGCCCGAATCCCCGAGAGGGTGGCCGAGCGCGCCGAGGCGATCGCCCTTCAGCTGGCCGAGCGGCTGGACCTGGTGGGCCTGCTCGCCATCGAGATGTTCGTCACCCAGGACGACGAGGTGCTGGTCAACGAGCTCGCCCCGCGGCCGCACAACTCGGGCCACTGGACGATCGACGCCTGCGTCACCTCGCAGTTCGAGCAGGTGGTCCGCGCCGTCGCCGGCCTGCCGCTCGGCGCGACCGACCTGCTGGCCGACGCGACCATGAAGAACCTGATCGGCGACGAGGTGGAGGGCTGGCGCGAACTGCTCGCCGACCCGAACGCCAAGCTCCACCTTTACGGCAAGAAGGAGGCCCGCCCCGGCCGCAAGATGGGCCACGTCACCCGGCTGGCCCCGCGGAAGTGAGGCGACGCGTCTCTTGGGACGCACTGATTTTCTGCAACCCCGCCCGGCCAGCGAACACTATCGTTCGCCCGCCGTGCGGAATTGCCGATTGGTGAAACCGCGCCTCCGGTTCATTCTCCTGGGAGCAGATCGCCGACACGGAGCCGCGCCGTGCCCGACAGCCTCGAACGCTCGTCCCGCCTGATCCTGGTCTTCGCCGGCCTGGGTCACGCCTGGTTCCACGTCATGGTGGCGCTGTTTCTCACCGTGGTTTTGGTTCTGGAGCCGGAATGGGGCCTGCCCTACGACAGGCTGATCGCGCTTTGGACGTTCGGCGCTCTCATGCTGGGCCTGGGCGCGCCGGCCGCCGGCTGGCTGAGCGACCGCTGGGGCGAGACCCGGGTGATGATCCTGTTCTTGCTGGGCATGGGCGGGGCGTTGGTCGTTTGCGGCCTCGCCGGCGGGCCCTTCTCGCTGGAGCTGGCGCTCGGTGCGGTCGGGCTGTTCGGGGCGATCTACCACCCGGTCGGCACGGCGTGGGTGGTCAAGAACGCCCGCGCGCGCGGCAAGGCGATCGCGGTCGTCGGACTCTGCGGCGGTGTCGGCGCGGCCCTGGCCTCGCTGATCGCCGGCGGGCTGACCGATCTCCTGAGCTGGCGCGCGGCCTTCATGATCCCGGGCGGCCTCTCGATCCTGCTCGGCCTGGCGCTGCTGTGGTTGTTCCTGAGCGGCGCGGTGATCGACCGCCAGCGCGACGCTCTGGCCCAGGCGGAGCCGACCCGGGGCGAGGTCAAGCGCGCCTTCGCCGTGCTGGCCCTCACCATGTCCCTGACCACGGTGGTCTACTACGCCTTCACCACCATGCTGCCGAAATGGCTCGACCGGGCGGTCGGCGCCCATCTCGGCGAGGGGCTGATCGGCCTCGGCGCGCTGGTCACGGCGGTCTACATGCTCGGCACCACGGCGCAGATCGTCGGCGGCCACCTGTCCGACCGCGGCGCCGCCAAGGGCGTCTACGTCGCGAGCTACGGCCTGAAGTTCGCCGCCCTGGCCCTGGCCGCCGCCGTCACCGGCTGGCCGGTGATCGCGGCAGCCGTCGCCATCGTCTTTCTTTTCGACATCGCCGCACCCGTGGAAAACGTGCTGATCGCGCGCTTCACGCCGCGCGCCCGCCGCGGCCTGGCCTACGGCATCCGCAATGGCATCGCGATCCTGGCCGCGCCGCTGGGGGTATCCCTGGTCTCCTGGCTGTTCCAGCCCGGAACCGGTTTCGCCCGGCTGCTCCTGGTCCTGGCGGCGCTGGTCCTGGTGATCTTCCTGGCCGCCTGGTACCTGCCGGGCGAGCGCGCCGAAAGCGGCACCGCCACGACCTAGCGGCGTTCAGCCAGTGCCGCGCGAGGGACGCCGGAAGCCCGCCCCCGGCCGCATGCGCATGACCCGATCGGGGAAGTCCAAAAGGCCCTTAACGGTCTTGCCGAGCCGGCCGCCGATCTTGAGCACCTCCGAGATGCGCCGGTCGAGGAAGGCCCAGCTCTCGGCGTAGTCCTCGGAGCTGTCGTTGAGCCAGTACAGCAGGGTCGAGGAGTAGACCCCGGCCAGCAGCATGCGCTTGGTATAGAAGTTGTAGTCGGTCGAGTTGTCGCCGGCCGCGTACCAGATGGCGTCGACCGTGCGGTACAGCATCTTGACCGCCACTGGCCCATATGGCGGCAAGGCGAGCAGGCTGAGGCCGCGGCGGACCGCCTCGCGGTGCGGCTCGATGATCCCGAGGCGCG
>JAAUXY010147307.1_pt1 | contig 10438 bp, 11 predicted proteins | sample 7278121 | NCBI WGS metagenome assembly JAAUXY01 (sample SAMN14350117, study PRJNA611818) | marine sediment metagenome | isolation source: surface marine sediment (1.8m) | place: French Polynesia: Moorea | collected 2018-08
ACAACGTCATCAGCGGCTCGAAGTCCGCCTTTGCGGGCAGCGCATCAAGGATGCGCTGTCGATAGACCAAAGCCTGCTCGGTGGTGGTCACCGGCGGCGTCAGATTGGGCATGATGATGGCGCGGCCGAACTGGCGCGCGGTAAACGGCAGCACATCGCGCAGCGCATCGCCGTCGCGCACGTGCAGATGCCAGTCATCGGGTGTTGTCAGGGTAATGCGGTCCACGCTCGCTCGTCTGTCCAGGTTATGGCTCGAGTGCCTATTCTACCTGCACCTCAGGCTCACAAGCGGATTTTTACCTGCGCCTCGATCTCCACGGGCACGCCGAAGGGCAGCTCCGCCATGCCGACAGCGGAACGGGTATGTGCGCCGACGTCGGGACCGAACACCTCGAGGATGAGATCTGAGCAGCCGTTGATGACGGGTGGAATGGCGTTGAATCCGGGCGCGCAGTTCACCATGCCGAATACCTTGAGCCAGGCCTCGACCCGGTCGAGTGAGCCGACCGCCTGACTGATGCTGGCAAAGAGGCCCAGCGCCACCTTGCGCGCGGCTTCGTAGGCTTCGTCCGGCGATACGGCGTCACCCACTTTGCCAAGCGGCTTGGCAATGCTGCCGTCGGCGTTCGTGGGCACGTGGCCTGACAGATACAGGATCTGTCCATCCAGCCGAGTCAGATCGAAAGGCAGGCTTGCGGTCTGCATCGGCTCGGGCAGGGTCAGGCCCAGATCGGCAAATCGTTCGTCGACGCTCATGTATTCCCCCGGAACGGTATTTTTAGCGGTTTTGTCGAGAGCTAGCGTAAGCCGCCCGGGGTGCAAATGTCGACTGGGTCACAGTGATTCTTCGGGGCTCGTCTACACTGGGTTGAAGGGATGAATCTCGAAAATGGACGTTCGGTTCACAACACCGAAACAGCTTGGGACTTTCACCCCGATGAACAAGAAAGTTGTCTTTGGCGCGCTCGCGGCGTGCCTCTTCACCACGTCCGCAACGTCTGCATACGCAGACACGGTATTTGGCGTTTACGCCGGAGCCGGCACCTGGCAGCAGGAATACGGTGGTGATGTCACGTCCGGAATTTCCACCGTCAACGTCGAGGATGATCTCGGCATCGACGATGACAGCAACACGGTGCTTTACGTAGCGCTCGAGCACGGCGTGCCGGTATTGCCTAACATCCGCGCGCAGCACTTCTCGATGGAATCTGAGGGCAACAACGTGCTTTCCCGTACCATCGAATTCAACGGTGAGGTCTTCAGCATTGCCGACAGCGTAGCGACGACGGTTGATCTGACTCAGTCGGATGCTGTCCTCTACTACGAAGTGCTCGACAACGTCGTTTCCCTGGACCTTGGCCTAGCGGTCAGTCTGATTGAAGGTCGTATTGAAGTCGCGAGCCTCGCTGACAGCGCTGAGGCCGAGTTCGATGAGGTTGTGCCGATGGTGTATGCCAAAGCGCGCGCTGACCTGCCGTTCACCGGTTTCTGGGTTGGCGTCGAAGGCCAGGGCCTGAGCTACGACGACAACAGCCTGCTCGAAATCAATGCCCAGATAGCCTGGGAAAGCGACATGGGCCTCGGCATCGAAGCCGGCTGGCGCAGCGTCGATATCGAGCTCGATACGTTCGACGACGTCGATAGCGCCGAGATCGACGTCAGCGGACCCTACGCCGCCATCAACTACCACTTCTAGAAGCACGCCTCCGTAGTCTTCGCCGACGCGGCCTGACGGCCGTGTCGTTGGTGATTTTGTGCATAATGGCGGCATGGATTCGCCTACTCCCAACCACGGCCGCGTTCTCCGCGGTCTCAAGAAAGCTCTGCCTGCATCGTGCCTCATCACCGACGACGCGGGATTGCGTCCGTACGAATGTGATGGCCTGACCGCCATACGCGAAGCGCCGTGGGTGGTCGCCTTGCCGGAAACCGAAGAGCAGGTTGCGGCGGTGCTTGCGATCTGTCGTGAGCACGGTGTGTCCGTGGTCCCCCGTGGCGCGGGCACGGGACTCTCGGGTGGGGCACGGCCACATGCCGACGGTGTGGTGCTGGGTTTGTCGCGTATGGACCGTATCCTCGAGATTGATCCCGCCAATGGCGTTGCGCGGGTGGAGCCGGGTGTCCGCAACCTGGCGATTTCCGAAGCCGCCGCCGAGCATGGTCTGTATTACGCCCCCGATCCTTCCTCGCAGATTGCCTGCAGCATCGGCGGCAACGTGGCGGAAAACTCCGGCGGCGTGCACTGCCTCAAGTACGGGCTGACCGTCCACAACGTGCTGGGCGCGCGCGTGATGCTGATGGATGGCGAAGTTCTGGAGCTGGGCGGCCCGCTCTACGACACGCCGGGGCTCGACCTGCTTGCGGTGCTCTGCGGCTCCGAAGGCATGCTTGGGGTAGTCCTCGAGGTGACGGTGGCGCTTCTGCCGAAGCCGCCGGAGGTGGCCGTGCTGCTCGCTGCGTTTGCGGACATTGCCGCCGCCGGGCAGGCGGTGGCGGATATCATCGGCGCGGGCATCATCCCGGCCGGTATGGAGATGATGGACCAGCTGGCGGTACAGGCGGCTGAGGCCTTTGCCAAGGCAGGGTATCCGGAGGATGCGGCGGCGATTCTTCTGATCGAGCTCGACGGCAGCGAAACGGAGCTGGCGCGCCAGGGTGCGGTCGTTGAACGCCTGCTGCGCGAACGTGGCGCCTATCAGATCGACGTCGCGCGCGATGCCGAGGCGCAGGCGCGGCTGTGGAAAGGTCGGAAATCGGCATTTCCGGCGGTCGGGCGCATCGCCCCGGATTATTACTGCATGGATGGCACGATTCCGCGTCACCGTCTCGCTGAGGTGCTCACGGAGATCGACAAATTGTCGAAGGAATACGGCCTGCAGGTGGCCAACGTGTTTCACGCCGGTGACGGCAACCTGCATCCGCTCATTCTCTTCGACGCCAACAAGCCGGGTGAGCTCGAGCGAACCGAGGAGATGGGTGGCAGGATTCTGGAGCTCTGCGTGGCCGTGGGCGGTACCGTTACCGGTGAGCACGGGGTTGGGATCGAGAAGCTCAATCAGATGTGCGTCCAGTTCAACGCCGAAGAGCTGTCGCAGTTTTTCCGCCTGAAAAGCGCCTGGGATCCGGACGAGCTGCTGAATCCGGGCAAAGGGATACCGACGCTCACCCGCTGCGGTGAGCTTGGCGGCATGCACGTCCGTCACGGTGAGCTGCCGTTCCCTGAGCTGGAGCGGTTTTAGTGAATTTTTTGTTGAACCGGGACGCCAGTGGACACGAGTGAACGGCTGACGGCAGCCGTTCGTGACGCGGCGGCCGGTGGCAGATGCCTGGCGGTTGCCGGCGCCGGTAGTAAACGCAACGTCCTGCCTGTCGCGTCGGGTGACATGTTGACGACCATGGAGCACACCGGAGTCGTTGCTTACGATCCCGCGGAGCTTGTCATCACCGCCCGCGCGGGCACTCCCCTCAAAGAGTTACAGGCCGAGCTCGCCGTGCACAATCAGCGGCTGGCCTGCGATCCGCCGCAATTTCTCGGCCAGGGTACTGTCGGCGGGATGGTGGCGGCCGGGCTGTCAGGGCCGGGCCGACCCTGGTCGGGCGCGGTACGTGATGCCGTGCTCGGCGTTGTCACGGTAAACGGGCTGGGTGAGCGGCTGACATTTGGCGGCCAGGTCATGAAAAACGTGGCGGGTTACGATGTGTCGCGGTTGATGGCCGGCTCTTTTGGCGCGCTCGGAGTGCTGCTTGAAGTCAGCCTGCGCGTCGCGCCGGTCTGGGAAGACGATGTCACGCTGGCGTTCGATCTCAGCGCCGCCGAGGCGCTGGATCGCTGCGCTGCCTGGCGCCAGCACCATCTGCCATTGCAAGGCACCTGGTCGCATGCCGGTAAATTCCACGTTCGTCTCGGCGGCAGCGCCGCAAGCGTCGCCGAAGCGATGCATCAGCTGGGCGGCGAGCGGGTGGACTTCCCCTGGGATCATGTACGCGATCACGCGCTGGATTTTTTCAAACCACTGTCTGCCAGCGGCGATCACGGCGACAAGACGTTGTGGCGCCTGGTCGTTCCACCCGCCGCGCCCATGGAGGATGAGCACGACGACATGGCGATCATGTGGGCTGGTGGTCTGCGCTGGTGGTGGCACGACGATGCGGACGTGGTTCAGGCTCAGGTGGGTGCCATGGGCGGTTGGGCCTGGGCGATGGAAAGCGCGCCGCAGTTACCCGCTGCCGAGAGGGTGTTGATGCAGCGTATCAAGGCGGCGTTCGATCCAGCAGGGCTTTTCGGCTCGTCGCTGCCGCTTGAGGTCAGCCATGCAGACTGAATTCACTCCGGAGCAGCTTGCGGACGGTCAGCTCAGCCGAGCCAACGAAATTCTGCGCAGCTGCGTGCACTGTGGTTTCTGTAATGCCACCTGCCCGACTTATCAGGTGACGGGAGACGAGCTCGACGGTCCGCGCGGGCGGATCTATCTGATCCGCGATTTCTTGCAGAGCGGCGAAAATCAGGAGCGCGCAACCCGCCACCTGGATCGCTGCCTGACCTGCCGGGCGTGCGAAACCACTTGCCCTTCGGGCGTTCAATACGGCGAGCTTGCGGAGATTGCGCGTAACACGCTGGGGGAGCAGCGTGGCGGCTATATTGGACGGGTGCGGCGTCTGCTCGCCTGGATGGTGCCGGAAGCGACACGGCTGCGCCGTATGGCGCGGCTGGGGCGCTGGTTCCGCTGGATGTTACCGGCAGCGCTCGCCTCGCAGGTACCGAAGCGCATCGGGCGCGGTGTCGGCAACCTCGGTGATCACGAACGCTGCGTTATTTTGATGAACGGCTGTGCGCAGCAGGTGGTCACGCCGCAAACCAACGCACATCTTGCCGAGCTTCTGGATCGTCACGGTGTGGCCACCGTGGTCGCAGCCGAGGAAACGTGCTGCGGTGGGCTCGATCTGCATCTCGGCGACGAAAGCGCAGCGCTCGAGCGAATGCGGCGCAACGTCGATGCGCTGCTGCCTCTGGTCAGCCGCGCCGAAGCGATCGTCAGCACGGCCTCCGGCTGCGGGGTGACCCTCAAGGACTACGGGCGCCTGCTGGCTGACGATCCAGACTACGCCAGGCGCGCGGCCCGCATTGCCGCCAAGGTCAAAGATGTCAGCGAGTATCTGGCTGAAGCAGATCTTGGTCTTGAAGCTTCACAAGCGGGCAAACGGGTCGCCTGGCATGCGCCGTGCACTCTGCAGCATGGCCAGCAGCTACCCGACGGCGTGGCAACGTTGCTACGCGGTCTGGGATACGAGCTGGTGCCGGTTGCAGACGCGCATTTGTGCTGCGGCGCCGCGGGTACTTACGCCGTTCTGCAGCGCGACATGTCGCAGACGCTGCGCACGCGCAAGCTCGATGCGCTGACCGCTGCGTCTCCGGACCTCATTGCCAGCGCCAACGTTGGCTGTCAGGCGCATCTTGCAGAGGCCGCGCGGGTCCCGGTTGTGCACTGGATTGAACTTCTGAAGTGACATAACCTCCGGGGCTGGGGAAGAGGGAACAGAAAAAATGAGTGCATCTGACGATGTCGTGAGCGGTCGCGACGTGGGGTTTCTGTTGTTCCTGACTTTGCTCAACGTCATGAACTTCGTGGATCGTCAGCTCCTCGGCAGCTTCGCCAACTGGATCGTTCCCGATCTCGGGCTCTCCAATACGGAGTTTGGCCTCCTCACGGGGCTCGTCTTCATTGTCTTCTATTCAGCGATGGGGCTTTTCATGGGCGCGCTGGCCGACATGGTCAACCGCACGCGTCTCATCGCCGCAGGCCTGGCCTTGTGGAGTGCGTTGACCGCCTTGTCTGGCATGGCAAAGGGTTTTGTCAGTCTCGCCATTCCGCGGATGTTCATCGGCGTGGGCGAGTCGATCATGACGCCTACCGCCATGTCCCTCCTGGGTGATCGCTTTCCGTCGAAATGGCTGGGACTTGCTTCAGGTATCTACTATATGGGCGTGCCGATTGGCGTGGCCGCGAGCCTTTTTATTGTCGCCTATCTGGAGCCGGTGCTCGGCTGGCGTGGGTGTTTCTACGCGCTCGGCGCATTCGGGATTCTGCTTGCGATCATCATGCTCTTCATCAAGGAGACACCGCGCAAGCACGTTCGTGAAGCGCCCGCCGCGGACGTGCCGAAGCAGAGCTTCGGCTCGATCCTGCGCACGCTTTTTTCTGCGCTGAAAAGCTCACCCGCCTTGACGATGACCATTGGCGGCGGCGTTGCGTTTCACTTTGTGCTCGGCGCGGCAACGTTCGACCAGCTCTGGTACGTGCAGGAGCGTGGCTTCGACCGCACCGAAATTGCCGAGATGACTGCCTGGATTGGCATCTTTGGCGGGGTGCTGGGAAATCTCTTTGGTGGCGCCGGTGGCGACGTATTCCTGCGCAAGACCGGGATGGGCCGGCCGTTGTTCCTCTTCTGGATCATGGTTGTGCTCGCGCCGATCAACGTCGCCTATCGTATCGTCGAGCCGGATTCGATCTGGTTCTGGCTGGGTGTCTTCTTCGGCTACTTCCAGCTGGGCTGCTTCTACGGCCCGACGTTCTCCACGGTGCAGGAGCTCGTGCCGCCGCGCATCCGCGGTACGGTGGTGGCGTTCTACATCCTGTCACTGAATTTTGTTGGCCTGGGCATTGGCATCACGGCCGGCGGCATTGTGATCGACATGATGAAGGCTGACGGCGTGGCTGAGCCTTATACCTGGACGCTGCTGACGTTTACTCTCCTGTCATTGCTGGCCATTCCGCTGTTCTATCTGGCGGGTCGGCGCTTCGATCGTGACCGGGAGGCGCTGTACGCCAGCGAGAGTAGCCCACAGGCCGCCGGCTGATCGAATTCAGGGGGTGAGCTCGTCGAGGATGTGCTGGCTGATCTTGTTGTTGTGATCCTTGACGACAATCTGAGAGCGAAACAGCGCCATCAGCTCAATGACGAGAATGAACGCGATGATGAGGACACCGAGCGGCGGTAGCAGCGCCAGCGCGAACACGCCCACGATCAGTACCACCAGATTGACGATGCCGCGAGCGTACTTGCCCAGATACATGTGGTGGATGCCCGTCAGGAAGAAGTAATTCAGGCTGGCGTAGGTATCGGGATCTCTGAGCTCCTTTTTCAGCCGCTTGTGATAATCGAGGCGGAGGGGATCCGGCAGATCGCGGGCCCGCTTGCGAATCGCTTCCTCCTCTTCTTCCACTTTGTCCTGGTCCAGGCGAATGGCGTCAAACATGGGAGTGATCCTCCGTGGGTGCATTCGTGGCTGAATAGGGGTCGGCAATTCTGGTCTTGAGCCCCTGGTGTGTGCAGCGGCGAATGCGCGCCAGCCCCATGCGGGAGCCGCTCCACACGCCGCGGTCGAGGATGGCCTGGCGGGTATATTCGGAGCAGGTGGGCTCGAAGTTGCATTCCACCGCGAAGTATCGCCGACCGCCGCCGCCGGCCTGGTAGCGTTCTATGAGACGCGCAACAGCGTGGCGTGGCGACACAGCTATCTGCCGAGGGTGACCAGGACGGTCTCGCGCGTCCAGAAGAGCATGTAGCGCTTTTGTTCAATCGCCTGAAAGACGAGCTGCCAGCCGTCTGCCGCGTGCTCATTGAGTTCGTTTTCCAGCTCTTTGATCGGCAAGCCCGATGAGCCGAACAGCAGAGTGCCGCAGCCTCCCTCGGCAACCGCAACGACTTTGTACTCTCGATAGGCCATGAACTCCCCCGTTCAGTGAATGTGTCGGATTGTCCGTTGAAGCAGTAGAGTATGCGCCCTGACGCCGTGCGGCAATCCGGGTCGAGCAATTGAGGAAATCATGGCTGAAGTGATCTTTTCGACGGAGCGATTGACAGTGCGTGCCTGGACCCCGGCGGATCGCCCCGCGCTCTTTTCCCTTTTGAGCGACCCGGTCACCATGTCGCACTGGGAGCAACCGCTCGACGAAGCTGGTGTGGACGTGTGGCTCGAGTGGGCGCTGGCGGACATACAGCGCATGGGCTATGCGCGCTGGTGCGTGCAGCAGCGTTCCGACGGGCAGATTGTCGGCGACGTTGGTGTACGCAACAAGGAAATGTTCGGCGAGATGGTGAACGATCTCGGTTACATCATCGATCACCGGTTCTGGCAGCGCGGGTATGGCTTTGAAGCTGCCTCCGGGGCCGTTGAGTGGGCAAAGGCCAACGGTCTTGCCGATGTCGTCGCCAACATGGCAACCGATAACGTGGCGTCGGTTGCCATGGCCGAGAAGCTTGGTATGACCCGCGAACGTGAATTCCTCAATCCAGCTAACCGTAACAAACCAACGTACTGGTACCGGCTGAAGCTTTGACTGTGGATCAGCCCTCGCCGGTACGGTAACGGCGGCGAATGGCGTTGGCTTCGGCGCTGCTGCCTTCAGCTTCGCGAATGTCCGCGAGCTGCAGCCAGGCCAGCCGCCCCAGCCGTTCGTTGCTGCCGGCAAGCGCAATGGCCTTGCGAGCGTGTTGATTTGCAGCTGCCAGGTTGCCGTTATTTAGATGCGCCGCGCTGAGCTCGATCCAGAGCTCTGCATTGCGCGGCTCAATACGCACGGCTCGCTCCAGATACGCCACCGCATTGGCGTGATTTTCAGCGGCGCTGGCAGACCTTGCCTCGGTGACGAGCGCAAGGGTTGCGCTGCTCGTGTCCGCGCGGGATTCGCGATCTCCGCTGCCGTCATCAGAGCTGGTTGTCTCACGCTCGATGGGCGCCTGGCCCGCCTCCTCGACCACGGGTGGTGGACCGCCGGGCGATGCACAGGCGGTCAGGAGCAGCGCAAATCCAAGCGCGAGGCACAATCGAAGCATTTGGCGCTTCCGTCAGTTCGCGGGCGGTCGATGTTACGCAAGCTTCAGCCGCCAAACCAGCGGCGCACGCGATTGCCGAGGCTGCCCTTGATGCCGCAGCCGGGTTTGATGTCGAGACTGCCGGTGTCCGGTACGGGCACCGTTACAACGTCCGCGCAGGAGGCCTGCGCCCTGAGCCCCGTCGTGAACTCGATGTCGACGAGTTGATCACTAGGCGGGTGCACGAGCGGATCGATACCGCGGGTTGCCGTCATGGCGTTCCAGACGCGGAGCGCTCCCGATGCGCCGGTGAGCCCCGTGATCTGATTGTCGTCCCGACCGATCCAGACGATGGAAACCGCGCTGTTGTCGAAGCCGGCAAACCAGCTGTCGCGATTGTCGTTCGAGGTGCCGGTTTTACCGGCAACTCCGTGGCGGGCGTAGGGTGACGATCTGCCGGTCCCCTTGGCCATGACAATTTCGAGCGCGCGATTGATGGTGGCTGCGTGGCGGGCATCAATCGTCTGCTCCAGCGCGAACGGATGTTGCGATATCGGCCGCCCGCGCTCGTCGAGCACGGCAATGACCGCCTTGGGCGGCGTGCGGAAACCGCCGCTCGCAAAGTTGCCGTAAAGCTCCAGCATTTTCAGCGGTGACAGCGACTCAGCGCCGAGCAGGAAGGATGGATAGGGATTATCGGGCTTGTGGCCAACAAGCGTGCGGAAACGCTGCTGAATGAGATCGAGGCCCACCTGCATACCCACGTTAACGGTGGCAAGGTTCAGCGACTGCGCCAGCGCGCGCACCATCGGCATTGCGCCGTGGAACTCATCGTCGAAATTCTTTGGCGTCCACGCCTCTCCAAATTCCGGTTCGATGGTTACCGGTTCGTCGTGCACCGTGCTGCCGAGGTGCAGACCCGACTCGATGGCGCTCAAATAGACCACCGGTTTGATCAGAGATCCCACCGGGCGTGACGCGTTGAGTGCCCGGTTGAAGCCGTCGACGCGGCCTTTGCGGCCGCCCACCAGCGCGTGGATTTCGCCGGTCTGGCTGTCCGCAACGAGGGCAGCAGCCTGCAGCGCGCCGGCGTCGATGCGGCGGTCCGCCTCAATCTGCGCAAGCGTCTCGCTGACCGCACGCTGGGTGGCCTCCTGCACCGTGGGTTTGATGGTCGTGAATATCCTGAGTCCCTGAGATTCCAGCGCCTCGGGGTCGTACAGCGTGCGCAGCTCCTGGCGCACGCGGTCCATGAAGGCGGGATAGTAGGCGCCGCCGCTCGTCGGGCTTGCCACCACGCCGAGCGGCTGGGCTAAACCCAGTTCCAGCTGCGCCGTGTCGACGAGCCCGTCGCTGTGAAAGGTGTTGAGAATGCGGTCGCGGCGCTCCAGTGCGCGTTCGGGATGGCGGAACGGGTTGTAGAAGGAGGGGCCGCGAATGATGGCAATGAGCGTGGCAATTTCGTCCGGGTCGAGCTCGCTCAGCCGCTTGTTGAAATAGAACTGCGCGCCGAGGCCGAAACCATGGATGGCGCGGGCGCCGTTCTGGCCGAGGAATATCTCGTTGATGTAGGCGGTCAGCAGGTCTTCTTTGCTGAAGCGGGCATCGAGGATGACCGCCATGG
>JAAUXY010100770.1_pt1 | contig 10436 bp, 8 predicted proteins | sample 7278121 | NCBI WGS metagenome assembly JAAUXY01 (sample SAMN14350117, study PRJNA611818) | marine sediment metagenome | isolation source: surface marine sediment (1.8m) | place: French Polynesia: Moorea | collected 2018-08
AGCTGTTCTATTTTAATTTTGGGATTTTCTTGAATGTTGGGGCGATCGTCAAAAATAAATGGCCCGGTTAAAGTGGGGATATACACAAGACAAATCAAAACTCCCAAAAGCAGTAAAAGCCCGGTCTCATATTTAGCCGGAGGAACTGAGAAATCTGAATGGGGTGTCATCGCGCAAAAACCGTGCTATCTTAAAACGATTTTGGGATCGAAGCCGTCTTTTTTAAGCTGGGTGCTAAGATTGGCAGCAGCCTGTTTGTTTTCAAAGGCACCGATGAGAACTCGGATCCGACTGGGGTTCGTTTTTGCCGGCAGGTTGTAACTAAAATAGCCTTTAGCCTGCAGCTGGGCTTCGAGTTTCGGTACGGCATTTTTAGGAATCACCTCGCCCACCTGAACGGCATATGGCTTTTTGGTGATATTGACGTAGCGGAACTTTCTGCGTTTCAGATCGCTGGCGGCGATCTTAGCATCTGCCAGGTCTTTATAGTTGCCGATGTAAACCCGATACCATTTACCCTTGCCGGAAATATCCACCGGGCTGGTATAAGCTGGATCGCCGTTGGTGTTTAATTTGCGGGCCACCTGCATGGATCGTTGCGGGTCACGAAAGGCGCTGACCTGAATGGTATAGGGCAGGGGTTTGATGGTTGCCACCGGGGCTTTGGTGACTGCCGGTTTAGGCTGTTTTGTGTGAATAGCCGGCGGCTGCGTTTTGCGGGGTGCCGCAGGTTTGGTTGGGGCAGCGGGAACTGACGGTTCGGCCGGGATTTCTTTGGCTGTCGGTTTAGACTTTTTAGCCATGGTTATCGGCGTTTTTGCTTTGGCGGTCGGGGAGGGCTTAACAGGGGTAACCGGAGTTGATGTTGTGTCCGCGCGTTTCTCAGACGATGTTGGGGTTGCCGGTTGCGCTGTCTTGTCAGCAGTGATGGCTTGAGGTGTGTCAGTCGATGGAACGGATTTTTCTTCGCCGGGGGCGGCGCTCGAATCGGTTGTATTTTGCGCTGTCGCCGGTTTTGGCAGGGCCGTATAATCAATCAACAAGGCTTGGCGAGATTGGTAGGATTTCAGGCGGCTGAGGTATTTGCGCACTTCTTCTGTTTTATTTGCCAGCATCAGCTTTTGAATGGCATTTCTTTGGGTTTCGATTGCAGAATCGAAATCGCCCACAGCAGCATATGCCGCGGCCAGGGTATCCATGGAACTGACATCGGGTTTGAGCTCCATTGCCTTTTGGGCCAGACGGACTGCTGCACCCCCATCACGGATGCGCTGATCGGCGCAAGTGGCCAAAACCCAGGCCTTGTTATGGTAGGCGTCCACTAAAAAGGGATTAATTTCCAAGGCCCGCGTATAGTCCGCGAGGGCTTTTTTCAAATTGCCCAGCTGGGTATGTGCAAATCCGCGATTGTTATAGGCTTCCGCATAGCGAGGCTGAATATCAATTGCTTTGCTGTAATCGGCGATGGCGTTGTCGTAGTTACCTTTCAAGGCCCATGTGACGCCCCGAAAATTATAAGACTGATAGTCGCGGGGTATAATATCGATGGCCGTTGAAAAGGCTTTTATGGCCTCGTCATATTGTCCGATGCTGAGCAGCTTGCGGCCCTTGTCATACCAATCCTCATCTTGCGCCCGGGCACCCGGATGCAACATCAATACTGCTACAGCGATGATGACCAAAATCATTTGAAGTGATCGCATGATTCATCTCCAATTACCAGATTGAAACGCGTTTTGGAACAGCGCCGCTTCTCTTCAGTGCTGCAAAACCGACAGCGAAGCAAAGCAACGCTCTAACGATGTCAAAGTCAAAAGAAATACAGCACAGCGCTTTTACGGTTTGGTGTGATGTGCGCCTTGTGGAAAACAGGTTGATATATTTATCTATATTTATTGCTAGAATATCTAAAATTAAGCTGAAATGCAATTTTTATTGACGCATTCTTCGGCTGGGTTGCGCTAAAACCGCTCTATTTGGACATTTATCATTTTTTATGGCGTGAAGTTGAGCATTTTCGGCTACATACAGTATGCTGAATGCATTTCAATTGACAGGTCATAGCAAACCAATGTAAAATTGAAGGGTTAGAAGGTTTAATAGTTGCGCGTTACGCGTTACGGGTTTTGATTTGCGCGTTAAAAAAGGACTGAGTGCTGAGATATGGGGCTGAGTATTTATGAATGACAAAAAGCCAGCAGCAAGCAGCCGGCGGCCAGAAGCCGGCAGCCAGTAACCAGAAGCCAGTCGCCAGTGACGAGCAGCAAGCAACAAGTCGCATTGAAGTTTGAGAAGGGATTTGGATGAAGTCTAACTTGAAAAAGCAGCATGCCTTTATGGATTCAATGGTCGTCACCGGTATCGCACTGGCGGCCTTGTATTGGGTGTGCGAATCATTCATGTTCTTTTTCTTAGAACCCGAAGCCAATTTTATCCAACACTTGCTGGGGCCGAATCGATTTGAAGTCTTTACCCGTCTGCTGGTGTTATGTCTCTTCGCCGTATTCACATCCCACTTTCATCATACCGACAATAAGCGCCGCTTGGCAGATAAAGCGCTTTTGGAAAGCGAAGCGAAATATCGGTCGATTGTCGAGAATCTGGAAGAAGGCTATTTCGAAATTGATCTGATCGGCAACATGACCTTTTTTAACGATCCTTTGTGCAAAATTTTAGGTTATGCGCGCAGCGATCTGACCGGCAAAAATATCAGCACTTTCACTTCAGCGGCGACGATTCGTGCAATGGATGAGATCTATGGCCAGGTCAAAAAAACAGGCGAACCCATTCGGATAAGCGACTACGATGCGTTCGGCAAAGACGGCCAAAAAATTGCTTTGGAGCTGACAGCATCTTTATTGCGCGACGCAAACGGAACCCCCATCGGGTTTCGTGGCTTTTTGCGAGATGTATCCCAAAAAAAAGAGGCGGAAGTTGAGCAAAAGAAGCTTGAGATTCAGGTTCAGCAGGCCCAGAAAATGGAATCCATCGGCACACTGGCCGGCGGGATCGCCCATGACTTTAACAATATTCTAATGGGGATTCAGGGAAATGCCTCCTTAATGGCCATAAAAACCGATGCCGGTCATCCTGCTTACGAAAAAATCAAAAATATCGAGACCTATGTGGAAAACGGCACGGAACTAACCCAACAGCTATTGGGATTTGCCCGCCGAGGTAAATATCATGCGATGTCCACCGATATCAACAATGTGATTGAGAAATCGGCAGGTATGTTCGGCCGCACCAAAAAGGAAATTCGAATCCAAATGGATCTGGTTCCGGAGATATGGACGGTTGAAGTCGATCGGGGTCAGATCGAACAGGCGCTCTTAAATCTCTATGTGAACGCCTGGCAGGCCATGCCCGAGGGCGGCAGTCTGAAATTAAAAACCGAAAATATCATTCTGGGCGAGGACTTTATCAATAGCCAGCCTTATCAAGTCGAGGCCGGAGATTACATCAAAATAACCGTAAACGACACCGGCGTCGGCATTGACAAAGAGACGCAGGTACGGATTTTTGAACCTTTTTTTACGACCAAAGAAATGGGCCGGGGGACGGGTCTTGGCTTGGCTTCAGTTTATGGTATCATAAAAAATCATAGCGGCTATATCAACGTCTACAGTGAAGTCGGACAGGGCACGTCCTTCGCCATCTATTTGCCGGCTTCTGTAAAAGCGGTTCAACCTGAGGTGAAGACGGTTGCGCCAACCGTTGTGACCGGCAATGGTACCATCCTATTAATCGATGATGAAAAGATGATCATCGATGTCGGGCAAGAGCTTTTGCAGGAATTGGGCTATGACGTGCTGACAGCCAGCAGTGGCCAGGATGCCATCGAGATCTACCGCCAAAAGTCGGCCCAGATAGATCTGGTCATTATGGACTTGATAATGCCCGGCATGAGCGGCGGTGAAACCTATGATCGCCTTAAAAAGATCAATACCCGGGTTAAAGTGCTGCTTTCTAGCGGCTACAGCATCAATGGTCAGGCCGCTAAAATTATTGAGCGCGGCTGTGATGGATTTATTCAAAAACCATTTAACATCAATCAGCTGTCTGAAAAAATACAGGGCATCATCTCAAAAAAATAACGTTGCGTGTTGCGCGTTCCGTGTTGCGCGGTCAAAAATAGAACTGAGGGCAGAGTGCTGAGACTCATAAATTAATAGCCAATAACCAGATGCCAGCCGTAAAAAGACCATGGCTAAATGAAGGTGACCTGAACACTGCTTGGCGCGGCGTCTTGTCCCGGCGAATCTCAAAGAGCGAAGTCGGAAGCTCGTTAGAGCGAAGACGGGACACCTAAAACTCGATTATTAGTAACCCGCAACCCGTAACCCGCGACCCGCAACCCGCATCCCGAAACGCGTAACCCGCAACTTACAGCTCGAACACCACCGGTTCCCTCAATATCAACTCTATGCCCTGATTGGCCGCTTCTGCGGCATTCGGAAATGTCCGCCGCAGCCCGCGGATGTGTCTTAGATTGTCCGCCGTTCGAAGGATAAGCATCACCAAATCCCCTTCCTCCATTTCAGCCAATGCCCGAACCTTGTCCCACGGCTCTCCGTTGGACCAGGCATACATCGCCACCACCGGTCTGATGTGCAACACGCGTGCCTCAAATCCGCGTTTAAGCATTTGCCAGGCTAAAGGCCTTAGCCCTTTGACAACCCGATCGAAGGCACCCAAGAGCGGCTTGGGCACACTTTTTTTGGCGATTTTAGTGTCGGATTCGCGCTCGTTGACAAAGGCGGCGATGATGGCAGCCAGAAGCTCGGCATCATTTTGCGGCAGGAGACCCCGTCGGAATCCTTCAGCAATTAAAAGAGGCTGGTCCACTCGCAATTGACTGGCCCATTTGCCATCTTCGGTTAACGTACCTGTTTTGGTGACATAGCCGCTATCTTTGAGAAAATTTAGATGACTTAGAAAATCGTCCCACAACTGACGGCGGGGATCCCGGCGGGATTTTTTTGGGGCCCCTTTGCCGATTAAATAGGATGCAAATGATCGTTTAAGCAAATCCTTAATTTGATCGGGATCGTGTGAAAGCAACAAATTCAGGACCATCGAAAAATTGATTTTGATTTGACTGATGACCCCCTCTGGTGGTGATTGAAACAATTTGGCCAACCAACGGACATCCATATATTTGCTCGGCAGCAGCAGCGCAAAGCCGATATTGTCCATGCCTCTGCGGCCGGCCCGCCCGGTCATTTGGTGAAATTCAGTTGCATCCAGGGGTAGAAACTGCGTGCCGTTAAAACGGTCTGAGTTTAAAAAGACGACGCTGCGTGCGGGAAAATTGACGCCGGCCGCCACAGTGGATGTGGCAAACACCGCATCCAGCAAACCGTCGCTCATCAGCCGCTCGAGCATCAACTTCCAGGTGGGCAGTTGACCGGCATGGTGGGCGCCCAGGGCGAGGTCTTCCAAAAACCGGCGTTGACGGTGTTTATAAATATGGGGGCTCTGGCGTCCAAAGGTGTCGATGTGCGCTTTGAGAAGGACCTTGCGCTCGTCTTTCGTACGCCATTTGCCGCGGCACAGCTCCAGGGCGCGATCGCAATCTGCGCGGGATTTCATGAAAAAAATGGCTGGCAACAAATGATATTTTTGCAGCACCCGCAGGACCCCTTCAAACGGCACCTGCTGATCTGACAAGCGCTTCTGTCGCGAGCGTTTTTTCTTGAGGTAGTCTTTGACTTTTTTGGATATTTTGCCTTTAGCAGCTGGTGCGACCGGTTCGATGAGCGGCAACAAAGTCCCGGAAGGATGCAAAAAAATGGGCACCAGCGGCACCGGTCGCTTGATCTCGCTGACGACGGTGCAGTCGGTCGACCGGATTGAAGAAAGCCAACCGGCTATTTGATCGGCATTGCCGATGGTCGCTGACAGCAACAGCAATGGGATGCGGTCCGGCAGGTAAATCATGATCTCTTCCCACACCACACCGCGATCCGGATCGCCGAGGAAATGGGCTTCATCAAGCACCACAAAATCCGTTGCCAGCAATTGGCCGCGGTGCATGGCATCATACAGCTGGTTGCGCAGGATTTCGGTGGTGCCCACAATAATCGGCGCATCCGGATTTTCCTTACGGTCGCCGGTTAGAATCCCCACCTTTTGCTGGCCGAAAATAGCGGAAAATTCAGCATATTTGGCATTGCTCAGTGCCTTAAGGGGGCAAGCATACCAGGATTTTCCCCCGCCGCTGTGAACGCGGGCAATCGCTTTTTCAGCAATCCAGGTTTTTCCCGATCCGGTGGGTGCCGTCACCAGACAGTCGCTGTGTTCAATGGCCGCCAGGGCATCGAGTTGAAAGGGATCCGGTGTGAAGGCTGAATGATCCGGCACGCCAATGTCGCTGAATATTTTGTGGAGCCTGGCATCGGCGCCGGGTTTTAAATGCAATGTTTTGGGTTTCTTGCGGGGATAACGCTTGGGCCGGAAGAAACGTTTGTTGCGTTTTGCCATCAGAGCTTTGAGATCATCGCCTTTACTTGTGCTTTGGACGCTGCGTCCACGTCAAAAGGAGAGATGCCTTTAAGATCTGCCTCGATCAAGGCTTCATCATACGGCATAAATCCAAGAAATTCAAAATCATTTAGATGGGTTTGTAAAAATTCTTCGTCTTGCAGGCCGCGGATTTTGTTGCCCACAACCGCAATGTGGCTCAGCCCGATTTCGCCGGCCAGTTTGCGAATATGCTCGGCCGTGTCGATACTGCGTCTTCCCGGCTCCACGACCACAATAAGTTTGTCCACTGCTTTGGCCGTCGCCCGTCCTAAATGCTCGATGCCGGCTTCCATATCCATGACTACCACTTCATCGCGAGCCAGCACGATGTGCATGACCAATGCCCTTAGCAACGAACTTTCAGGACAAATACAACCCGAGCCGCCCTTCTTGATGCCGCCCAGGCGCATCAGCTTGATGCCGTCATACTTGACTGATATCTCATCGGGCAGATCGTCGACTTTAGGGTTGAGCTTAAAATAACCGCCGATGCTGCCGGGCTTTGCCCCGGTTCGTTCGAAAATAAGATCTTCCATTTCAGCGATAGGCGTGATTTTATCGGCATCGGCAATCCCCAAACCGGCCGCAAGGTTGGCGTCCGGGTCGGCATCGATGGCCAATACGCGCTTGCCCTGCGCACTAAGGGTTCGGATCATCAAGGACGCAAATGTGGTTTTGCCCACACCGCCTTTGCCGCTTATTGCCAGTTTCATCAGCTTGTCCTTTCGAATTTATTTACCACAAAGAGCAAGAATCACTGCGGTTAAACTTATTAAAAACTGAAGTTAACCGGTGTTTAGTGTTTGGTGTTTCGTGATCGAATCTTCGATATCATATCATGAATTTCATACTAAGCACCAAATACCAAACACTAAATACAAACTGTAACGCCAACCACTACAGGCCTGCTGCTCTAACCCTTTTAGAATGACTGGTATTTTTGACTTAATTATGAACGCAATATAACACAGGAAATCATGCGGGCAAGCATAAAAGCAGCAGACATTGGTCGTGATTTTTTGCCAGCTGTCGTCGATCTCCAAAAAAAAGAGCAGCGCGAATGCGCTGCTCCCGGTGGACGTATAAAGGTCTTTGAATTTAGGGTGGATGCCAAATATTAGCGTGACCATTGCGCGGGAGACTCTATGGACGACTCGCTTCGCGACAAGGGTGCCGATGTGCCCAGTCTAAATATCAGCGTGCCCCCACTGATATTGGGCGAGCCGCCCTCCCAGGAATAATCTGACCCCAAAGTGGTATCCATCAGCCCGAACAGATGGGCATCATCCAGGTAACCGCTTTCAGATATTTTTAAGTTAGACCAGGTCAGGGTTTCGCGGCCATTGAGTTCGGCAATGCCTGCATTAAGGGCTTTTTGCTTGGCTCTTTCGTCCAGGCTGATATAACGGGGTATGACAACAGCTGCCAGGACGCTTATGATCACCAAACCGGCAATGATCTCAAGCACAGTAAACCCGTTTCCAGCCCGGCCGCTTTTTATCATTTTGTGCCCGGAAATGGTTCACGTTTTTAGGGTGTTGTCCGCTCCCACACCGCCGGCTGATTAACGGTAGATTCAGATCGAGTCAAAGGAACCGATGCGTTTCTAAAATCCAGGGTGCCACCGCCCGCGCCGGGACCTGCAGTCCAACTGTATTGAGCGCCCAGACTGGTGCTCACCCGCGCAAAAGTCGTGCCGTCGTCAACATAGCCGGTGGAATTAATTTTTTCATCTGCCCACGTGAGGCTCTCTCTACCGTTTAGTTCTGATATGGCGGCGTCGATGGCTCTTTGCTGGGCATTGGCTTCCAGATCGATATAACGCGGCACCGCCACGGCAGCCAGGATGCCCAAAATAATAAGCACCGCAATAATTTCAACCAGCGTAAAACCCTGTTCGTTGTTTAAAATCCGTTGCTTTTTCATAACCCTTGCTCCTTCCTTCCATAGTACTTCAATTTTTAACGTTCTTTTAACGTTCTTGGAGATGATTAGGTTCGGTCGGCTTGTTCCGCTGTAACTCCCCCTTTAAGTTAACACGCGGCTAGTAGCGATATGTGTAATGCATAAATGATGCCACAACAAATGTAAATGTGGGTCACTTTTTTTTAATAATTAATTTAATTAGTTATCCGTATTTTGGATTAATTTGTGTTGCTGGATAGCTGCCAACAAACGCTTTATTCTACAAAATATGATGATTATTTGCAAGAAAAAGCATCAAATTTCGTTGTTTTTGATACTTTTAACGTCGATGCCGTGTTTCTTTATGCGGTGCCACAAACTACGCTGGTTGATTCCCAAAAGCTCGGTGGCCCTGACCTGGACGCCGCCGGTTTTGCGAAGCGCTTCAATGATCATGCTCTTTTCAATTTCCTTGAGACGTTCATCCAGTGGCAGATTGGCGGGGGGCAGCGAAACCGGATTGGATTCGCTGGTATTGAATACACCGGTGATTTTAGCCGGCAACTGAGCAGGCTCGATAAAACCGTTTTCAGCAATAACAGCGGCACTTTCAATAATATTTTTAAGCTCGCGAATATTGCCCGGCCAGGTATAGGCCATAATCATTTGCAGGGCCACCGATGAGATATCAACTGTTTTGGAAAGGTTACCCAGAAAATAATCGACCAGCAAGGGGATGTCTTCCTTGCGCTCGCGCAGCGGCGGCAGATGCAGCGTAAATACATTCAGTCGATAGAATAAATCTTCCCTGAATTGCCCTTCCTGCACCATTTTCTCCAGATTCTGATTGGTGGAGGCAATAAAACGCACGTCAACTTTGATGGTGTTGCTCCCGCCCACACGGTAAAACTCTTTTTCCTGGAGGACCCGCAAAATCTTAGATTGCAAATTTAAGGGCATATCACCAATTTCGTCCAGAAATATGGTTCCCTGGTGGGCCATATCGAATTTGCCGGGCTTAAATTTGGTCGCGCCGGTAAACGCTCCTTTTTCATGGCCGAATAATTCGCTCTCAAGGAGTTCTTCGGGGATTGCGGCACAATTCAGTTTGATAAAAGGCTTGTTTTTGCGATCGCTGTTTTCAAATATGCTGGTGGCCACCAGTTCTTTGCCGGTTCCGCTCTCTCCCAAAATAAGAACTGTCGAATCGGTGGGCGCCACTTTTTTGATCAGGCCGAGTAAGCCTCGCATGGCAAGGCTTTCTCCGATAATGTCCGGAAAGAAGTGGCGGGCATCCATGCGGCTGAGAACCGATGTCACCCGATCAAACACGCTGGCAAACTGATCAATTTGATTGATCGACCAGTCTTTATTGCCATTGGTTTTTTCTCCTGATAGCGACGCCAGCTTGCGTGCTTTTTCGACAAAGCGCTCAACCGGCTTGAGAATAAAGCGAACCAGCACAAACCCGGTGGCAAAGGAAATGGCTCCGATAATGATAACAAACCAGAAAATCGACTGAGCGGGATCGGCTCCCTGGGCGAGGCCATATTTGGTCAGCCGGAAGGATATAATGGCCGCTAAAACGCTCAACCCGGTAATGATAAACGGGATGATAATATACAGGCTGATGTAAAACCGTGATTGTCGCATTTTTTCAGGGGTTTCGCGTTCCGAGTGTCGGGTTCCGCGTTTTCGTTGCCAGCCGCCAGAGGCCAGTAGCAAATAGCTGAGGTCAGTTGCACTGAAACCTGAATCTTGCCTACCACGCCGAAGCTTCTTGACCGCCATCGCTTCAGCGACGGCGGTTAGCGAAGGCGGGTGAACGATGAACCTTTGAACATTTATTTTGCCATCTGCATCAGGTCCCACATGGGCAAAAATATCGCCATCGCGAAAAAACCGACCACTGCCGCCAGGCCGACCACCAGCAATGGGCCGATGGCTTCTGATAGCTTTTTCATCGAGTATTCCACTTCGGTGTCATAGTGGCCGGCCACTTC
>JAAUXY010060296.1_pt1 | contig 10435 bp, 7 predicted proteins | sample 7278121 | NCBI WGS metagenome assembly JAAUXY01 (sample SAMN14350117, study PRJNA611818) | marine sediment metagenome | isolation source: surface marine sediment (1.8m) | place: French Polynesia: Moorea | collected 2018-08
CCAGTCGCTCTTCAGAGGTCCGCAACGTTATGTAGACCCGAGCTACTTCGGAGGTTAAAAAAACCAGGTTGTCGTCGTAATCGGCAATCGAAGCCTGCAAATCGGCAACCCCCGTCTGGACGGCCCGCCGGAATTTACCCCAGAAGTCCAGCTCCCAAGCCACGTCGAATCCCACGTCGTAAACATAGGCAAAGCGTTCGCCGGAGGCGGCGTTGGGCAAATTGCGGCTGGTTCGTTGCGCCGTGGCATCACCGGTTGCCTGCTGGGTTTGCGGGTATTGATCGCCGATGGCAATGCCCAGCTGGGCTCGGGCTTCCAATATTCGAATACCGGTGGATTGTAAGGTTAAATTTTGCTGGTAGGCGCTTTCAACCAGAGCATTCAGTATGGGATCATCAAACACCGTCCACCAGACGCTGAAATCGGCGGCTCTGCTTTCAACCTTAACATCTGATGCTTGCAGCCATTCCTGTGGCTCGGGTGCTGAAGGCTTGATGTAATCAGGCCCGACCATGGTGCAACCGCTGAATGCAAGCGCCAGAGCCAGCATCCCCCAAAAGACGAATGGTTTATGTTCTTTAAAGAACAAAGACCGAGACATATTTTCCTCCGCTTAAAAAAATTAACGTCGAACGTCGAACGCCCAACGTCCAACTTCGAGTATTGAAAAGACTGAACTTCGAACATCGAACGTCCAACGTTGAACTTCGAATATGGATGTCGCTTCGCTCCGCGATTTAATTTCAATTAACAACAAATCATAGACTATTTGGACTTCTTTCCAGCGGTTTTGATACTGGTAACAAAAATTCGGATTAATTCATCAGTTTCCTGTGACGTATCTTCTAATAATTTAGATGCTTTGATGAGTGGTACACGCTGAATCAACTTTAACCACCGCTGTGTTTCTCTTAATTCTTTTAGTGAGATGCGGAGTTTATGGATAAAATCTTTTGCAGATTCCGCTGCCTGGGCCTCGCCATGATTTGGATAAGGTGAAGTTCCCGATTTTAACAGTTGCCCGGCAACATGATTGCCCACTCTGGTTTTCGGTAGCTGTTCAACAATTTTTATGATGAGCACCGAATATTCGAGCAGTCTTTCTTCCAGATCATATGTCTGTTTCTTCATTTTCCTCCTTTCAAGATTCGACGTTCGATGTTGGACGTTCGACGTTGGACGTTCATCTCTTTATTAGTTATTTTTTAATTCGACGTTCGATGTTCGATGTTCATCATTTTATTAGTTAATTTTATCCAACGTTCGACGTTGGACGTTCATCTCTTTATTAGTTGTTTTTAATTCGATGTTCGATGTTGGACGTTCGATGTTCGACGTTAATATTTTCACTTTACTGTAACGCTTTCGGTGCCGCCACCGCCTTCTTTTCACTATTTTTACCGCTGGTTCCTGTCATCACCAGCACCGATGCGGTGGTGCCCACGCGCAGCTTAACGCCCTCGGGCACCTCGTCAATATGAATTCGCACCGGCACCCGTTGGGCCAGACGGATCCACTCAAAGGTTGGACTGATATTGGGCAGCAGATTAGAACCTGTGCTGCCGTCCTGTTGGGCGATGCCCCATCCCAGGCTGTCAACATGGCCTTCCAGCGGTTTATCCGGGTAGCTCATGAGGGTGACGATGGCGCGGTCTCCTTCGCGGATATTCTCGATATAGTTTTCCCTGAAAAACCCATGAATCCAGAAACTGTTGACATCCACCAGCGCCAGGGCCGGCTGGTTGGCAACCGCCTGGCTGCCCAGCCTGAGGTTCAGATTGGTTACATAGCCATCCACGGGTGCTTTGACCTGCGTGAACTCTACATTGAGCTCTGCTTCTCGAACCTCAGCTTTAGCCTCACGCAGCTGGGCGTTCCGATCACCCGGAGCGCCGAGATTGGCTCTGGCTTCGGCCAGGCTTGCTTCCGCTTGATTCAGTTGGGCCTGCATTTGCAGCAGCTGGGCATCTGCATTGGCCTTTTCATTCACAACCGCGATGTAATCGCCCCTGGCCGATTCAACCAGCTTTTTGGATGTCGCTCTTTCTTTATCCAGTATCTGCTGACGCTCGTATTCCGCCAAAGCCTGATCAACCCGGCCGGCATAGCCCCTAATGGCAGCTTCGGCCCGTTTGATGTTTGCCCTGGCGACCTCAACATCAGCCTCAGCAGCCTCAACTTGTTTTTCCAGGGCTTCGATTTCGTCGCGGGTATTGTCAAGCTGGGCGCGCTTTTGATCCAGGGTCGCTTTAAACGTACGCGGATCGATTTCAAACAACAGATCGCCGGTCTTGACAAACTGATTGTCCACAATCGGCAGCCTGACAATCGGGGCGGAAACCCGAGGCGTGATCTGAACCACCTGGGCGCGCACCTGTCCGTCACGGGTCCAGGGGTTGGTGACATAATCCCAGTACTTGAGCAGAAGCACAATCACAGCGATCAGAACTATCCCTCCGGTCAACAGGTATTTCTTCTTATCTTTCATGGACCTTTCCTATGCTTTGCATTTTTCTAAAGTGTATTGGCAATATCATTAAGTCCTTCGTTTTTCGAGGACGACGACGAGTACGAGTACGAGTACGATTTGCATTCATAATTACCAACACTCCATTACTCCAGCACTCCAATACTCCGGTGATTTAATGAAGGAACAATAAACGTTCCGATAATTATCGTATAAATCACCGCCAGCGCCAGAAAAACCAGTGGTGGGTAAAAGAAGTATCGCGACAGACGATAACGGTTGAGTAGCAAGGCCGTCAACACCGCCAATGTTACGCCCAGGATGCCGGCAATCAGCAACGGCGGCATAAATACCCCACCGATGGTAAATTCTTTGGGTATGAACTGCATATTCAACTCCTTATAGCCCCCAGCCTGGTATTAAAATTCAAATTTCGTAATGCAGAAATAAAAAAATAACGTCGAACATCGAACGCTCAACGTTCAACATCCAATGTGGAATTGCTTTGTGTCTTTAATTTTAATTTCGTTCTTCAGAATCAGATATATAGTATTTTCCTGGTCCCTGTTCGACGTTGGAAGTTCGACTTTGAACGTTCGGTTTTGGACATTTACCTATTTTGTTGCTCCTTTTTTTAATTCGACGTTCGATGTTCAACGTTCAATGTTCGACGTTCATCTTTTGGTAGTCAACGTTGGAAGTTCGTTTTTGTTGAACCCAGAACCCCGTTAAAACCTTTCCTCCTGCCACTGTTTCCAATTAATTTCGACGGTTTGTTTTGCGAAATCGACCAGCGCCTCGGACACTCCCCTGTGGGCGCCCAACAGACGGTAGATGTTTTTGCGCTCTTCGGCTGAAACGCTGGTATATTCCGCTTTGTCGAGCGCTGATTCCATGCGTTTTTCAAGCCTGTCGAGAGTTGCATCGACCCTTGAGCGCAAGGAAGCGAAATCAGCTGCCGCCGGCTCTTTCGATAGTCGGTCGAAGACTTTCTGCACGGCCACGCGCCAGCTGCGGACATCGGTGAGCAGTTCGCGCACTATCAGTTTTGACTGTTGTAAGTTGCGTGCCTCTATCAATTCCTGCACTCGGTAGGCCAGCGCCTGCAGGTTCGTCACCAGAGCCTGAACCTTCTCAGGCGTGGTGTTGTGAAGTAGCCGTTTGTCGATGCGTTGAGACAGGGTAGCCAGTTTCACCGGAAGCTCCTGCAAATCGTTGCGATAAAAAAGCATCTTCCAGCGTACCACCCATCCTTTCCTCTGTTCCCAATCGAGTGCCAGCTGGGACATCATAAACTCGGCCTCCCGAAAAAAGCGGCGGAGCAGTCGGAGGAATACCTTTTCCGGCCGGGGAGGTAGTGGGATGTGGGCGGTTGCGATGATAAGCGCAGCCACCAGGGTTATCATGACCAGGCCATTTGCGAAGGAGGCGAAACTGTAAGTCTGTTGGTTCTGTACGGAAATGTTATTCATAATCATCGCCAGGGCAGTTGCTTTCACCCCGGCTTGGCGTGGCGCCGAGAACAGATAGGTGATCCCGAATGTCACGATGAAGATCATCATTCCCAGCTGCCCGTAGCCGGACAGGTGCGGCATGATGAAAACGTACAGAATCCCTGCAAAGAGAGTGCCGAGGATGAGTGGCAGAGCCATACCCGTCGGGCTTATGCCGGACATCACAGCTACCATTGTCATAATGGTCGGCATCATAACGAAGGATGCGTGTCCTGGCGGATCGACGTATACCCAGATGATAAATGCAATCCAGATCGTCGCCATCACCGTAATGACGCCCTGGAGGCGATCCGGATCGATTTTAAGCCCCTGTCTCTGAGGTTCATCCTGTAAGGACTTCGACACCGTTCCGCCAAAACCTCTCAGGTCCCGGACGCAATCGAACAGCGCCCGGCTGAGCGCCTCAAGGCGCTCGATCTGGGCCTGAAAAACGGCCATTGCCGCCTTCTGGAAATGGCTGAGCACGCGGATTTCGGTTCTGTCGTACCTCAAGGCTTGCACTGCAGGCAAGCGTCTGGGTGCCTGTCCGGCCAGCATGCGCTCGATCTCCGCGAAACGCAGATCGATTTCCGCGCATAGCAAGTCTAGGTTCGGTAGAGGCTTTGCTAGGTCGAGATCCCGGATTTGGGGAAAGCTTTCGCGCCAGCTATCGAGGGTCTTTTTTAAAGTCGTTGACAGCTGATGGAAATGCCGCCACTGATGGCGCACCTCCCACACCTCGTAGCTGTCGGTCTCTGCGGCATTCAGCAACTGTCCGACCCGCGTCAGCAACTGGACCTCTTGAAGTCTCAACGGATTCGAATCCTTGGTCGTGCTTTGGCCTGACATCAAGTTCAGGTAGGTCCGGAACAATCTGGCCTGGGTTACCAACAGCTTGCGAGTTGTGTCTTCGAAAGCGCTCTGGCTGCCGCGTGGCCAGAGCAACATTGAGACCAGCGAGTAGGCCAGAATCCCCGCTCCGGTTTCCTGGGCCCGTTCCACTGCTATCTGGAAGGCTGCCAGTGAATTCGAAGAATTGACGGCGATAACCACACAAACGAAACCACTGACGTACCAGAAGTACTGGCGCTTCTTACCTGTCATCATGTAGGCACAGAGTCCCACGTAGAGCGAAACGACTGCTACGAACAACCAGCGTTGCTGGGGGAATAAGGCAAGAAACATGAAAGCGGCCATTATCCCCAACAACGTGCCTAGCATTCGCATGGCGCCTTTGTTAAACGATGCCCCACTTGTATCCAGGCTGATGAAAGCCACCGCAAACGCAGCCCAGTACGGCCTGTCCCAGTCCATCCAAAGCGAAATTCCGAAAGCAATCACCATGGCAAGACTGGTCTTGATGGCTTCTTTGGTACGGGTGGATAGGGTCATTGCTCGGGGTTCCTGGTTCAAAGGTTCCGGGTTCAAGGTTCAAATTAAATTAAGCACACGTTACGGGTTGCGCGTTGCGGGTTACGTGTTCCGTATTTAGGCTGCCAGCAGACAGAGGCCAACAACGCTGAACACTGAACCCAGAGCCCTGCTTGTGGGGTCGTGGCACAAAGGGCGAAGCCCCAAACTTATAAATCCGTAACCTATCTATTTTTATATCTTTTTTCAACCCTGATTTAGGTGTAATGCTTCTAATACAAGGACTCAGACTGTATAAACAGGCACCGGCGTTAACCCCACAAGTCCAACAGCTTTGGTATTTTCAATTTATCGAGTCGTCTGAAACGGGTATACATCAATGTGCCAGGGTGCCAGCAGCTAGAAGCCAGATGCCGGCTGCCAGCTAACAGCCGCCAGAGTGGGAAAGATGATGCAGATGATCTGTCCTCTGTTTTCTGTTATGAAACCTACCACCGCAATGGCTGTACCAGCTCCCTCAAAATGCTAAACATCAACCCCGGTGCCTCGCCGGCAATCGATGCTTCCACCCGGGCCGCCTCGGCACTTACCCATGAAAAGGTGAGCAGCACAGCGATGTATGCGATTGCGAGGGCGATGTTGGCGTGACGGGAAAATGGCGAGCGCAGCAGTGAGACCGCCGGTCCGGCGTAGGTCGCCAGGAACCATCCCGTTCCACCGGAGATGATCGCTGCAGCATCAAGGACGGAAATCCCGGCTGCTTGGGCTGGAAGATTTGCTTTGACTAAATCAATTGACGTTGCCAGCGGCGCAAAGAACCCGGCCACGGTGTGAGCCAGACCCAGGTACATCAATAAGTCACCGGCTACCAGCGTCCAGTGATTGCAGACGCCGACCTCGTCCAGGGCGCAGGATATGATAAAAGCCACCAGGGAAATAAGTGAGAGCGCCAGGGCCATGAAAAGCGCCATATCTGCTCCGACGTGCACTGCATGATCCATTCCGGGCACCCTGATGCCGCCCGTGGTCACTTTCAGCCGCGCGATTTGAAACGATACGATCGCAATGTTGAAACCGATTACCGTCAGACGCGCCCGCATCACGTTGACCGCCACGCGAACCTGCTTATCAATCTCATTCATCGTGTGTACCTCCTTAAATCAAAGCGGGCCGTCCTGCCAGTGTAATAGATCAGCCCTATTTTCACATTACAAGTGGCCGGTTCCCGGTGCAGACAGATCCCTTCCAGGTCAATTGTTAATGAGACTGTCCATCAGCTGTGTTTGTAGCCCCCGAATTCTTCTTCAACGGCCATTTGTTTACCGGGTTTTTTCAAAGTAAGCCATGCTTCATTTAGATTTTCTTTCAGATCTCAAAACGCTTCGATAATAATGTTATAGATTAATGCAGGGTTGCAGGACCGCAAGATATAAAAGGAGAAGAAGTAATGAAGATAAAAAGAGTAGCATAAACCCGCCAGTCTCTGAACCACAAATAGGTGCCAAATGAGATCATTAGACACTATTTTTAACGATGTTTTCGGATTTACAGATCCTTTGCGAAATCGGCTCCTAAATTGAGCGTTGCAAAGTAAAAAAACGACTATTTGCTATTGACAATTTCCACCTTTAGGATCGACAGGTGCAGATCGTAGAGGTTGTTGAGCACCTCCGACAGCTCGACCTGGTTTTTTATAGGTGAGATGCCAAAACGCCGCTGTATGCAAATGCACCAGCGGCGTTAAGACATTGGTTGGTTATCAGATCAGTCCCTGATCCAGGGTGGCGTCGACCACCCGCACGAAGCCGGCGATGTTGGCGCCTGCCAGATAATTGCCGGGCAGGCCGTAACGATCAGCCACCTCCAGACAGTTCTGGTGGATGTTTTTCATGATGGTCTTCAGGCGGCGGTCGACCTCTTCGGCGGACCAGTTCAGGAGCATTCTGTTCTGGGCCATTTCTAGACCGGATACGGCCACACCACCGGCATTGGCAGCCTTGCCCGGTGCGAACAGAATTTTTTTGTCCATGAAGATTCTAAGGGCCTGCGGTGAGGACGGCATGTCGGCCCCTTCACAGACGAGTTTGATGCCGTTGTTGATCAGATTGTAGGCATCGTTTTCACTGATCTCATTTTCCATGGCGCACGGAAAGGCGCAATCGGCTTTCATACTCCAGAACGGATTATGATCAAGGGAGGTGTCGGATTCGGTGTAGGTTGTTTCGGAATATTTATCGACATATTCCTTGATGCGCCCGCGCTTCATATTTTTGAGGCGTTTGACAAAATCCAGCTTTTTTTGGTCGATGCCTTCAGGATCGTAGATGAAGCCGGATGAATCCGAAAGGGCGATGACTTTGCCGCCCAGCTCGATAATTTTTTCAGCCGTGTGTTGGGCCACGTTTCCGGATCCGGACACCAGGCAGGTTTTGCCCTCAAGGGTGTCATTGCGGGTGGCGAGCATCTCGGCCGCAAAATAGACCACCCCGTATCCGGTCGCCTGAGGCCGCATATAGCTGCCGCCCCACTGCAGCCCTTTGCCGGTCAAAACGCCACTGAATTCATTGCGCTGCTTTTTGTACATGCCGAACATGTAGCCGATTTCTCTGGCCCCCACCCCCAGACCGCCGTCCGGGATATCGGTGTCCTGTCCGATGTGGTGCGACAGCTCGGCCATAAAACTCTGGCAAAACCGCATGACCTCATCATCTGATTTTCCCTTGGGCTCAAAATCGGATCCGCCTTGGGCGCCGCCCATCGGCAGGGTGGTCAGCGCGTTTTTAAGGGTCTGCTCGAAAGCCAAAAATTTGAGAATGCCCAGATTAACCGAGGGGTGAAACCGCAAGGCGCCTTTGAAAGGACCTAGCGCACTGCTCATCTCCACCTGGTAACCGCGGTTGACGCGCACCTTGCGTCCATCATCCATCCAGGGCACCCGGAACAGGATCACGCGTTCGGGCTCGGTGATGCGCTCTAAAACACCCAGCTGGCGGTATTCAGGGTGATGGTCCAAAACAGGCTTGATGGTCTCAACGACTTCCCGTACCGCCTGATGAAATTCTTTTTCGGCCGGATCTCTTGCCAGAATCTGTTTCAATTCGCTGTCTGACATCTTCAACCTCCTTCAATCTGATCATAGCATTAACGAGTAACCGTCTGAGATTTAAGCATCGATGATCTCCAATGCTTCATACCGGTAGGCATCCATCACATACTGGGTGCCGGTGATTTTGGCACACTCCTCGGTCAGCGAGAAGATATCGTCTCGGCTGATATAGTTGACCTTCCAGTTGCGCGATCCGGCCATCAGTTGCTGCAGCCCGACTTTGATTTTATCGGCCACATTATACAGTCCGATGGCGCCCAGGGGCAGATTTTCGATTTCTGAGCCGTATTTGCCCTTGAGGACTTCATAGTTCATAAAAATTTCTTCTTTGGAATAGCCGAATTTGGAGACGGTCGACGGCAGGCCGCCGTCCTCGTCACGCAGCCAGCGCTCGGTGTTTTTGCCGACCATACCCGGAATCATCAAAGCCCGGCCCATGCAGACCGCTTTGCAATAGGGAGCCCCCAGGGCGATGGCTTTAAACACGTGGTCTTCGGATGAGAAACCGCCTGCAAAAGCCAGATCCGGGGCGCGCTTGCCGTTTTTAACCAATCGTTCGCAGAGCTCATAGGCCATAGCGTGCAGGTAAATGGCCGGAATGCCCCATTCGGTCATCATGCGCCAGGGGCTCATGCCGGTGCCGCCGGGCGCCCCGTCGATGGTCAGCAGGTCGATATCGGCATCACTGGACCAGCGAATGGCCATGGCCAGCTCTCGCATGGGATAGGCACCGGTCTTGAGGGTGATGCGCTTGGCGCCTAAATTGCGCAAGCGTTGCACTTCGTCCATAAACCCTTCCTGATCCACAAAACCCAGACGCGAGTGCCTTTCAAACTGTTTTAACGGGCCGGCCTTAAAGGCGGCCTGGTGCGCCGGGTCCTCCGGATCCGGTGTGACGATATAACCGCGTTTTTTCAATTCGATGGCGCGCTCCAGTGAGTTGACCTTGATTTCCCCGCCAATGCATTTGGCCCCCTGGCCCCATTTGAGCTCGATGGTTTCCACCCCGTGCTTTTCGATCACATACTCGGCCACGCCATTGCGGGTGTCCTCGACGTTCAGCTGAATCATGATATCGCCGTAACCCTCATGGTAGCGGCGATACGCTTCGATGCGGCGATCCATCTCGGGTGAATTTTTAATCAGGCCGTTATCACCGATTTCCAATGCCGGATCGATCCCGCACACATTTTCACCGCACACCAGGCTGATACCACTGATGGCCGCGCCGATGGCAAAGTGATCCCAGTTTTTACGCGCAATATCGGTGCTGCCCAGGGCACCAGTGAAGATGGGCACCTTCAATTTGACCTTGTCGGTGACGCCGTACTCGGTTTCGGTATCCACGTTGGGGAATGTGGCCTTGTCCGGATCCGATTCAATTCCTTTGGCGCCCAGCGCATATCCCATAATGTTCAAATGCGAGTAGTCCACCGGGTAATCTTTGTCTGCTCCGGCGGTCACGCTGCCAAACGGTTCCGGGTATAGCAGTTCCCGGCCGCGGAAGGTGGCTTTGAACATGTCGCAGTTTCCCTTGCAGCCATCTAAACAGCGGCTGCAAATACCGGATTGAGGTGCGACGTTGCGTGATCTGTTTTTCGTCTGAAGGGCATCGTTCGCATTGGGTTGGTTCAAATTCATTTTTCGTCTCCTTGTTTGAAAAAAATTTGCACATCCGTATCATCGAGCGCCATTTCCGGTCTCAGCGGCGAGTGCAGGGTATCGAATGTTTTAATCGTTTTTGCTTTAGGAAATCAAGCTTCATTTTATGTTTACGTCGAGGTGATGTTTTGCCAAACAAAAAATATAATTATTTTAGCCAATTAAATTAGTTTTTTTGATTTTTGAAGTACAATATGAAAAAATAAAGATAGATATCTGAGGGGTCGGGGAGTATTTCTTAAATTGACCGCGGAATAAAATATCAGCGACTTCATCGTGCAAACTCATGATTAAGGCAGTGTAGCGAAAGAACAGAATTCAAATATAAAATAATGG
>JAAUXY010003094.1_pt1 | contig 10433 bp, 9 predicted proteins | sample 7278121 | NCBI WGS metagenome assembly JAAUXY01 (sample SAMN14350117, study PRJNA611818) | marine sediment metagenome | isolation source: surface marine sediment (1.8m) | place: French Polynesia: Moorea | collected 2018-08
CAAAGGCCCTTGAGCCCCATGCGGAGGTTTTGGTCGCCGGCCTCATGATTTGAATCGATCAAGGTGCCGTCTATGTCAAAGATGTGGGCATGCATGGCATCTGCAGGGCGTGAGGTCTGCACCGGGTCCATGGCGGCCTGTCAGGCTTTCTGCTCGCTCTCGAAGATGCGCATCTGGGGATCAGACGTTGCCAGAGCGCCGAGTTGCTGAACAAATTCACCAGACGCCGGCACCTGGAAGTGGGTCTGCAGGGCGCCCATGCTTTCCCATTCCTCAAAGAACACCAGTCGGTTGGGGTTCTCAGCGTCGATGTGTACGGCGTGGCTGATGCAGCCCGGTTCCGCGCGAGAGCGCTCGACGTGTTCCAGCGACAGCTCCATCGCTTCCTCCCAGCGATCCGGGTCGATCTCGATGGCGCCGTGCACGATGATCATCAGGTGCTCGCCAGCCCGGTGTCTGCTTTCGCGGGCTCGGCCGCGGGCTTTGGCTTTTTCGCGAAGAAGGGCAGGTAGAACGTCGGCAGCACAAACAGGGTGAACAGGGTACCCACCAGCATGCCGGTGGTAATCACCAGGCCGATGGCATAGCGGCTGACTGAGTTGGCGCCGCTGGCCATCACCAGCGGCAGCACGCCGAGCACCGTGGCGAAAGTGGTCATGAGTATCGGTCGCAGGCGCAGGGCGGCGGCTTCGAGCGCGGCCTGCTTGCGGTCCATGCCCTGTTCCACCATGTGGTTGGCGAAGTCGACAATGAGGATGCCGTGCTTGCTGATCAGGCCGATCAGGGTGAGCAATCCCACCTGGGTGTAGATGTTCAGTGTGCTCATGCCCAGTGTTAGCGGCACCACGGCGCCGAAGATCGACAACGGTACCGCCACCAGCACCACGAAGGGGTCGCGGAAGCTGTTGAACTGGGCCGCCAGCACCAGGAAGATGAAGATCATCGACACGGCGAACAGCACGCCGAAGCTCTCGCTCTCCTGGATGAAGCGACGGGATTCACCTTCGTAGCCCGGGCGATAGCCCACCGGTGCAACTTCGTCGAGGGTGTCCTGCAGGAAGGCAAGGCCAGTGCCGAGGGAGTTCGGTGGCATCATCAAGCCTTGTACCGTGACGCTATTGAGCTGCTGGTATTGGCTCAGCGTGTTGGGCTCAACCCGTTGGTCGAGTTCAATCACCGTCGACATGGGTACCAGGGAGCCGGACTCGGTGCGCAGGTAGTAGCGCTCCAGCCACTCCTTGGTCAGGCGGAAACCGCGGTCGGCCTGGGGAATCACTTTATAGCTGCGGCCCTCGATGCTGAAGCGGTTGGCTTCAGCCTCACCGAGCATGATCTGCAGGGTATCGCCGATATCCTGCATGGTGATGCCCAGTCGCGCCGCCAGGTTGCGGTCAATCTTCACCCGCACCTCGGGCCGCGAATAGCGCAGGCTCTTGTTCACAAAGGCAAACAGCCCCGACTCGCGCGCCTTCTGCAGTACCTGGTCCGACACCGCGTCCAGAGATGCATAGTCGGCGGTGCTGGCGATCACGAAGTTCACCGGCAGGCCGGAATCGGTGCCGGGCAGGGAAGACCAGCCAAAAGTAAAAATCTCCAGCCCGCTGATTTTGCCGAAGCCCTGCTGCAGGTCGGCCTGGATTTCCTGCTGGCTGCGCTCGCGCTCATCCCAGGGCAGCATCTCGACGCCGCCGAATACCTGCCCGGGGCTGTTCACCTGCCAGGAGTGGCTTACCTCGGGTACCTGTTTCCAGACCGAGACCATTTCGTCGAGAAAGTAGTTCACGTAGTCGACGCTGGCGTAGTCGGGCGGCGTGGCAACGATAAACAGGCTGCCGTAGTCTTCTTCCGGCGCCAGCTCCTTCTGGGCAATGGCAAACAGGACCGGCAGGCTGAATAGAATGGCAAAGGCGAACACCAGCACGGCGCCGCGGTTGTTCAGGCATTTTTCCAGCAGTTTCTGGTAGCCGTCGTGCAGGGCCTCAAATTTCTCGTCGAGCCAGTCGGCGGCGGCGCCCTGGTGATCGTGATCCTTGAGGAAGTAGGCGCACATCATCGGGCTCAGGGTCAGCGCGACAATACCTGACACGACGACGGCGCCCGCCAGGGTCAGCGCGAATTCACTGAACAGCACACCGGTAAGTCCGCCGAGAAAGCCGATCGGGGCGTATACCGCTGCCAGCGTCAGAGTCATGGCGATGACCGGCAGGGCCACTTCCCGCGCGCCCTGGATGGCAGCATCAAAGGGTTGCATACCCTCCTCGATGTGGCGGTGCACGTTCTCCACGACCACGATGGCGTCATCGACCACCAGGCCAATGGCGATCACCAGCGCCAACAGCGTCAGCAGGTTGATGGAGAAACCCATCAGCCAGACCAGGAACAACACGCCCACCAGCGACAGCGGTATAGCCACCAGCGGAATCAGTACCACTCGCATTGAGCCCAGGAACAGCAGAATTACCAGGATCACGATAATGCCGGCCTCGAAGATGGTCATGGCCACTTCGTTGAGCGCTTCCTGGATGAAGATGCTGGCGTCCGAGTCGTAGAACACCTCCAGGTCGGCGGGCATTTCCTCGGAGAGTGCCGGCATGGTGGACTTCACGCGTTCGGCCACCTCCAGTGGGTTGGCCCCGGGGGCGGGCGTGATCGAGAGGAACACGGTTTCCACGCCGCTGGAGAAAGTGGCGGAATCATAGGTGGCGCTGGCAAGATCGAGCTCGGCAACATCGGCCAGTCGCACCCGGCGCTCCTCGTCCTGGCGTACCACGATGCCCTCGAAATCCTCCGGTCGCTGGATGTCGGTTTCCGCATCCACGCTGGCGCGCACCAGGGCGCCGCGGGTAGTGCCCGCAGCAGAGATCACGTTCTGCTCACGAATCGCGTCGGTAACGTCGGTAGCGGTAACGCCAAACGCGGCCATGCGCGCAGGGTCCAGCCATACCCGCATGGCGAACTCACGGTTGCCCAGCACCTTGGCCTCGCCAACACCGTCCAGGGTGGCCATCTCCGGCTGGATATTGCGCCGCACGTAGTCGGTAATCTGCTGTATCGACATCTGCTCGCTGAGGAATGCCATGTAGAGCATGGCGTCGTCGCCGAAGGTATTTCTTACCACCGGGTCTTCGACTTCGCGGGGCAGTTCAAACTTGGCCTCGTTGACCTTGGCGATCACCTCGGTCATCACCTGGGTCGCATCTTCACCCAGGCGTACCTTCACAGAAATGTTCGATACGCCGGGTTCGCTGGAAGACGTCATGTACTCGACCCCTTCGGCGGCGGCGATGCGGCGCTGCAGCGGGTCGGTGACAAAACCCTGCACGGTACGTGCACTGGCGCCCGGGTAGGCGGTGGTCACCAGGATCAGCGACTTCTCTACATCCGGGAACTGGCGCACCTGCAGCTGGGCAATGGATTGCAGCCCCAGCATCAGCAGCAGTGCGCTTACCACCACGGCAAGCACGGGGCGCCGGATAAATGTGTCGGTAAAACGCATGTTGTTTCCTCCCGGCTGCCCGCTCACCTACAGCGACACGTCGTCATCGACAACAACGCGCACGCCGCGATACAACTTGTTCTGGCCTACCGTGGCCACCCGCTCACCGGCGGCGAGGTTGGTCAGTACGGCAGTGCGGCCGTCTCGGGTTTCGCCGACCTTGACGATACGGGACACGGCGGTAAGGCCGCCATCCTCCGTGTCCTCGACAACGTACACCGTATTGCCTTGCAGGGAGTAGGTCACCGCGGTCTCGGGCACGGTCACCACGTCCATGACGTCCTGCAGGTCGAGCTGCAAGATGGCAAACATGCCCGGCAGCAGCCCGTTGTTGTCCTGGATACGGGCCCGCAACAGCAGATTGCGGGTGCCGGGGTCCACCGCACTATCCAGTGCCACCAGCTCTGCGGGGAAGCTCTTGTCAGGAAAGGCATTGACCGACAAGCGGATCGGCAGCCCCGGACGCAGTCGCGGAGCGAAGCGGTCGGGCAGGGTGAAATCCACCTCCAGCTGGCTCTGGTCCTGCAGGGTGGCGATCACGGTACCGGGTGATACGTAGTCGCCAAGGTCCACCTGGCGAATCCCCACGGTGCCTGAAAACGGCGCATAGATGCGCTTGTTGCGGATGCGCGCCTCGGTTTCGGCGAGCTGGGCCCGGGCCCGGGCCAGGTCGGCCTTGGAGCGGTCGTACTGGGTCTGGGAAATCGAGTTCTTGGTGATCAGGTCGGCATCGCGCTTGAAGAGAATTTCCGCCAGTTCCAGCGAGGCGATCTCGTTGAGGCGGGCGGCTTGCTCGACCTCGTCGTTGAGCACCAGCAGCAGTTTGCCGGACTCGACCTGGTCGCCGCTGTCGAATTCAATGGCGGTAATCTCGCCGCTGGTCTCGGAGGTCAGTTCAACACCACGAACCGCACGCACGGTACCCACGGCCTCCAGGTAGCTATCCCAGGTTTCGCCTTGCGCGGTAGCGGCGGCGATGGTAACTGGAGGGGGGCTGAAGTCCTGCGCCGCAAGCGCCGAGAACTTGCTGTAGAGGTAGCCGCCAATTGAGCCGAAGATCACCAGCAACAGGGCGCCTACAACTAGATATGCTCTCACTTCTCATCCTTGCCGGAGGTCGGGCTGCCAGTGTAGGTGTTTCCCGCCAAATAGCCAGTAAACAGGGGCGTAGCGCATATGGGCATACTCGATAGATTCCGACTCGACGGCCGCGTGGCCATTGTCACCGGTGCCGGCAAGGGCATCGGCGCCGGCACCGCCAGGGCCTTTGCCGAAGCGGGGGCTGACCTGGTGCTGGCGGCCCGAACGCAGTCCGACCTCGAAGTGGTAGCGGAAGAGGTCCGTGCCCTCGGGCGGCGGGCACTGGTCTGCCCGACGGACGTAATGGACTCCGCCCAGGTAGAAGCGCTGGCCGCGCAGGCGGTGGCTGAACTGGGGCGTATCGATATCGTGGTCAACAATGCCGGCGGCTTTCCGCCCAAGCCGGCACTGGCGACCAGCACCGATGAATTCGAATCTGCGTTTCGTTTCAATGTGGGTACGGCCTTCAGGCTTACCACCCTGTGCGCGGAACAGTTGGCGCAACATAACGGCAGTGTGGTCAATATCAGTTCGGTGGCCGGTTTGGCTCCGGCTCCATGCTTTGCTGCCTACGGCACCGCCAAGGCAGCACTCACGTTCCTTACGCGGCAAATGGCCCAGGAGTTTGCCCCGAAGATCAGGGTCAACGGCATTGCGGTGGGGTCGACGAAGACCGACGCCCTCAATACCGTACTCACTGACGAAATCGAGCAGGCGATGGTCGAGCTGACGCCCATGGCGCGGCTGGGAGAGGTGGAGGATGTGGCCCTGGGGGCGCTATACCTGGCCTCGCCTGCGGCTGCCTACGTGACCGGCGAGATCCTCGCTGTAAACGGCGGGCTGGAGCGCACCAACATGCCGATGCCAAGAGCCTTCGGCGGTGTTGGATAGAGAGCCTTCGGCGGTATTGGGTAAAGAGCCCTCAGCGGTCTTGTAGAAAACCCTCAGCGGGCTTGTGAAAAGCCTTCGGCGCGGTGGGTTGAAAGCGGTCGCATGGCCGGAATAGACCATACGACCCCTTGCCCAGAATCAAATTTCAAGCCTGACAGGGGCCGATTTGATGGGATATTCTTAAATCATCAACATCCGTTGAAGGGATACTTATGGTACTGAGAAATCGCAGGCTGAAACGGCTCGAAAAGGACATGAATCGGGCCGAATCCTACGACGAGTGGCGTGACCTGGCCAAGGATCACGACGCCGCCAGCGGCATGAAGCGCTGGCGCGAAGTGGACCAGACCAAGCTCTACGATTACGCCTCTATCCGCCGTCGCCTGGACCGGCTGCGCAGCCTCCGGGCCCGCCACGACGACGTCGGCCTGCTGTTTACGCTCAATGAAGGCATCCACGGCAACCTCGGCGGCATGGGCAGCAGCAAGCTGCACGAGCAGGCCAAGAGCGGTACCAAGCGGCTGATCGAGGACTACATCGACGAGATCGTCGATGCCCTGAAATACCTGGCAGAGCTTCCCGAAGACGAGATTTCCCTCTCCGAGAAGCTGGATTTCTTCTACCGTGCCAACCACTGCTACGGTCGCTCGGCGCTGATGCTCAGCGGCGGCGGGGTGCTGGGCTTCTACCACCTGGGCGTGGTGAAGTCGCTGATGGAACACAAGCTGCTACCGCGCGTGATATCCGGCTCCAGCGCCGGTTCCATGATTGCCGGTGTACTCGGTACCCATACCGACGAGGAGCTGGAACAGTTCTTCGATCCCAAGCACGTGTCCTGGGAGGCCCAGAAGGAAGCCACGGTGGTGGACAAGATGTTTTTCGGCCGCAGCCCCACCATGGACGTGCACGAGGTACAGTCCATCGTCGAGCGGCTGATCCCGGATATGACCTTCCAGGAGGCCTATGAGAAGACCGGTCGCCAGATTTCCATCTCGGTGGCACCGGCAGAGCCGCAACAGACCTCGCGGCTGCTGAACGCCATCGCCTCGCCGAATGTCTACATCCGCAGCGCCGTGATGGCGAGCTGTGCAGTTCCCGGGGTATTCCCGCCGGTAATCCTCAGCGCCAAGAATGTCTACGGCGATTCCCAGCCCTACGTGCCCTCGCGGCGCTGGGTAGACGGCTCCATTTCCGACGACCTGCCGGCCAAGCGGCTGGGCCGCCTGTACAGCACCAACCACTACATTGTCAGCATGGTGAACCCGATGGTACTGCCGTTCCTGGACCGGGGTGGCAGGCGCAACCCGGTGGTCTCCGCTCTCGGCAAGCTGGGCGTGGATGTAGCACGGGGAACGCTCAATTCTTACCGTCTGCAGGTGCAGAAATACGGCAGCGACTACCCGCGCTTCAGCTGGATGCTCAACGGGCTGCACAGCCTGCTGGACCAGGAGTATCGCGGCGATATCAACATCGTGCCGCGCTTCCGCTTCTACAACCCCACCAAGATCCTCTCCCATGTCACGGAAGAGGAAATGATGCTGTTGATGAAAGAAGGCGAGGCCGCCGCCTGGCCGGAAATCCGCTCCATCGACACCTGTACCAAGATCAGCCGCACCCTTGACGATATTCTCGAGCGCTTCGAGCGCGGCGACCTCAAGCCGGTGCGCGCTGCCCGGCGTCGTCCCAGGCGGCCCCAGGGCAAGAAAGCTGCCAACGGGAAGTCCACTGCAAAAAAGCTGTTTGAGAAGAAGGGCGGCGACAAGCCGCCGCGCAAGGCCGCGACGGCAGAAGCCAAGCGCCTCTCGCCCAAGGCCTCCGGCAAGGCCGGTGGCGGCGTAGAAAAAGCCGCCTGATCACCGTGCAGCGCCTGGTCCCGCTGGTGCTGGCCCTGGCGCTGGTAGCCTGCGGGTCGGGTGGTGAAGCTCCCTCACAACAGTCCCGTTCCGCCCTGGTGGAGGACCAGCACGCCTACCATGTCGGTGTCCTGGCCTATCTCTACGGTTATCCGTTAGTGGATGCCTTCCGGCGCGAGCACAACGACCGGCTGGCAGGAACCGATGCCGCGCTGCCGGCGCTCGACCCCATGCGCAGCCTGGGCTTCTTCGAGATCCTCAACCTGCAACTGAAGGCCAGCCCCCCGAGGCCAGAGGCCGAACTGCTCATGGCGCAGTTTGACGCCATCGGCGTCGGCCCCAACAGCAGCTTCAAGGATGCCACGCTGACACCTGCAGCAAAGCGTGGCCTGGAGCGAGCGATTCGCGATGCCAGGGTGATGCTGGAGGCCGCTGCACCGGGGGACGACAGCCTGCTGGCGCAGGCTGCAGCCTACCGGGCCGGGCAGGGGGAGTAAGCTAGCGCGGAAAGCTGGATTGGGGCGGATTGTCGATGACGGCGTGGTTCTCGGCAGTCGCAATTCGCCAACTGCGGTACAGCTCTCCGGCGGCTGCCAGCAGGAGCCTTTCACTGCGCGCCAGCGATTCGGTCAACGCTGCGCGGCGCTCGCTGGGGGTCATGTCAGCGATATTGGCGGGCAACGAGTCTTCCGCTGCGGCCAGTACCCGCACCAGGTTTTCCACGGTTTCATCGGCCGCCTGCTCGAGAATTGGCTGCCAGGCACCGGCATCACGCCGCAGCGCAAGTAGGGCCTCGATATTGGTCGCGGTCTGGCGCAGCGCAAATCGCGCGGGAGCGGTAGCGAGCAGGAACAGGCGCCGGGCCGGGTGGGTCATCGGGATTCTCCGTGCGTGGGTACAGGAATTGTAGTCCTGCGCAGGATGGCTGCAAAGCAGCACAGGCTTTGGATACCATGCAGCCCATGACCAGCGACGCCGTCATCGCCGAAGTTCGCACCCGCACCCGCCGGGGCAGGGTAGGCAGCTGCCCGTTCTGTCACCGGGAACTGCCCTTGACCTTTCACCACCTGATCCCGAAGAAGCTGCACCGACGCACCCGCTTCCGCAAGCAGTTCAGCCGTGAAGAGCTCAACCGGGGAATCGATATCTGCCGCCAGTGCCACGACGGTATCCACGACCGCTACGACGAGATGACCCTGTACCGCGACTTCGACGAGCCGTCCAAGCTGGCGGCCGACCCGGCGTTGGCGCGCTACTTCGAGTGGGTGGCGCGGCAGAAGGTGCGCTAGGCCGCCGCGCTGGCTATTATCGCTGCTGGCCAATAATCAGAAGGCAGCTAGCGCCCCATGGATTTCACAATTCCCGCCGAGCTCCAGTCCTTCCTCGAGGAACTGGACGCCTTTATCGAAACCAAGATCAAACCCCTCGAGGCTGAAGGCGACAACATTCGCTTCTTCGACCACCGCCGGGAGGATGCGCGCACCGACTGGGAGCGGGGTGGGCTGCCCAACGCCGACTGGGAGGCCCTGCTGGCGGAGGCCCGGCGCCGCGCCGACGCGGCAGGGGTGTATCGCTACCCGTTCCCCGAGGAATACGGCGGTCGCGGCGGCGGCAACCTCGGCATGGCGATTATCCGTGAGCACCTGGTGCGCAAGGGCCTGGGCCTGCACTGCGACCTGCAGAACGAGCACGCGGTGGTCGGCAATAACGTCGGCCTGCTGCTGATGCTGGAGTATGGCACCGAGGCCCAGAAGTCCGAGTGGGTCGACAAGCTGGCCCGCGGTGAGGCGGGCTTCGCCTTCGGTATTACCGAGCCCGAGCACGGTTCCGACGCCACCTGGATGGAAACCAGTGCGGTGCGTGACGGTGACGAATGGGTGATCAACGGACGCAAGACCTGGAACACGGGTATCCACGCCTGCAGCCGCGATGTGATCATGGCGCGCACCTCCGGCAAGCCCGGCGATGCCGCCGGCATTACCGCTTTCCTGGTGCCGATGGACGCGCCGGGGCTCAACATCGACGAGTACCTGTGGACCTTCAATATGCCCACCGACCACGGCACGGTCAGCCTCAGGGATGTGCGCATCCCCGACAGCGAGATCTTCGGCGGGGAAGGCCGCGGCCTGCAGCTCGTTCAGCACTTCTTCAATGAGAACCGCATCCGCCAGGCGGCATCCAGCCTGGGTGCTGCGCAGTTCTGCATCGACGAGTCGGTGGCCTACGCGCAGGAGCGCAAGCCGTTCGGCAAGCCACTGGCCGCCAACCAGGGCATCCAGTTTCCGCTGGTGGAGCTGCAGACCCAGTGTGAGATGCTCAGGGCGCTGATTCACAAGACCGCCTGGATGATGGATGAATACGGGGCGTTCTCGGTATCTGACAAGGTGTCCATGTGTAATTACTGGGCCAATCGCTTGTGCTGCGAAGCCGCCGATCGCGCCATGCAGGTTCACGGCGGCCTGGGTTATTCACGCCATAAGCCCTTCGAACACATCTACCGCCACCATCGCCGCTATCGCATTACCGAAGGGGCGGAAGAGATCCAGATGCGGCGCGTGGCCGGCTACATGTTCGGCTTCATGAGCCAGCGCGCACCCAAGGGCGTTGCGGAGTAGCTGATGGAGGACTTCCAGCAGCGATTGGCCGCGGCGCTGGCCCGCGGTGTGGCCGGCTTTGAGTCGCTGGAAAGTGCCGAGCGCCTGACCGGCGGCGCCAGCCAGCAGACCTGGCGGCTACAGGTGGTGCGCAACGGCGAGCCGCAAACCCTGTGCCTGCGGCGCAGTGCTGGCAGTGTCGATGCCGGCAAGATCACCCCGGCCATCGAAGCACGCCTGTTGCAGGTGTCCGGTGAAGCCGGGCTGCCGGTTCCCGGGGTGCTGATGGTGCTGGAACCAGGAGACGCCATCGGCGAGGGCTTTGTCATGGGCTGGCTGGAGGGCGAGGCGCTCGGTGGGCGTATTACCCACAGCCGCCGCTTTGCCGATATACGACCGAAGCTCGCGTACCAGTGCGGTGAAATTCTCGCGCGCCTGCATGCCATCGACTGCGACGCCACCGGCCTCAGCGATCAGTTGCAGTTTGCGACACCGGAAGAGCTGGTGCGGGCGACCTGG
>JAAUXY010208906.1_pt1 | contig 10431 bp, 10 predicted proteins | sample 7278121 | NCBI WGS metagenome assembly JAAUXY01 (sample SAMN14350117, study PRJNA611818) | marine sediment metagenome | isolation source: surface marine sediment (1.8m) | place: French Polynesia: Moorea | collected 2018-08
CACCGGCTACTCCCTTCGCAAACCCGAACAGGGCGGTGGCGACATAGGCCCAGGTCGCGGCACAGTCACAGCCTGACTTCGACGACCGCTTTATGCTAGCCTGACGCCTGTTCTGATAAGCGAGGCTCGGGAACGATAACTCGAGCCATTACACGTCATTCCGTAACAGATGACCGCCGCGGGAGCCGCCCGCGGAGGATTTTCAAGGCTTTGACGCCAGGAGAGGTTCAGCATGTCCAAGATCGTTCATATCGTCGGCACCGGCACCATCGGCGAGCCCCTGATCGGCCTGTTCACCGACTTCTCGCACCATTTAGAGATCGACGAGGTCACGTTTCATAAGCGGACGCCACTGGTCAATGACCGCGCCCGGATCAACCACTTGATCTCCCGCGGCGCCAAGCTGGCGACCGACGACGATCGGCGGGGAGACTTCGAGGCCCTGGGGCAAAAAGTCTCCTTCAATCACGACGAGGCCCTCGAGCGTGCGTCGGTGGTGATCGACTGCACCCCGGTCGGCAATGAGAACAAAGAGCGCTACGAGCGGCTGACCGGGCCCAAGGGCTTTCTGGCCCAGGGCAGTGAGGAAGGATTCGGCAAGCCTTACGCCCGCGGCGTCAATGACGAGTCGTTGGTTCCCGGCGAAGACCGCTTCCTGCAGGTCGTGTCGTGCAACACCCACAACATCACCACCCTGCTCAAGACCATCGGCCAGGAAGAGGACGGCAGCTATAGCATCGATCGAGGCAAATTCGTTTGCATGCGCCGGGCCAACGACATCACCCAGGCATCCTCGTTCATTCCGGCACCTTATGTCGGCAGGCATGGCGACGACGAATTCGGAACGCACCATGCCAGGGACGCCCATCGGGTGTTCCAGACTCTGGGCCAGGACTTCGACCTCTTCTCCAGCGCCGCCAAGCTCAACACCCAGTACATGCACTCGATCTGGTTCAACATGGTGACCAACCGCGAGTTCACCACCGAGGAGGTCGAGCGCCGGCTCAAGGCCAATCCTCGCGTGGCGACGACCCAGAAGCTCCAGGCGAATCTGATCTTCAGCTTCGGTCGCGACCACGGCTATTGCGGCCGAATCCTGTCGCAGACGGTGGTCGCCCTGCCGACGCTGACCGTCCGCCACGGGAACGAGATCTACGGCTTCTGCTTCACCCCGCAGGACGGCAACTCGCTACTGTCCTCGGTGGCGGCGGCCCTATGGCTGATCGACCCCGATCCAGAGAGCATGAGCCGTCGACTGCAGCCGATGCGCCGCTGGCTCTACACCGAAATCTGAGCCTTCGGCATCGAGCGGCGCTGACTTTGACTGACGCACCTGAAAAGCCAGAGGATGAGGGCGCTTCGCCCGATAGCGACGCCGCGCCTCCGGCGCAGCGAGCCGGGATGCGGCTGGCCGAGGTCGACGAGGTCGAGGTCACGGTTGAAAAGCTGATCGACGGTGGCGACGGCCTGACGCGGTTCGAAGGCATTCCGATCTTCGTGCCGCGTTCGGCACCGGGGGATCGCTTGCGCGTCCGGATCGTCGAGCGCAAGCCCAGCTACGGCCGGGCTGAGATCGTCGAAATCCTGAGCCCCGGCGAAGGACGCCGAGAGCCCCCCTGCCCACACTTCGAACGGTGCGGCGGCTGCGACCTCCAGCATCTCGAGGAGAGTGCCCAGCTCAAGGCCAAGGCTCAGGCGGTTCGCGAAACCCTGCGACGGCTGGGCGGTATCGAGACCCTGCCCCGGGTCACGGTGGTGCCGGGCAAGCCCTGGGGCTACCGCCTGCGAACCCAGCTGCATATCGATGAAGACCCCACCCGGGGCCTGCGGATTGGCTACTATGCCCGCGGCAGCCACGATCTGGAAGCGATCGAGCAGTGCCCGGTGCTGGTGCCCGAGCTTGAGGCCACCTTGAGCGTCTTGCCGCGACATCTGCGCGAAGTCAGCCACCGACGGGTCGATCTCACCACCGGCGACGATGCCAGCTGGAGCGTGTCGCCACCGATCGAAGGGCTCCCCAAGGGGGAGGTCAAATCGCGGATCGGCGACTTCGTCTATAGCTACGACGCCCGCTGCTTCTTCCAGGCCCACCGCCAGCTGATTCCGGAGCTGGTCGACTTCGCTCTTGGACCTGAAACCGGCACCGAGCGGGGCACGGCGTACGACCTCTTCGCCGGCGTCGGGCTTTTCAGCCTTCCCCTCGCTCGCCGTTACGATCGCGTGATCGCGGTCGAAGGCGATCGCATCGCCAACCGCTTCACCCGCCGCAACGCGCGGGCGAACGGCATCAAGAACCTCACCGTCGAGCGCCAGTCTGTCGAGTCCTTCATCCGCATGCTGCCGCCAAAGAGACCCCGGGTACTGGTCGATCCACCGAGGCTCGGCCTCACCCACCAGGTCCGCCGCGCCCTGGTCGAGAAACGGCCGCGACGGCTGACCTACGTCTCGTGCCACGCGGCAACCCTGGCCCGAGACCTCAAGCAGCTCAGCGGCGGGTTCCGCATCGAGAGTCTCACCCTCCTTGACATGTTTCCCCAGACCGGCCACATGGAGGCGGTCGTCCAGCTGGTCGATCGGGATCAGTGATGAGCGAAACCGCCTTCAAAGAGATCGAGCACAAGTTCGTGGTCGGCGAAGACTTCGATCTCGCCGACTTCCGCGACCGCATGCGGCGCCTGGAGCCGTACAAGACCACCATCCTGACGGTGCGCGACATCTACTACTGGAGCCAGCTCCATCCGCGGGTCATCTATCGCCACCGCTGGGATCTCGAGCTTCAGCACCTGAGCGTCAAGTCGCTGGAAAAAGACACCGAGGTGCGCGTCGAGGTCAACATCGATCTCGGCCAGCATCGCGGAAATCAGCAGGCGGCGGTCGAGGCCTTCATCGACACGCTGGAGGTTTCCTGGCGTGGCGAGATCGTCAAGGATATCGAGGTCTACTACTTCCCCGAATGCGAGATCGTCTACTACCGCGGCACGGCGGGCGACGCGTCCGTCGCGTGCGTCGAGTTCGAAGCCCTCCAGCAGGACTCGATCGACGACGCTCTGGAAGTCTTGAGGAGATACGAGGAAACAGCCGGGTTCACCGGCCGTCGGCGGATATCGAAGACCCTGGTCGAGCTCCTCTTCTCAGATCTGCCCTTCGATGGAATTTGACGGGCCATGGGGGCGATGCCTACGTCGCCTTCCGCGTAGGGGCGACGCCTGCGTCGCCTTCCGCGTAGGGGCGACGCCTGCGTCGCCTTCCGCGTAGGGGCGACGCCTGCGTCGCCTTCCGGCGTAGGGGCGACGCCTGCGTCGCCTTCCGGCGTAGGAGCGACGCCTGCGTCGCCTTCCGGCGTAGGGGCGACGCCTGCGTCGCCTTCTGTGGAACGGATCTCGCCAGCGAGATCCAGGGCGAGGCAGGCCTCGCCCCTACGGTTCGAGCCAGATCGGCCACCTCGTCGGTTTGAGGCCGGAGCCTTCGTTAGGCGACCCGTTGCTGGACCATCGAGGCCACTTCTCCCGGTTCCGGGAAACGGCCGTTGGCCTTCTTGGAATAGATGAGCTCACCATCGAGGGTGACTTCGAAAACACCGTCCCGGCCTTTGACCAGGGTCGGCGAGATGTCGAACTGCTCTGCAATTTCTTCCGCCAGACCGGCGGCTCGGGGTTTGTAGTTTCAAACCACGCAATATTCGATCTGCATGCTGGGCATGGTAATCCTCCAGGTTGACTGTCTATGGGGCGGGTCCGAGAAGCTGCGCCGCGGAGGCATGGCGCCTGATGCAAGGTGGCGCTTGGACACCGTGCCTTCATTCTAGATAAGATCCCGGCCCACAGGAAGCAATATGAACGACCATTCGATCCCCGGAATCGCCAGCGATACTGCCTCGGTGGCGGTCAACCCGCCACCCGACGCCGCCCTGGAAGGCTACGATCCCGAGGAGCAGGCTTGCCTGCTGCGCGTCGCCGGCCACGTCCGCGGCATCCTCACTGAGCTCGGGCTCGACACCTCGGATGCCAACCTGGCCGAGACCGACATTCGCGTCGCCAAGATGTATGCCGAGATGTTCCACGGCCTGAAGGAAGGCAACGAACCGAAAATCACGACCTTCCCCAATGACGACGGCTACAGCGGCATGGTGATGGAAACCAACATTCCCTTCTACTCCATGTGCTCCCATCACCTGGTGCCCTTCTACGGTCACGCCCACATGGCCTACGTGCCCAACGACTCGCTGGTCGGCCTCTCCAAGCTGCCGCGCATCCTGGAGTTCTACGCCAAGCGACCGCAGCTCCAGGAGCGGCTGACCGAGCAGGTGATCACCTTTCTCAAAGAGAAGCTGAATCCCAAGGGCGCCATCGTGGTGATCGAGGCCCGTCATCTCTGTGTCGAGATGCGAGGGGTCAAGAAGCCGGGCGCGCTCACCGTGACCTCCGCGATCCGCGGCATCTTTCACAAGCGACCGATTCGCGAGGAGTTTCTCGATCTACTACGCAAGAGCTGATCAACCCGCCTTCGCTAGCCGTCTCGTTCGCGGGCGAGGCGCCACTCTCCTCATCTTCCTCCTGGCCTTGGGCCTTGCTGCCCCTGGCATGGCGAAGAAGAAAAAGACGGCCGATGCCGAGGAGCTGTTCAATCCGCTGCTCGGCGTTCAGTACTCCCATTGGCTGGTCGGCCCGATCTACCGGATGGCGAGCGAGCAGGAAACCGAGGACTACCTCCTGCTGACCACGGACGAGGAAGCGGCAAGCTTCATCGAAGCCTTTTGGAAGCGCCGCAACGAAGGCACCGAGCTGTTCAAGAAGACGCCTGAAGAGATCTTCTCAGACCGCGCCGAGAAGGCCGACAGCCGCTACAGCGAGGCCACTTTCCCGGGCCGCCTGACCGATCGCGGCACCATCTACATCCTCTTCGGCGAGCCCGAAGAAACCGAATTCGAATCCTCCGATTTGCTCGGCGGCTTGCCGGTCGAAATCTGGCGCTACGGCAAAGACGCCAAGGCCGGTCTGGATGGCGAAAAGCCCAAGAAGCAATATCGCTTCATGACCATCGACGGCAAAACGACCTTCTACAACAGCCGGGCGAGCGAGCTCGAAGCGCGCAAGCGCCAGCGCCGACGCCCCGGCTTCTAGCGCCCCGACCTAACATGTCGCATCCCAAAGCGGTTCTTGCCGGAATCGGTGTGTCGATCGCACCGCACGAGGTCGACAACACCATGCTCGCCCGGATCATGGAGACCAGCGACGAGTGGATCCGCGAACGCAGCGGTATCCGCACGCGTTATTACGTCGACCCCGGCGTCGGCTCGGCCGTCCTCGGAACGGAGGCCGCGGAACAGGCTCTGGACGAGGCCGGCATCGCCGCGGAAGAGATCGACTACCTGGTGTGCGCCACGATGACGCCCGACCACTACTTCCCGGGCACCGGTGGCCTGATCCAGGCTCGTCTCGGAGTGCCGCCGCTGCCGGCGCTCGACCTGCGCCAGCAATGCGCCGGCTTTGCCTACGGCCTGCAGACGGTCGACGCGCTGATCAAGAGCGGCACCGCTCGCACCGTGCTGCTGGTGGGCACCGACGTGCACAGCTCACTGATCCCCTGGTCCGAGCGTTCCTGGGAGGTCCTCTACGGCCGGCAAGACGGGCCGCTGAGCGACGAGGAGTTGGCCTGGAACAATCGCTTCCGCCACCTCACCGTGCTGTTCGGCGACGCCGCCGGGGCCATGGTCTTTCGTGCCGACGAAAGCGACACCGACCGCGGCATCCTCGGCGCGGCGCTCTACGCCGACGGCGACAACATGGACATCCTCTACGTCCCCGGCGTCGGCTCGGCCTACCGTCCGTTCGTCGATCAGGCGATGATCGACCGCGGCGACTCGGTGCCGACTATGGACGGTCGCGCGGTGTTCAAGCTCGCCGTCACCCGCATGCCCAGGGTGACCCAGGAAGTGCTGAGCGATTGCGGCTACACCCTCGACGATCTGGATCTGGTGATCATGCACCAGGCCAACCTGCGCATCAACGAGGCGGCCCAGAAGTTCCTGCGGCTCTCCGACGACAAAATCCACAACAACATCCAGAAATACGGCAACACCACGTCGGCGACCCTACCGCTGGCCTTCTACGAGGCGCGCCAGGCGGGCAAAGCCCCCGAGGGCTCGCTGGTCGCGTTCACCGCCCTGGGAGCCGGCCTGCACTATGGATCGGTGTTGATGCGGGTATAGCCCCAAGTCTCTCAAGTTCTGTCCGGGTTGTGCACAATCTCCTCCGCCCAGCTCTCTGCGATGACGAGGGGATAGCATCCGGGCTCTGGTCCCCTCTCCCCTTGGGGGAGAGGGTTAGGGTGAGGGGGGTACTCAGGGGCAAGTTGGCCTCAAGAAGAGCCTCCGTGAACAGTTGTTTCCCCCTCACCCCGGCCCTCTCCCCCAGTCAGCTATAACTGTGTTGCGGAAAGTCACTGAATAGCGGGGCAAGCCCCCCTAGAATCAGAAGCGACAAACTAACCGTAACCAGGAGGACTCATCCCATGGGGAAGCATAAGTACCGGGCGATTAATTTCAAAGACTTGGACGGTGAGCGGTTGCAGAATCAGGTCCGAAACCGGCGCGTGGTGTTAGGCGCAGACATGGCGAAGGAGACGCACTATGGTGCGTTGGTAGGCGAAGACCGAGAAGTGATCTTGATCTTCAAGTGGGATCAGCTGGACGAGAGTCTCCCCGTAGTGGATCTTCTGCGGTCGCTCCCCGTGGCGTCGTTGTCCGTGGCGATTGAACCGAGCGGCACCTACGGAGATCCATTCCGCGTGCTGGCCCAGTCGGCGGACTTGGAGGTTTATCGGGTTAGTCCGAAACGGTGCCATGACTACGCGGAGGTCTACGACGGTGTGCCGAGCCAGCACGACGGGAAGTCAGCCGTGTTGCTGGGTCGGATGCACCTCGAGGGCTACAGCGATCTTTGGGTGCCCCAGAGTGACGAGCAGCGCGAGTTGACGGCGGCGGTGCGTGAGATGGCGCTGTATCGGGACCAAGAACAGCGGCTTCTGGGGCAGTTAGAGGCGTATCTGGCTCGGCACTGGCCGGAGTTAACCTCGTACCTTGGGCTAGGCACGGCGACGCTGTTGGCGTTGATGGAGACCTACGGGGATCCGGATCAGGTGAGTCGGGACGCGGAGGCCGCCCGGGCTCTGATGCGTCGAGTGGGGCGGCTGGGTACGGCGAAAATCGAACGGATCTTGGTTTCGGCGACGGCGAGCATCGGAGTGTCGATGCAAGCCGGGGAACGGCGGCTGATGCAGACGATCGCGGGCGAGACGCGACGAGCTCAACAGGCGTGGAAGGCCGCGAAGCAACGCGTCCAGGAGCTCAGTGAGACCTCGCCCGTGATTCGTGAGTTGGCGCAACCGCTGGGCGTGATGACGGCTGCCGTGCTGGTCGTCGAAGCGGGCGATCCGCGATCCGTCGCCTCCGCGGCGAGCTATCGCAAGGCTCTGGGTCTGAACCTGAAAGTGCGCAGTAGCGGCAAGCACAAGGGCCAGCTGAAGATCACCAAACGTGGCTCGGGTATCGCCCGCCAATGGCTGTATCTGGCGGTCTTGCGTTTGGTGCAGAAAGATGTCGTGATCCAGGCTTGGTACGAGCGCAAGGTGGCGCGCGACGGCGGGGTGAAGATGAAGGCGCTGGTGGCGTTGATGCGCAAGCTGGCGGGTGCCTTGTGGCATGTGGCTCGGGGCGAGGCATTCGACTCACGCAAGCTCTTTGACGTTCGTCGGCTGAATCTGGCGATCTGATTTTCGCGAGCCGGACCATTCCAGACGATGCTCAGGAACCCCAACCTCCTCTCATCCCTCCCAATAAAAATCATGGGATGTTGCCCTATGAACCGGCGTTATCCCAAGGAGGCACTGATGCCCTAAGTACCAACAATCGAGGACCATGAAGAGCCTGAACGGGTGACCTTCGTTTTCCTCTGGGGTCCACACAGTGAGATCCACCCTCAGTCATGAGGCACCCTGGAAGGCGCTCGAGCGGATTCAATGCCCAATGGAGCTGATCAGATGCCGCCACCCAAGCGGACATCCTACGTAACAGATCCGGCGTACCCCTCGAGCCACTTCCCAGGCTCTGATCTGGCCCTTCATGAATTCCCCGCCGGCAGACGAACTCAGAACCTCTCTCGAGGGATTCGTCTGCCCTACGGGGCTCCACCTAGGCTCAAAATGGCTCGAAATTACCCCTTGACAACCCTACAACAGAGGGAGAGGGGGCTGTCGCCCCCTAAAGATCGGCTCTGCCCTTCGATGCTTCGAGCCCGGAGAGAACTTAGGAGACGCTGATCTAGCCTGCAAACATCGTAACCTGAAGCTTACTGGCGGCAAAGTCAGACACGGAAGCAGAATCTGGAGGACACTGTGCTGACGTTAGCAACCCTGTTGGTGAACATGCTCGCGGTCTACGCCGCGGTCGGATTCATCTTCGCAATCGCGTTCGTCTGGAAAGGCGTCGCTAAGATCGACCCGGCAGCGGCGGAAGGAACGATCGGTTTCCGCCTGTTGATCATTCCCGGCACGATCGCCCTGTGGCCGATCCTCGCCCGGCGATGGCTGCAGAACCAAGGGCCGCCGGAGGAGTGCAACGCCCATCGCGACGCCGCGAGACGGGAGGCTTCGCCATGATCGCCCCGCTGAGACGCCGCCATCGATGGATGACAGGGGGCCTGGCGATCGCCCTGCCGGTGCTCTACGTCGTCGCCCTCTCCGCTCGCCCGGACGAGCCGATCACCCTCGAGCTCCCTTCCACCCTCGCTGAAGCCGGCACGGCCGGCGGCCAGAGCCCCGGCCAGCTGGACAACGACCTGGGCGAGTTGTTCACCGATCCGCCGATCGCCGTCAAGTCGCGCAGCGACGGCGCGTCGTGGTGGGTCGAGCTCGAGCCCCGTACAGCCGTTGCCCTGCCGGAAGTCCTGGTCTACTGGTCCAGATCCTCCGCCACCGGCCGCCTGCCCGACGACGCCTATCTGATCGGCGGTATGGCCGGCGATCGGACCCGGGTTTTCGAGCTGCCGGCGGACGCCCTGGGCCACGCCGGCACCCTGGTGCTCTACAGCCTCGGCCACCAGGAGGTGGTCGCCTCCACTCGTCTACCGGCCTTCGGCTGGGCCGAACAGACGCCGGCAGCGGAAGAAGCTGAAGCGACGCCCGCGGAAGACGCGCGGGCGGGAGAGGAGGCCGGATCGTGAGTGTTTCTTACGAGGCGGTGCAATGGAACCGTCAGAAGAAGATCTACGACCGCTTGATGCTGGGCGGCGTCGCTCTCTACATGGGCCTCTTCGTTGGCGTCGGCTTCGCCGCCCACCCGGACGCCACCGCCGAAGCCTTGCTGATTCGAGGTTTCGGCACCGCGGCGCTGCTCCTACTGCACATCATCCTGTCGATCGGCCCCCTCGCCCGGCTTGATAAACGCTTCCTGCCCTTGCTCTACAACCGCCGGCACATGGGAGTCACGATGTTCGTGCTCGCCCTGGCCCACGGCGCCTTCTCGATCATCCAGTTTCACGCCCTGGGCAATCTCAACCCCCTGGTCAGCGTGCTGGTCTCCAACAGTCGGGTCGACAGCTTGAGCCAGTTCCCGTTCCAACCCCTGGGACTCCTGGCCCTCGCCATTCTCTTCCTGATGGCCGCCACCAGCCACGACTTCTGGCTCGCCAACCTCTCGGCGCCGGTATGGAAATCGCTGCACATGGGAGTCTACGTCGCCTACGCCCTGATCGTGCTGCACGTCGCCCTGGGCGTTTTGCAGGCCGAGACCAACCCCCTGCTGGCGGTTCTGCTCGGTCTCGGCGTCGTCTGGGTGCTGGGACTTCACGTGATTGCCGGTCGCAAGGGCGCGGCCCTCGACCAGGAGATGGCCTCGTCCAGCGACGGCTTCATCGACGTCTGCTCGGTCGACGACATCCAGGAGAACCGCGGCAAAGTAGTGACCCTTGCCGGCGAGCGGGTCGCGGTCTTTCGCTACGACGGCAAGGTGTCGGCGATGTCGAACGTCTGCCAACACCAGAACGGTCCTCTCGGTGAAGGCAAGATCGTCGACGGCCTGGTGGTCTGTCCCTGGCACGGATTCCAGTACAAGCCGGACTGCGGCGCCTCACCGGCGCCGTTCACCGAAAAGATCCCGACCTTCCGGGTCAAGCTCGACGGCCGCCGGGTGCTGGTCGATCCCCGACCCAATCCACCCGGGACCCACACCGAACCCGCCCTGATCACCCCCGGCGAGATGCCGAATGCAGCGGAGGCCGGTCATGCCTGAGCCCAGAGACGACGAGTTCTACACCGGTTACCTGCCCGAAGCGCCGGACGGCATCGCCCGCCGGGTGCGCTCGGCGGTCATCGCGCTGTTCATCCTGGCGATCGGGGTGGCTTTGATCCTGATCGTCAGCCAGAAGGGCTTCTCGG
>JAAUXY010151869.1_pt1 | contig 10430 bp, 9 predicted proteins | sample 7278121 | NCBI WGS metagenome assembly JAAUXY01 (sample SAMN14350117, study PRJNA611818) | marine sediment metagenome | isolation source: surface marine sediment (1.8m) | place: French Polynesia: Moorea | collected 2018-08
ACTGCGGCTATCACGCTCGTGACATGGTCGATGACGACGCTGGCGAGCGGTATGAGAATCCGCCACGTGGCGGATTGTTGAGCGCCATGGAAAAACTCGTCAACGAGCCGCCTCCGCCGCAGTATTTGTACTGACTCGCCGGATTTCGCGCGATATTCCTTTCGGGTTTGTTCCAGATACAAGTTCGCTGCTAACAGGAGCGGCTTGTTGGCGCCAGAACCGGACACCTCGTCGGCTGCTTCCTGTCCGATACCAGCCGCCCATGCGATCTGGGCTACAATTCCAGATTCTGACCCGTAGCGGAATCTGGGGCTATAAGATTCGTCATTGCCGCTCATTTAGCAAAGGTGACTTCGGGAGTACTTGGCGCTTGCACACGCGCACAGCAGCGTGGCTAATTTGCACTACGCTTGTTCTGGCGATCGTGCAGTCGTGCTCTGACAATGAATATTCGGAATCGGCGACCCGAGTGCGACTGAGTATGGCTGAGGACGTCGCCGCCCACTACGAAGCCAGGTTCGGCGACGTTGTTGTTCGAATTCCCAAAAACTTCTTACCGTTGGATGTTTCTTGGTACCGTGAGCGACGCAAGCTCAGCAGTCTGCATTTGAGCAAAATGCCTTGGCCGCCTGATTCTGAAACCTCGAATATGGTGCCCGAAGGTCGTTATATCGATATCTCGTTGTACCGTACTGACAGGCAGCCCGGGCGGTTGCAGGAGCACCGCTTCAGCGTATTGGATGACCAGGAAGATTGGGGCGGCACGGGCTTTCGTCGGCTCGTCTACGATGTGCGCCCGAGCAGGGTCCTTCGCTTCGGCACCGAGGTATTCGTTTCTGGGGGCGGTCAAATGAGAGCGCTGTGTTCCGCGGACGTTTCGGAAGCGATCAGAGCTTGCTACCAGGAGCATAGCGACGAGGAATATCGACGACAGCTGAACATCTGTTACCTGCACGGCATTCAGGAGGTCATTGAAGCCGACGAACCTTTAGCTGGAAGGTGCGAGGCAAGGCAAGACTATCCCGGCGGATTGACAGTGGTCTATGAGTTTCCGCAGCGACGAATCTCCGAATGGCTCGAGATCGATTCATTCACCCGCTCGCTTGTCGATTCATGGATAGTCGTGCCAGTGGAGGACTCCGACGTTCGTGTTTCGAATTAGGCGATTGACACAAGCAGTTTTAGCACTGCTGGTGAACTTGCGTTACTTGCGTTACTGGTGCACGGAAATGGACGACATTACCCTGACTGAAGTCGAACCGATACCTGTGGAGCAGCTAAGATTCTGGCTACAGGCTGGACACGTGCGGCGTTGGTTTCCGAACGCAGACGACGTGGTCGAGTGGGCATGCAATACTCCGACAAACGGCAGGCACCGCATTATCGCAAAAGGTGCCGACGCGATCGGATATCTGCGATGGACCTACGTCCCGCGACACGCCCTCGATGCACTGGGTTTCGAAGATTTGCCGTCAGATTCCGCAGACATCGATCTGTTCATTGGTGCTGAATGTTGTACAGGTCTTGGATTCGGAACTCGCGCACTTGAGTTGGCGATCGACGAGTTGCGACGAGAACGCATTTCCACACTCGCGGCTCTGACAACGTCTATCGAGAACACAACGGCTCATAGTGCATTTGCCAAGGCTGGATTCCGGATCGATCGAACGTACACACCGGAAGGTTTCGGGCCCTGCCATCTGATGCTTCGGAGCCTGTAAGGCACTTCTGTCATTCAATCCAACGAGCAGGAACTCGGCTGTGTCGCTTCTTTACGGCAGCTTCTGGCCGTTCCGAGTCGGTCGCGACTTCCTCAAAAAAGACACTAAAGCGGCTGCTATTGGGATAGGTTGCCGTTCGATAAACGTGATCTCAGCTTCTCCGCCTCCGACAGAACGTATGCCCGAATCGCCTCGGCTTCCTCCGTGCTGAGATCAAACCGCGGCATGCCGTTCGGCTGTTTCGCGCCACCGACGACGATACCGGCCCATGTGGCATGGGTCTCGCTGTTGGCATAGCGGAGGTCTGGGACGGAGCCTCCTGCGCGCGCGACCGCGTTCTTACCGTGGCAGTAACCGCAAGCGTAGGAGTAGATGTATTTGCCAAGAGCGATTGTTTCCGGCGGCGCCTCTTGCTCCGGCTGTTCCGGCAGCGTGCGAAGTGCCGAGCGACCCGCGGTGTCGCCTGGCATCGCCGCACTGCCAGCAAGGCTGAATGCGAGCATGCGCGTCGGCCCGCGCGATTCCGCGGTGGAATGCATTTGCGGATAAACCCACTGCAGGCCACCGCCCGACCCGACAGGAATCAGCACGTACTGCGTGTCTTCTACGGTGTAGCTGACCGGCGCCGCCGAAATCGACGATCCGGTTTTCACAGTCCAGAGACGCTCCCCGGAGTCTGCTGCGAATGCCGCGAATTCTCCTTCCGCATTTCCCTGGAATACCAGGTTGCCCCCGGTGGCCATGACGCCACCATTGAATGGCAGCGCATAGTCGACTGTCCAGCGCGCTTCCCCGCGCTTCGGATCGAAGGCGACAAGTTTGCCGGGGCTGAAGGGGCGGCCGTCGACTTCGGTGAACATTTGCAGCGTGTCGATGAAATCGCCGTCTTCATAGTCCCTGATGATACTCGGTACGTCGACGACCGGAATGAAAGAAAGACTGAGCTCGGGGTGCCACGCCATCGGGTTCCAGCTGTGTGCGCCCCACATGTTCGGCCAGACGACGGTGGCACCGTCGTCGCCTTGACGCCAGTATTCTGCCGCCGGACCGTAGACCGGACGCCCCGTCTCTAGATTGATGTGCGTCGCCCAGTTCACTTTCGCGAACTTGTCGGCGGCAAGCAGTTCCCCGGTGAGGCGATCCAGCGTGTAGTGGAATCCGTTCTTTGGCGCAATCACGAGCGCCTCGCGCGATTCGCCTTCGATCTCGAGATCGGCGAGCGCGATGTTCATCGTTGCGTTGTATTCCCAGCTGTCTTCGGGAACGGTCTGGTAGTGCCAGGCGTACTCGCCGGTATCGGCATTTAAGGCGAGCACGGACGAAGTGAAGAGGTTATCGCCGCCATCGGGACTGCGGACGTGCCAGGAATAGGGCAGCGCGCCCCCGGTGCCGAAAAACAGAAGGCCGGATTCAGGGTCGTACGTCATCTCGTTCCAGGCGCTGCCGCCACCGCCATAGGTTTCCAGCGCATCACCCGTCCACGTTTTCGCGGCCATGCGCAGTGCAGGCGTCGTGTTTTCCTCAGCGTTACTGCTGGGCACGATGAAAAAGCGCCACAGCATCTCGCCGGAAGCCGCGTCATACGCCGACACATAGCCGCGGTTCCTGAAACCCGATTCCGAACCGTTGTTGCCGACGAAGACCTTGCCGCCGCCGACATAGGGCGAGTCCGAAATCCCGTATCCCTGCTGGATGTCACAGGTTTGCACCGACCAATCCTTTTCACCGTTCTTCGCATCAAGCGCGACGAGACGGCAGTCTGCCGTGGTCAGGTAAACGCGTCCCCCCCAGACGGCCAGTCCACGACTTGCCCGGGCGGCCCACGACATGCCCGGATCCTGCACGAGGCGCGAACGTACGTCGGGGTCGTAGCTCCACAGGACTTCCCCGGTCGTGCCGTCGAGCGCGTATGCGACGGAATAGGCGGCCGATACGTAGATCGTTCCGTCGACGACGATCGGCGTCGCCGCGATTCCGTCGGGTGCCGGGATGTTGGTTGCCCAGGCCAGCGACAGCTCCGCGACGTTGCCGTCGTTGATCGCTGCGACGGGGGTATAGTGCTGGCCTTTCGCGTTGCCTCCCTTGACTAACCAGTTGGCCGCGGCGTCGGCTTCATCGAGCAGGCGTTCGTCAGTGACGTTTCCGGCCGACTGCGCGACAAGCGGGAGGCTTAGCAACACCAGGGCGATCGCTGCGAAGGTTGGCGTGTGCATGCGGCGATTGTGGATTAAATCGGTGTTCGGGGCTAATCTCGGCCGGCGATGAGTACCAGTTGGATGCAGGACGCGCTGCGGCAGGGATTCTCCCTGCTCAATGTCGGCAAGCTCGAAGAGGCATCCGACATTTGCAGGCGCTTGCTAGGCGCGAAACCCGATCTCGTCGAGGGCCATTTCCTCGTTGGCCTGATCGCCCTCGAGCTGAAGAAGAACTGGACGGCCGTGCAGGCGTTCGGTTCGGTGACGAAGCTCGATCCGAAACACGGTGCGGCGTGGGCACAGATGGCGCGCCTGTTCATGCTGGCCGGGCAGCCGGCGCGCGCGGACAAGGCGCTCGAAAACGCGATTCATCACGAGGACGGCAACCCCGTGGTGCACGACCTGATCGGTGTCGTGTATTCGCAGCTCGGCGAGCAGGCCGAGGCGCTGAAATGGTACGAGAAGGCCACGACGAAGGTCCCGACCAACATCGCATTTCGCGTCAACCACGCGAACTGCCAGATGTATCTCGGCTTGCTCGACGAGGCGGAAGCCGAGCTGCGCGAAGTGCTGGAGCTGCAGCCGGGGAATCCGAACGCGCACTGGATTCTCGCCGGATTGACAAAAGCAGAATCTCGCGAGCACGTCGACGAAATGCGCCGCCTGATCACCGTGGGCAAGTACAACTCGCAGTCTTTGGCGTTTCTTCACTACGCATGCGGCAAGGAGCTCGAGGATCTCGAGGAGTGGGACGCTGCTTTCGAAGCGTTCGCGGCCGGTGCGAGCGAGCGACGGAAAACCATCGAGTTCGATGAGGCCAATGAAATCGACATGTACGAAACCCTCGAGCGCGTATTCAGCACCGAGTGGCTCGACGATGGCCGCGCAGGATTCGATGACGCCGCACCGATCTTCGTCGTCGGTCAGCCGCGTACCGGGACGACGCTCGTCGAGCGCGTAATCACGGCGCACTCGATGGTGCATTCCGCGGGGGAGCTGCGGCAGTTCGGCAACGGCATGCGACGCCTCGTCGACTATCGTGAACCCAGGCGCTTTTCGGCGACACTGGTGCAGCAAGCTGCGAGCGTTGATCCGCGAAAGCTCGGGGAAACCTACATCACGACCACGCAAAAACTGCGCGGCGATGCACCCCATTTCGTCGACAAGCTGCCGTCGAACTTCCTGTACCTTCCCCTGATCCTGAAAGCACTGCCGAAGGCGAAGATCATCCACCTGCAAAGGAACCCCATGGATGCCTGCTTCTCGAGCTTCAAGCAGCTGTTCGCGGATGCCTACCTGCATTCCTACGATCAGAAAGAGATGGCGCGTCATCACGCGCGATACCGCAAACTGATGAACGTCTGGCGAGAGCGGTTTGGCGACCGGTTCTTCGACATTGCCTACGAGGACGTCGCCAGCAACCTCGAGCCCAACGCCCGTGCCCTTATTGACTTCCTCGAGCTGCCGTGGGAACAGGGCTGCCTGGAATTCCACAGGCAGACAACCGCCGTCACGACGGCGAGCGCCGTACAGGTGCGAAAGCCCGCACACACGAAGTCCATCGGACGTTGGCGGCGCTACGAGACCCAGCTCGAGCCGATGCGACGCGAGCTCGAAGCGCACGGTGTTGCGACCGATTTGTCGCTCGATTAGTCTCGAAGCGATGAAAAAAATCATACTCATAGCCGTCACGCTAACCGCTTGCGGTGGCGCGGATTCCGGAAAAGAAGTCGTCGACTACGCGTTCATGAACGCCCGAGCGTACACGCTCGATGACGCACAGCCCTGGGTCAATACGGTCCTCGTGCATGGCGACACGATTGTTTACGCGGGCGACGCGGCGGGCGCGTCGGCGATGATCGGCGACGACACCAACGTCGTCGACCTCGATGGACAGATGCTGTTGCCCGGGTTCATCGACACGCACGTGCATCCTGTTGCGGGGGGTGCTTACGCGACAGCGCTGGCGCTCGATACCTACGGCGACCCGGAAGACTGGGTTGCTGCTATCGACGAGTATGCAAAGGCCAATCCGGATAAGGAGATCCTGTTTGGGTACGGGTTCCTCGCTTCCACGTTCGGCCCGGCCGGGCCGACGCGTCAGATGATCGACGCCGTGGTGCCCGATCGCATCGTGCTCATCATGGACGAGGGCTTTCACGGCGCCTGGGCGAACACCGCCGCGCTCGAGGCGCTGAACATCACCCAGGACACGCCGGACCCGGTTCCCGGCTACAGCTATTACAAACGCGACGAAAACGGTGATGCCACCGGTTACCTGCTTGAAGGCACAGCCGGCATGGCCATGGACGTTCTCGATGTCATCACGGTCGACGTCGTTACCGAGGGGACCGGAATCATCGTCGACATCATGAACGGCTACGGCGTGACCTCGGCATTCGACGCGGGAACCATGGGGGAAGCCGAACTCGTACGCGACGTGCTCGGCACACTCGAGGGAAAGGGCGAACTCACCTTGCGCATCGTTGGCTCCTCGCGGCCGGAGGTCGCCGAGCAGGCGGCGACGGCCGTGGCAACGGCCACACAATGGCGTGATTCAATCCGCGGTGACCGCTATCACTACAACACGCTGAAAATACCGAACGACGGCACGGTCGAAGGTCGCACGGCGGCGATGTTCGAGGATTACCAGGGCGAGTCTGGCAACAGCGGCGAAACGGTGTTCACGGAGGCACAGCTTATCGAGATGATGACAGGTGCCGCCGCGATCGATATGGACGTTCACGTTCACGCACTCGGCGAGCGCGCGATACACGAGACGTTGAATGCGATCGAAGCGACACGCGAAGCGCATGCCGGAACCAGAAGTCGCTTCACGATCTGTCACCTGCAGGTCATAACCGACCAGGATCTGCCGCGTTTTGCCGAACTCGACGTCATCGCCCAGAGCACGCCGCTCTGGGCGTCGTACGACACCTACGGCGAGCAGTTTGTCAGCAACGACCAGTTCAATCGGTTCTGGCGCTTCAAGGGTCTCGAGGACAGCGGTGCGCGGCTTACGTTCGGCAGCGATTTTCCGGCGAGCGGCGCGGGCACGCTGGGCCTGTCCCCGCTCGTCCAGATCGAAATCGGCACGACTCGGCAGGAAATGGGCGAGCCCGACGCGCAGATCCAGCCCCGTGAGTCCGAGCGACTCAGCGTCGAGAGCCTGCTGCGTGGGTTTACGATCGACGCGGCCTACCAGCTGAACATGGAAGACCAGATCGGCTCGATCGAGGTCGGCAAGAAGGCCGATCTCGTTGTCCTCGACCGGAATGTCTTTGACGTCGAGCCTCACGCCATCCATGAGACTCAGGTCGTGATGACCATGATGGATGGCGAGGTGGTTTTCGAAACGCCCTAGACGATGTAGAGGAACAGGATCTCCGCGATCAGGGCCGGCGTCTCTGAGCCTTCGATCTCGACCGTTACGGCATTCTTGACCAGCCATTGCCCGGGCTTCTTTTCGGTCACTTCTGCGATCGTCTGGCGCGTGCGGATTCTCCCGCCAACGGGCACGGGCGCCAGGTAGCGCACTTTGTCCGAGCCGTAGTTGACGACCACCTTCAGGCCTTCGGGGACTACGGCGGACTTCGCATTGAGGTAGGACAACAACGACAGCGTCAGGAAACCGTGTGCGATCGGCCCGCCGAACGGCGTCTCTTTCGCACGCTCGGGGTCAACGTGAATAAACTGGTGATCGTTTGTGGCATCGGCGAACTGGTTGACGCGCTCCTGCGTGATTTCGAGCCACTCCGACGGTTCGAGCTCGCTACCGACCATACCCGGCAGTTCGGCAACCGGTACTGTTTTCCCCTGATCAAACATTTTTGTTCATCCTCTGTATGACGTTCCAGATTATCGTCGAGCGGTTTCCCGTACGGCAATACGCGAGGTACGGTCCCGGCGCGTTGGCCATGACTTCCATCTGCTGCAGGACGACATCGTAGCTCAGGTTGTTGCCCGCGGTCGGCACGTGGTGCAGTTCCATGCCGCGCTGCTCGCACGCATCACGTAATTCCGCGACGGTCGGCTGGCCCGCATCCTCGTGATCGGGCCGGTTGCAGATAATGCAGCGATACCCGTCGGCGGCGATGTCGGCGAGATCGTCAACCGTGATTTGTCCGGAGATCGCAAAGTCAGTGGCGAGTTGTTGGCGTTTCATCGTTTGTCAGGAGGCCTGCAGGACTACGGGCAACGAGCGGGCAAGGATATAGATTCCCATGACGATGAGGAAGTATCCGAACCACCGCTTCAGCCGGTGCTGGTCCATGCGCTTCGCAAGTCGGCTGCCGGCAACGCTGCCGGCGACGCCGAGCGCCGTCACGAGGATGAGTACCTCCCAGTCGAGCATGAGAGCCTGCCCCTCGAGCACGTCGAGGTACTTGTAAAAGCCGCTATACGACTTGAGCGCGATGATGACCAGGCTAGTCGCGACAGCCTGGTGCATCGACAGCCCGCCGAGCAGAACAAGAGCAGGGACGATCAGGAATCCGCCCCCAACGCCGACGAGGCCGGTTATCACCCCGACGATCAGGCCGTCGCCGGCTATCTTCCAGAGAGCCCGCGGCGCGTGCGGTTCGTCGCTCAGCGCAATTGGACGCAGCATGAAGTACGAGGCGACAAGCATCACCAGGGCGAAAAGCGCAAGTTGCGTGATGCCCGCTACGTACGCCGCGATCAGGGCGCCGAGGTACGTGCCGATCATGCCGGGAACGCCAAACGTTGCGACACTTCGCCAGTTGATCAGTCCGCCGCGCAGGAATTGCAGGCTACCGGCCAGCGCAATGCTGCCGACGATGAACAGCGATCCTGCGATGGCAAGCTTTTCGTCCTGGCCAACCAGGTACACGAGGACCGGGACGGTCAGAATTGAGCCGCCGGAACCCAGCAACCCGAGGCTGATCCCGATCGCGATCGCGCCGGGCCACGCCATGACGGAGGCGAACATGCGTCAGAGAGTATCGATCGGTATCTTCAGGTACCGGATTTCGTTGTCCTCGGGCGGAGGCATCGCGCCTGCGCGTACGTTGACCTGGATCGACGGCAGTATCAGCGTCGGCATTCCAAGCTTGCGATCCCGGCCCTTGCGCATCGCGACGAAGTCGCTCCGCGATACGCCATCCTTGATGTGGATGTTGTTTTCGCGCTGCTCGGCGACCGAGGTCTCCCATGCGAACTCGAATCTGCCCGGCGCCTTGTAGTCGTGGCACATGAACAGGCGCGTGCTGCCCGGCAGCCTGAAAATCCGCTGGATCGAATCGTACAACTGGCCGGCATCGCCGCCCGGGAAATCCGTGCGCGCTGTGCCGAAATCCGGCATGAAGAGCGTATCGCCGACGAAAGCGGCGTCACCGATGACGTAAGTGACGCAGGCAGGTGTATGCCCCGGCGTGTGGACGACATGGCCTTCCAGGTTGCCGATCGTGAACAGATCGCCGTCCCTGAACAGACGGTCGAATTGGCTGCCGTCCGTCTGCAGGTCCTGGATATTGAATATGCCCTTGAATACTTTCTGCACCGCCGCGACGTTTTCGCCGATACCGGTCTCGCCGCTTGTCCGGTTCTTGATGTACGGGGCACCGGACAGGTGATCCGCATGAACATGCGTCTCCAGTATCCAGCCGACCTGGAGGTTCTGCTCGTTGACGAAGCCGAGTATTCGGTCAGCGGAAGCGGTCGAAGTCCGACCCGACGATGCCTCGTAATCGAGGACCGGATCGATGATCGCGGCGCGGCCGGTATCGGGGCATGCGACCACGTAGGAAACCGTGTACGTTGCGGCGTCGAAAAAAGCGGTGACGTTCGGGCGGCTCATTTATTTTCCTCGTCGAACTACCTTATATTGGTTTCGGCCATCGATTAAATTGAATCCGTGGATACCGAAATCGCGATCGTTGGATCTGGCATAGCAGGCATCGCAACCGCGTATTACCTGTGTGCCGAGCACGGCAAACGTGCTGTCTTGTTAATAGACAGCCGCCAGCCGATGAGTTTCACGAGTGCGCAGTCGGGGGACAATTACCGTAACTGGTGGCCGCACCCGGTGATGACCCGGTTCACCGAAGACAGCATCACGCTGCTCGATGAAATCGCGGACGACACTGATAACGTTTTCAATCTGAACCGGCGCGGCTACGCGCTCGCGACACGAAGCGACAACATCGACGACCTCGCAGACTACCTTCCCGACGACGTCGACGTATTCAGCGGGCAAAAACAGGTAGGCAAGCGCTTTCCGTCGTTCCATGACGACATCGCGCACGTCATGCACATACGGCGTGCGGGCGATATCGACAGCCAGCAGCTGGCGCAATACATGCTGGGCCGGATTCGGGAATCCGGTGGTCGGCGACTGGCTGGCGAGGTCGTCGCGATCGACGCCAATGGCCGCTTCGCGCTGGACGTTCGCGACGGCAGCGCGATGCACAAGGTGATGGCCGACGCTGTCATCAATGCGGCCGGGCCGTTCGTCGCGAACGTAGCCGGCATGCTCGACGTCGATCTGCCCGTG
>JAAUXY010045790.1_pt1 | contig 10429 bp, 6 predicted proteins | sample 7278121 | NCBI WGS metagenome assembly JAAUXY01 (sample SAMN14350117, study PRJNA611818) | marine sediment metagenome | isolation source: surface marine sediment (1.8m) | place: French Polynesia: Moorea | collected 2018-08
ACGGTGGCGCTGCTCAAGAAGATCGGCGCCGATTTTGCGCAGGGCTTCGGCATCGGCAAGCCGACGCCCATTGACAGCGTACTGACGCGACTCGAATTCCCCGCCGGGGAGCCGGCATCGGCATGAGCGAGGCCGCACAGCAACAAGCGACTCCCGTTTCGCGCGTCCGGATCGGCGTCGCTACGCACGTCACACCGAAGGCGTCGCTGACCGCCAACGAGTCTCTGCAGGACTTCCTGGAGGCCATCCAGGAGTCCGTCTCGGCGGGAGAACTCAAAGTCATCGTCGATTTGTCCGCGGCTCAGACGATCGACAGCCTCGGTATCTCGGCGCTCATGGACACGCAGGACGAGTTGCTGCAGAAAGGCGGCTGGCTCAAGGTGTCGGGGCACAACTCGATCATTTCCGAGATTGCGGGAATCACCGGCCTGTCCGAGTACATCACGTTCCTGGACAGCGACGGCAATCGCGATCTGCGCGACGACTCCCCGATCGAGTCAGGTCCCGGCGCGAGGCTCGGCGACATACTGGTCGCGAGGGGGCTGATATCCCAGGCGAAAATCGACGAGGCCCTGCAGCTCCAGGACAGGCTCGGCAAGCGCATGGGCCAGATTATCATCGACAAGGGCTGGGTCAGTGAGAATGATGTGCTGCGAGCCCTGAGCGAGCAGCTCAACATACCGTTCGTGCGGCTGCGGCCGGGCCTTTTCGACCCCGCAACCGCCGCGCTGCTCGATACGGGCGTTGCGAAACGTCTGTCGGTGTTGCCCCTGTTCCGCGTGAGGAGCGTTCTCTATCTCGCGACGGCCAAACCGCAGGACATGCCGACGTTCGAGGAAGTCTCCGAGCGCTTGCAGTGCAAGGTGCGGCCCGTCCTGGCTCGCAAGGAAGACATCATCAAGCTGCTTTCAGAGTCGCTGATCGCTGACGACCTGCAGTTCGACATGGTTGGCGACGTCGACGAGGACTTCGCCGTCGTCGAAAACCTGCAGATCGACGACTATGCGGCGATCGATGAAGTTGCAGCCGGCAGCCCCGTGATCAATCTTGTCAACTCGATTATCCAGCGTGCGGTTCACGACGGTGCGAGCGACATTCACCTCGAGCCGTTCCGCACGCACTCGCGTATTCGTTTCCGTATTGACGGTCTTCTATACGAGTTCACAGCACCGCGTATCGAACTGCATCCCGCCATCGTATCGCGACTGAAAGTCATGGCGAATCTCGATATTGCGGAACGCCGCCTGCCACAGGACGGCCGCATCCAGGTGCAGACCCAGGGACGTTCGGTCGATTTGCGCTTCAGTTCGCTGCCGGGTCTCTACGGCGAAAAGGTCGTGCTGCGTATCCTCGACAAAAACCAGGCGATCCTCGACGTAAACAAGCTCAACATGGAGGAGCAGAATCTCGCGACGTTCAAGAGGCTGCTTGACGCAAGCCACGGGCTCATCCTGGTGACCGGCCCTACCGGCAGCGGCAAGACGACCAGCCTGTACGCTGCCCTGAACTATCTGAATAGCATCGAGAAGAACATCGTCACGATCGAGGACCCGGTCGAGTATCAGATCGATATCATCAATCAGAACGAGGTGAAGGACGGCATCGGCCTGACGTTTGCAAAAATCCTGAAGCACGTCCTCAGGCAGGACCCCGACATCGTCATGGTTGGCGAGATCCGCGAACGCGAAACCGCCGAGATTGCGGTACAGGCAGCCTTGACCGGTCATCTGGTTCTTTCGACGTTGCACACCAACGACTCGGTCGGCGCGGTCACACGTCTGATCGACATGGGCGTTGAGCCCTACCTGTTGTCGTCGGCATTGCTCGGCGTCGTCGGCCAGCGTCTGGTCCGTACGATTTGTCCGAAATGCCGGACCGAGTTCCTCGCGCCGCCAGAGGTCGTCGCGCAGTACGGCTGGGAGGCGGACACGGACATAAAGCTCGCCAAAGGGAAGGGCTGCGAAGCCTGCTATGACTCGGGATACAAGGGACGAATGGGCATCCACGAAATACTGACTACCGATGGCGACCTTCAGAAACTGATCATTTCCTCGCCGAGTCGCGACGAGCTCAACGACTACCTCGACCAGCGGGATTTCCGCAATCTGTTCCTCGACGGGCTAGGCCGCATTCGTGAGAAACAGACGACGATCGAGGAAGTGTCGCGCGTTACGAGTATCTAGGACTTCGCCATGGCGCTGGAAATGCAGACAATCGCGAAGAAACAGGCGGCGAAGAAAAAAACCGATCTCGCGAATATTGAAATCAAGCTACCCGGCCGAAAACGAACGCCAGACGCCGATGAGCGGATGTTTTTCACCGAGCAGCTCGCGATGCTGCTCGAAAACGGCGAAAGCCTGCACGGCGCGCTGACGGCAATTTCCCGACAGACCGAAAGCTCGAAAATGAAAGAGATTGTCGAGGAACTCGCTCAGGACATCAGCGAGGGTCTGACGTTTGCCGGCGCCCTCAAGAAACACGAGGACGTGTTCTCGTCGACCTACGTCAACCTGGTCGCGGCCAGCGAAACCGGCGGATTCATGCACGAGGTGCTGGAGCAACTGCTCGACATGGACAAGAAGCGGCAGGAGCTGAGGAATACGATCGTGTCCGCAGCGACTTACCCGGTATTCCTCATTGCGTTTTCCATCGCCGTGGTCGTGTTCGTGCTCGTCGTCGTATTTCCGAAATTCGAGTCGATGTTTACGTCGATCTATGACCAGCTGCCACTGTCGACGCGCAGCCTGATGACGCTGAGCGACATCATGCGCGAGTACTGGATCGCCATTATCGGAGGGGTTTCGGCAACGGGCGTTGCGCTGCGCGCCTGGCTGACGAGTGACAGCGGGCGCAAGCGAATCGATCGAATGAAACTGCGAATACCCGTCATGCGGGATGTGTTCTCGCAGATATATGTGGCGCAGTCGTTCCAGGTACTCGGCCTGTCGCTGAGCAACGGCGTTTCGGTCATGGAGAGCCTCGAGTCCTGCCGCGACGTCGTAAAGAACAGCGTTTTCCGGCAGCTGATTGCCGATGTCGAAGAAAAGGTCCAGGCGGGCGCCGGCGTTGCGCCAGGTTTCGCCGACTCGGACATCCTGCCGGATCTCGCAAAGCATATGGTCACGACCGGCGAACAGTCAGGCAACCTGGGCAAGGTCATGGGACGGGTTGCGGAATACTACAGCGCGCAGCTCACCAAGCGCCTCGAGATGCTTTCGAAGCTCGCAGAGCCGATCATGCTTTTGATCATGGGTGTCATGGTCGGCGTGCTCGTGAGCTCGCTGATCCTGCCGATTTTCAAGCTGTCCCGCGCCGTTTCCTGATCTTTTTCGCCCATATGGCCAAGAATCAGGGTTCGGGCGCTAAAGACCCGGGAAGCGCCGCCGATAACCCCCTTGTGACGGATACAAGCTTCGGGATCAGGAGATAAACCCATGTTTTCGCAGGTAAAAACTTTTGCTCAAAAAGGCTTTACGCTGGTCGAGCTGCTCATCGTCGTAATCATTCTTGCGATCCTTGCGGCGATCATCGTGCCCCAGTTCACGGGCGCCACGGACGACGCGGCGCAGTCGGCGTACGACACGAACATCGCCAACATTCGTGCGGCAATCGACCTGTACCGCCAGCAGCACAATGAGTACCCGGGCGCAGTGACGTCGACCGGTGCCACCTGCGTAAACGGCGCAGCCGTTGCCGGCGCGGTGGGCGAACCGGCGTTTCTCGCCCAGCTTCGCAACTACACGAATGCCGCGGGCCTGGCTTGCACGGGCACCGACCCGAACCAGTTCAGGTATGGCCCTTACCTCAAGGACGACATTCCCGTGAATCCGCTCGGCACGAACAACACGGTGACGGTCGTCAGTGCCGGCGTACTCGGCCTGACGAGCGGCAACACCGGCGGCTGGCGCTTCGATTCCGTCACCGGCGAGTTCATCGGCGACGAATAAGTTGATGGGGACATTCCTCTTTTCAAGAGAGCGGCATTATGCGGAATGTCCCTGTTTCCAGGCTACGTGGGTACACGCTGACTGAACTGGTCACGGTAGTCACAATCGTTGCCGTGATTGCGGCGATCGCTGCCCCTGCGACGACATCCAGCCCCAATAAAGAGATCGACTTGGCCGCGGCGGAATTCGCCGCGGCTATCCGTTTTGCACGCAGCGAGTCGATCCGCACCGGACAACCCTACGGCTTTCAACAGAACGATAGCGCCAAGCAGCGAATCCGCGTGTTTCGGGCCGACACGACGACCAATCCCTGGGCCAGGGTCTTCGACGTCTACCATCCGGTCGACAAGCAGCTCTACGATTTCGATCTCGATGACCAGACGATCGCGGCGGCAACGTCGATAGCGCGCAGCACCGTCTACAAGGGAACTTGCGATTTGCCCGGTGCGGTCTACTTCGATGCTCACGGATCGCCGTGGTGCGCGTCCCCGGAAAACGTGCTGCTCGAATCGTACACGCTCGATCTGCAACTCGGTGCAGCGCTCCGTACCGTCGTGCTGGACGGTATAACCGGCCGGGTGACGGTCCAATGAGGTGTGGACGCAGCGAGATCGGGCTGACGCTCGCCGAGGTTCTCGTTGCCATCTCACTGCTGGCCATCGTCCTCGTGCCGGCAATTCGCGCGCTGCATACGGGAATCGTCGGCGCGAATGTCCACGACGATGTCACTTCCACTCACTATCGGCTGACCGCCAGGCTCGAGGAGCTGCTGGTCGAGCCGTTTGCGGATCTCGAGGATGCCGCCATTGCCGCCGGCGGACCGACGGTGCCCAGCGCATACTCCGATGCGGCGGGCCTGCCAAACCGCCTGCTCGTTTACCTGTCCTACTACGACGGCGACAATGCGGATGCAGACGACGACCCTTTCACGGGAACGGATGCCGACATCCTGTGGATTCGCGTCAGCATTGAAAACACGGTGCACGGGCTCGAAACCGTCTCCGCCAGGAGCTTCTGACCGTGCGCTTCGCACTCAGGGCACACGGCTTCACGCTCGTGGAGTTGCTGGTCGCCACTGCACTGGCAGCTTTCCTGTTGATCGGCATCAGCGCCATGCTGAATCAGGCGCGCGGCACCGAGCAGCTCGTCGCAGAGCGAAACCGCCTGGCGGGTGAAACGCGTTTCGCGCTGGAGCGGATGGTCTCCGCGATAGGCCAGACGCCGCGCCTGGTTCTACCTATGCCCGACAAGCCGGACACGGACTGGCGCGAGAACGTCCGGGAAGAGACCGTTCCGGCATCCCCGCCCGAAGGCAGCAGCACGAAAGCGACAGCGGTTCTCGCGGTCTGCTTGAGCCGATCCGTCGATCTCGATGCGGACGGGTTTCCGGATGCGGACAACGATCGCGACGGGCGCGTCGACGAAGACTTTCCGGCCGACAACGCGTTCGACAATAGCCCGGGCATTCATCTCATCGACGATGGCGGCGACGGGGCGGTCGACGAAAGCACGTCCGACAACGACGATGACGAGCACCTGGACGCTGATGACGAGGATCCGATCAACGGCGACGATGACGATGCCGACGGCGTGTCCGATGAGGATACGGGCGCCGACATGAACGCCGACGGGGCGCCCGGGTATGCGGGCGTCGATGACGATGGTGACGGGCAGGTCGATGAGGGCGGTGACGCATCGGACGACGACGAAGATGGCAGCGTGGACGAAGACTGGATGGACGTTGTCGTGTTCTATCTTCAGGGAGACTCGCTGATCGAGCGACATCCGGTGCCCTGGGACGAAACGGGCAGCGGCGGCGTGACGGGTCGGGACTACGTCGAGTCGGTCATTGCGGAGCGCGTGACACGGTTCCGCGTCGAACGGCCGATTGCGGTCTCCGGGGACAAGCAGCTCGTCGACCTGACGCTCGAGCTCAGTGGCGAGAACGGTGCCGTTTTCACGCTCAGCACCCGCGTACGGGTGGGTAGCGCTTTGTGAGTATCCGCCGGCAACAACGCGGATACCTGCTGGTCACGGTGGTCGTAGCGCTGTTTCTGCTGGCATCGGTCGCGATGTTGTTGGCACGAGATTCGGCCATCAATGCGAACACCGCCAGCAAAGAGCTGGAATCGGCACGCGCCGACTATGTCGCACAAGCGGCAATGCAACACGCATTATGGCGCTCCGGCAACAACGCGTGCATGGGTGACGCGACCGTCTCTGAGACGTCATTGGGTTCCGACAGCTACACGGCGACGATCAGCGGTGCGGCAGCCGGGACGAGTTACACCTTGTCGGTCGACCAGGACGCCTGGATTCGCAGCGACAACCCCGGTCAGAACAACGGCGACGCCAACGACCTGCACACCCGCTTCGAGAATGGCGAGATCGAACAACCGCTGGTGCGCTTCGATCTTTCGCCGCTGCCGGCCGACGCCCAGGTCTACTCTGCCTCGGTCTGGTTCTACGTCGAAGCGGGCAAGGAGCATCCGGAAGGCCCGGTCACGCTGCACAGCGTGACGGCGAACTGGGTCGAGGGCGACGTCGACTGGGATTCCTTCAACGGCAGCTACGACAGCGCGCCGATCGGCATGATTCCGGCCCAGGACACCGGCGCGGTCTGGGTGCGGGTAAACGTCACCGGCCAGGTACAGGCCTGGATCAACGGCCAGCCGAACTACGGCATCCTGCTGAACTCGGTCGCGGAAGGAGTACACGCGGAGTACACCAGCTCGGAAGGCAGCGCGAGTGAGCATCCCCGTCTCGAAGTCGTCGTGGGCAACGGTCCGGCATCGCCCGTCGCGATCGAGGCTACGGGCACGACAGCCAACGGCCTGTCGCGCACGCTGCAACGAAACACGGTGACCGCCTTGCAGCCCGGCACCACTCTGGTGCTGCAGCCGGACGCGGCAGCCGGTTCGGACGCGTACATATCGGAAGCGAACCCGACCACCGGGTACGGTGATGCCGACGAGGCCTGGGTTGCGAACGGCAGCAGTTTCTCACTGACCCTGCTCAAATTCGACCTCGGCGGTATTCCGAAAGGTGCGAGCATCCGGAATGCCCGCCTGTCGCTGCATCACCGGAACGGCAACGATGCCGACGTCCCCGTTTCCGTGCACCGGGTAACGCGAAGCTGGTCCGAGGGTTCGGTGACGTGGGAGAAGCGATATTCCTCTTCCGACTGGGACTCGCCCGGCGGCGACTATGACGGCAGCGCCATAGCGACGACCGGAGTCGGACCGGGCACGAACACGCGCTACGAATGGGACGTCACGGCGCTTGTCCAGCAATGGGCCGACGAGGTGTATTCTAACAACGGTTTTGCATTGCGTACGGCTGCGGCGGGCATATCCGGCGAGCGTTTCGACACGAGCGACCATGCGGACACATCACGGCATCCGCAGCTGACCGTGACCTATGCCTGCGCGTGCGGAACGCCATGCATGGCGCCGCGCGGCTCCGGCAGGATCGCGATGGTGGTCAACTATCCGGGCCTTTCGCCGGGACCGGCAGACCAGCGCAAGAAGGAACTGTTCGAATCCTGGGGCTACGACGTAGATGCGTACGACGACAACTTTCTCTGGCTCACGAACTTCAATGACTACGACGTGGCCTACGTGTCGGAAACGGCTGACGACAATGCCATAGGCACCCAGCTCAACAACCTGAATATCGGGGTCGTGAATGAGCATGGCGGGATGAACGACGAACTCGGTTTTGCGTCCGGCGATTCCAGCAACTGGCCGGTAGGCAACGAAATCGCGATCGACGACACCGGCCACTACATTACGCTGCCGTTCCCAGCCGGTGCCCTGGATATATACGACGCTGCGATGGGCGGCCTGGCGATGGACGGCACGCCCGCAGCCGGATTGCAGAACCTGGCCAGCTGGAGCAGTGGCGCTACAATCAGCCTGCTCGACGTCAACGCAATCAACGCCGGAGGTGACCCATCGCCGGGGCGCAGGGTAATGCTGCCGTTCGGGCGCGACGCCGAAATGGACTGGACCCGGGTCAGTAACAACGGACGACTGATCCTGCAGCGGGCGATTCAATGGGCAACGGGGAACGCAGGCCCCTCCGCTGCGACTCCGACGCTGTGGTTGTCGACCATAGGCGACGTATCGAACAGCAACGCGCCCGGCCTGGATGACTGGAGCGAGGGCACACTACTGGAGTTCGGCAATCCCGGGCTGCTGCTGGAGCCCGACACCACGGCGGGCACGTTCACCGCGATGTTCGACCTCGACGACTTCGGCGACGGCAACGTCGACATCGATGCAATCCACTACGTCGGGAGCAATATCACCGTCGGCAGCGCTACCACTTTCGATCTGCTGGAAGGCGACGTCCTGCTCTCGACGACGGTCAGCGAGACGCTGACGGGGACGAACTCCATCTCGGTGTCCGACGAGGACGTGTTCGTGTTCCGGCCGGATATGCAGGGAGACTACAGCAACGGGAGCTTCCATTTCCTGATCGACGGATCGCAAATGTTCGAGGGAACCTTCGAGGCATCCAATACCGAGGACCTGGATGTCATCGGACTGTCGCTGGTAGAACGTGATACGACGGTCGGCGACAGGGTCATCGCTCGCGGCACGTTCCTGGTGCCATGGTCGGTCTACTTCGATCTCTACGAATTTGCTCCAACAGGCGTGGGGCTGAATACGACCGCCGGCACGTTCTCTCCGCTCATCGACGGCTCCGACATCAGCCTGGGGTCCACGACTCGTGGTGTCGACCTGGTCGAGGAAGACCTGACTCTTGGCGCTCAGTTGATACCACGGGGTGCCCTTGTCATGACGCTGAACAGCGACGATAGCTCCGTCGGGAACAACGGCATCCACACCGATAGCGTCGACGCGTTTTACCTGACGGTGACGCAGACCGGTGCCGACACGGTCGCTGACGCGACGCTGCTTTTCGAAGGCGCCGATGTAAACCTCGACACCAGTAACGAACGCCTGCACGCGCTCGCATTGAAGGTGCCGGTCTCCGGAGGCGGCGGATGTGTCGGCACGTATCGCGACGAATTCGCCGGCGTCAGTTTCGCGAACAGCGACGGCACCCTGAGCTGGTCCGGTGACTGGGCAGACCTCGACAGCTCGGGCAGCGGGCCAACTGCCGGGAAAGTCCTGGTCACGGGCAACGAGCTTCGACTGAATGGCACCCCGGTCGGAGACGATCCCAGCGTTGCGCGGCAGGCGGACCTGTCGGCTTCGCCGACGGCAACGCTGTCGTTCGACTATCGGACGGGTAGCGGTGTCGAAGTCGGCGAAGACTCCGTCGTCGTCGAGATTTCCGATGATGGTGGTAGCAGCTGGACGGTGCTGGAGGACTTCGTCAACGAAGGTGGCAGCGCTGCCGGGTCACGAAGTTTCGACGTATCCGCTTATGCTGCTGTCGACACGCAGGTACGTTTTCGCGTCAACGCTGCGTACGGCGGGCCCGACGAATACTTTTTCGTGGACAACGTACGAGTGTCGAGCGGCGAGTGCGCGGAAACCGAACCCTCGACCGGGCCTGTAGCGCACTGGATGCTCGACGAGACCGGCGGCTCCACGGCAGTCGATTCGATCGGTGGACACGATGGCACGCTCGGCAACGAGCCGTCCTGGTCGACCGGGCAGCTCGACGGCGCATTGCATTTCGACGGCGATGACGATTACGTCGATCTGACCTCCGATGCCGAACTCGACGATGTGTTCGACGGCGGCGCCACGGTAATGGCGTGGATCTACCCGACCGGTTGGGGCGAAAACGGTTTCGGTCGTGTTTTCGATAAATCGAGTTCCGCGTCATCGACCGGCGATGGCTGGGTCGTTCGAATGAACGTGGATAACAGCGGTGTCATCAATTTCGGTCAGGGGTTCTCAGGCGGGCGGGGCTGGTGGAGGACCCCCGACGGCTCGATCGGCTTGAACGCATGGCAGCATATTGCGATTGCGTACGACTCGAGTTCGACGGCGAACGACCCACAATTTTACCTGAACGGCATTCCGCTCACGCTAATTGAGATCGATTCACCTTCCGGATCTTTCAGATCTGACGCGAGCATCAATCTGCGACTCGGCAATCATGCCGGAGGCGCGACCCACACCTTCGCAGGCAAGATCGACGACGTTCGCATCTACGGGGACATGCTCGATGCGGGTGAAATCGCCGCGCTCGCGGCTGCCGGCGCAGGATTGCCGATTGCTCACTGGAAGCTGGACGAGACAAGCGGAACGACAGCAGTCGATTCAGTCGGCGGCCACGACGGCACGCTGACCAATGGCCCGGCGTGGGTCGCAGGTCAAATCGGTGGTGCGCTTGATTTTGATGGATCCAATGATTTGGTATCCGTACCCCACCAGGCCATTTTTACACAAATTCCCATGACAGTTTCTGCCTGGTTTAAGCTAGATACCCTACCGACGACGAGATCAGAACACGGGACCATTATAGATAAAAGGCATACGGTTGACCCGTATGCT
>JAAUXY010039821.1_pt1 | contig 10423 bp, 6 predicted proteins | sample 7278121 | NCBI WGS metagenome assembly JAAUXY01 (sample SAMN14350117, study PRJNA611818) | marine sediment metagenome | isolation source: surface marine sediment (1.8m) | place: French Polynesia: Moorea | collected 2018-08
ACCTTCTTCACCAGGTCGGCCGCAGAGCAGGGCTCCTCGGCAGGCGCCGCCGCGGGGGCCGGCGCCGATACCACGCCCTGGGCCTCCAGGTCCTGCAGGATCTCCTGGACCGGGAACTCGGGTTCCGGCGCCGCGCCGTGCGGCGCGGGCCTCGGCTCACTGGGTGCCGGCCCGGTCGCGATCCCCCCGGCCCGAGCCGGCGCCCGGGCCGAGCGGTCTCCGGCCGGTTCTCGCTGGGCCGGCTCTTTCCGGACTTGCTCGGGCTGGGCGGGGCAGGCCGCCAGGCCGTCGTCGCTGGGCAGCGCCGGCGCCTCGCCGAGCTCGGTCAGGGCCTGGGCCAAGTAGTCGCCCGGCAGCAGGCTGCCGTCGGGCATCAGCAGGTGCAGGGTCGGATGGGTCTCGGCGATGCCGACGAAGCCTTGGAACACAACCTCGCCGCCGTTGTCGAAGCACAGCACCATGTCGTCGCCGCGGCGCCCGAGCGCAGGCAGGCCGAGGTCGAAGCTGAGCTTGACGAAGAGCTGCGGGTAGATCGGGTAGACCTGCCTGCGCCCGGCCGGCGGCACCTCGACCCCGTAGAGGCTGAGGTGCGCCGCGGCCCCGGATTCGGCCTCCGCCCGGCCGTCGGCGGAGGTTCGGCCCGCCGCACGGCTCTCGGGCGCGGGCCCGGCAGCGGGCGCCGGCCCTTTCTCGGCGGGACTGAGTCCCTCTGCCATACCTGGCTCTCCGCTGGGCGTGAAGACTGAGAATCCGGGCCGCAGGCTAGGTCAAGGCCCTGAAAAATCCTTTAAGGCAAAGATCCCTTAAGGCTGGGCCGGATTAACCTTCGGAGGCGGCGCTTCGGCCAGCAACCGGTCCAGGCGCTGGGCGTTGCGCGGCGCCCAATCGGCCTCGTCGGTGTTGTCGAAGAAAACGTAGACGTCACGGCCCAGGGCCAGCTGCGCCCGCAGCCAGCCCGCCCAATCGGCCAGCTCCGCCTCGCCGTAGCAACCCCGATAGCGCGCCGAACGGCCGTGCAAGCGGACATAGGTGAAGTCTGCGGTCACCACCCGCGGCCCGCGCAGCTCGGCCAGCTCGAAGGGGCAGAAGGCGGCGCCGTGGGCTTCCAGGACGGCGTAGACCTCGGTGCAATGCCAGGAGGGATCGCGGAACTCGACGGCGACCCGCCGGCCGCGCGGCAGGCCGCCGAGGAAGGCATCCAGGCGCTGGGGAACGGCCCGAAAGCGCGGCGGCAGCTGAAACAGCACCGGTCCCAGCTTGTCCTCCAAAGCCTCCAGCCGCGCGAAGAAGGCGTCGAGCAACTCTCCGCAATCCCGCAGGCGCCGGAAGTGCGTGATCGCCCGCCAGGCCTTGGCGGCGAAGCGGAAGTCGGGCGGGGTCCGCGCCGCCCAGGTCTTGAGCTGGTCCTCCCGCGGCAGCCGATAGAAGCTGGCGTTAAGCTCGACGCAGCGCAGGACCCCGGCGTAGAAGCCCAGCCATTCGCCCGGCTTCAGGGCCTTCGGATAGAAGCCCTCCCGCCAGTTCCGGTAGCTCCACCCGGAGGTGCCGATCCAATGCCGCGCCATACGTGAGACGGCTCCACCCGATCCGGGGACCCGAAAGCCGAGACCGATAAGCAGAAATACAGTAGTCGATTCGCCTTCTAGAGGTCCCCGCTGCACGATTCGGATAGCTGTAATGGCCGATTTGTAATAGAAATGACAAATATGGCGGCGCTTCCTTGAGGCAGATCAATCCATTCACTAGCTACAGAGGCGAGAATGGAACCCGGCGCTGCGCACGGAGGGTTGGGGAGGCCCCTGTGTCGGAAACACACACATCATCGCTTCAGGCCGCCTCTGAAGGCGCGGGGCTTTCCGCTCCGTCGCGAACCCAGGACAAGAAGCCGAACCAGGAGGTCGAGCTCAAGCTGACCGCTGAGCGCGAACAGCTGAACGAAGCCTGGGCGAGCCGCCTGCTGGCGACCCGGGCCGGAGGCGAAGCGGTCCGCCAGCTTGAGACCGTCTACTACGACACCGCCGACCAGCGCCTGCGCCGCCGTGGGCTGGCCCTGAGGGTCCGGAAGGACGGATCGCGCTTCATCCAGACCGTGAAGACCGAGGCCAACGGCGCCGCTGGACTGATAACACGCGGCGAGTTCTCCTGCGCCGTGCCGTCGGCCAAGCCCGACCTGAAGCGGATCGAGGATCCGGAGCTGAAGCGGCACATGGGCCTGATCCTGGCGGCCGAGCTGGAGCCGGTCTTCACCACCCGGGTCGAGCGCCGGAGCCGCAAGCTGCGCCGCGGCGGACGCAACCTGCCCAAGGCCGTGATCGAAATCGCCCTGGACGATGGCGAGGTGGTCACCGAGTCCGGCCGGCGGCGCCTCGCCGAACTGGAGCTCGAGCTGCTCGAGGGCGCCCCCGAGGTGCTTTACGACCTGGCGCGCAAGCTGGTCGGCGAGACACCACTTGCCTTGCAGACGGTCACCAAGTCGGACTGGGGCTATGCCCTCGCCCGCGGCGAGACCCCGAAGTGGGTCCGGGCGGCCGACCCGGATTTCCCGGCGGACATCACCCTGGACCGCGCCCTGGACGGCATCTTCCGCAGCTGCATCCGCCATTGGCTGGCCAACCATGCGCCGGTCCTGGAAGACGACGACCCGGAAGGGGTGCATCAGCTCAGGGTCGCGCTGCGGCGCTTGAGGTCGGCGCTCTCGGTCTTCAAGTCGATTCTGCCGCCCGAGGACGCCGCCTGGATCAACCAGGAGGCGCGCTGGCTGATCCAGAGCCTGGGCCCGGCACGCGACTGGGACGTCTTCCTGACCGAGCTGATGCCGCCGCTGCAGGCGGCGCGGCCGGACAGCGGCGACCTCGCGGTCCTGACCGCCGCGGCCGAGGACGCCCGCAAGCTGGGCTACCAGCGCGCCCGCAAGGCGCTGCGCTCGGGACGCTATACCGCCTTCGTGCTGGACCTGGAGCGCTGGACCGAGGCCGGCGGCTGGCACGACGGCGACGGCAACGGCCGCTTCGAGGAGCCGCTCTCCGACTACGCCTGCCGACTCCTGCGCAAGCGCCACAAGCGGGTCCTGAAGGAGGGCCGCGACTTCGAGCATCTATCCGACGAGAAGCGCCACGAGCTGCGTATCACCCTGAAGAAGCTGCGCTACACCTGCGAGTTCTTCGCCTCCCTCTATCCGAAGGACAAGACCCGGCCCTACGTCAGGGCCCTGAAGTCGCTGCAGGACGAGCTGGGCCACCTGAACGACGTGGTGGTCGCGGAGGACCTGCTCGACAGCCTCCACGGCGGCGGCGACGGCAGCAACACGGCCGCGCTCCGCGCCGCGGCCGGCATGGTGATCGGCTGGTACAGCAGCGCCATCGACGCCTCGCGCCCGGCGATGGTGCGGCGCTGGGACGAGTTCGCCGCAAGCGATCCCTTCTGGACCCGGGGCTGAGGGGGGCGGACGAGAGCATGATCTCCGTCCTGGTTGCTAACTCCAAGGGTGGCTGCGGCAAGACCACAATCGCGACCAACCTGGCCGCTGCCTTCGCCGCCGGGGGCCTGCCGACGGCCCTGGCCGACACCGACCGCCAGCGCTCCAGCCTCGGCTGGCTGGAGTCGCGCCCTGAGACGGCCGCATCGATCGCCGGTCTCGACTGGGTCAAGTCGATGAAGAAGCCGCCCAAGCGCACCGAGCGGCTGATCATCGATTCCCCCGCGGCCGTAACCGGCAAGGAGGCCAAGGAACTGGTGGCCATGGCCGACGTCATCGTCGTGCCGGTTCTGGCCTCGGCCTTCGACCAGGGCGCGACCCGCGAATTCCTGGACAAGGTCCGCGAGTTCAAGGCGATCCGCAAGAACCGCAAGCCGCTGGCCCTGGTCCGCAACCGGGTGCGCAGCGGCAGCCGCGCCGCCGCGCGCCTGGACATGTTCCTGATGGAGCTGGAGACCCGCGACGTCGGCTGGCTGCCGGACCGCGCGATCTACAACGAGATGGCCTGGCGCGGCATGAGCATCTTCGACCTCGACAGCCTGCAGGCCGAGACCCTGCAGCGGGACTGGGTCCCCCTGATCCGCTACATCGAGAACGAGGGCTTCGCCTTCGAGGACGGCCTCCTCGACGAGGGCGCCGTCCCCAACTAACGCCGCCGGCTTTCGGGCAACGCAGGCGCCGTCAGCCGCGGCTGCGCTGCGCCCGGGGTTCCGCGTCCAGAGCGGGTTGCTCCGCCTCCCTTTCCAAGCCGTCGGTCCAGGCGACCACCTCGTCGATGCGGGCCAGGGCTTCCGCGCCGGCGACTTCCGCGGCCCCGACCATCGGCCTGGCCTTGGCCGGCAGCCGGCCGGCCGCGCCCTGCCTTAGAAGCTGCAAGGCGCCGAGGATCGAGGCCAGCGCCGGCCGCAGCTCGCCGTCCAGGACGGCCTTCAGGTGGGCGCGGAGGCCGTCCAGCTCCCCCGCCCCGCTGACGTCGCGGATCACCCCGATGAAGAAGCGACGGCCGCCGAGAACGACCTCGCCGAGCGAGAGCTCGATCGGCAGGATCGAGCCGTCGCGCCGCTGCGCGGTCAGCTTGCGGATCGGCCCGGCCGGCTTGGCGTGGTCCTTGGACAGGTAGCGTCGGATGTAGCCGTCGTGCTCGCTGCGGTAGGGCTCCGGCATCAGGACCTTGACGTTCTTGCCGAGCAGCTCCCGCGCCTCGTAGCCGAGCAGGCGTTCCGCGGCCGGGTTCAGGCGCTCGATCGTGCCGAGCCAGTCGATCATGACGATCGCGTCCTCGGCCATCTCGAAGATCGCTCGCGCCTGCGTCTCGCTCTCCCGGAACGAAGCCTCCACCGCCCGGCGCAGGCCGACCTCGCGGGCCAGCTCGGCGTTGGAGCGCTCCAGCTCCCGGGCCTGCTGCTGGAGGCGCGCCTCGCGACCCTTCAGCTCGGTGATGTCGGTGCGGATGCCGACGACGCCGCCGTCCTCGGTCCGCCGCTCCTCGATCCGCAGCCAGCGCCCGTCGCCCAGCTGCTGCTCCAGTGGCGCCCCGGGGTCCCGATGCAGGGCCATGCGCTCTCGGACGAAGTCCTCGACCCGGCCCAGGGCCTCGGCGTACTGGCCCCGCTCGGCACCATAGCGGATGATTTCCTCGAAGCGGGCGCCGGTTTCGATCGCCGCGGCGCACTCTGCGTAGATCTCCGCGTACTTGCTGTTGGAGACGACCAGACGGTCCTCGGCGTCGAAAAGCGCGAAGCCCTCCGATATCGACTCGATCGCGGTCCGCAGGCGGCGCTCGGCCTCGGCCTGATCGGTCTGCGCCTTCTTGAGGTCGGCGATGTCGAGGGCGACGTAGATGATCGCGTCCGGCTCGCCCTCCTCGCTGCCCAGGGGCGAGGCGGAGACCGCGATCGGCAGCCAAGCCCCCCGGCCGGCCAGGCAGACCGCCTCGAGAAACTGCACCCGCTCCTCGATCTTCGTCGGATCCAGCGCGGCGACTTCGCTGCCGGTCTGGCCGTCGCGCAGGACGTCGAGGATCTGGCGCCCGCGCAGCTCCGCCTCGGGCATCGCCAGCAGCTCCCGCGCCGCGCGGTTGGCCGCCCGGATCCGACCCTGCCGGTCGGTGACCAGCACCAGCTCTGCCATCGAGTTGAGGATGTTGTCGACCCGGTCGCGCGACATGGTGGTCTGCTCCAGGCGCGCGATCATGCCGTTGAAGGACTCCGCCAGGCGCTGGAACTCCCTGGACCGGAAGGACGAGACGCGGCGGCTGAGGTCGCCAGCGCGGCCGAAGCCCTGGATCTGGTCGATGAAGCCGAGCAGCGGGCGGGTCGCCAGCAGGGCGGCCAAGAGGATTCCCCCGACCAGGGCCAGGATGCTGACCACGATCGCGACCAGCATGATCTTCTCGACCTGATCGACGGTCTTGAAGGCCGAGGCCCGCTCGGCGACGGTGATCACCGAGACGCCGGCCTGGCGCGGCACCTGCGCTTCAGCCCGGACCCAGCCGCCGAGCGGGACATCGACGATCTCGTCCCATTGGTTCGTCAGCTCGGGGATCGACGAGAACAGCACGAAGCCGGATTCGTGCACGACGATGGTGTTCGTCATCGAGGACGCGGCGGCGAAGAAGCTTCCCAGGTTGCTGCCGAGGTACTCCACGACCAGGCTGCCCTCCGGCAGGCCCTCGTAGATCACTGGCACGGCGATGATCAGGCCCGAAGGTGCCAGCCTGATCGCATCCTGTCCCTCCATGACGCCGGGAAGCCAGTCCGCGCCCTGGTAGGAGATGTTGCGCCCGGTCGAGGCGATTGCCCGGCCCCGGTAGTCGGTCAGGGTGATGATCGCCCCCCTCGGCCCCGGCATGCGCAGGGACCGGAAGAAGGTGCCGAGGTAGCTCTCGCGCTGGATCGTGTCGACCAGGCTGTTGACCAAAAGGTCGTTGGCGGCGAGCACACGCGCGGCGTCTTGCAGGATCGCGATCTCGGTCGCGATGGCGTCGGCGCGGTGGTCCGCGTCGCGGCGCAGACCACCGCGGACCTCGTCCTCGACCGTCGCCCGGGTGATCTCGGCGGCGCCGTACCAGACCGCCAGGAGCAGCAGGATCGAAACCGGCAGGACTCGCCACAGGACCTGGCCGAGCAGGCCCCTGCGCGGCGCCGTCGTCATGGGGCCCCGATCGGGACGATGGCGCCCCGGGCGTCATAGCGGCAAAGGCGGAAGTCGCCGGCGTCCAGCGCGTCGTGGCGTTCCGGCGTGAAGGCCGGATCGTAGTCGCGCATCAGGCCCTCGTAGCGGCCGAGCCGCTCAAGGCTGCGGCGCACCGCCGCCCGCTCCGCGGTCCCGGCGCGCTCGATCGCGCGGCCGAGCAGCTGGACCAGGTCGTAGGCGTGGGCGGTCCCGACCGGCGAGATCACGTCGGCGGGCGAGCGGCAGCCGCCGAAGCGCCCGCAATAGGCCTCGTAGAGCCGCGCCGCGCGCGCGGGAAAGGGCGGATCGAAGAAGGAGAAGGTCTGCAGGAAGGACAGGTCGACCTTGCTCAGGTCCGCGCCGGCCTGGGTGAAGAAGTCGCCCCCTGTGATGCCCCAGTGCGAGATGATCGGCAGGCGCGCGGCCTCGGGCCGGCTTGCCACCTCGCGGACCGCGACCAGACCGTCGACCGGGTTGGCGACCAGCATGATGACCTCGGCGCCGGCGGCGCGCAGGGCGTCGACCTGCGCGCTCATGTCGCGCTCGCCGCTGTTGAACCAGGCGACGGCGGCCGGCTGCAGGCCCTGGCGGGCCAGGGCCTCGCGCATGGCGGTCTCGTTCGATCGGCCCCAGCCGGTACGCCAGAGCAGCAGACCCAGGCGCTCGAAGCCGCGGTCGCGGGCCGCCTTGACCAGGAAGCCGCCGGCGTGCTCGTCGCGGACCGAGACCCGGAACACGAAGTTGGGATCGTAGCCGTTGGAGACCACCGGCGTACCGGCGGCCCAGGGGCCGAGGTAGAGCAGGCCGTGGCGATGGATCGTCTCCAGCTCCGCCAGGGCGACCGGTGTGTGGATGCCGCCGACGACCGCGATCAGGTCCTCCATCGCGGCGAAGGCCTCGATGTTGTCGCGGCCGCGCGCCGGGGTGCCGCGGTGGTCGCGCACCACCAGCGAGAGCGGCCGGCCGAGCACGCCGCCCCGGGCGTTGATGTCCTCGATCGCCAGAACCAGGCCGCGGCGGATCGCCTCGCCGCTCTGGGCCGCGCCCTTCGACATATCGGCGTCGAGTCCGATCACGATGGGATCCGCCGTCGGATCGACGGCCGCGGATTGCGTCTCCGCCCGGGCCGATCCGACAGCCAGGCAGAGGGCCAGGGCGGCCGGCCCTGCGAAGGCGAGGTAAGCGCTTTTTCCTGTCACTTTGGGTATCTCGTTCCGTGGGCAGGTGGACCGGAGCAGGCCCCCGGGGGTCGAGGGCAGACGCGCCCTCACGCCCCGCCAGCACGCCAAAAAGGCGTATATCGAAAGACATTTTTATCCATCGAAATTAAGAGACCCTGAAAGGGCTTCAGGCTTTCGAAATGGAAAAGTGCTAAGCTATTACGAATCGATTCGGCTCTTGTGCGGCGTGGTCGAGGTTACCACGTCCGCTGTGGGGCGAGGACGAAGCGCGCGGGGAAAAACGACGGAGTCGCCGCGTATAACAAACGACGATAGAGGGAACTAAAGGGGTCGGGAGCTTGGTTTCGACGGAGGCCAAGAATCTGTTAACCATATTGGTGCAAGGTTCTTTGGCGCCGTTGCAAGTCAACGTCAGCACTTGTGTGGGAGCCCACGATGACCGCCCTTGCCAAGGATGTTTTCGACCTCTTTTCCGAAGTCTACGACCGCGACAAGCAGGAGGACATGAGTCTTCAGGACTACCTGATGGCTTGTCGCGACGATCCGATGATGTACGCCACCGCCGCCGAGCGTATGATCGCGGCGATCGGCGAGCCCGAGGTGATCGACACCAGCGCGGATTCCCGCCTCGGCCGCATCTTCCTGAACCGGACGATCAAGGTCTATCCGGCCTTCAAGGACTTCTACGGCATGGAGGACACGATCCAGCGGATCGTGGGCTACTTCCAGTACGCGGCGCAGGGCCTGGAAGAGCGCAAGCAGATCCTCTACCTGCTGGGGCCCGTGGGCGGCGGCAAGTCCTCCCTGGCGGAGCGCCTGAAGAGCCTGATGGAGGCCTATCCGATCTACGTCCTCAAGGCCGGCGACGAGATCAGCCCAGTGCTGGAGTCGCCCCTCGGCCTCTTCGACCCGGAGAAGTTCGGCGATCTGCTTGAGAGCAAGTACGGCATCGCAGAGCGGCGCCTCAACGGCCTGATCTCGCCCTGGGCGACCAAGCGGCTGGACGAGTTCGACGGCGACATCTCCAAGTTCACGGTGACCCGGCTGATGCCCTCGCGGCTGCGCCGGATCGGCATCGCCAAGACCGAGCCGGGCGACGAGAACAACCAGGACATCTCGGCGCTGGTCGGCAAGATCGACATCCGCAAGCTCGAGCACTACAGCCAGAACGACCCCGACGCCTACAGCTTCTCCGGCGGCCTGAACTGCACGACCCAGGGCATGCTGGAGTTCGTCGAGATGTTCAAGGCGCCGATCAAGGTGCTGCATCCGCTGCTGACCGCGACCCAGGAAGGCAACTACCTGGGGACCGAGAGCTTCGGCGCCTTCCCCTTCCAGGGCACCGTCCTGGCTCACTCCAACGAGGCCGAGTGGGAGCAGTTCAAGAACAACAAGAACAACGAGGCCTTCCTCGACCGGATCTGCGTGGTCAAGGTGCCCTACTGCCTCAGGGTCCACGAGGAAGCGCAGATCTACGAGAAGCTCCTGAAGGAGAGTGAGCTGGGCGAGGCCTCCTGCGCGCCCGAGGTCCTGGACACCCTGAGCAAGTTCTGCGTCCTGACCCGCCTGCGCGAGCACGAGAACTCCTCGATCTTCTCCAAGATGCGGATCTACGACGGCGAGAACCTCAAGGACACCGATCCCAAGGCCAAGTCGGTCCAGGAGTACCGCGAGGTCGCTGGGGTCGACGAGGGCATGAACGGCGTCTCGACCCGCTTCGCCTTCAAGGTCCTGTCCGAGACCTTCAACTACGACACCGAGGAGGTCGCCGCCGATCCGGTGCACCTGATGTACATCCTCGAGCACTCGGTCAAGCGCGAGCAGTTCCCCAAGGAGACCGAGGAGCGCTACCTGGAGTTCATTAAATCCGAGTTGGCGCCGCGCTACGCCGAGTTCATCGGCCACGAGATCCAGAAGGCCTACCTGGAGTCCTATTCCGAGTACGGTCAGAACCTCTTCGACCGCTACATCGCCTACGCCGATGCCTGGATCGAGGAGCAGGACTACAAGGACCCGGACACCGGCCAGGTCTTCGACCGCGAGATCCTGGACGCCGAGCTGTCCAAGATCGAGAAGCCGGCCGGCATCGCCAACCCGAAGGACTTCCGCAACGAGGTGGTCAAGTTCTCGCTGCGCGCCCGGGCCAACAACAACGGCAAGAACCCGTCCTGGACCAGCTACGAGAAGATCCGCGAGGTCATCGAGAAGCGGATGTTCAGCCAGGTCGAGGACCTGTTGCCGGTGATCAGCTTCGGCACCAAGAAGGACAGCCAGACCGACAAGCAGCACACCGAGTTCGTGCACCGCATGACCTCGCGCGGCTACACCGAACGGCAGGTCCGCCGCCTGGTCGAGTGGTACATGCGGGTCAACAAGGCCGGCTGAGGCGAACCGGGCTCCCCCGGGGGCCCGGATGGGCCCCAGGAGGGCAGACGTCATGCGACACTTCATCGATCGGCGCCTGAATCCCAAGGACAAGAGCCTGGTCAACCGGCAGCGCTTCCTGCGTCGCGCACGGGCGCAGATCAAGGACGCGGTCAACAAGTCGCTCAAGGATCGCAAGATCACCGATGTCGGCGGCGGAGAATCGGTC
>JAAUXY010197993.1_pt1 | contig 10423 bp, 10 predicted proteins | sample 7278121 | NCBI WGS metagenome assembly JAAUXY01 (sample SAMN14350117, study PRJNA611818) | marine sediment metagenome | isolation source: surface marine sediment (1.8m) | place: French Polynesia: Moorea | collected 2018-08
CACCGCCAGAGATTTTCGTTACGTCGACATCCCAGGGCGGCAGCCTCAGGGCGTCGGCAGCGATCTCCAGTCGGGTTTCGATATTGTGGGCATCGGTGGCCTGGATGATGTCTTCCAGTTCGGCCTGGCGTTTGGCGAGGGCGTCGAAGTCGGCGCCGTCCTCCGCGTAGGCGGCATAGACCTTGTCCAGCTCGGCCAATGCGTCGATAGCATCGCTGAGGCCTTCCTCGACATTGCCGCGCACATCCTTGTCGGGATCGAGCTGCGGCTCCTGCGGCAGGTAGCCGACCTTGATGCCGGGCTGCGGCCGCGCTTCGCCGAGAATGTCGGTGTCGATGCCAGCCATGATCTTCAGCAGGGTCGATTTGCCGGCGCCGTTGAGACCGAGCACGCCGATCTTGGCGCCCGGGAAAAACGACAGGGAAATGTCTTCCAGGATCTTGCGCTTGGGCGGCACGATCTTGCCGACACGGTTCATGGTGTAGACGTATTGGGCCATGGGTCCTCCGGTGTGAGGCTCGCGATTTTCCGGTTTATGCACCGCCTGTCAACGGCGGCGGCGCCCCATGGCCGGGGCGATGCTCTTGAAGACCAGGGCGCTGGCCAGCGGCCGTCAGCCTTAAGCCGGCGCCGGTCTGCCAGGCTCTAAATCTGCGGTGTCTTCACCGACAGGCCGCGGCCGATAGCGTAGTACTCGATGCCCGCGTCCGCCATATAGTCGGGATCGTAAAGGTTGCGGCCGTCGATGATCAGCGGCCGCTTCATCAGTTTCTTGACCTGCTCGAAGTTGGGGGAAAAGAAGGCCTTCCACTCGGTGCAGATCACCAGGCACTCGGCGCGCTTCAGGGCATCGTCCTTGTTGGCGCAGAGAATGAAGTCATCGCGCTCGCCGTAGATGTTGCGGGCATTGTCCATGGCTTCGGGGTCATAGGCCTGCACCGTAGCGCCCTGTGACCACAGCACATCCAGCAGGTAGCCGCTCGGGGCTTCGCGCAGGTCGTCGGTATTGGGTTTGAAGGACAGCCCCCAGACTGCAATGCGGTACCTGGAAAGGTCAGCACCCAGACAGTTGAGCACGCGTTCGCCGAGCTTGTTCTTCTGGCGCTGGTTGGTATCGTGCACCGCGGTGATGATGGGTGCGGACTGGTCGTGGGTCTTGGCCAGGTGCTTGAGCGCACGGATATCCTTGGGAAAGCAGGAGCCGCCGTAACCGGCGCCCGGGTAAATGAACTGGTAGCCGATTCTGGGATCGGCACCGATGCCGCGGCGCACTTCCTCGATGTCGGCGCCCACAGCCTCGGCGATATTGGACATCTCGTTTATAAAGCTGATCTTGGTGGCCAGCATCGCATTGGCGGCGTACTTGGTCATCTCGGCGCTGCGCGGGTCCATGACCATCAGCTTGTCTCGATTACGGTTGTAGGCCTGGTACATGATGCGCAGCTCGTCGATGGCCTGCCTGGAATCGGAGCCGATGATGATGCGGTCGGGTCGAGTGGCGTCGGCCACCGCCGAGCCTTCCTTTAAGAATTCCGGGTTGGACACCACGTCGAAGGGAATGTCCTCACCGCGCTCGGCCAGTGCGGCCGCAATGGTCTCTTTCACCTTGTCGGCGGTGCCTACCGGTACGGTGGATTTGGTAATGATGACCTTGCGCTCGGTCATGTGGTTGCCGATGGTTTTGGCCACTTCCAGCACATACTGAAGGTCTGCCGCGCCGTCGGTATCGGAGGGCGTGCCTACCGCGATAAACAGGAAATCGCCGGCGCGGATAGCTGCACCTGCATTGTCGGTGAAGGTCAACAGCTTGTTGCCGATGGCTTCCTGTATCATCGACGCCAGGCCTGGCTCATAGAAGGGCACGGTACCGCGTTTCAGCGCCTTGACACGCTCCTTGTCTACGTCCATGCAGGTGACCTTGTGGCCGACATCCGCCATTACGGCGGCCTGCACCAGGCCCACGTAGCCGCTGCCAAATACGCTGATATCCATGCTGAATCCGGTGTTAGTTAAAAACGGGCAGTTTATGTCGGTTATGTTACAGCATTGCTAAACGGCCGCCATACCGCGGGGCTCAGACCACCTCTCGGAAGTAGGTGATGGTGTGCTCCAGGCCCTGTTCCAGTGGCACCCCAGGGTAACGTAAATTGCGTTTATCGTCGGTTTTCACTTCGAAATCTCCGTTCATGTTGTGGCGGCAGATTATCACCAGCAGATCGACCGCTTATCCGCGTTTGCGGCGCGTGTTTATGGTACTGGAGGCCCGCAGGCGGTAGACTTCGCGTTTTCACTGAAACCGCTTGATCAGGGCTTTGGCCCCGGGGGATTTGCATGTTCGATGCTAACCAGACCATCGCTGGCTACGACGAAGAACTTTGGGGGGCTATCCAGGCGGAAGATCGCCGCCAGGAAGAACATATCGAGCTGATTGCCTCGGAAAACTACGCCAGCCCGCGGGTAATGGAAGCCCAGGGCGGCACCATGACCAACAAATACGCCGAGGGCTACCCGCACAAGCGCTACTACGGTGGCTGCGAGTACGTGGATATCGCCGAGGAACTGGCGGCGGAGCGGGCCAGGCAACTGTTTGGCGCGGCCTATGCCAATGTCCAGCCGCACTCCGGCTCCCAGGCCAATGGGGCGGTGTTCCAGGCGCTGATTTCTCCCGGTGACACCATTCTCGGCATGAGCCTGGCCGACGGTGGCCACCTGACCCACGGCGCCAAACCCAACTTCTCCGGCAAGCACTACAACGCGATCCAGTACGGCATCAACCACGACACCGGCCTTATCGACTACGATGAGGTGCAGGCTCTGGCCACGGAACACAAGCCCAAGATGATCATCGCCGGCTTTTCAGCCTATTCGCGGGTGATGGACTGGGCGAAGTTCCGTGAGATTGCCGATTCCGTCGGCGCCTACCTGCTGGTGGATATGGCACATATTGCCGGCCTCGCCGCTGTCGATGTGTACCCCAACCCGGTACCCCATGCTCACGTGGTGACCTCTACCACCCATAAGACCCTGCGCGGTCCGCGCGGCGGGATCATCCTGTCCAATGAGGGCGAGGAGATCCAGAAGAAACTCAACTCCGCAGTCTTCCCCGGTCGCCAGGGCGGCCCGCTGATGCACGTGATCGCCGCCAAGGCGGTGGCCTTCAAGGAGGCCCTGGAGCCTGGCTTCAGGGCCTACCAGGAGCAGGTTGTTGCCAATGCCCGTGCCATGGCCGCTACTTTCATGGAGCGGGGTATCGATATCGTCAGCGGCGGCACTGACAATCACCTGATGCTGGTCAACCTGATCGGCAAGGAATACACCGGCAAGGATGCGGACGAGGCCCTGGGCCGCGCCAATATCACGGTGAACAAGAACGCGGTACCCAACGACCCGCGCTCGCCCTTCATTACCTCTGGCCTGCGGGTCGGAACCCCCGCTGTGACGACCCGCGGCTTCGGTGAGACGGAGATCGTCGCTCTGACTCACTGGATGTGCGATGTGCTCGAAGGCCTGGAAAACGGCACCAGCGAGCAGGTGATTGCCGACGTGAAGCAGAAGGTGCTGGATGTCTGCTCCCGCTTCCCGGTTTACGGCAGCGCTGCATCGCAGCCGGCCGCCATGGCCGCCCAGGGCTAGGAGCCTTTTATAGGTTACAGGACCGCTGAGGGCTCTCTATAAAACGGCTGAGGGCTCTATTCCGAACCGCTGAGGGCTCTTTGCAGAACCGCTGAGGGCTCTGTATAAAACCGCTGAGGGCTCTTTTTTCCAGCTCTACCAGAAAGGCGCGGAAACGCGCCTTTTTTGTTACACTTCAAGGCCTTACGGCAATTTGCAGCTACTTGTGAGCCCCCTATGCATTGTCCATTCTGCGGTGCGGAAGATACCAAGGTCATTGACTCGCGCCTGGTCGCCGAGGGTGACCAGGTGCGCCGTCGTCGCGAGTGCCTGAGCTGTTCCGAGCGCTTTACCACTTACGAGGTGGCGGAACTGATGATGCCCAAGATCATCAAGCACAACGGCAACCGCGAGCCCTTCAACGAGGAGAAGATGCGCAGCGGCATCCTGCGGGCTCTTGAGAAGCGCCCGGTCAGCGTTGAGGAAATCGAGGCGGCGATTACCGGCATCAAGCATGCTCTGCAGGCCACCGGTGAGCGGGAAGTGAAATCCCGGGTGGTGGGCGAACTGGTGATGGATGCCCTGCGCGAGCTGGATGAAGTGGCCTACGTGCGCTTTGCCAGTGTTTATCGCAGCTTCCAGGACCTCGCCGAATTCCAGGCCGAGATTACCAGGCTACAGGAAGCCAGCCCCGCCGAGGGCTAGACTGCTTCTACCCCCATGAGCACCGAATTTGACACTGCCATGATGGCCCGTGCCCTGCGCCTGGCGCGGCAGGGTCGCTATCGCACCCGGCCCAACCCGGCAGTAGGCTGCGTGCTGGTGGCTGAGGGAGAGGTCATCGGTGAGGGCTCTACCCAGCCGGCGGGGGGCAACCACGCGGAAATCGAGGCGCTGGAAGACGCACGCGCCAGGGGCCATGACCCCCGCGGCGCCACCGCCTTCGTGACCCTGGAACCCTGCAACCACTGGGGCAAGACCGGGCCATGCTCCGCAGCGCTGGTGGATGCGGGGATTGCCCGCGCTGTGATCGCACTCAAGGACCCCAACCCGGCAGTGGGCGGCTCCGGTATCGAGACGCTTGCCGAGGCCGGTATCGCCGTGGACGTGGGGCTGCTTGAAACCGAGGCGGCCGCGGTCAATCCCGGTTTCCTGAAACGCATGCGCGATCGTCAACCCCTGGTGCGGGTGAAACTGGCCGCCAGCCTGGACGGTCGCACCGCCATGGCCAGCGGTGAGAGCCAGTGGATTACCGGTCCTGATGCTCGCGCCGATGTTCAGCGCCTGCGCGGCCGGTCCGGCGCTATTGTTACAGGGGTGGAGACGGTGCTTGCCGACAACCCTGCACTGACCGTGCGCGACCCGGAACTGGATGTCCCCGACCAGCCGCTGCGGGTGGTGCTGGATTCCAGCCTGAGAATGTCCGCCGACGCCGCCTTGTTGCAGCAGCCCGGCCAGGTGCTGGTGGTGTGCCGGGAGCGAACCTCTGCGGCCCATGCGCTGGAAGCTGCCGGCGCCGAAGTGGTGGCCCTGCCGGGCCCTGAGCGCGTGGACCTTGCCTCCGTTCTGGACTCGCTGGCGGCAAGGGAAGTGAACGAAGTTCTGGTAGAATGCGGCGCCCGCTTGGCCGGTGCCTTCCTGGCGGCGGGGTTCGTGGACGAAGTGGTGCTGTATTCGGCACCGACGCTGCTCGGCAGCAATGCCCGGCCGCTGCTGGAACTGCCCATCGACATGATGGCCGACCAGCGCAAGTTGGCGCTCAAAGACGTGCGCCGGGTTGGGGCCGACCTGCGTATGGTCCTGGTCCCAGCGAAAACGAATTCAAAGTAACGACAGTTAGTGTTTACAAGCTATGTTCACAGGTATTGTTGAAGCTATCGGCGAGATCGCCGACATGCAGCCCAGCGGTGGTGATATGCGCCTGCGCATTCGTACCGGCAAGCTCGACCTCGGCGATGTGAAGCTCGGTGACAGCATCTGCACCAGCGGCTGCTGCCTGACGGTCACCGACCTGCCCGGTGACGGCTACTGGTGTGACGTCTCCAATGAAAGCCTGGCGCTGACTACCCTCGGCGACCTCAGGGTCGGCAGCAAGGTGAACCTGGAAAAGTCCCTCACCCCGTCGAGCCGCCTGGGCGGCCATATCGTCTCTGGCCACGTCGACGGCATCGGTGAGGTAGTCAGCTTTGCCGACGACGGTCGCTCGGTGCGCTGGGTAATGCGGGCCCCCGATGAGCTCGCCAGATACATCGCCCACAAGGGTTCAATCACCGTGGACGGCACCAGCCTCACGGTAAACGCGGTGCGGGGCGCCGAGTTCGACCTCAACATCATTCCCCAGACCACCGAGGAGACCATCTTCAGCGAGTACCAGGTCGGTACCCGCGTGAACCTCGAGGTGGACCTGATCGCCCGCTACCTGGAGCGCCTGCTGCAGGGTGAGCGGGCAGCCGACCCAGGCGCCGCCGGCATCAGCCAGGCCTTCCTGGCCGAACACGGCTTCATGGGGAACCACTGAGTGATGGTCATTTAGGCAAAAGTCAGCATGGAACTGAATACGGTAGAAGACATCATCAGTGACCTGCGGCAAGGCCGCATGGTGGTGTTGCTGGATGACGAGAATGAAGACGGCGCCAACGAGGGCGTGGTGATGATGGCCGCCGAGCATGTCGAGCCGGACCACGTGAACTTCATGGCCCGCCGCGCCAAGGGCCTGGTGTGCCTGGCGCTGACCGAAGACCGCTGTCGCCTGCTGGGCCTGCCGCCGATGGCTGATGAGCCCAGCGGTGAGAAGTCCAATTTCACGGTGTCGATAGAGGCCCGGGAAGGCATCAGTACGGGCATTTCTGCCGCCGACCGAGCCCGCACCATCCAGGTAGCGGTGGCCGCCGGCACGGTCGCCGAGGACATCGTCCAACCTGGCCATATCTTCCCGCTGACTGCTGTGCCCGGCGGCGTACTGACCCGCGCCGGCCACACCGAGGCCGCGGTGGATTATGCGCGGCTGGCCGGGCTGCAGCCTGCAGCGATGATCGCTGATGTCTTGACGCCCGCCGGTGAGCTGGCCGACGGCACCGAGCTGGCGGCGTTCGCCGCTGATAACGGTTTGAAGATCGGCTCCATCGCCGACCTGATCCACTTTCGGGTGGTGAGCGAGCGCACCGTGCGCAAGGTGCGGGAGGGCAAGGTGCAAACCGCCCATGGCGAATTCACCCTGTCGGCCTACCGGGACCAGAGCAGTGGCCGGCTGCACATGGCGCTGCACACCGGCGATATCAGCGCCGACGTGCCGACCCTGGTGCGGGTGCATGCACCCTCGGCGGTGCGCGACTTGCTGGGCGCAGAAGCGCCGGGCTGGCCGAGCTGGAGTATCGGTCGCTGTCTCGATGCGGTAACCGACGCCGCCGCTGGCGTGGTAGTGCTGCTGGCCTCCCAGGAGACCGACGATGCGCTCCTGGAAAGCGTGGACATCGCCCTCGGACAGTGCGCCCGGGAAGACAGCGCTGCGGCTAGCGCTTCGAGCTACCAGACCGTGGGCATAGGCTCACAGATACTGCGCGACCTGGGGGTGGGAAAAATCCGCCTGATGGGTGCGCCAATCAAGTACAATGCGATCTCCGGTTTTGACCTTGAAGTGACCGAATTCGTGTCACCCTGATCGCCTTCCAGTAGAGAACCGAAGGCACAAACCGGACAGCGACAAGGAGAGTGAACATGAGTGGAATCACGACGATTGAGGGCGACTTCAATCCTGGCAGCGCCAAGTTCGCGCTGGTGGTAGGGCGTTGGAACAGCTTTGTGGTGGAGCACCTCAAGGCCGGCGCTATCGATGCGCTCAAGCGCCACGGTGTGGCGGAAGAGCACATGACCGTGGTCTATGCCCCCGGCGCCTTCGAGATTCCGCTGGTGTGCCAGAAGCTCGCCGAGTCCAACGACTATGATGCCATCATCGCCCTGGGCGCGGTGATTCGCGGCGGTACCCCGCACTTTGAGTACGTCGCCGGTGAATGCGTGAAGGGCATAGCGCACGTGATCGGCAGCAACGGCCTGCCGGTGGCCTTCGGCGTGCTGACCGTGGACAGTATCGAGCAGGCCATTGAGCGCTCCGGCACCAAGGCCGGCAACAAGGGCGAGGAAGCCGCGCTCTCGGCACTGGAAATGGTCAGCCTGCTCGGCAAGCTATAAGCCGGGACACGTCCTTGTCCAAAAAACCCGTCAACCCGCTCGCCGCGAAGCGGCACAAGGCCCGTCACTACGCCATGCAGGCGCTGTACCAGTGGCACATGGCCGGCGCACCACTCAACCATATCGAGGCGGAGTTTCGCACCGAGTACGACTTCGAGAAAGTCGACGGCGAGTATTTCCACACCCTGCTTCACGAGATTCCCGCCCACGTCGACGATCTCGAGTCTGCGTTTGCCCCCTACATGGTCGAGCGCAGCCTCGAGGAACTGGACCCCATCGAACGCGCTCTGCTGCGCATCGGCACCTTTGAGCTGAAGGAGCGCATCGACGTCCCTTATAAAGTGGTAATCAACGAAGCCGTGAACCTGGCCAAGAAATTCGGCGCCAGCGAGAGCCACAAGTTCATCAACGGCGTGTTGGACCAGGTGGCTCACGAACTGCGCAGCGTGGAAGTCAGCGCCGAAGCCAAAAGCTGATTGGCTCGGCCAGTGACCGACGAATTCTCCCTGATCGCGAAGTACTTCGCGCCCCTGTCCTCCGAGATCGGCGACGACTGCGCCATCATCGAACTCGCCCCCGGCGAGCGCCTGGCGACTTCCATCGACACCATGGTCGAGGGCCGGCATTTCTATGCGGATGCGCCGCCCGACCAGGTCGGCTATCGCGCCGTGGTGACAGCGGTATCGGATCTCGCTGCCATGGGTGCCACGCCGCGCGCCCTGACCCTGGCGCTGACCCTGCCCGAGGCCAATGACGTGTGGCTCTCGCAGTTTGCCCGCGGCATCGAGCAGGCCACCGAGGCCTACGACATAGAACTGGTCGGCGGTGACACAACCCGCGGGCCGCTGACGATTACCTGTACCGTAATGGGCGCTGTACCCGCCGACCAGGCTCTCACCCGGGATGGCGCACAACCTGGTGACAAACTCTACGTTAGTGGCACGCCCGGGGACTCCGCCGCTGGCCTCGCGGTGATCAATGGCGAGTGGCCCGGCCACAGCCAGTACAAGACTTACCTGCTGACACGCTTCTACCGCCCCACGGCGCGGCTCGACCTGGGCCGGCAACTGCTGGGCGTCGCCACCAGCGCCATCGATGTATCGGATGGCGTACTCGCCGATGCCCGCCACCTGGCGGAGCAGGGTGGGGTGGGCATCCGGGTGTTCTCCGACCAGCTGCCGCTCAGCCCCGCGCTGCAGTCGATCCCCGACATCGAACAGGCCAGGCGTTGGGCGCTGTCCGGCGGCGACGATTATGAACTGCTGTTCACCCTGCCCGCCGACCAGGCGGCGCCGGAGGGTTGCACCTGTATCGGTGATGTTTTTGAGGTAGACGGCGAAGGCGAGGGCGTGCAGTGCGACCTGGAAGTCGATGTGCCGGGCTACCAGCACTTCGAGCCCGAACCCGAAAAGCCGAGGATCACCCCGAAACCCCCAGTGCGACCGAAGCCGTTCCGCGGCGCCACCCAGTTCCTGGCTTTTGGATTCGGCTCCGGCCTGTCGCCGAAGGCGCCGGGCACGGCGGGCACAGTCGCGGCCATACCTCTTTTCCTGCTGATGAACCAGCTCAACCTGGGCCTGTATTCAGTATTGGTGGTGCTGGGCGCTGGGGTGGGGATTTACCTCTGTGATGTCGCCAGCAAGGAACTGGGCGTGCACGACCACCCCGGTATTGTCTGGGACGAGTTCGTGGGCTTCTGGATAACCATGTGGGCAGTGCCGGTCACCTGGCAGACGGTGGTCGTCGGCTTCCTGGTGTTTCGTGTCTTCGACATCACCAAGCCCTGGCCGATCCGGGCGCTGGACAAGCAGGTGCACGGTGGCTTCGGCATCATGGTTGACGATATGGTAGCCGGATTGTTCGGCTGTATCGTCATGCACGCTGGCTGGTACGGTTTGACCGGTGCCTGGCCGCTGGGCTAGCCCGGGCGCTCGTACTTGATGAAGGGCGTGAGCTCACCCACCCGGTCGTAGAGCCGCCGCCCGGCCTCATTGAAGTGCTGGGTGGTCCAGTACACCTTCGGGCAACCCTCGGCATCGGCCGCCGCATACACCGCTTCGATCAGGGCCCGGCCGACACTCTTGCCGCGCATTTCGGCGCTGACCACCAGGTCCTGCAGATAGCAGACATTCTCGATGCGCCAGCAGTGGCGGTGGAACAGGTAGTGCGTAAGGCCCACCGCGCGGCCGCCGGCAATGGCCATCAAGCCCTGGTACTCATTAGGCAGTCCCGACAGCAGGCGCTGCCAGGTAGTCTGATAGACCTCCTCGGGCACGGTGCTTTCGTAGTACTCCAGGTACACGGTCCACAGGCGCCGCCAGTCGGCTTCATCCTCCGCCTGCAGCGGTCGTATGGTCAGGTCGTCCATGGTAATTCTCCCGGCGCATCTTTCTCACTGTAGCATCCTCTGTCACAGATACCGGGAGTGCCGATAGGCAAAGCAGTCACCCTGGTCTAGACTCGGAAGCCCTTTTCGGGAACGCTGATATGAAAGCCATTCACCTGACCTGCCTGCTGCTGTTGCTTACCCTGTCCGGGTGGGCGCTGGCCGATATCGAGGTACTGGGTCTGTTCAAGGGGGCGGCACTTCTCAAGGTGGACGGCGAGCAGAAGCTGGTAAAAGTGG
>JAAUXY010058596.1_pt1 | contig 10422 bp, 10 predicted proteins | sample 7278121 | NCBI WGS metagenome assembly JAAUXY01 (sample SAMN14350117, study PRJNA611818) | marine sediment metagenome | isolation source: surface marine sediment (1.8m) | place: French Polynesia: Moorea | collected 2018-08
GGCACGCAGAATTTCGCGGAAGGCAAGCCGCGGTTCACGGTGATCGTGGCCCTGGCGGTCGGTGGTGAGACCGTGGCCGGCTGGATCCTGGATCCGTTGTCGGATCGTCTTGCCGCGGCGCAGCGCGGGGCGGGCGCGACCCTGGACGGCGAACCGGCGCGGGTGCCCCGGCCGACGGCGCTGGAGGCGCTGAGCGGCGGCTGGAACCTCGGGAAGTTCACCGAGGAGCAGCGCACCGCGATCCGCAACCGGCGCAGCCGGTTCGCCCATATCGAGAACTTCCGCTGCGCCGGCCACGAGTATCTGAAGCTGTTGGACGGGACGTTGCATTTCCGTCTGTATGGCCAGATCCACCCCTGGGACCACGCGGCCGGCGTGCTGCTTCATCAGGAGGCGGGCGGGGCCTCCGGCATGCTGGATGGCGGCCCGTACCGGCCGACGCTGGAGCGCGGCACTCTACTGCTGGCGCCTGATGCGGCATGGCTGGTGCGCCTGCGCCGGTTCTTTCTGGAACCTGAAAGCCTGGATGAGCTGGAGGCTGGCGTTTGACCGCTTAGCCCCGCCGCGCCAAGGCGAGACCGAGGCCGGCGCCGATCATCAGGCTGCCGGTGATCCGGTTGCGCCAGAGCACCCCGCGGCGCGAGCGGATGAACCCGCGCGCGGCCGCCGCCACGAACGCCCAGAAGGCGGTGAACACGAACGCGATCGCCAGGAAGGTGGTGCCGAGCACCAGCGCCTGCAGCACCGGCGGGGCGGCGGGATCTACGAACTGGGGGAAGAACGCGGCCAGGAACAGCAGGCTCTTGGGGTTCGGCAGGGTGACCACAAAGCCCTGCAGCCACAGCGAGCGTCCGGACACCGCGGGCGGCAGATTATTGCCGTCCTCGACGACCGGCGCGCGCCACTGCTGGATGCCGAGATAGACGAGATAGGCGACACCGACCCAGCGCAGCACCTCGAACCAATCGGCCAGCAGCAGCATGATCGAGGTCATTCCGGCCAGCGCCACGGCGAGCTGCACCCCGACCCCGCAGACCGCGCCGGTCACCGTCGACAGGGCGCGCATTGGGCCGAACGAGAGGCTGTGCGCGATGGTCAGCATCACGCTCGGCCCCGGCAGCAGGATCATGATGGTGGTGGCGACGAAGAAGGCGAGGTACAGCTCAAGCGACATGGTCGGTGCTCCCCGGCAAGCGTCGACGATTCTCCCGATAGCCAACGCAGCGTCTGCTGCGCGCGTCAACACCTAAGCGTGCTGCCGCAGAGCGGCACGAACCGAAGCCGCAGCGCAGGCTTGGATCATGCTGCAATGATCCTGCGCAAGCCTCTGAGGTAGATAGCTATTTGAGATTGCGCTCGATCTTGAACGGGCTGAACGACTGGCACACCGGCATCATTTCAAGCCGGTTGATGTTCACGTGGCCGGGCAGGGTGGTGACCCAGAACACCGCCTCGGCGATGTCGTCGGGGGTCATAGGCTCGGTGCCTTCGTAGATCGCTTCGGCCTTGGCCTGTTCGCCCTTGAACCGGACCAGCGAGAACTCGCTGGTCGCCAGACCGGGCTCGATGCAGGTGGCGCGGACCCGGGTGCCGGCCAGATCCGACTTCAAGTTCAACATGAACTGTTCGACAAAAGATTTTGTTGCGCCGTAAACATTTCCGCCCGGATAAGGGAAAGACCCGGCCACCGAGCCGATGGTCACCACATGCCCCCGATTGCGCTCGACCATGCCAGGCAGGATCGCGCGGGTCATGTAGAGGACGCCTTTGACGTTGGTGTCGACCATGGTCTCCCAATCATCCAGGTCGACCGCGAAAGCGGGCTCCAGGCCTAGCGCCAGGCCGGCGTTGTTGATCAGCACGTCGATATTGGCGAACTCCGCCGGCAGGTTCGCTACCTCCTCGGCGACGGCGGCGCGGTCGCGCACATCCAGCCCCAACAGATGGACCGGAACGCTAAGCGTGTCGCGCATGGCTTCCAGGCGGTCCGTGCGGCGCGCGGCCAACACAAGACGTGCGCCCGCATCGGCGTAGCGGCGCGCCATGGCGGCGCCGAACCCCGAACTGGCACCGGTGATGAGTACGGTCAACGAACGCGGATCGGTCATCGCTCAGCTTCCCTCCCTGCTCAGGCGTTTGCCTGCGTTTGCTTGTCTTAGCCCGCATCTCTCACCAAGGACAGAGCCGTCATCGCGCTGGGCGGTGCTCGATCCGCCAGGAGACGGCCGCGGAGCATAGCAGCGCTATGGTCAAGGCCTTCGACGCCGCGGGCGGCCCGCCCAGCGCGACCCGATGGGCGGCCGAGAGCCGCCGACAGTCCGCGTCAAAGAGCTTGCCCGATGCGCTGCATCGGGCTTCGCCCGTTTCCTAGCCTGTCGGCTGCTCTCGCCCGTGACGACCCTGTCCTTGGTGAGAGATGTGGGCTCTCAGGGAGGGCACCAGGCGGGTACCGTCTTGAAAGGGGAGGCGGTAACTCCCGTCAGGCCGCGTTGGCTGCCTCGCCGAACGCGCGTCTCGCCATCCGGTCGCAATAGGCAACCAGGTTGGGATGGCCGAGGCCGGCCTGTTTCAGCGGGCTGTCGATCGGGGCGACGATCACATTGGCCAGGAACGCATAGGCCGTCGCGTCGCCGCGCGTGGGCGTGGCGCCGAACAGATAGGGGCGGTCTCCAAGCAGATCCGACAAAGCTTGTAGACACTCGGCGCCACGGTCATACAAAGCCTGTTCGCCGAGCAGGAGCTGACCGGACTGGGTGAACAGGCGCCGCACGCGGCGCTGCAACAGGCCGGGCACGAACAGCCGAAGCGGCAGGGGAAGCCCGGAAAAGAAGGTTTCTCGAACGGTCGCCCAGCCGTGCGGATCGATCCAACGGCTGTATGCCAGCGCGAACAGCAGCCGGTCCTCCAGCATGCTGCAAATGGCGACTCGGGCCGCCTTCTGCTCCGGCGTCAGGCCGGCGTCCAAGTCGATTCCGCGGGCGTCAGACAAATAGCGTATGCAGGCTTCGGAGTCCGGGATCACCCGGCCATCGGCCTCGATGAACGGCAGTCTTTTGGTCGGGCTGACCCGAGGGTCGTCCTCTTCGGCGACCGTGTAGTCGAGGCCGGCGAGCCTGAGGAAGGTCTCCAGCTTCATGCAGAACGGGCTGGCGTTTGGCAGGCCGAGCATGGCCGGGAACTGATGCAAAACGATGGTGCTGGTCATCTCGCCTTTCCCTGATTGCGACCACCCTTGAACGTGCGCGGGGTAGCTAGCAAAGTGCTGCTGACACCATACTGTCAGCATGAACTTCGCCCGAAGCGCCAAATTGGATCATAGCAGCCATGCGCCGCGCCGACCGTCTGTTTGAAATCATTGAGATACTGCGCCGTCAACGCGGTCGTGCGCTGACCGCACACGCGATCGCGGACGAGTTGGAGGTCTCGGTGCGGACCATCTACCGCGACATCGCCGCCCTGCAGGCACGCCGGGTGCCGATCGTGGGCGAGCCCGGGGTCGGTTACGTGCTGCGTGACGGCCACGACTTCCCGCCGCTCATGCTGACCGAGAGCGAGCTGGAAGCGATCGTGCTGGGGGCGCGGGTGGCGCAGAGCTGGGCCGACTCGGAGCTCGGCCGCGCGGCGGACAGCCTGCTGGCCAAAGTGGAGGCCGTGCTGCCCGACCATCTGCGCCGGGTCATTCTCGATTCCACGATCTATTCGCCGCGGTTCCGTGACGGGCCGGCGATCCGGGTCGACTTGGCCGCCCTGCGCCGGGCCGGCCGGCAGCGGGAGATCCTGGAGATCGTCTATGCCGACGAGCAGGGCCGCCCATCCACACGGCGGATCTGGCCGTTGGCCATCAGCTTCCTGGGGCCGGTCTGGCTGGTGATGGCGTGGTGCGAGCTGCGCGAGGACTTCCGCACTTTCCGGGTTGACCGCATGGAGTCCGCGACCCCGTGCGGTGAACGGTTCCCGGCGATGCCCGGCCGGCGCCTGCAGGACTATATCGCGCGCGAGGAAGCGGCCTGCGCGCGGCGCAACGCGATCGCCGCAGAGTAGGGTGCTATTCGGCGGCCTCGTCCGGCGCTTCCCGCTCCAGACGCTTGGCCTCGGTCCACAGATCCTCCATCTGGTCCAGGCTGGCGTTCCCGATCGCCGTGCCGGTCTCGGCCAAGCGGTCCTCGATGTAGCGGAACCGGCGCTCGAACTTGTGGTTGGTGCGCCGGAGCGCGGTTTCGGCATCGACCTTCAGGTGGCGGGCCAGGTTGACGATCACGAACAACAGATCGCCCAGCTCGTCTTCCAACCGGTCGGGTGCCGCGCCCGCGTCCATCTCCGCACGTAGCTCGGCCGTTTCCTCGACAATCTTGTCCAGTACCGGGCGCGCCTCGCCCCAGTCGAAGCCGACCCGCGCGGCGCGTTTTTGCAGCTTCTCGGCGCGCAGCAGCGCGGGCAGCGCGAGCGGGATCTCGTCCAGCACGCTGTGCTCGCGGCCGAGCTTGGCGGAGCGGCGGGCGCGTTCGTCCGCCTTGATCTGCTCCCAGGTACCCTTCACGCCCTCGGCGGTGCGTGCATCACCGTCGCCGAACACATGGGGGTGGCGCTCGACCATCTTGTCGGCGATCGCGTCCGCCACCTGGTGAAAGTCGAACCGGCCGGCTTCTTCCGCCATGCGCGCGTGGAACACCACCTGCAGCAGCAGGTCGCCGAGCTCGCTCTTCAGGTCGTCGAAGTCCTCGCGCGCGATCGCGTCGGCCACCTCATAGGCTTCCTCCACCGTGTAGGGCGCGATGCTGGCGAAGTCCTGCTCCACGTCCCACGGACAGCCGCCGTCCGGGTCGCGCAGCCGGGCCATGATTGCGAGCAGTCGCTCGATGGGTTGCTCGGTCATAAGTCGTCCTCAAGCACCTTGGCTGATCGCAATCTAGGGCACCGAAGCGCGATGGTCAGCCCCGGGCAATCTCGATAGGCTGTGAAAGGCCGGGGCAAGTCGCACGGCCACGCGAGCAGGACAGGGAGGCGAACCATGCCGCCAGACGCATCGGGCGCAGGGCACAATCGATGGCAGGAGGTCGCCGAGCGCCATCTGATCCGCTATGGCGGGACGTTCTCACCGTGCCTCGCCAGCCGCGCGGCGGGCAGCTACATCTACACCACCGACGGACGCAAGATCCTGGATTTCACCTCGGGTCAGATGTGCGCGATCCTCGGCCATAGCCATCCCGCGGTAACCGAGGCGATCGAACGCTCGGCCGGCGAACTGGTGCACCTCTACAGCGGCATGCTGTCGGAGCCGGTGATCGAGCTAGCCGAAGCGCTGACCGCGCAAGTGCCGGAGAGCCTCTCCAAGGTGATGTTCTTGTCGACCGGCGGTGAATCCAATGAAGCGGCGATCAAGCTCGCCAAGCTCTACACCGGCGGGTTCGAGGTGATCGGCTTTGATGCGTCCTGGCACGGCATGACCGGCGGGGCAGCCGCCAGCACCTATTCGCGAGGCCGCAGGGGCTTCGGGCCGACCATGCCGGGCGTGATGGCGCTGCCGGCGCCGAACCGGTACCGCCCGCCGATCAGAGGGCTCGATCCGGACGATTGGCAGAGCGTGCTGGATCTCGGCTTCGAGCTGATCGACCGGCAGTCGGTCGGCGCGTACGCGGCGGTGATCGCCGAGCCGATCCTGAGCGCCGGGGGAATCCTGGAGTTGCCGGCGGGCTACATGGTCGCGTTGCAGCAGAAATGCCGCGAGCGCGGAATGCTGCTGATCCTGGACGAGGCACAGACTGCGCTCGGCCGCACCGGTGCCATGTTCGCGCATGAGCATCCGGAGCACGGGGTGACACCGGATATCCTGACGCTTTCAAAGACCTTGGGCGCCGGGCTGCCGCTGTCGGCCACCCTGACCAGCCCGGAGATCGAAGAGGTCTGCCACGAGCGTGGCTATCTGTTCTACACCAGCCATGTCTCCGACCCGCTGCCGGCAGCCGTGGGCATTGCGGTGCTGGACGTGGTGGTGCGCGAGAAGCTGTCCGAACGCACGGCCGAGATGGGCGCCTATCTGGAGGCAGGGCTGCGCGCCCTCATGGGGCGTCATGACTGCATCGGCGACGTGCGCGGGCGTGGGCTGCTGCTGGGGCTCGATATCGTGGCCGACCGCGAGACACGGGAGCCCGATGCCGAGCTTGGCGCCGCGATCACTCGGCGCTGCATGGAGCTGGGCCTCGGCATGAATATCGTGAACCTGGGCGCTATGGCCGCCGTGTTCCGCATCGCCCCGCCGCTCACGGTCAGCCGGGAGGAAATCGACCAGGCGTTGTCGATCCTGGATGATGCGATTTCTGCGTGTGCGTAAGGACGCGCAAGTCGGCTGTGTCATCCCCCTGCGGAAGACCATGGCCCGATGACACTCGCCTACCGGAAAATGACCGTTTCGGACCTTCCGGCGGCGTTCTCCGTTCGGCTATCGACCATTGAGAACGCGATTACCATGCAGGAGCTGGAAGAGGACTATGGCATCACGCCGGAGTCCTTGGCGGCGGCCATGCAATCGGCCGTGCAAGGGTGGTTGTGCGAGGACGATGGGAAGATGGTTGGGTTCTCCATGGGAGATCGGGCCACCGGCGAGGTCCAAGTACTCGCCGTGCTGCCTGCTTACGAAGGCCGAGGGATCGGAAAAGCTCTGCTGTCGCGGGTGCAGGATTGGTTGTTCGCAACGGGGCACTCGGAAATCTGGCTTCTGGCCAATCCAGATCCCGATATCCGCGCAGCAGGTTTCTACCGGAAGCTCGGGTGGCGGGCGACCGGAGTGATGCAAGGGGCTGATCAGGTGCTGAAGCTGCGCAAGCCCTAGCTCGACGAAACACTTGTCTAGGCTGGCCGCGCCCTCCGGTTGCGGACCACGTTGCGCGCGGGCCAAGATAGGAAGGACCTGTTTAGGAAAACAAATTCTTAGCATTTGCGCGCTATTGGTGCCCAGACACGCGAGATTAGAACGCGCGGCGAGACAATCGAGACCACGTCGGGGGCCCGGGGATCCATGAAAGCACGGAAGGTGCGCGCAAAGGACTTTGCGCCGGCGGTGCTGCTCCTGCTGGGCAGCGCTCTTGCCATGGCGTTCGGCGCGGTGCGGCCGGCCGATGACGCCTCCCAGGTTGCCGCCGTTTTTCCACCCTATGCCACGTCAGCCGATGTGATGCGCGCGGTCGCGCGGGCCGGCGGACGCATGGTCCGTACCGGGATCGCCGATTACGTCGTCGTCGTTGCCCTGGATGCGGATGCATCGCCGGCCGCGCTCTACGACGCGGGTGCCTGGCTGGTGATGGATCCGCTGAAAGCCGGTGGCTGCGTGACGGTCTCCAAGACCCTCTGAAACCCAATTTCGCCGAGAGCAACGCCATGAACGCCTTAGCCAATACCCGCAACATCGCCGCCCGCTACATGCTGCTGTTCCTGTGGATGCATGTGCCGGTCGTCGCCGCCACGGCGTGGCTGATCGATGGGCCGCTGGTGTTTCCGTTGCTGATCACGGCGGCGTTGGCGGCGGCCGCGACGGCCACCTGGTGGCGGCAACGCGGCGGACCGGCGACGCGCTATGCGCTGTCGGTGGCGCTGATGGGGATGCCGGCCGTGCTGGTCTATCAGTTTGCCGGCCATCCCTGGCAGATCGATCTGCACATGTATTTCTTTGCCGCTCTCGCCATGCTGGCGGTGTTCAGCGACTGGCGCGCGATCCTGATCGCGACGGTCGCCGTCGCCGTGCATCATCTGGTCCTGAACTTCGCCGTGCCGGCCCTCGTGTTTCCCGAGGGCGCCAGTTTGCTGCGCGTCGTGCTGCACGCCATCGTCGTGTTGCTGGAAGCCGCGGCGCTGGTCTGGCTGTCCCTCCAACAGGTCAGCGCTCTCGTCAGCTCCGAACGAGCGATCGCCGAGATGGAAGTGGCCCGCGAGGAAGCCGACGGTCTTGCCGCCCAGCAGCGACAGGCCGAACAGGACGCCGAAGAACAGCGACGGCAGGCGTTGATCAGCCTGGCTTCGGACTTCGAAGGCAGCGTGCTTGGCGTGGTCGATGCCGTCGGCAAGCGCGCCGACGACATGGAAGCGAGCACGCACGCGCTGAGCGAGACGGCTGCGAGCACGGCGGCGCAATCGAAAACCGTGGCCGGCGCATCGGACCAGGCGGCCGGCAACGTGAGCTCTGTGGCTTCGGCGACCGAAGAGCTGTCCGCGTCAATCCAGGAGATCAGCCGTCAGGTTAGCGACTCAAGCGCAATCTCGAGCGAGGCCGTCAGCGAAGCCCAGAACGTGACCGCACAGGTGCAGAGCCTGTCGGAGACCTCGAACCGGATCGGCGAGGTGATCGACCTGATCAACGATATTTCCAGCCAGACCAACCTATTGGCGCTGAATGCGACGATCGAGGCGGCGCGTGCCGGCGAAGCCGGCAAGGGGTTTGCGGTCGTCGCCTCGGAGGTGAAGAACCTGGCCGGTCAAACAGCCCGGGCGACCGAGGACATCGCCCGACACATCGTGTCGATCCAATCGGCCACCGGCGAAGCGGTCAACGCGATGGAACAGATCAGCCAGACCATCGGCCGAATCAACGAAATCGGTTCGTCGATCGCTACCGCCGTGGAAGAGCAGGGCGTGGCCACCCAGGAGATCAGCCGCAGCATTCAGGAGGTCTCGGAGGGCACGCAGGGCGTCAGCCGCAATGTCGCGGAATTGGACACCGGCGCCAGGTCGACCGGCGAGCGCGCGACGCAGGTGCTGGAGGCGACCCAGGACATGGTGCGCCAGACCCGGCAACTGCGCGAAGACGTGACCCAGTTCCTGGCCCACATTCGCTCCGCCTGAGGGAATGCCAGCTGGGCCGGACCTACGGTCCGCGGGTCTAGCGTCTGCGGGGTGTGCGGCTGAACTTCATGACCTGGTTCGCCAGGGCCTCTTCGCTGCCGCTCCACGCATAGGAGAGCAAGACCGGCTCGCGGTCCGAGGTGGTGATCGTGTGCTCGTGGTTCGGCATGTTGAAGATCAGGGAGCCGGGCACATAGACGCCCAGATCGTTTTCCGACGTCGTACCGGAAAGGCAGATGTAGCTCTCGGCGATGCCGTCGTGAGCATGGGCCGGATAGGTCGTGCCCGGGGCGAACAGTACGAAACCTAGCTGCAGGGTGGACGTCCTGACCTGCCCTTGTGGGCCGAGGATTTCGGCAAAGGCATACCGGTTGTGCAGGTCCTTTGGCATGGCGTCGTAACCGAACCGCCAAACCAGGCGATCGCTGACCTTTTCAAGCGCCTGGACCATCGAAGCCATCCGGTCCCGCTCGCCATTATCGATGGCACGGCCGAGATGCTTGCAGACGGGTTGGGGCATCGGCTGATCAAAGACGAGGGGAGGATTGCCGAGCAAGCACTTGGCCAGACGCTGGCGAACGTCATTGAGGTGCCTACGGATTTTCTTGCTGCCGCCCGCCGTTCCATAGGTATAGGCGTTCTGGAACTCATGCAGCAGATAGACCCAATCGGGATGATCGTCGAGGTGATGCGTCGTGGTCATGGCAGTCCCGAATTCCCAAATCTGGTTCGAGGGCGCTTGCTCGTTCTGAATGTAGAAAGCAACCGGCCGGTGTTCAGTGGCGCGATGCCCCGTCGGCCTGCTGCCCTTGGTCCTTGATACGGTTTCCGCCCAATCGCGATGGGACCAGTTGTGAACCGTTGGTGCCTGTCTTTCTCTCTCAGAACCGACAGTCCGCAGGGACGCCGTGCAAGTCTTCGGTGAATTGTGATGTGCACGCGATCACCGGATATGATCGGCGCGTGCGGCTCACCCAAGGACTCTGGAGAACGGCGCGGCGTCACCGCTCACAATCATAACAACAGGCTGGTCCCGGCCGAACGGAGGCAGACATGCCAGACACTGTTGCTGAGGAAGTTTCACCCGCGACCAGTCTCGATGCAGCGGAGATCGGGGCCGTCGCGCACCTGTTTCGCAGCGAGGTCTACCGCAGTACGACGTGGCGCTCGCGGCTCGACAACACGACAAACTGGGCGGTAGTAACGACCGGCGTTGCGCTGTCGCTCAGCTACGCCGACGCGGAGTCCTCGCCCTTGCCGCTGATCCTGGTCGGGCTGCTGGTCTCGGTGTTTCTTCTGCTGGAGGCGCGGCGCTACCGGTACTTCAACGTGTGGCGCGCCAGATGCCGGCTGATGGAGACGGATTTCTATGCGCCGCTGCTGCGCGGGGAGGGGATCGCGCTCGACGGAAAATGGAACACGCTGCTGTCCAGCGACTACGACCGGCCGCACTTCCACATCAGCTATCCACGGGCACTGGGCCGGCGGTTGCGCAAGAACTATTGCTTCATCCTGGCCGTTCAGTTCGTCGCGTATATCGGCAAGCTCGCCATTCATCCGGTCCCCCTGCAAAGCGCGGCGGACCTGATCGAC
>JAAUXY010143587.1_pt1 | contig 10420 bp, 1 predicted proteins | sample 7278121 | NCBI WGS metagenome assembly JAAUXY01 (sample SAMN14350117, study PRJNA611818) | marine sediment metagenome | isolation source: surface marine sediment (1.8m) | place: French Polynesia: Moorea | collected 2018-08
GGCTCGACGCTCGAGGGCGTTGTCCACCTTTTCTGTCTCGATCTGCCGACCTCGGCGGAGCCCGCGGGCCGGCGGCGACTCGAGAGGCTCGAGCAAGGCCTGGAGATCGGCAGCCTGAGCCTGTCGAGCCTCTTCCAGGCGATCGGCCGAAGCCGCGAGCGCCCGCGGACGATCGTCGTCACCCGAGGGGCCGAGGCGGTCGACGCCGACGCTTCGCCCGCCCTCGAGCAGGCGACCGTGGCGCCGCTCTTGCGCTCGGCCGAGCAGGCCGGGCTGAGCTGCCTGCACGTCGACCTGCCGGCGGGCGGTGCCGCCGATTTCGACACCGCCGGCGCCTTGTGGGCCGAGCTCGAAGGCGCGGTTGCGGGCGGCACCGTGGCCCACCGGCCAGGGCGGCGGCTGCGCCCGCGGCTGACCCGGCAGCGGGGCGCCGCGGAGGACGCCGAGCCGCCGGCGGGGCCCTTCGCCGTGCGGCTGGCCGAGGCCGGGACCCTGCGCGACGAGAACCTGCGTTTCGTCACCGCCGCCGCCGATCCCTGCGGTCCGGACGAGGTGCGGATCGAAGCGGTCGCCGTGGGCTTGAACTTTCGCGACGTCCTGCACGCCCTGGGCATGATTCCGATGGACGGCGAGCCGCGCCTCGGTCTGGAGTGCGCAGGACGCGTGCTCGAGGCGGGCGCCGAGGTGCGCCATCTCGAGGCGGGCGATCGCGTCGCCACGGTGTTCGCGGCGGGCTGTCTGGCGAGCACGATCCGGGTTCCGGCACGATTCGTCCTGCGTCTGCCCGACGGACTCGGCTTCGAAGACGCGGCGACCGTGCCCCTCGCCTTCCTGACCGCCGCCCACGGTCTCCTGCGACTCGCCCGGATTCGGCCCGGCGAGCGGGTCCTGATCCACGCCGCGGCCGGGGGCGTCGGGCAAGCCGCGGTCCAGATCGCGCGCCGCGCCGGCGCCCGGGTGCTGGCCACGGCCAGCCCCAGCAAGTGGCAGTTTCTCGAGTCCCAGGGCATCGAGACGGTGATGAGCTCGCGCGACCGCGACTTTGCCGACCGTGTGATGGCGGCCACGCAGGGAGAAGGGGTCGACGTCGTCTTGAACAGTCTCAACGGTGAGCTGATCCGCCCGGGTCTCGACGTCTGCCGCCCCGGAGGCCGCTTCGTCGAGCTCGGCAAGCTCGAGGTCTGGACCCCGGAAGAGGTCGCCGCCTACCGTCCCGACGTCAGCTATCTGCCCTTCGAGCTCGACGCGGTGGCCGCCGAGCGGCCGGAGTCGGTCGCCGAGCTCTTCGCCGAGGTCCTGCGCGGCCTCGAGCTGGGCGAGCTGGAGCCCCTGCCGCGGACCACTTTCACCGCCGGCCGGACGATGGCGGCGCTGCGCTTCATGGCCCAGGCTCGCCACGTCGGCAAGGTGGTGATCACCCCGAGGGCGGCGCGAGGCGCCGGGGCTCGGCCCGAGCTGCGCGCCGACGCCACCTACCTGATCGCCGGCGGCCTGGGGGCGCTGGGACTCGCCACCGCGCGCTGGATGGTGGACCACGGGGCTCGCACCCTGGCCCTGCTCGGCCGCCGCCAACCCTCGCCCGAGGCCGCGGAAGCGGTCGCCGAGCTGCGCCGCGCGGGAGCGCGGGTGCGCCTGGTGCGGGCCGATCTCGGCGACTGGGACGAGGTCGAGGCGGCGTTCGCCACCCTGGCCCGTGAGCTGCCGGCGGTGCGCGGGATCGTCCACGCGGCCGGGGTTCTGGAGGACGCCTCGCTGGCGCGCGCCAGCCGCGAACAGTTCGAGCGCGTGCTGCGGCCGAAGGTCGCCGGCGCCTGGTGTCTCGACGCGCTGTCGCGGAACCTGCCGCTCGACTTCTTCGTGCTCTACTCGTCGATCGCCTCGCTGCTGGGCTCGGCCGACCAGGGCGCCTACGCGGCGGCCAACGGTTTTCTCGACGCCTTGGCGCAATCCCGTCAGGCCGCCGGACACGCCGGCCTCAGCGTCCAGTGGGGACCCTGGAGCGGCCCGGGGATGGCTGCCGGGCTCGGCCGGGCCGAACGCCAGCAGCTGGCGGCGACGGGCCTACGGACGCTGGCGCCCGGCGAGTATCTGGCGGCGCTCTCCCGGCATCTCGGCGCGGGCGGCCAGCTGGGCCTTTTCGCCCTCGACTGGCGCCGCTACTTCGAGAATCTGCCGGGTCCGGTCCCCGACCTGCTGTCCGGGCTGCTCCCCGGCGAGGCGCCGGCTGAGCCCGAGCCCGGTGCGCTGCGCCGCGGCCTGGCGGAAGCCCCGAATCCGGCCGAGCGCCGGCACCGGCTCTCGAGCTATCTGCGCCGGGAGATCGGCCGCCTGCTCGGCGTCGAGGCGGGGCCGCGCCAGCCGCTCTTCGATCTCGGCCTCGACTCGCTGATGGCGGTCGAGCTGCGCAACCGGCTGCAGGCCGATCTCGGCCTGACGCTGAGCTCGAGCCTCCTGTTCAACCAGGCGACGGTGGAGGCCCTGGAAGACTACCTGCTGAGCCGTATAGAGCCCGCTGAGCCCGCCGAGCCCGAGCCGCCGGCGCTCGACGAGACCGATCCCGACGTCGCCGCCGAACGCGCCCGCGTCGAGCGGATCAGCGAAGCGGAGGCGGCCGCCGAGCTCGAGCGCGCCCTGGCAGATCTGGCGTGATGCACAGGGCTCGCACAAATTAACTTCACGTCTCGGAAACTACCAACGCCTCGCGCCCCCTCACGGCAAGCGAGTCTGCATCAGCGACGTGGAGAGCAGCTCAATCGTCGCCGAAGACATCGGACAGGCTGTCGGCCGTCAGCACACGATCCGCCCAGCGCAGCAGCGACTCGGAGTCGGCCTTTTCGATGCGTTCCTGGACCGCCTCGTCGAGAGGGCCGAGCTTGAGCTGCAGCTGACGGGTGAGGACCAATGCCTCGCCCGCGAGCTGGCCTTCCTCGCGGCCTTCCTCGCGGCCTTCCTCGCGGCCTTCCTCGCGGACCCGATCACGCCACTCCATGAGGTTTTCTGCCAACATCGTCTCGACCTCCTCAGCGTCCGTCAACTCTCTGATCTCGGAACTCGCAATCCCCAGGCGGGACAGGATCACTTGCACCGTGGCCGCGAAAGCCCGCCGAATGCTCGGATCGCGTATCCATGTCAGAAGCCCCCTGAACGCGCCGAGCAGCGCTTCCAGAGAGTCCGTCCTCTCCAGGCCGATCAAGCCAGCCAGGAGATTCTCCTCGGCGAATCGATCCTCGGCCACTCGGTGTTCGTCGATCAGCAGGTAGGAGAACTGCGGCACCAGCTGCTCAAAACCCGGCGGCGTGTTGAGCATTCCGGCCAGGTCCCGAGACGGCCACCAGATCGGTTGTCCATTGTAGCAGACAATCGGTACCGCCAGCGGCAGCTTGGCGCCCCGTTGCCCGTCCTCGGCGACCACCAGGTCCGGGTCCGGGTCGTCCCGATCCTTGTCCCTGAGCTGGCGGATCAGGTCGTCGTAGAACAGCGCTACGTAGAGCAGGATGCGGAAGATCATGTAGGGGTCGATGGTGCTCTGGAACTCGATCAACAGACAGATAAAGATTTCCGTGTCCCGACAGCGGACCTTCCAGACCACGTCCTGAAAGCGCAGATCGAGGCGTTCTGAGACGTGAATCTCGGCCATCTTCTCGAGCGTCGAGTAGTCGAGCTCATGAACCCAGGGTTCGGGGATGAAGCCTCTGAGGGCGTCCTCGACCATCTCCGGGTAGGAGAAGAGGAGACGGTAGATCTTGTCGTGCTGACCGGGGATCGACTTCGGGGAGTCCTCGGGGGGCGAGGTGTCGACACGCACAACCATGGCAACAGCGTAGCACATGGCCCTGCGCGAGCCCTCAGGCGATCTCGAACTCTTCGTACTCGCCTTCCTCGACCAGCACCGAGCCGAGGCGCTCGAGCGTCACCACCGTGAAGTCGAGCTGCTCGGCGAGACGGCGCAGGGTCGCGGCCTCGAACAGCACCCGCAGCGGCAGCTCGACGCCGAAGTCGAGGCGGATCCTGGAGATCACCTGGGTGGCGAGCAGCGAATGGCCGCCGAGCTCGAAGAAATCATCGTCCCGGCCGATCTCTTCGAGTCCCAGGAGCTCCGCCCAGACGGCGGCCAGGGCCCGCTCGGTGGAGGTCACGGGGGGCCGGCGGCTCGATCCGGGGGCCGCCGCGCTCAGGGCGGCCAGGGCGCGGCCGTCGATCTTGCCGCTGGTGGTCAGCGGCAGGGCGTCGAGGTCCAGGAAGAGGCCGGGAACCATGTAGTCCGGTAGCCAGTCGCGCAGTCGCTCGCGGACGCCGGTCCAGTCGGGGGCCTCGCCGGCGGCGACCACGTAGGCCGCCAGCGAGGTGACCCCGGAGGCGCCGCGCCGCGGGCGAACCGCGGCCTCCCGGATCTCGGGCAGGGCGGCGAGGGCGGCTTCGATCTCGCCCGGCTCGACGCGATAGCCGCGGATCTTGACCTGCTGGTCGAGCCGGCCGAGATACTCGATGCCCCCGTCTGCCAGGAAGCGCGCCAGGTCGCCGGTTCGGTAGAGGCGCGCGCCGCGGCCGGGACCCCGCGGGTCGGGCACGAAGCGCTCGGCGGTGAGTCGGGGCCGGCGGGCATAACCGCGCGCCGGGCTGACGCCGCCGATGCACAGCTCGCCGGGGACGCCGATCGGGCACGATCCGAGGCCCGGGTCGAGGATTCGCACCCGAGCGCCCGCGGTCGGTCGGCCGATGGGCGGCGAGGCCTGGGGCCAGGGCGGCATCCGGTGGGCGGTCACCACGTGGCTCTCGGTCGGGCCGTACTGGTTGTCGAGGGTCAGGCCGGGCCGGGCAACGAACCACGACCGCAGGTCCGGCGTCAGGCGCAGGGCCTCGCCGGCGACGATCACGTGGCGCAGGGCCGCGGGCGCTTCCAGGCCGGCCTCGACCAGGCTGTGTAGAGCGACGGTGGGCAGGAACAGGCGCTCGACCCGGCGCCTGACGAGCTGGCGGTGAAGGGCGCGCGGGTCGCGGCGCTCGTCGTCGTCCACCAGCACCAGGGTGCCGCCGCCGGCGAGGGTCGAGAGGATCTCCTGAAACGAGACGTCGAAGGCGGCGGGTTGGTACTGCAGCGTCCGCCAGGGCCCGGGGGTGCGGCGGGCCTGCCAGGCGAGCAGATGGGCCAGGGCACCATGGCCCATCTCGACCCCTTTGGGCCGGCCGGTGGAGCCGGAGGTGTAGAGCACGTAGGCGGTCATCGCGGGCTCGATGCGCGGCAGCGGCACGCGGCTCACCGGCGTTGCCGGCGGCGCTGAACCGACTTCGACCAGGGACGGCCCGGAGTCTTCGAACCGCTTCCGGGTGGCGCCTGAGACCACCAGGAGCGAAGCGCCGGAGTCCTCGAGCAGGAAGCGCAGCCGCTCGGGCGGCAGTGCCGGATCGAGAGCGACGTAGGCGGCGCCGGCGCGCAGGATGCCGAGCAGCCCGACGATCAGGTCGATACCGCGCTCGACGCAGAGCCCGACCCGCGCGTCGACGCCGGCGCCCCGGCCCCGCAGCTCCAGAGCGAGCGCCAGGGTGCGCTGTGCCAGCTCGCCATAGCTCAGCTGCCGGCGGACGAGCTCGAGCGCTGGGTGATCGGGACGGCTCTCGACCTGGTGTTCGAAACATCCCAGCACGCTCGGCGGCTCGCCGGTCGCGGTATCGTTCCATTCGCTGATCAGCTGGTGGCGCTGCGCGCCCGCAAGCAGGGCGACGTCCGAGATCCGCCGCCCGGGCTCGGCGACGAGACCGCGCAGCAGGTGGCGCAGCTGGACCACCATGCGCTCGATCGTCGCCTGATCGAAGATGTCGCTGTTGTGCTCCAGCGCCGCTTCCAGGTCGCCGTCGATCTCGGTGATCGAAAGGCTGAGGTCGAACTTGGCGACGGCGTTGTCGTAGGGCAGCTGCTCGAGGGTCAGGCCGGGGAGCTCGAGCTTTCCGGCCGGAGCGTTCTGAAGCACGAACAGCACCTGGAAGAGGGGGCTCATGGCGAGGTCGCGCTCGGGCTGCAGGGCGTCGACCAATTGCTCGAACGGCAGGTTCTGGTGCTGGTAGGCGTCGAGGGCCACCTGACGCACCCGCCCGAGGAGCTGGCGGAAGGTCGCAGCGCCCCCGAGGTCGGCGCGCAGCACCAGGGTGTTGACGAAAAAACCGATCAGGCTCTCGGTCTCCGGCGGCTGGCGGTTAGCGACCGGCGTGCCGATGAGGATGTCCGTCCTCCCGGACCAGCGCGCCAGCAGCGCCATGAAGGCGGCGACCAGCGTCATGAAGAGCGTCGCGCCGCTGGCGCGGCTGGCGGCGCCGATCTCGCGGCTGAGCGCCGGGCCGAAGCGCGCGCGCCGGGTGCTGCCGCGAAAGGTCTGGACCGCGGGCCGCGGCCGGTCGAGCGGCAGCTCCAAGAGCGGCGGCGCGCCCGCGAGCTGCCGGCGCCAGTACTCGAGCTCGGTCGAAAGGGCCTCGGCGCTCAACCATCGCCGCTGCCAGCAGGCGTAGTCGGCATATTGGAACTCCAGCTCGGGAAGCGGCGAGGGCCGGCCCTCGCCGGTGGCCTCGAAGGCCGCCGACAGCTCGTCGATGAACACTCCGATCGACCAGCCGTCAGAGACGATGTGATGCATCGTGAGCAGCAGGATGTGGCTCTCGGGCGCGAGCCGCAGCAGCCGGACGCGCAGCAGGTCGTCGTCGACGAGGTCGAAGGGTCGCAGCCCCTCGGAGCGCGTCTGTCGCCGGACTTCGCGCTGGCGGGCGCCGCCGTCCAGGCGGCCGAGGTCGATGACCGGTACGCCGACCTCGAGCGCCGGGGCGATGATCTGCACGGCGCGTCCCTCTCGTTCGAGAAAGCGGGTACGGAGCGTCTCGTGACGCCTGACGATCTCGTCGAGGCTGTGCCGCAGCAGGCTCGGCTCGAGCGGTCCTTCGAGCCGCAGCACCCCCGGCATGTTGTAGGTCGGGCTGTGCCCTTCCAGCTGGTTGAGGAACCAGAGTCGCTGCTGGGCGAAGGAGAGGGGCAGATCCTCATCCCGCGAGACGCGCTCGACCGGCGGCAGCACGTCGATCCGGCGCTGCCGGGTCGCCGTCAGGTGCCCGGCTAGCGACGCCACGGTCGGGTTCTCGAACAGCTGGCGCACCGGCACCTCGCGCTCCAGCGCGTCGCCGAGGCGCGAGGCGACCTGGATGGCGAGCAGCGAATTGCCTCCTGCCTCGAAGAAATCGGCATGGCGGCCGAGCGCCTCGAGCCCGAGGCGCTCCTGCCAGACTCCGGCGATGATCTCCTCGACCGGGCTCACCGCCGTCGGCTCGTCGTCGTCGGCCGGCGCGGCGGGTGCCGGCAAAGCCTGGCGGTCGATCTTGCCCGCCGCCGAGCGCGGCAGCGCGTCGAGCACCTGGATCGCGGCCGGAATCGCGGCTGCCGGCAGCAGCTGCTCGAGATGGTCGCGCAGGGCCCGCGGCTCGGCGGCGGCGTCCCCGGCGGCGACCACGTAGGCCACCAGACGGCGCCCCTGGGGACCGTCGTCGCGCGCCACGACGACCGCCTGACCGACCTCCGGAGCGGCCAGCAGAGCCGCTTCGATCTCGCCGGGGTGGAGGCGGACGCCGCGGATCTTGACCTCGAAATCCCGCCGCCCGAGGATCTCGATCCGAGCGTCCGGCCGCGATCGGGCGAGGTCTCCGGTACGGTAAAGACGGCCGCCGGGGCGGCCGGTGAAAGGATCGGGCACGTAGCGCCGCGCGGTGCCCGCGGGCCGGCCGAGATAACCTCGGGTCACCCCCCGGCCGCCGATCGCGCGCTCCCCGGTGCCCCCGGCCGGCACCGGCTCGAGGCGTCCGTCGACCAGGTAGGTGGTGGTCTCGACGATCGGCCGGCCGACGCTCACCGAGGTCTCCTCGGCGCCGACGGTTCCCGCCGTCGACCAGACGGTGGTCTCGGTGGGGCCGTAGAGGTTGGTCACGTCGCGACCGCTGAGCCGCGCCAGGCGGCGGCCGAGCGTCAGGGGCAGGGCTTCGCCTCCGATCAGCAGCCGGGGCGCCGTCGCGGCGTCCCACATCGCCGTGCGTTCAGCCAGGATCGCCGCCAGGGTGGGCGTACACTGCAGATGCGTCACCCGCTGGGTCGCCAGCTGGGTCGCCAGCGGCGGCGCCGGCGCCGGCGCGCGCGAGGTCCGGCTGGCCCGGCGCAGCTCGTCGAGATGGGACAGCCCCGCGAGCACCGTCTCGTGCTCGAGGCCGAAGTCGATCAGACATGCGATCTCGTCGACGCCGGCCGCCCGCAGGCGGTCGATCATTTCGAGGCAGGAGCGCGGCGTGCCGAACAGGGCGCTGGTCTCGAAGTAGCGGTCCACGGCGTGGTCGATGAGCAGCTCGCGGTCGTCCCGCGACAGCCGCTGGGGATCGAGATCGAGGCCGAGGCTGCGGGTGAGCTCGCCGATCAACGCCAGCGAGCTCAGCAGATAAGCGCCGAAGGGCTGGCGCACCGTCGCGCGCACCTGCTCCAGATCCTCGCCGACGAAGGTGTGGAGCATCAGGGTCACGTGGCCGCGCGAGCCGTCGCCGGCGGTCGCCGGCCGCCAGGACCCGCGGTAGAGGGCGATTTTCTCCGCCAGCTGCTCGACCGTCTGGCCCAGGAGGTGGGTCAGCAGGAAGCAGCCGTGCTCGCCCGCCAGGCGGAAGGTCTCCGGATTCTCCGCCGCCGTCATCCACAGCGGCAGCGCCGGCCGCACCGGCCGCGGCAGGGTGCGGACCTCGACCTCGCTGCCGGCGCCGTCGCGCCTCGACACCGGCTCGCCGCGCCACAGGCGGCGCAGGGTGTCGAGGCCGCCGACCATCACCTGCTTGCGCTCGGTGTAGCGATCCGGCTGTAGGACGAAGTCGTTGGCGTGCCAGCCCGAGGCGACGGAGATCCCGACCCGCCCGCCGGAGAGATTGTCGACCACCGCCCAATCCTCGGCCACCCGGATCGGGTCGTGGAGCGGCAGGACGACGCTGCCGGCGCGGATCTCGACCCTCTCGGTGAGCGTGGCGACCGCCGCCCCGACCACCGCCGGATTGGGGTAGAGGCCGCCGAAGGCATGAAAGTGGCGCTCCGGCGTCCACACCGCCGCGAAACCGTGGCGGTCGGCGAATTTCGCCCCCTCCAGCACCAGCCGGTATTTGTCGCGCGCCGGGGCGTCGTCGGCTTCGCTGGCGAAGTAGAACAGGCTCATGTCGATGTCGCGAGACGTCGCCCGGCGGGGCGCCGGCGCCGCCGGCTCGGACTCGGCGAAGAAGGAATCCGGTTCCCCCATCAGGATCACCCGGAAGCCCCGGCACAGGGTCCACAACAGCTCGAACACGGAGATGTCGAAACCGACCGTGGTGAGCGCGAGCCAGGTTCCCGGAGTCTCACCGCCGGCCAGGCGATCCATTCCGGCGAAGAAGTTCATCACCTGGCGGTGTTCGACCATCACCCCCTTGGGACGCCCGGTGGAGCCCGAGGTATAGAGGACGTAGGCCAAACGATCGCCCTGCCGGCCTCCGGCCGCCAGGTCACGGCACGGCTCCGAGCGCCAGGCGGCCCTCGGCCCGTCGACGTAGACCTTGGTCACCGCCGCCGGCAGCCGGTCGCCCAGGCGCCAGCGGGCGACGGCGATTCCGGCGCCGGCGTCGCGCAGCATCAGCGCCAGCCGCTTCTCGGGATAGGCCGGATCCACCGGCAGATAGGCGCCTCCCGCCTTGAGAATGCCGAGGATGCCGACCACGAGGTCGGCCGAGCGGTCGACACAGAGCCCGACGCGGACCTCCGGACCCACCCCGTGACGCCGGAGATGGCGGGCCAGCTGGTTCGACCGGCGATCGAGCTGGCGGTAGGTGAAGACGCCTTCGGCGTCGATCAGCGCCACGGCGTCGGGCGTGCGCGAAGCCTGGCGGGCAAAGGCCTGGTCGATCGTCTCGGGCTTGGAGAGAGTCTCGCCTCCTCGGGGGCCGCGGCTCCACTCTTCGAGCAGCATGAATCTTTCGGTCGCCGACAGCAGGTCGAGGGTCGCGAGGCGCCGGCCGGGCCGAGCCACCGCGCTTTCGAAGAGGTTGCGCAGGCGGCTCGCCAGGCGGGCCACGGTGGTGGCGTCGAAGAGATCGGTGTTGTGCTCGAGGAGCCCCACCAGGCCGCCGTCGATCTCCTCCAAGCTCAGGCTGAGGTCGTACTTGGCGATCCCGGCGTCGAGCGCCCGCGGCTCGAGACGCAGCCCCTCCAGCTCGAAGCGCTCGGCGGGGGTGTTGAGCAGCGTCAGCAGCACCTGGAAGAGGGGAGCGTGGCTCAGGCTGCGCTGCGGCTGCAGCTCTTCGACCAGCAGCTCGAAGGGCGCCTCCTGGTGATCGTAGGCGTCGAGGGCGGCGTCGCGGATCCGGGCCAGCAGCTGGTCGAAGCTCGGATCGCCCGACA
>JAAUXY010189449.1_pt1 | contig 10418 bp, 10 predicted proteins | sample 7278121 | NCBI WGS metagenome assembly JAAUXY01 (sample SAMN14350117, study PRJNA611818) | marine sediment metagenome | isolation source: surface marine sediment (1.8m) | place: French Polynesia: Moorea | collected 2018-08
CGCCGATCACGGCCGGCTGCTCGAAGATCTCCTTCTGCATGAAGTGGCGGTACTGGCCCTTGCCGATCAGCGCGCCGGACAGCGCGGTCTGCTTGATCTCGCGCTCGACGACGGCGTCGCTCTCGTCGTGCACCACCGCCTTGTCGGCGGATAGCTCGACCCAATCGCCCTCCTCCAGATAGCAGATCCGGTCGGTCAGCGGCGCCAGCGCCAAGGCGTCGGAGCCGAGGTACATCTCGCCGTCGCCGTAGCCGACCGCGAGCGGCGAGCCGCGCCGGGCGCCGATCATCAGGTCGTGCCGGCCGGCGAAGATGATGGCGAGCCCAAAGGCGCCCTCGAGCCGCTTCAAGGTGGCCGCGGTGGCCTCCTGCGGCGTCATTTGCTGGTTCAGGTATTCTGAGATCAGGTGCACCACCGTCTCGGTGTCGGTCTCGGTCGCAAAGCTGTGGCCCGCCGCCTCGAGCTCTTCGCGCAGCTCGCGGAAGTTCTCGATGATGCCGTTGTGCACCAGCGCAACCCGGTCGCTGGAGTGGGGATGTGCGTTGGACTCGGTCGGGCGGCCGTGGGTCGCCCAGCGGGTGTGGCCGATGCCGATGGTCCCGGCCAGGGGCTCGCGATCTAGTCGCGTGCCCAGGTTGACCAGCTTGCCCTCGGCGCGGCGCCGCTCGATGCGGCCGTTCACCAAAGTGGCCACACCGGCCGAATCGTAGCCGCGGTACTCCAGGCGCTTGAGGCCGTCGAGCAGCAGCGGCGCAACGGGCGCCTGGCCCAGAATGCCGATGATGCCGCACATGGCGATCTCTCCTTTTAGCCGGCGTCCCTTTTCTTGTGGCCCTGGCGCTGCTCGCGGAAGCGGGCCGCCCCGCCCGCGAAGCTCTTTTGCTTGCCTCGTGCGATCGCCAAGGCGTCGTTCTCGACGTCCTCGGTGACCACGCTGCCGGCGCCGACGATCGCGCCGGCCCCCACGGTGACCGGGGCGACCAGCGCGCTGTTGGAGCCGATGAAGGCGCCGGCGCCGATCTCGGTCCAGTGTTTGCCGAAGCCGTCGTAGTTGCAGGTGATGGTCCCGGCGCCGACGTTGGCGCCAGGGCCCACCGAGGCGTCGCCGATGTAGGACAGATGGTTGGCCTTGGCACCCGCGCCGACCTGGGCGTTCTTGACCTCGACGAAGTTGCCGACGTGCGCGCCGGGCCCGATGACCGAGCCGGGGCGCAGCCGCGCGTAAGGCCCGACGACGGCGCCGTCTTCCACGGCAACCCCTTCGAGGTGGCAGAAGCCGCGGATCTCGACACCATCGCCGATCGTGACGCCGGGACCGAGGATCACACCCGGATGGATCGTCACGTCCTGGCCAATGCGGCTGTCCCAGGACAGCCACACCGTCGTCGGATCGACCAGGGTCGCGCCGCCCGCCATCGCGCGGCCGCGCAGTTGGCTCTGCATCACGGCCTCGGCCACCGCCAGCTCGGCACGCGTGTTGATCCCCCGGACCTCCTGCTCGTCGGCCTCGACCAGCGCCATACCGCGGCCGGTGGCGCTCGCCAGGCCGACCAAGTCGGTAAGATAGTACTCGCCCTGGACGTTCTTCTTCTCGATCCGATCGATGTCCTCGAACAGCGCGGCGCCCGACAAAAGCATGGGCCCGGCGTTGCACAGCCCGATCCGGCGCTCGGCCTCGCTCGCGTCGCGGTGCTCGACGATGCCGGTCGGCCGGCCGGCCTCGTCCAGCAAGAGGCGCCCGTAACCGGTAGGGTCGGCGGGCCGGAAGCCCAACAGCACCAGATCGGGACGCGGCTGCGCTCGGCGCTCGGCGCGCATGGCCTCGAGCGTGGCGGCGGTGAGCAGCGGGGTGTCGCCGAACACGACCAGGACTTCCCGGTCGGCCGCCTTGAAGTCGCCCAGCACCGCGAGCGCCGTCTGCACCGCGTGCGCCGTGCCCTCTTGCGGTTCCTGCAGGACGCAGCGCCGCGGCGCGACGAGCGCCTGCACCGCCTCCATGCCGGCGCCGACCACGACCACGGTCTCGGCCGGCTCCAGCGCCGCCACGGTGTCCAGCACATGGCCGAGCATCGGCCGGCCGGCCAGCGGATGCAGGACCTTAGGCAGGTCCGTGCGCATGCGCGTGCCCTTGCCCGCGGCGAGGACGACGACGGCGAGCTTCTCAGCGCTCATGGGCCGCTTGATTCCGAGCTTGTCGAAAGGCCAGCAAGTTGGCACAAACCTTCGGAAATCCTGACGACGGCGGGGTATGCCATAGGCCGCTCCGTGCCGGCAAATCACCAATTGTTTCGGACTATTTCATGGCTGAGCGCCATCTCAACGGCTTCAAGGCCCTGCTCATCGACCTGGACGGGACCCTGGTCGATTCGGTGCCCGACCTGGCCGCCGCGGTCAACCGCCTGCTCGGCGAGGAAGGCCGCAGCGCGCTGAGCCGGGAACAGGTGCGCGGCATGGTCGGCGACGGCGTGGCCAAGCTGGTGGAGCGGTCCTTCGGGGCGACCGGCGGCCTGGACCTCGCAGGCGCCCTGCCGGCCCTGGTCGAGCGCTTCGTCGGGCTCTACCAAACGGCGCTCAGCGTCGAGACCCGGCCCTTCCCGGGCGTCCCCGAGACTCTGACGCGTCTCAAGCGAGCCGGTCTGCGGCTCGCCGTCTGCACCAACAAGCCGCAGGCCGCGAGCGTCCAGGTGCTCCGGGACTTGGGCCTGGCCGCGAGCATCGACCTGATCGCGGGCGGCGACGCTTTTCCTGTGCGCAAGCCCGATCCCGGTCATCTGCTCGGCGTCCTCGACGACCTCGGCGTCGCGCCGAGCGCGGCGGCGATGCTGGGCGACAGCCAGGTCGACGTCGCCGCCGCGCGCAACGCCGGGCTGCCGGTCGTGCTGGTGTCCTATGGCTACGCCAAGCGCCCGGCACGGGAACTCGGCGCCGATGCCGTCATCGACCGCTTCGAAGAGATCCTGACGACGCTGGGGAGCTTGAGCCGGCCCGGACATTAGGGGACCGGAATCGGGCTCAGCGCGAGGCGTCTGTCGCCTCGGGCGCGCCGGCTTCTTCGACCGAAACCAGGTGGACACGGATGGCGCCGAAGCGCGTGTTGGCCTCGACGCGGACCGGCACCAGCGGCGTACCCGGCAGTGCCGGGCGCAGGTAGACCATCACGTCCTGCGGCTTCACCCGATAGCGCTGGTCGCGCCAGAAGCCCTTGACCGGCACCACGCTGAGCCGGCAGGCGATCGCCTCGCCGCCGTAGGGTGCGATCTCGCTGGCCGGAATCTCGGTGGGACCCTCGTCCTCGGAGGCCGCATCGAAGCGGCGGCGGCCGTCGAAGATCGAGACCGTGCCGTCGCAGCGGCCGCCCTCGGTGAGCATATGGACCAGGTTGAGGCCGGCAGACAGCGGGTCGACGGTGCCGACACGAAGATCGTCGGGGACCCGCTCGCGGTCGTCCTCGTCTGGCGGCGGGACCGCTTCGACGAGCGGGTTGCCGTCGGCGCCGTACTTGACGTGGACCCAACGCTCCTTGCCCTTCCAGTTGCTTTCGCTACGGAACGCGGCGGGACGCAGTCCATCGGGACGGGTTTCGCCCTGCACCTTGCTGCGCAGCTTCCACTCCATGAACCAGGCAAGCGAGCCGTCGGTGCGCACCTCGAATTCCGCCGCATAGCTCTCCGGCCGCAGCGCCACGTTGGTGTCGATCGAGAACATGTGCATGCCGCCGGCGTAGACCTTCTAGCCGAGCGCCAGCCGTTCCGCCGCACTGGCGTCCGGGGCGCGCGCGATCTCCTGCGAAAGGGCGGGCCCTGCGCCGGCCCCCATGAGCAAGAGCCCCGACAGGGCGGCGAGCATGCGGCGCTGATTCGATCCCGACATCGGCGGCTGTTCCCAAATTACAAAGAAACCCGCACCCGCGGGGGGCCGGGACCCTGCTCCGCTAACATACACCGCTTCGGCGGCAATCAATAGCCCGTCGTTGCGGCGCACAAAATTGCCCCAATCGGCCGCCCGAGGCCCCGCCTTGACAGCCGGCGGGGCCCTGCCCTAAACCATGCCGCCCCTCCACCGGGGCCCTGTCCTCGGCACGGGCGCGTAGCTCAGCGGGAGAGCACTGTCTTCACACGGCAGGGGTCGCTGGTTCAATCCCAGCCGCGCCCACCACCCTTCGCCTCCTGTCATCCGAAGCCTTGGCGAAGGATGATGGCCTAAGGGGACTGTCACCAGTTCGCTGCGCGGCCAAATGCCTGCGGCCCACGGTGGCAGGGCGACCGAGAATTCAGTCTGGGCAGAGGGCGTGTCCGAAGCGAATCTCCAGCAACCCTTCGATGCGGCGGTGGTGATCGCCACCGTGCTGCGGCCGGAGCTGGCCCAGGCGGTGGGCTCGGTCTACCGGCAGCGCTCGGTCGGCCGAATTCACATCGTGATCGGGGTGGACGTGGTGCGCGGCGACCGGGCCGTGCTCGAGGAGATCGAGCGCGACCGGCCGGACAACTGCGCGGTCACGGTCCTCGATCTGGGGTATTCCACCGCGCAGCGGCACGGTGGCCTCTACCCGGCGACCGACGGCGGCGCGCTCAGGACCATCTTGAGCCTGATCGCCAACAGCCGCTACGTCGCCTATCTGGACGACGACAACTGGTTCGAGGAGGACCACCTGGCCTCGCTACTGGCGACGATCGGTGACCACGGCTTCGCCTACTCGCTCAGGGTTCTGGTCGACCGCCCGACCATGAAGCAGATTTGCGTCGACCGCTGGCATTCCGTCGGCCCCGGGCGCGGCGCCTTCGAGGCGGTCGGCGGCTTCTGCGACCCCAACACTCTGCTGGTCGATAAGATGCGATGCCACTATGTCCTGCCGCGCTGGTCGCTGCCCGTGCAGAAGGACAAGGAAAAGCACCCGACGGTGGTCAAGGAAGACACCGCCGACCGGAACTTCTTCCTGACCCTGGCCAAGCATTTCGAGGGCGCCGCCACTGGACGCGCCACGGTCCACTACAGCCTGCTCCGCAAGCACGTCCTGTGGCGCGACATCGTCCGCGAGGCCAAGGATCTGGGCCTGACGCCGGACGCCCTGCGCGAGTTCGGGATCGGTTGAAGGCGCAAAGATAGGGGCGGCCTGAGCCGCCCCTTTAAGAACGCGATGCCATCCTGGGCATGCCAGGAGTTAGATCGGCTATCTCCGCATGATCTCGTCCGTGACGGCCTCCGAGGCGGCGCCGATCAGCATTGAGGCCAAGGGCATCTCGAGCAGATCGGCCTCCTGGGCAAGGCCGTCCAGTTCGCGCTTGAGCTGTTCCAGTCGCGAAGGCAGAGCCACGATGGCGGCGCCTTCGTCTCTTTTGGCGGCGAGCGATTTGTCGTACATCGTCCGATGCCTCCCGGTTTCGTTATTGTGCGGGTGCGCGGGCGCCCGCGGGTCCGCACAGTATCGCCGCATGGCCATCTTCCTTCTGTGGGATATTTCACATAGCGGACCATTTGTGGAGCCCGGTCGGGGACTTGACCGGATGGCCGGGCAGAGCAGATGTCTCAGATATGATCGAGCTCACCACCTACTACAACGGCGCTTGTCCGGTCTGCCGGATGGAGATTGAGCACTACATGAAGCTCGCCCGGCAGGCAGGCCTGCAGGACCGCTTCGCCTGGTGCGACGTGAGTCGCGAGCCCGCAGCCCTCGAGACCTACGGGTTGGCCGGCGACAGCCTGACGCGGCGGCTCCATGCGGTGGACACGGACGGCGCGCTACTGAGCGGCGTGCCCGCCTTCGCCGCCATTTGGACCCGCTTGCCGCGCTATCGCTGGCTCGCTCGCCTAGCCGGCTTCGGCCCGCTGAAGCCGGTCCTGCACGCCGGTTACGAGTTCCTCGCCCTGCTGCTCTACCGCTGGAACAAACGGCGCACGGCCAGCCGCGAAGCGCCCGCGGCCTGACCGCTGCGGCGCTTCGCGCCGCGCACGCATGCCATAGCCTCGCGAGCCTTGCTTCGGCGGCAGGAAGGCCTAGCCTCCCCAGCGGATCGCGGCTCACCAGGTGGCCCATGGCCCGCAGCGTCAAACTGAGCGTCAACCTGAACAAGATCGCGCTGCTGCGCAACCAGCGCGATGTTGGCTATCCCGACCCCGTGGCCGCCGCACGCAGCTTGATCGAGGCCGGCGCCGACGGCATCACCGTTCACCCCCGGCCCGACGAGCGCCACATCCGGCGCAGCGACGTGGCGGCCCTGGCCCGGCTCCTGGCCGAGGCACCGGCGCGCCGGATCGAGTTCAACATCGAGGGCTATCCCTCGCCCGACTATCTGGACCTCGTCCGCAGCGTGCGGCCGACGCAGGCGACCCTGGTGCCGGACGCCCCCGAGCAGCGCACTTCCGATCACGGCTGGGACCCCCGGCAGCAGGCGGACCTGCTCGGGCCGATCATCGCCGATCTCAAGGCCGCGGGGGTGCGGGTCAGCCTGTTCGTCGATCCGGACGAGACCGCCGTGCGCGCCGCGGCCGACGTCGGCGCCGACCGCGTCGAGCTCTATACCGGACCCTACGCCATGGCGTGCAACGGGCCGGCGGCGGGGAGCGAGCTCGAACGCTGCCGCCGGGCCGGAGCCGCGGCGGCGGCCGCGGGCCTCGGCCTCAATGCCGGACACGACCTGACGCGGGATAACCTGCCGGACCTGCTCGAGGTTCTGCCGGCCTTGGCCGAGGTCTCGATCGGCCACGCCTTCGTGGCAGACGCCCTTTGGCTCGGGTTGGACCGGACCACAAAGGCCTATCTGGCCGTGCTCGGCGGCGCGGCTTGAGGCGAGAGGGCGCCGGACGGCTTTACCCCGGGACCCGATCTATGATTTAAATCACAGACATAATTCGGTCGCACGGCTATGCGATAGTGTGTGTCATGACTTTTGGCTGAGCAGTTCGCAGCAAATTTGCTATGCTGCCGACGGTCAGGGTCCCAGACGGCTAGGGCCCCCGTAGTTCGTCCCATAGTTCCTGGGTGAAGCGCCTTGCGGATCTTCATCATCATTCTCGCGCTGGTTCCGCCACTCGCCATGCTGCTGGACTACATCTTCGTCCAGCGCGAGCTCGACCGAGAAAAGGCGATGATCCGGTGGACCGAAGACTTGGTCATCGAGAGCGTCGAGGACGCGGACCAAGCGATCGTATTCGGCTCTAGGACGGAACGAGAAGGTGACTCGCAGATCTGGAGCGTCAAGGGGAGCGCACGGCTGACGCCAAAGGAAGGCGAGCAACCGGTGCGCTACGCCGCCTTGATGGAGCAAATCTGCGACGACTTCGACAAGCGCTCGTGTTGGCGTTTGATCGAGCTGTCGGTCGACGAAAACGTGCTCCTGGCCCGCGAGGACGCGGCTCAGCCTGCCGCGAGCCAGCCCGAAGAGGCCGAGGTCGCGGCGGTGGAGCCGACGGAAGACCGCGCGGCGCCGGTGCAAGATCGCCCGGCGCAGGTCGTCGAGCAGGTCGTCGAGACGGAATTGGCGGCGACGGGCGACGATGCCGAGACCGTGCCCACGGTCGCCTCCGCCGAGGACACGGCGACGGCCGTAGCGGACCGGATCGCGTGGGTCGCCAGCGACGGCGAGACGGCGCCGCAGGCCGTCTCCCCGGAGATCGCTCCGCTTCCCGCGCCCAAGCCGGATCTGCCAGAGCCCAGGCGGCAGGCAAAAGCGCCGCAGCCCGCCGAGGCGCAGAAGCCGGCAGCGCAGGTCGCCATCCTGCCGGTCGAGCCGGAGATCATCGAACAACCGGACCGAGGAGAGCCGCCCCGGCCAGCGACCGGGGACGCTTCGCCTTCAAACGCGGTGCCCGAGGCGCCGACCCGGCCCACGCCGGAACCCGAGACGCAGGTGGCGACCGTGACGAGCAGCGAACCCGAAGCCGTCACCGCGCCCCCTGCCGCGGCCGATCCGCACGAAGAGAGCAAGTCGGGCGCAAGCGTCGAGCCGGAACCCGAGCCGGCGCCGGAGCCGGCAACGCAGGCCGAAACGGCGTCGACACCGACCGAGCCCGCCCCGGCACAAACGGCCGAGGCCGCGCCGCAAGCCGAACCGCAGGCCGAGGCCGAGATCGCCGCGGCGACCGCGCGGAGCGAGCCCGAGCCTGCACGGCGAGAGGTCGCCGCGCCGGCCGAGCCGGCGGAAACGCGCAAGGCAAGCCCCGAGGCCGAAGTGAGCGGCGCCGCCGCCAGCCTGATTTATCTGATCCAAGTACGACTCAACACGCTCGGTTACGGCAAACCCGGCGCCCTGACGCCCGACGGCGTCATGGGCCCGAAGACGCAACTCGCCATCAAGGCGTTCCAGGCAGTCAACGGACTGGACGAGGACGGCCAGGCCACGCCCGTCTTGCTGGCGCAGCTAGAAAAGCAGGTCCTGGCCAAGCAACGCGGCGAGTCGCCGCCGCAGCGGCTTGCGGATGCCCCTGCAGAAGCGGTCGAGACCAAAGCCGCAGTGGTCGAGCCTACCGTCGTGAAGGCCAAGGCCGAGCCCAAGACCGAAGATGTCGAGGCGCCGAGCCGGCCTGAGGCCGCTGTCGCCCGGACCGAAGGGCCGCCCGAACCGGCGAAGCGGGCCTCGTCGCCGCCCCGTCCGGAACCGCAGCGCAAGAGCCCAACGCCCCAGATCGCCTCGGCCACGCCCAGCCAGCCGGTTCCGCGGGCGCCCGAGCCGACTGGCGGTGGCGGCCTGCCGCAGATCGCCTCGACGACCGTGACCGGCGACCCCGGCCCCTCGACGTTGCGCGTCGGCGAACCCGCTTCGAGCATCCTGTTTTTGATCCAGGATCGCCTCAACCGCTTGGGCTACGGCGGTCAGCCCCCGTTGCAGCGCGACGGCCAGCTCGGGCCGCGGACGCAAAAGGCGATCGAGGCCTACCAGCGAGATCACCAGTTGCCGGCGAACGGCAGGCCCTCGATGGACCTTCTGCGTCACATGGAAGGCCAGCTCGGCGAACGCGCCCAACAGGCCGGCGTGGACCGCTGATCGGCGCGCCTGAGCCTTCCCGCCAGATGCGGATCCGGCCTCTGCAGCGGTTTGCCTCGATCGCGGCGTGCTGTGCTCTGCTTGCGCTGCTTTCTCCCGGTCTCGCCACGGCGCACTACGTCAAGCTGGACCAAGCCCTGGTCGAAAAGGGCAGCTTCGTCTTCGGCGTCGCCCTGACCGGCGCGCCCTTCGCGAGCAAGCGCGACGGCGTCGTGCAAGGCTTCGAGATCGATGTCGCCGAGGCCGTGGCGGCGGCTCACGGACTGACCCTCAAGACGCGGCCTCTGCCCCGCGGCCGTTTGCTCGAGGCGCTCGCCGCCGGCGAGCTTGACGCCGTCAACAGCCTCGCGCTGGCGGACACGCCCGATCAATTGCATACCCTGCCCTACCTCGTCGTCGGCGATCACATGATGGTGGTACGGGGCAATCCCTTTCGCATCGAAGAACCGGCCGACTTGGAAGGCCGGACCGTTGCGGTCACCTCCGGCAGCAGCGCCGAAAGCTTCGCCCAAGATCTGAGCAAGAACCTCGAGGCCAACGGCCGGCGGCCGATGAACATCCACTCTTTCCCGGCTCAACGTTTCACCCACTTTCCGGTATCGATGGGTCACGCCGCGGCCTATTTCGTGCCGAGCGTGAGCGCGATCGGCATTTCCCGCGATCCGGAATCGCGCACCCACTTGGTCCCCGGCGTGTTCCGGGCCCAGCGCGAGGTCGGCTTCGCCGTCGAGCCCGACAACCAGACATTGATCCATGCGCTGGAGCACGCCCTGGCCGCCATGGTCGCCACGGGCAAGTACCGCAGTCTGCTGGAACGTTACGAGCTGCCGGCGGAACTCTCGCCTTACCGTTGATCCCGGCTTCGGCATGAGGTCGCGGTTGGGCCGGAAGGCGTCGCCGCCGAACCTTGCATGTCGCAGCCGGAGAGTCCTTAATCACCGAGCGAGCAAGCCGTTCGACCGGCTCGCCGCGCCCCGAGAGGCCTCGCAGAACAATAAGACCGGATAGCAGGGAGGAAGCCGACCATGTCGCTGAAGCGTATGTTGACCGCAAGTGCCGCGTGTCTCGTCCTGGCGTCGGGCGCCGCACGGGCGGCCGAGCCGGAGCAGTGCAAGACGGTTCATTTCTCCGACGTCGGCTGGAGCTGCATCACCGCCACCACGTCGATCGCCATGACCATCCTGGAAGGCCTGGGCTATGAGCCCAAGGCCAGCGTGCTGTCGGTGCCGGTGACCTTCGAGAGCCTGGCGAACAAAGACCTCGACGCCTTCCTCGGCCTCTGGCTGCCGACCCAGGAGTCGATGATTCAGCCCTACTTCGACAAGGGCACCATCGACAAGGTTACGGTCAACCTGGAGGGCGCGAAGTACACGCTGGCAGTGCCGAGCTACGTGCACGCCGCCGGCGTGAAGTCCTTCGCCGACCTTGCCGCGAACGGCG